>Ga0247808_10000037_pt1 | contig 153293 bp, 137 predicted proteins | sample UWRJL089202R1_FD_179914 | JGI IMG/M metagenome (GOLD analysis project Ga0247808, IMG submission 179914) | Plant litter microbial communities from Arlington Agricultural Research Station in Wisconsin, United States - UWRJ-L089-202R-1 | ecosystem: Environmental > Terrestrial > Plant litter >...
GCCCCCGTGCTCGAGATCGCCGACACCGCCTGCCGCGTCTACCTCTCCACCACCGGGCGTGCCATCCGCGTCGACATCGCGGAGCCCGTCGAGGGCGAAGAGGCGGGCACGCCTCTTGTTCGCCGTCGCACCAAACACGATGCCATCCGGTCGAGCGTCGTCACGACGGCGCGGTCGGAGATCGGCGCCGTCACCAACCTCGGCCGACTCATCCGGTTCACCGCTGTCGACCTGCCGAATGTGCCGACCAACTCGATCCAGCTCGCCGCCGGTGCCCGCATCGCCGACTACCTCGCGATGGTGAACAAGAAGGAACGTGTGCTCGGCCTCGTCTCGCTCGACTCCGACGCGCCGATCGTGATCGGCACCCGTCAGGGCGTCGTCAAGCGCGTGGCGACGGGCGTCTACCCGAACAAGCCGGAGTTCGAGATCATCGCGCTCAAGCCGGGCGACGAGGTCGTGGGAGTCTCGCAGGGCGCCGACGACCACGAGCTGGTGTTCGTCACGTCCGACGCGCAACTGCTGCACTTCGCGGCATCCGCGGTTCGCCCCCAGGGTGCGGCCGCGGGCGGTGTCGCCGGCATCAACCTCGGCGCGAAGGCCGCCGTCGTCTTCTTCGGCTCGGTCGACCCGGCCGCCCAGATCGTCGTCGCCACCGTCTCGAGCTCGAGCGACGCCCTCCCCGGCGTCGACCCGGGCCGTGCGAAGGTGTCGCTGCTCGGCGAGTTCCCCGCCAAGGGGCGCGCGACGGGCGGTGTGCGCGCGCACGCCTTCCTCAAGGGAGAAGACGTGCTCGCCCTCGCCTGGGCGGGACCCGCGCCGTCGCACGCTGTCGGGCCCGACGGCTCGGTGCGCCAGCTGCCCGAGGCGGGCGCCAAGCGCGACGCCTCCGGGCTCCCCCTCGACGCGATCGTCGGCTCGATCGGCACCTCGATCTAGCCGTGGGCGCGAGACCGCCGATCAGCTCGCGGCGCCTCGCGGGTGGCCGACTATTACCTCGCGCATGCGCGGCAGGGCGAACTGGTCGGCGATCTGAACGCCGGTCGGGCTGCCGAGCGCCGGATCGGCCCCGGCGTCGAGCAGGGCGCTCAGGATGCCCTCGTTGTTGCGGAAGACCGCGCAGGCGATCGCCGTCTGCCCCATCCCGTTGACGACTGAGGTGTCGGCGCCGCGGCGCAGCAGCTCGACCACGGTCTCGCGGTGCCGCTGGTAGGCCGCGACGATCAGAAGCGTGTCACCCCTGCCGTTGCGCGTGTCTACGGGCACGCCGGCGTCGATCATCTCGCCGAGCGGGCCGGTGAGCCCTCGACGGGCGAGGTCGAAGACGCCCTCGACGACCTCGGCGCTCAGGGCCTCCGCACGGTCTGACCCGTCGTCGTGCACGGTGCCTCCTGTCCCCTCGGTCACCGGTTCAGCCCTCGGGCGTGTACGCGTCGATGCGGATGCGGAGTCCCGCCCGGGCGATCAGCACGGCGTCCCGCGGTTCGATCTCGAACACGAAGGCGTTGGGCCGGGCGTTGAGCGATACCGAGAAGCTGCCGTACATCCGGCCATCGAGCGGGGCGTCGGCCATACGCTCGAGAACCGGCCGCAGCAGCACGAGGTGCGGTTCGAGAAGCTCGCAGTCTCCGTTCACGGGGGCGTCGTAGTGCCACTGTGAGATCTCGCGTTCGGGCCCGGTCGGGTCGAAGTCGTGCACCGGCGTGCCTATCGGAGCCCACCGGCTGGCCTCGACCCCCGTGTGCTCGTTCAATTGCTCGAGACTGTGGCTGGTGGTGGCGATATTGATGCTCGCCCGGAAGATGCTCATCGTCCCATCATCCCCCAACGGCCGGCGCGCGCCCGCCGTTCGTCAGACGTCGATGCGGCTGCGGTTGAGCCCTTCGCCGGCGATGATGAACTCCTTGCGCGGGGCGACCTCGTTGCCCATCAGCAGTTCGAAGACACGCGATGCCTCTTCCGCCGCCTCGGCGTCGACGACGGTGACGCGGCGCAGGGTGCGGAAGCGGCGGTCCATCGTGGTCTCGGAGAGCTGGTCGGCGTCCATCTCGCCGAGGCCCTTGTAGCGCTGGATCGGGTCTTGGTAGCGCTTGTTCGACTTCTTGAGCCCGGCGAGCACCACCTCGAGCTCCTTCTCGGAGTAGGTGTAGATGGTCTCGTTCGGCTTCGATCCGGGGTTCATCACGATCACCCGGTGCAGGGGCGGCACGGCCGCGTAGACGCGCCCGGCCTCGATCATGGGGCGCATGTACCGGAAGAACAGGGTGAGCAGCAGCGTGCGGATGTGGGCGCCGTCGACGTCGGCGTCGCTCATGATGATGACCTTGCCGTAGCGGGCCTGCTCGAGGTCGAAGGTGCGGCCGGAGCCCGCACCGATCACCTGGATGATCGATGCGCACTCGGCGTTCGACAGCATGTCGGAGACGGAGGCCTTCTGCACGTTGAGGATCTTGCCGCGGATCGGCAGCAGCGCCTGGTACTCGCTGTCGCGGGCCAGCTTCGCGGTGCCGAGGGCCGAGTCGCCCTCCACGATCATCAGCTCGCTGTTGAGCACGTCGTTAGAGCGGCAGTCGACGAGCTTCGCCGGCAGCGACGAGCTCTCGAGAGCATTCTTGCGACGCTGGGTCTCTTTGTGGGTGCGCGCGGAGATGCGCGACTTCATCTCGGCGACGATCTTGTCGAGCACGAGCGACGACTGTGCCTTGTCGTCGCGCTTGGTCGACGCGAACCGTTCGTTCATCGCCTTCGCCACGACGTTCGCCACGATGTTGCGCACGGCGGGCGTTCCGAGGATCTCCTTGGTCTGCCCCTCGAACTGCGGTTCGGGCAGACGCACGTTGAGAACGGCGGTGAGCCCCGCGAGGATGTCGTCTTTCTCGAGCTTGTCGTTGCCCACCTTGAGCCGACGCGCGTTCACCTCGACCTGCTGGCGCAGGAACTTCATCAGCCCCGCCTCAAAGCCGGCCTGGTGGGTTCCGCCCTTGGGCGTCGCGATGATGTTGACGAAGCTGCGGAACACCGTCTCGTAGCCGGTGCCCCAGCGCAGCGCGATGTCGACCTCGACGTCGCGGGTCAGCTCGGTGGGCACCATGGCCCCGGTCTGCTGCAGCACGGGCACCGTCTCGGTGAACGTGCCGTCGCCCTGCAGACGCCAGGTGTCGGTGAGTGCCGCATCCGTCGACAGGAAGTCGACGAACTCCGAGATGCCGCCCGCATACCGGAAGGTCTCGTGCGTTGGGGTCTCCCCGCGCTCGTCGCTGATGTCGATGCCGAGGCCCGGAACCAGGAACGCGGTCTGGCGGGCGCGGCCGGTGAGCTCGTCGGTCTGGAAGGCGGCGCCCTTGGTGAAGATCTGCGGGTCGGCCCAGTAGCGCACGCGCGTGCCCGTCACGCCCTTCTTCACCTTGCCGACGACGCGCAGCTCACTGCCCGAGACGAAGGGGGTGAACGGCGAGTCGGGGTTCGGGCCGTCGACGTCGGCGAAGTTGCCGGGTTCGCCGCGATGGAACGACATCGCGTAGGTCTTTCCGTCGCGGTCGACCTCGACGTCGAGGCGCGCCGAGAGCGCGTTGACGACGGATGCGCCCACACCGTGCAGTCCGCCCGATGCCGCGTAGGAACCAGAACCGAACTTGCCTCCCGCGTGCAGCTTTGTGAAGACGACTTCGACTCCGCTCAGCCCGGTCTTGGGCTCGATGTCGACGGGCACCCCGCGGGCGCGGTCGCGCACCTCGACGCTGTCGTCTTTGTGCAGGATGACACTGATCTCGTCGCCGTGACCGCCGAGGGCCTCGTCGACCGAGTTGTCGATGATCTCCCACAGGCAGTGCATAAGCCCGCGCGAGTCGGTGGAGCCGATGTACATACCCGGGCGTTTGCGTACCGCTTCGAGCCCCTCGAGAACGGAGAGGTGTCTCGCCGAGTAGTCCGAACTCGCCACGGGAACTCCTTATTAATTGCGCTGTGCGGCGCTCGGGAACAAACTGGTCCCGGGCCGTCGTTAAGACTACTGAATCATTCACCGGCGACACCGCTTCGACACCCTCAGAGCATCGAGGCTGGCAAAGCGATACGCGTTCAGCGAAATACCCGGTAAATGTCGCACCGTCGTAACTGCGGCGTGCTTGGATAGACACACGGAATTAGTTCGTGATTACGCCCGAAGGAGCAACACATGTCTCAGATCGCCACAGAGAACAACGTTGACGAGCTTGAGTCTGCGTACACGCTCACCGCACTCGACCGTTGTGACAGCTGCGGCGCGCAGGCGTATGTGCGCGTGACGATGCAGAGCGGAGAACTCCTGTTCTGCGCGCACCACGGTGCAGAGTTCAAAGAGAAGCTGTCGGCAACCGCGCTTCACTGGCACGACGAGTCGAGCCGTCTCGTCGACGCCGCGCGCAACTAGCCGGCACCCGTCGTCTCAACCGATTCACGATCAGGCCGCCCATTAGCGGAGCCAGGCGCACGGCGAGCATCGATCTCGCCTCGCTGAGCCGCAACATAGAACTTCTCACCGACGCCCTCGGCGTCGACCAGCCTCTGGTCGACCTGAGGGCGTCGGCGTATGGTCACGGGCTCGTGCCGGTAGCCCTCGCGAGCGAGGCGGCCGGCGTCAGGGTGTTCCGGGTGTCGAGCCTCGACGACGCGCTCGAACTGCGCGACGCGGGTATCACCGCCGAGATCCTCTCCCCCGCGGTCGCCCTCGACGCCGGTGCGGCCGCCACGAGTGCGGCTGCGCCCCGCGACATCCGCGTTCTCGACGAGTCTTCTCAGGCTCAGGACAACGCGGCCCGTCGCGATCTGGGCCCGGCTGTCTACGGCCTCGCCTCCCCCGCCGGGCTTACCACCGAGGCGGTGATGACGCTGAGTGCCGAGGTCATCGCGAGCAAGAGCGTCGAGGCGGGCACGGGCGTCTCCTACGGCTACACCTACCGCGCTCCGAGCACCACCACGATCGCTCTCGTCTCGATCGGCTACGCCGACGGGGTGCCGCGGCTCGCTTCCAATACGGCGTCGGCGATGCTGGCGGGTGCGCTCCACCCGGTCGTGGGGCGCATCGCCATGGACCAGCTCGTTCTCGACATCGGGGCCGCCGACGCGACGCCCGGCGACACCGTCACGATCTTCGGCGACGCCGCCCTCGGCGCATCGACCGCGGTCGACTGGGCGTGGCGCACCCGGCGGTTGCCACAGAACCTCACCGCCGGGCTCGGCAGGCGCGTCGAACGCGTCTACGTCTCCACGGGAGTAGCCCATGACTGACACCGCACCGGCGACCGCCGTCGCGACGATCGACCTCGCCGCCTTCCGTCGCAATGTCGAACGTCTCGTCGCGACCGCGGCGCCCGCCGAGGTCATGCTCGCCGTCAAGGCCAACGCCTACGGACACGGCATGGTGCCGATCTCACGCGCCGCGCTCGACGCCGGCGCCACCGCCCTCGCGGTGCTCGAGGTGAGCGCCGGTCTCGAGCTGCGCGCCGCCGGGATCACGGTTCCGCTCTTCGCCTGGCTGCACGGCACCGGCACCGACTTCCGCGCCGCAGCCGAGGCCGGAATCGATCTCGGGGTCTCCGCCCTGTGGCAGCTCGAGGCGATCGCCGAGAGCGGCGCCGGCGTTCCCGCCCGCGTGCACCTCAAGATCGACACGGGGCTCAGCCGCAACGGTGCCGCGGCGGTCGACTGGCCCGACCTTGTGTCGACCGCGCTGCACCTCGAGTCGCAGGGCTTCCTGGAGGTGTACGGCGCGTGGTCGCATCTCGCCGACGCGTCGACCGCCGACGACGAGATCGCGCTCGTCAAGTTCACGATCGCCGTCGAGGTGGCCACCTCGCTCGGGGCGAGGTTTCAGAAACTCCACCTCGCCGCGAGTTCGGCGGGTCTTCGTATGCCCGCCGCCCGGTTCGACTATGTGCGTTTCGGCATCGCGGCCTTCGGCATCTCGCCGTTCGACGATGTCGACGGCCCCGGCCTCGGCCTCGAAGCCCCGATGGCGCTGAGCGCGCCCGTTCTCGCGGTCGAGACTCTCCCCGCCGGTCACGTCTGGCTCGGCGGCCTCGCGGTGGCACTCGCGATGCCCGCCACCCTCGCACTCGTCGCCGTCGGCTTCGGAGACGGCGTCCAGGCTCCCGCCGCCGAACGAGCCGAGGTGCTGCTGGCCGGCGAACGTCGCCGCATCGTCGCGTTCGGGGTCGACCGTATGCTCGTCGACGCCGACGACCTCGACGTCTCGGTCGGCGACCGGGTGGTCGTCTTCGGCAGCGCCGAGCGCGGCGAGCCGACCGCCGAGGAGTGGGCGGCGCACGCCGAGAGCATCGGCGACGAGATCGTGTCGAGCGTCGCGGCCCGGGTTCCGCGCGTCTACCTGAACTAGAGCCTCCGGCTCACCAGGTTCCACAGGTCGCGATAGGCGACGGCAGCGTCGGACCGCGGCGCGTAGACGCCGATCGGCGCCAGCTCGTAGCCCATCCGCTCGACGACCACGGAGGCCGGGACCACGACGTCGCTGACCTCGGAACGGTGCGCGGCGAGATGGTCGACGGCAGAGCGATGCGCCGACTTGCGCCGGTCGACCATCGAGAGAAATCCGACCACCGGAACGGGGCGCTTCGACTCGGACACGATCTGGAGCACCTGGTCGAGCGACCGGAGCGAGAGCGCCGAGGGCACCAGCGGAACGACGACGACATCCGCGCCGAAGACCGCGTTCTGTGCGACCAGCGACGAACCCGGCGGGCAGTCGAGAATGACGACGTCGTAGTCGTCGGTCATCCGTTCGAGAACGTGATCGATCTGGTGCGATGGCTTCTTCGCCGCGTCGAACAGCTGCTCGAGCTCCCGGTAGCTGTCGTCTGACGGGAGCATGTCGATCCGGTCGTAGGCGGTAGCGCGAATCGCACGGTGCAGCGGAGTCTTCCCCTTCACCAGGGCGTCGACGCCGTCACGCAGTTTGGGCTTGACCTGGAGGATGAAGGTCGCCGCGCCCTGGGGGTCGAGATCCCAGAGCAGCACCCGGTTGCCGCGCGACGCTTCGAAGGCCAGGCTCACGGCCGCCGTGGTCTTGCCCACACCGCCCTTGGTGCTGTAGACGGCGATGACTCTCATGCCTACAGGCTAGCGACTCGAACTACAGCCCGAGCCTCTTCGCGATCGCGGCCCGGCTGTTCGACGCTGCCGCCTCGACCCGGGTCAGCCGTTCGTCGCTGTCGAGCGTCGCGTCGAGGCCGCGGTTGGCCAGCGCCGCGCTCAGCAGCCGGTCGGCCCAGGCCGGGTTCATCGGAAGGAACGGGCCGTGCAGGTGCGTGCCGACGCTGTCGCCGTCGACGATCCCCTCGGCTCCGGCACCCGGGCCGCCGACACCCGCGGATGCCGCGACTCCCGCATTCCCGAACCCCGACGTGACCGTGCCGAGCGGTGTGGCGCCGTCGGCGAGAACCGTGACCGCGCCGTGGTTCTCGAACCCGGCGAGAGTTCCCTCCGCGGTCGCCACGACGATCTCGCCCACGGCGCGCTTCGCGACGAGGGTGCTCGAGCTGGCGAACAGCCCGGCGGCGGGCACCACGGTGCCGTCCTCCTCGGTGATCGACGTGCCGAGCAGCTGCCAGCCTCCCGCGATCGCGAGCACGGGCACCCCGGCGCACTTCCAGGCCCGCAGCTGCGGCGTGATCGCCGCGAGGTCTGCCTGAACGGCGAGCTGCGCGGTGCGCGGCCCTGAGCCGATGTGCACGAGGTCGACCGACTCCGGCAGCGAGTCGCCGATGTTGTGCTCGACGACGGTGACCGCGATGCCGCGCCACTCGGCGCGGGCGGTCAGCGCGAGCACGTTGCCCGAGTCGCCGTTGATGCCGAGCTGGCGGGGGTACAGCGAGAGGATGGTGAGCGATCGCGTCACGGTGCGTTCTCCAACTCGAGGAAGCCGAGGAGCTTGCGGATCAGCATCATCTGCTCGTAGTTCACGATCATGGTCTTGGTTCCGCGACTGGGCCTCGGCAGTGCGAGGAACGCCTCGAGGGCCGGCTTGAGCTCGGGCACGACGCTCTCGACCGGGATCTCGCCGTAGCCGAAGCGGGTGGCCAGCTGCCAGGCCTTTGTGCCCGAGACGATGTCGACGTGGTCGATGTTGCTGAAGTCGGTGTCGTACATCCACGACGGGTCGGGGGTGCCCTCGTCGACGGCGACGAACAGCTGCTCCGGCGCCTCCTCGAGGTAGTCGAGGTTCAGCTGCAGGCTCGGCGGGTTCTTCATCATGATCACTTCGATGTCCTCACCGTTGTAGGTGAGCACCTCGCCGCGACCGTAGACGGTGTCGAGGGCGAGCATCGCGGATGCCACGAGCTCGGGTCGGAACGAGGCTCCGAGCAGGCGCTCCGCCATGGCGGCCGCTCCCGCTACGTCGACCGCGTAGTGCAGGCCGCGCGCGGGCAGCCGCACGTCGATCGCGGATCCCGCGATCGTCAGGGTGGAGTCGACCCCGGAGAGCCGTTCGACCACTACGCGGGGAACGGGAGCCGCGTCATCCGTGGGGCTTGTTCCGAGCGCGGAGTAGACCTCGGCGTTCGCGAGGCCGTTGGGCGAGTCGCTGAGCAGGGCGGGGTCGACGCCGAAGTAGCTGACCTCGGCCGAGCCGGCGAGCGATCGGGCGACCGCGACGAGGTTGTCGTCGTTCGCGTTGACCACGACGTGGGCGTCGGCGGCGGTCGCGATCGTGGCGAGCATCTTCACGACCCGGTCGGGCTCGAAGAAGCGGTTGAGCTGATCGATCTGCACGTTGAGCAGCAGCACGCTCGACGGTCGCAGCACCTTCGCGAGGTTGACCCCGTAGGCCTCGTCGACCTCGAGCACCGCGATCTGCTCACGCAGCCGTCCGTCGAGCGGCATGCTCGCGAGCAACGCCGAGGCGATGCCCTGCGGGAGATTGCCGCCCGAGGGGTTGCTGAAGACGTCGACTCCGTGGGCGCGCAGGATGCCGACGAGCATGTTCGTGGTGGTCGACTTGCCGTTCGACCCCGAGACGAAGACGACGCCGAGCGGCATGCGCTCGACGGCGCGTTCGAGCGCCTTCGGGGAGACGGCGAGCAGCACCCGGCCGGGAACGGCGGAGCCGCCGCCACGCAGCCGCGTGGCCCAACGTGCCATCCTGCCGAGCAGGATGGCCACAGCTGTTCTCAAGGTCTACTCGAGGTAGTCGCGCAGTGACTGCGACCGCGACGGGTGGCGCAGCTTGGCCATCGTCTTCGACTCGATCTGGCGGATGCGCTCACGCGTCACACCGAAGGTGTCGCCGATCTGGTCGAGGGTCTTCGGCATTCCGTCGCCGAGTCCGAAGCGCATGCGGATCACGCCGGCCTCACGCTCGGAGAGCGAGTCGAGCAGGCTCTCGAGCTGCTTCTGCAGCATGGTGAAGCCCACGGCGTCGGCGGGGACCACGGCCTCGGTGTCCTCGATGAGGTCACCGAACTCGCTGTCTCCGTCTTCACCGAGCGGCGTGTGCAGCGAGATCGGCTCGCGGCCGTACTTCTGCACCTCGATGACCTTCTCGGGGGTCATGTCGAGTTCGCGGCTGAGCTCTTCCGGGGTGGGTTCGCGACCGAGGTCCTGCAGCATCTGGCGCTGCACACGGGCGAGCTTGTTGATGACCTCGACCATGTGCACCGGGATGCGGATGGTGCGGGCCTGGTCGGCCATGGCGCGGGTGATCGCCTGACGGATCCACCAGGTCGCATACGTCGAGAACTTGAAGCCCTTCGTGTAGTCGAACTTCTCGACCGCGCGGATGAGCCCCAGGTTGCCCTCCTGGATGAGGTCGAGGAACTGCATTCCACGGCCGGTGTAGCGCTTGGCGAGCGAGACGACGAGGCGCAGGTTGGCCCCGAGCAGGTGGCTCTTGGCGCGTGCGCCGTCTTTCGACACCCAGATGAGTTCGCGGCCGAGCTGCGACTTCTTCTCGGCGTCGGTCATCTGCGAGAGCTTGTCCTCGGCGAACAGGCCGGCCTCGATGCGCATGGCGAGCTCGACCTCTTCGGCCGCGTTCAGCAGTGCGACCTTTCCGATCTGCTTCAGGTAGTCCTTGACGGGGTCGGCGGTGGCGCCGGTGATCGCAGACGAGTAGACGGGGATGTCGTCTTCTTCGTCGGCGATCGAGATGACGAGAGCTCCCGTGGGAAGCGCCTCGTCTTTGCCGGTGGACTTCTTCGAGTCGGCGTCGTCGTCGGTGTCGTCGTCGGTCGCTTCCTTGACCTCGTCGCCCTCGACGACATCGGCGACGACGACTACCGCGTCGTCATCCTCGTCGTCGCCCTCTATGGGTTCTGTGGGCTCTTCGCCGTCGGGGTCGATCGCCTTGGCGCCGCGCTTGGCCGCGGGCTTCGTGCCCGCGGCGGCCTTCTTCGCCGGTGCCTTCTTCGCCGCTGCTGCCTTAGTGGTGGTCGTGGCGGCCTTGGCCGTCGTCGCCGCCTTCTTGGCGGGAGCCTTCTTCGCTGCGGTTGCGGGAGCCGTGTCGTCCTTGACCTGCTCTTTTTCCGCGCTGTCGACGATCGCGGCTGTCTTTGTCTGGGTTGCCATTAGAACACCTTTCAGGGTTTTCGGGCAGTACTAAGACCCATGTCAAGTCCTTCTTCACCGCGCTACAGAACGAAGCGGCGAAATAACGGAACCTGAACGGGTCTTAGAACAATTATTGCACGAGTTCGCCGCAAGACTTGACAAAAGGGGCGTTCAACCCTTTGATCGACGTCTGCGCCAACCCCGTACCAATGAAACCCACAGCGGGGCCACTTGTATTCCCTCGTCTTCGTGCATTCTCTTGCGCGTTCTGCGCCGAGAGAGTAGGAGGAAGACCACCCCGATACCGACGATCGGAAATTGCACGAGGAAGGCGACTCGGAACGAGTCGAGCGAGTACAGCTCGGCGGGAATCCCGGTGCCACCCTGAGCGCGGTCGATCGCGTCGAGCACAAGCCCGATCAGCAGCATCATCACGAAACTGGCGAGGAAGCCGCCGACGTTGACCACCCCGCTCGCCGACCCGAGGCTGCGGGCCGGGTTGAAGGTGCGGGCGAAGTCGAAGCCGATGAGCGAACCGGGGCCGCCGACCGCGATGACGATGAGCAACAGGATGATGAGCCACAGCGGCGGCTGGCCGGGCCAGAGCAGCACGGCCGCCCAGGCGCAGCCCATCGCGAACACGATGCCGAGCACGATGTTGCTTCGCCGGTAGGGGTGCCGGGCGCTCAGGATGCCCAGGATCGGACCCGCGACCACCGCGACGGCGACGATCATCGTCAGCAGCAGCGATGCGTTGGTCGCCCCGTAGCCGAGCCCGACAGAGAGGAAGGGGAATCCCCAGAGCAGCGCGATCACGGTGCCCGGCGACTGGGTCACAAAATGCGACCAGAAGCCCAGCTGCGTTCCGGGGCGTGCGAGGCTCTCGCGGAGCTGCCGCAGAGCGGCCGGCCATCCGCCCGGTCTCTCGATGTGCACCGTTCCCTTAGGAGCGTTGCGCACAAAGAGGATGACCAGCACGAAGGCGATCACCGACATCGCGGCGGCACTGAGGTAGGCGGGCTCCCAGCCGAACTGGTGGAGCACTATCGACAGCGGGATCGCCGACAGCACCTGGCCGGTCGCCCCGATCGTTCCCATGCCCTGCGACAGGAGGGGAAGGATGCGGCCGCTGAACCAGGAGGCGATGAGCCGCGAGACGGAGATGAACGTCATCGCGTCGCCGGCCCCGACGAGGATGCGCCCCACGATCGCCACGCCGATCGACGGCGCGAGGGCCAGCGTCAGCTGCCCCGCGATCATCAGCAGGGCTCCCGTGGCGATGAGCACACGCGGTCCGTGCCGGTCGAGCACAACGCCGACGGGAATCTGGAGCCCCGCGTAGACGATCAGCTGCACAACGGCGAGGCTGGAGAGCGCGGCCGCCTGCACATCGAACCGCTCCGTGGCATCCACTCCGGCGATGCCGAGCGAGCTGCGCTGCAGCACGGCGATCAGATAGGCGAAGACCGCGGCCGCGAAGACGAGCCAGGACCGACGGGAATTCACCAGTTCAGGCTACCCGCTCCGCCATCTCGAACTTTTTCGCGAGGTGTGGTGCGCCGGGCGCAGCCCACTGTGGGCGCGGCGGACTACGGACGCAGCGGGTCGTCGTCGCCCGTGCGGCGCAGCGCGAGGAAGTTCTCGAGCTCGGCGGCGATGTCGTCGGCGCTCGGCAGCTCGCCGTCGATGTCGGTGAGCGGGGAGCGCAGCGGGTTGTCGAGCATGTAGCTGTCGTGGCGTGTCTCGAGCGAGGCGACGAGTTTGGCGAGCTCCTGGTTGTTCTCGACCTGGCCGTCGATCTTCGCGATGAACTCACGGCCCTCTTCGCGCAGCCGGTCGGTCGGGAAGATCAGGCCGGTCGCGGCGCTCACACTCTCGAGCGCGGTGACCGCGGCGGCGGGGAACTCGGTGTCGGCGAGGTAGTGGGGAATCAGCAGCACAAACCCGGCGATCGGGTGCGCGAGCTCTTGCAGCCGGTACTCGATGAGGTGGAGCGCGTTCGCGGGCACCTGGGTCTGCGGCTTCCAGACCGACATCGACTCGATCAGCTCGGCACGGTTGCCGCTCACCGTCACGCCGATCGGGCGCGTGTGCGGAACGGGCATCGGAATGGCGTGCACCCACGTCGTGGTCTTCACCTGCAACCGGTCGATGAGACCGACAACCGCGGCGGTGAAACGCTCCCACTGGAAGTCGGGCTCGTAGCCGGTGAGGAGGAGGAACTGCTGCCCCACCTCGTCGGTGGCCAGATACAGGCTGAGGGAGGCCGGCGTGTAGTCGGTGAGGTGGTCCTGGTCGAAGTAGACGAGCGGGCGACGGGCCCGGTAGTCGAGCAGGGCATCGCTGTCGAAGGTGGCGACGGTCTCGGTGGAGAGGGTGTCGAGGAGGTACTCGCTCAACTGGGTGACGGCCGAACCGGCGTCGGCGAAACCGGTGAGCCCCGCGACCAGGTGGAGCCCCGCGGGCACGTCGGAGACGTCGATGTGGAGGTCGTAGAGGCCGGCAGGATCGCGCATGTTTCCACTCTAATCGCGCGCCTTGTCGGGAGCCCGGTGTGCGGGCCGCCCGGCGTGATGCTCAGAGCGAACACGGCACGGGAGGCCCCGGTACGATGGCTCAATGACTGTTTCAGCGCTGCGCGTCTCCCCCGAGCCCATTCTCTCGATCGAGACCGACGTGCTGGTGATCGGAGTGGCGACGTCGGATTCCGGCCCGGTGCTGCTCACCGAGGTCGCCGAGATCCAGGCCCTGCAGGACTCGCTCGCGGCCATCGGGGTCACCGGCTCCGTCGACGAGATCACCCGCCTGCCGTTCGCCGACGCCGCGGCGAAGAGCCTCGCACTGATCGGCGTGGGCGCCAAGAACCTCACCACCGACTCGCTGCGGTACGCGAGCGGTTCTGCCGCGCGACAGCTGCGCGGCATCGACTCGATCGCCATCGCCCTGCCGACGAACGGCGACGACGAACTGCTCGCGGTTCTCGAGGGCGCCGCGATCGGCGCCTACGAGTACACGGCCTACCGGTCGTCGTCTCTCGAGTCGACCAAGCTCACCGCCTCGACGATCATCGTGGCGGGCGACGCCGACGCCGCGCTGGCCGCCCGTGCGACCGTCGTCGCGACCGCGATCCACACCGTGCGCGACCTCGTGAACGCGCCGCCGCGCGACCTCTACCCCGAGACCCTCGCGGCGGCCGCGGTGGACCTCGCCGCCCACGCGGACATCGACGTCACGGTGTTCGACGAGGCGGCCCTCGCCGAGGGCGGCTTCGGCGGCATCCTCAGCGTCGGCCAGGGCTCCTCGCGCGGCCCGCGACTCGTCAAACTGTCGTACGCGCCCGCGGGCGCGGCGAAGCATCTCGCCCTCGTCGGAAAGGGCATCACGTTCGATTCGGGCGGGCTCTCGCTCAAGCCCCCGACGTCGATGGTCAGCATGAAGACCGACATGACCGGGGCCGCCACGGTTCTCTCGGTCATCGTCGCCGCGGCCGATCTCGCCCTCCCCGTGCGCATCACCGCATGGATGTGCATCGCCGAGAACATGCCATCGGGCACGGCCACCCGCCCCGACGACGTCGTCCGCATCCGCGGAGGCAAGACGGTGGAGAACCTGAACACCGACGCCGAGGGGCGCATCGTCCTCGCCGACGGCCTCGTCGCCGCCAGCGAGGAGGACCCCGACGCGATCATCGACGTCGCAACCCTCACCGGCGCCTCGGTCGTCGCTCTCGGCAACCGCGTCGTCGGCACCATGGGCGACGACGAGCTCGTCGCCCGGGTTCTCGCCTCTGCCACGACGGTCGGCGAGACCCTCTGGGCGATGCCCATCCCCGCCGAGATGCGCGCGGTGCTGAACTCCGACATCGCCGACATCGCCAACGTCAAGCCGGGAAACACCGCTGGAGGCATGCTCGTCGCCGCCGCGTTCCTCAAGGACTTCGTCGGAACCACCGGCGAGGGCGACGACAAGCGGCAGATCCCGTGGGCCCACCTCGACATCGCCGGCCCGTCGGGCAACGGGGCCGGCGGCTACGGCTTTACGGGCAAGGGACCGACCGGCGTAACTGTGCGAACGCTGATCGCCGTGGCCGAGGAGTTTTCGCGCGCGTAGTACAGTCATTAGGGCGGGTCTACCCGCCCCAGCGGCCGCGCGCACACGAGCGCACGGGCCGTCTCAAATCCTGAAACACCAAGGGAGTTGCTGAGTGTCGGAACAGAATTTTGACCTTGTGATCCTGGGCGGCGGAAGTGGCGGCTATGCAGCAGCTCTTCGCGCGAGTCAGCTCGGACTATCCGTAGGCCTCATCGAGAAGAACAAGCTCGGGGGCACCTGCCTACACGTGGGCTGCATCCCGACCAAGGCGCTGCTGCACGCTGCGGAGGTCGCAGACGTCACGCGCGAATCCTCGAAGTACGGCGTCACCGCCGAGTTCGGCGGCATCGACATCACCGCGGTCACCAGCTACCGCGAAGGCATCGTCGCGAGCAAGTACAAGGGACTGCAGGGCCTGATCAAGGCACGCGGCATCACCGTCATCGAGGGCGCGGGCCGTCTGGTCTCCCCCACCACCGTGCAGGTCGGCGACGACACCGTCACGGGCAAGAACGTCATCCTCGCGACCGGCTCCTACTCGCGCTCGCTTCCCGGCCTCGAGATCGGCGGGCGTGTCATCACCTCCGAGCAGGCCCTCGAGCTCGACTTCGTGCCGAAGAAGGTCATCGTTCTCGGCGGCGGCGTCATCGGCGTCGAGTTCTCGAGCGTCTGGAAGAGCTGGGGCGCCGACGTTCAGATCGTCGAAGCGCTCCCCCACCTCGTGCCCAACGAAGACGAAGCGATCTCGAAGCAGTTCGAGCGTGCCTTCCGTAAGCGCGGAATCAACTTCAGCCTCGGCGTGCGCTTCGCGAGCGTCACCCAGAACGAGCAGGGCGTCGTCGTCACCCTCGAAGACGGCCAGACCTTCGAGGCAGAGCTGCTGCTCGTCGCCGTCGGCCGCGGACCGTCGACCGCGGGGCTCGGCTACGAAGAGGCCGGCGTCACCATGGACCGCGGCTTCGTCATCACGAACGAGCGTCTCGCGACGAGCGTTCCCGGCGTCTTCGCCGTCGGCGACATCGTTCCCGGCCTCCAGCTCGCACACCGCGGGTTCCAGCAGGGAATCTTCGTCGCCGAGGAGATCGCAGGACTGAACCCGATCGTCATCGACGACCTCAACATCCCGAAGGTCACCTACAGCGACCCCGAGGTGGCATCCATCGGCTACTCGGAGGCCAAGGCCGCCGAGAAGTTCGGCGCCGACAAGATCACCGCCTACGACTACAACCTGGCCGGCAACGGCAAGAGCCACATCATCGGCACCTCGGGCTCGGTGAAGGTCGTGCGCGTCAACGACGGCCCCATCGTCGGAGTGCACATGATCGGCGCCCGCGTCGGCGAGCTCATCGGCGAGGCGCAGCTCGCAGTCAACTGGGAGGCGTACCCGGAAGACATCGCGCCGCTCATCCACGCGCACCCGACCCAGAACGAGGCTCTCGGCGAAGCCTTCCTCGCTCTGGCCGGAAAACCGCTACACGCACTCTAAGAAATATTGAGTCGCGCTAATCCGGCACGACTCAGAACTAAGCTGGCTAGAACAAGATTTTGGTTACTAAGGAGCATCACTGATGAGCGAATCCGTCAACCTCCCGGCACTCGGCGAGAGTGTGACCGAGGGCACGGTGACCCGCTGGTTGAAAAACGTGGGCGACCGTGTTGAGGTCGACGAGCCATTGCTCGAGGTCTCGACCGACAAGGTCGACACCGAGATCCCGTCCCCCGTGGCCGGAATCATCGAGGCGATCCTCGTTGCAGAGGACGAGACGGTCGAGGTCGGCACGGCCCTCGTGACGATCGGAACGGGCGAAGCCGCACCCGAGGCTGACGCGGCACCCGAGGCAGAGGCTGCGCCCTCGGCCGAGGCTGCGCCCGAGCCCGAGGCTGAAGTCCCCTCGACGGAGGCTCCGGCCCCCGCCGAGGAGTCCGCCGCGTCGGCTCCCGAGCCCGCACCGGCTCCGGATCCCGCACCCGCCGCCGAAGAGCCCGCTGCAGCACCGGCAGAGGCACCCGCCGCTCCGGTCGAGGCAGAGGCGCCCGCCGCTCCGGTCGCGGAGGCCCCCGCGGCTCCGGCAGAGGCGCCCGCCGCTCCCGCCGCAGCAGAGGCCCCCGCGGCATCCGCTCCCGCGGCTGCTCCGGCCGCCGCTCCCGCAGCTGCTCCGGCTCCCGCCGCTGCCGAGCCCGCCGCGGCGCTCAACGCCAACGCCGGCTACGTGACCCCGATCGTTCGCAAGCTCGCCAACGACCGTGGCATCGACCTCTCGTCGCTCTCGGGCACGGGTGTCGGTGGACGCATCCGCAAGCAGGACGTTCTCGCCGCCGTCGCAGCACCCGAGGCTCCCGCAGCCGCCACGGCCCCCGCGGCCGCCGCGCTCGAGACCTCGCCGCTGCGTGGCACCACGGTTCCGATGTCGCGACTGCGCAAGGTCATCGCCGAGCGCGCCGTCATCTCGATGCAGGCGTCGGCGCAGCTGACCTCCGTCGTCGAGGTGGATGTCACGAAGGTGGCAGCGTTCCGCGACAAGGTCAAGGCGGACTTCCAGACGAAGGCGGGCGTGAAGCTCTCCTTCCTGCCGTTCTTCGCACTCGCCGCGGCCGAGGCGCTCAAGGCCTACCCGATCGTGAACGCGACGATCGACGGCGACTCCATCGTCTACCCGGCGCACGAGAACATCTCGATCGCCGTCGACACCGAGCGCGGACTCCTGACCCCGGTCATCAAGGACGCGGCGTCGCTCGACCTCGCCGGAATCGCCAACCAGATCGCCGACCTCGCTGCTCGCACCCGCGACAACAAGCTCAAGCCCGACGAGCTGGCCGGCGGAACGTTCACGCTCACCAACACCGGTTCGCGTGGCGCGCTCTTCGACACCCCGATCGTCTTCCTCCCGCAGAGCGCCATCCTCGGAACCGGAATCGTCGCGAAGAAGGCCGTCGTGATCTCGAACGACGGCGTCGACTCGATCGCCATCCGCTCCATGGTCTACCTGGCACTGTCGTACGATCACCGCATCGTCGACGGAGCCGACGCGGCCCGCTTCCTGGTCGCGGTGAAGAACCGTCTCGAGGGCGGCGACTTCGCCGGAGTGCTCGGCGTCTGAAGTCACCTCGGCTATCTGAACAGATAGTTTCGAATGCGCCAACCGGCCTCGCTCCTCATCACGAGGACCGAGGCCGGTTGTGTCTGCGGCACCTCTCCCAGGTCGATGAGCGCTGAGTCGCCCAGCCGTTCGAGGAGCACCGGGGCGCCGGCCACGATCGCGGCATCCGCCGTCAGCTCTCCCCCGCCCTGCACCGACCGCACCAGGTCGGCGTCACGCTGCATCGCCACCGATCCCGCCTGCAACACCCCGTCGAGGCACAGCACCGACACGTCGCGGATGCACCGATCGCGCTCCCGGAGAAGCACAACGAGGGCCGCGACCGGGTCGTCTGCCACGAGCGCGTGTGCCTCTGCCGTGCCGTCTGCCGCGGCGCCGGGTGTGGTCTCCGCGGGGCCGCCCGCGGCGGGCGTCGGATCGACCGCCGCGGCGCCGTCTCCGGCTCCGTCGTCCGCAGGAGCGGCGCCGGCAGCACCGGCCTCCGCAGCACCGGCCTCCGCAGCGCCGCCGTCTGCGATACCGCCGTCGCCCGTCGGCGGCGCGCTGCCCGTCGGGATGACCAGCACCGCGGCCACCAGACTCACCACAACACCGCCCGCGACGAACCAGAGCCGCGGCCTCACCCCTCGCGCGCGGTCGAGCACGGCGCTCACCGTCTGGCGGAGCCACCGCAGCGCCGCGCGACCACGCTCGCGCGCCGGCTCCGCGGTCGGCGGCGGCTCGTTCACAATGCGCGGCGCGATCGGCCGGGCGTCGCCGCGCACGAATCGCACGGGTTGCGGCGGCGCGAGGTCGAAGAGCTGCTCGGCGAGCCACGCCGTGAAGCCGTCGGCACCGGCATCCGCCTCGACGATCCGGCGACTCAGCGCACCCGCCGCCTCGCCGGCGACCCGGTCGAGCACCGCTTCGACCAAGGCGGCCAGCTGGCGGCGGTCGTCGAGCACCGCCGGGTCGGAGGCCAGGGCGGCGGGCGACGAACCCGACGTCAGCAGCGACGCCCGCCCGAATCCGACGAGCACGGGTGCACCGCTGTCGCGGAAGAGCACGTTCGACAGCCGGATGCGCCCGTGCGCCACTCCGCCGGCGTGCAGCGCGTGCACGGCATCCACGATCGGGGCGAGGATCGTCACGGCCTCCCCCGCGCCGATGACGTCGCTCTCGGCGACCAGCCGCCCGAGCCCACGCCCGCCGACCCGCTCGAAGATCAGGCAGGCCCTGCCGTCGGGGAGCGTCGCCAGATCGTCCAGATGCAGTGCGTGCGGGTGCGCCACCCGGGTGAGCGCGGCGATCTCCGTGTCCACCCGCTCGGGTGGCACCGCATCGTGGTGGATCTTCACCGCCGCGATCCGCGGCTCGTCATCGGCGCCCGCGCCTCCGGCGTAGCCCAGGTGCACGGCGCCGTGCCGGCCCTCGCCGAGCAGACGCACGAGCCGGTAGCCGCCCGCGACCGGCGCGGCGTCGGGGTCGCGCGCGGGCGAGTCTCCCGGAGTCGCTGCCGCCAGGGTCCCGGTGCGCAGGGTCCCGGCGTGCAGGGTCCCGGCGCGCGGAGTCCCGGGGCGCGGAGTCCCGGGGCGCACAGTCGCGGCGCCCGGCGGCGGCTCCGCGACCGCCCCGCCGTGCCGCCGTGTGCGTCTCACTGGCCGTTCTCGTCCGCGTCTGCCCACACCACGATGGTCGTACACGACCGAAATCCCCGGCGTGAATCATCCACGAATGTGCACTTATCGCTTGCAGCGCAACGGTGGAGGACCGGGTGCGGTCAACCCCGCGAATCTGCCCGTATCCTTGTACCCATGGCACGCACCAAGAAAGACCCGAACAAAGAACCAGGCCGCATCAAACAGATGTGGCAAGTCCTGCAGATGACGCGACGGTACGACTCGCTCGCCGTCTGGTACCTCGCACTGGCGTTCCTGCTTCCCGTGCTGGTCGGCCTCGGCCTCGCGTTTCTGTTCGCGAACCCGACCGACCAGATCATCGGGTTCATCCTCTTCGTGGTCGCCGGCCTGCTCGGCGGACTCCTCGCCTTCCTGATCGTTCTCGGTCGCCGCGCCGAGAAGGCCGCATACTCGCAGATCGCCGGTCAGCCCGGTGCCGTCGGCGCGGTGCTCAAGAGCTCGCTGCGTCGCGGCTGGGCCGCCAGCGAGATGCCCGTCGCCGTCAGCCCCAAGACCCAGGACGCCGTCTACCGCGCCGTCGGCAAGGGCGGCATCGTGCTCATCGGCGAGGGACCCCGCAGCCGCACGCAGCGCATGCTCGACGACGAGCGTCGCTCCGTCGTGCGTATGCTGCCGAACGTGCCGGTCAACTTCCTCTACGTCGGTCCCGACGAGGAGTCGGTGCCGCTGCACAAGCTCGCCGGCCGCCTGAACAAGTTCAAGACGGTGCTGCGCAAGCAGGAGATCCTCGCCGTGAGCAACCGCCTCAACTCGCTGGGCAAGAACCAGCTGCCGATCCCCAAGGGAATCGACCCGTTCAAGGTGCGCTCGGCCCGACCGCGCTAGTCGCGCGTCCGCGCCATCCACGACCGCCCCGGTCGGCCGCTCACCCGGCCGCCCGGGGCGTTCTGCTGCGCCCGCCGCCACCGCCCTGCGCGCACGGCGATATCGGAAATTCAGGAGTTAGCAGCCCTCGCGGATGGCGCGACCGCGGCAGTCCGCGACCGACCAGCCGGGACATCCGTCTAACTCCTGAATTTCCGAAAGAAGCGCGCAGCCCCGGGGCAGGGCGGGCGGCGTCAGCGGCGCACGAGCACCGTGCCGACGAGGCGGTCGTGCATTCCGCGCTGGTCGCGGTCCCAGATGACGGCGGGGATGAACAGGCAGAGCAACGCCGTGCGTCCGAGCGGCCGGAGAACACCCACCCAGGTGGGCGTCAACGGCACAACGCGCAGTCCGAGCGCGAGGTGGCCGAGGCTGCCGCCCGCGGTCGAGATGAAGGCGACCTGCAGAACGGCGAACGCGAGGATCGTGGCGGTGGCGTTCGACGCGCCCAGGCGGTCGAGAACCGTCTCCCCCTCGGTGAAGAAGACGACCGAGATGGATGTCGCGATCGCCCAGTCGACGATGATGGCCAGTATCCGGCGGCCTGCTCGGGCGATCGAGCGGGGGCCGGTCTCGGGCAGACCGAGTCGTTTTCCCGGCCAATCCTTGGCTATGGTGGGCGGGGTAGGCATTCGCCAATCCTAATCCGGAACATTCTCGTAACATGCCGGAAACATTTGCGTCACCACGGCGAAATCCCATACCTCTACCCTCGACAGTGGCTGCGAACGCAGTCCACCCCGCACCAAGCTCATTGGAGTTCCTCACATGTTCAGTGATTCTTCCGAAGTGCTCAAGTTCATCAAGGACACTGACGTCAAGTTCCTTGATATCCGCTTCACCGATCTTCCCGGTGTACAGCAGCACTTCAACATCCCGGCGTCCACTGTCGATGAGGAGTTCTTCTCCGTCGGCCAGCTCTTCGACGGCTCGTCGATCCGCGGTTTCGCGTCGATCCACGAGTCCGACATGCAGCTCATCCCGGATGTGACGACCGCGTACCTCGACCCGTTCCGCGTCGAGCGCACACTCATCATGATCTTCGACATCTACAACCCGCGCAGCGGCGAGATCTACGCCCGCGACCCGCGCCAGATCGCGAAGAAGGCCGAGAAGTACCTCGTCTCGACCGGCATCGCCGACATCGCCTACTTCGCCCCCGAGGCCGAGTTCTACATCTTCGACGACGTGCGCTACGACGTGAAGCAGAACTCGAGCTTCTACTCGGTCGACTCCGAAGAGGGCGCCTGGAACTCGGGCCGCGTCGAAGAAGGCGGAAACCTCGCCAACAAGACGCCCTTCAAGGGCGGCTACTTCCCCGTCAGCCCCGTCGACAAGCAGGCCGACCTCCGCGACGACATCAGCCTCAAGCTGATCGACGCCGGCCTCATCCTCGAGCGCGCTCACCACGAGGTGGGCACCGGCGGCCAGGCCGAGATCAACTACCGCTTCGACACCATGGTGCACGCGGCAGACGACATCCTGAAGTTCAAGTACATCGTCAAGAACACGGCCGAGCAGTGGGGCAAGACGGCGACGTTTATGCCGAAGCCGCTCTTCGGCGACAACGGCTCGGGCATGCACACGCACCAGTCGCTGTGGAACGGCTCGACGCCGCTCTTCTACGACGAGTCCGGCTACGGCGGACTGAGCGACATCGCGCGCTGGTACATCGGCGGACTGCTCAAGCACGCCCCGGCTGTGCTCGCGTTCACGAACCCGACGCTCAACTCGTACCGTCGCCTCATCCCCGGATTCGAAGCCCCCGTGAACCTGGTCTACTCGGCCGGAAACCGTTCGGCGTCGATCCGCATCCCGATCACGGGCACCAACCCGAAGGCGAAGCGCATCGAGTTCCGGGCGCCCGACGCCTCCGGAAACCCGTACCTCGCGTTCGCAGCCCAGCTCATGGCCGGTCTCGACGGGATCAAGAACAAGATCGAGCCGCACGAGCCCGTCGACAAGGACCTGTACGAGCTTCCCCCCGAGGAAGCGAAGAACATCCCCCAGGTTCCCGCGTCGCTCGAGGAGGCGCTGCGCGCTCTCGAGGCCGACCACGAGTTCCTCACCGCGGGTGGCGTGTTCACGAACGACCTGATCGAGACCTGGGTCGCGTACAAGCGCGAGAAGGAGATCATCCCGGCCGCTCAGCGTCCGACGCCGTTCGAGTACGAGCTGTACTACAGCGTCTAGGTCTAGACGCACGGTTCTGCGAAGGCCGCATCCCCTCGGGGGTGCGGCCTTCGTCGCGTTAACCGGTTCGTGATTCAGGACGGATGCGCCCCGCACGATCGCCTTCCGCGCGATTCCGGGCGAGGAGAGGCCGCATCGCGCGGTTCATCCTGAATGACGAGCAGCGCACGAAGGGCCGCGGTCCCGCGGCATCCGCACCACCGGCGTCGCCCGGCCGCACCCCGCGGTCGCCGGCCCGGCCGCCCGCCCCGCCGCTGCCCTCCCCGCCGCGAGTTCGCACGCCGCGAGTTCCAACTCAGGCAGGGCGCAGTCGGCGGCCCCGACGATCGGCGCGACCGCGGGCCTCCCCCGCAACGGCGCGCCAATCTGCCTGAGTTGCGAACCGGGCACCCCCGATGGGTGGCCGAGGCGCGCATGATTCCGGGCGGATGCGCCCCGCGCGATCGCCTCCCACGCGATTCCGGGCGGGCAAGCGGCCGGCGGCCCGGTCCATCCGGAATGACGAACGGCGCGCTGAGGGTCGCGGTCCGCGACATCCGCCCTCGGGTGTCCGGCCTTCGTCGCCTTGACCGGTTCATGATTCAGGACGGATGCGCCCCGCGCGATCGCCTTCCGCGCGATTCCGGGCGGGCCACGGGTCAACGGCCCGGTTCATCCGGAATGACGAACCGGGCGCGCGACCCCCGGCGCCCCGTGACGCGCAGAACGGCCGCACCCCCGAGGGGATGCGGCCGTCCGACTGTTGCGCTGGCTAGCGCGCGCCCACGAGGGTGCGCACGGGGCCGGTGGTGACGGGCACCGCCGCAGCGACCGCCGTCTCGGGGCGGCCCAGGGCACGGAAGCTCCAGCCGGCCGCGCGCCAGGCTTCGGCGTCGAGGCAGTTGCGGGCGTCGATCACCACGGGGGTGTTGACAAGGCCGTGCAGCTTGGCCGGGTCGGCGTCGACGAACTCGGCCCACTCGGTGAGCACGAGGAGCGCGTCGGCGTCGTGCACGGCGTCTTCCATGGTGTCCACGTAGGTGAGCGTCGGGAACATGGCCTTGGCGGTTGCGCCGGCCTCCGGGTCGAAGACCACGACCTGCGCGCCGCGCAGGTGCAGGGCCGCGGCCACGTTGAGAGCCGGCGAGTCGCGCACGTCGTCGGTGTGCGGCTTGAAGGCCGCACCCAGCACGCCGATGCGGCGGTTGAGCACGGATCCGCCGAGCGCGGAGAGCGCGAGGTCGATCACACGCTGACGCTGGCCCATGTTGATCTCGTCGACCTGCTGCATGAGCGAGGCGGCCGAGTAGGCGCCGAGCTCGCTCGAGCGGTACATAAGCGCACGGATGTCCTTCGGCAGGCAGCCGCCGCCGAAGCCGAGCCCGGCGTTCAGGAACTGGCGGCCGATGCGCACGTCGTGACCGAGGGCATCCGCGAGCACCGACACGTCGGCTCCCGCTGCCTCGCACACCTCGGCGATCGCGTTGATGAACGAGATCTTCGTGGCGAGGAACGCGTTGGCGCTCACCTTGACGAGCTCGGCCGTGGGCAGGTCGCAGGCGATGACCGGCGTGCCCGTGGCGATCGGCACGGCGTAGACGACGCGCATCAGCGCCTCGGCCTGCTCGGATGCGCCGCCGAAGACGATGCGGTCGGGCGCCAGGGTGTCCATAACGGCCTTGCCCTCGCGCAGGAACTCGGGGTTCCAGATGAGCTCGGCGCTGATGCCGGCCGGGATCACGGACTCGACGATGTCACGGAGACGCATGCCGGTTCCCACGGGGACCGTGGACTTGCCGACGATGAGACCGTCGTGGGTGAGGTTGGACGCGACGGCGGAGGTCGCGTCTTCGACGAACTTCAGGTTGGCGGCGTTGCTGCCTCGCTGCTGGGGTGTGCCGACGCAGATGAAGTGCACGTCGGAGAGGGCGGTCGCCTCGGCGATGTCGGTCGTGAAACGCAGACGGCCGCTCTTCACGTGCTTCAGGATGAGCTCGGGCAGGCCGGGCTCGAAGAAGGGGACCTTGCCGGCGCTGAGCGCCTCGACCTTCTTCGGGTCGACGTCGACGCCGACGACCTCGAAGCCCATCTCGGCCATCGCCGCGGCGTGGGTGGCACCGAGGTAGCCGGTGCCGATGACGCTGATTCGCGGTGGGGTGGCCTGGCGGTCGTTCGTGCCGGTCTCGATGGATTCGTTCTTGGCTTTCATTGTGAACCTCCCTGATGGCGTTGCGATGGGTGACGGGGTGTCTGTGGATTCGGTGGTCATGCGGGGCTACGGAACCGGGATGGGGGTGAGGTTGAAGTTGCCCTCGGGCCGGGTAATCCCGGTCTTGAAGGCCTCCATGCTCTCCGGGCGGGATTCGAGACGCCAGTCGTTCGTGGCGAGCTCCCCCTCGGTGTAGCTCGTCACCGCGAGGTTGAACCAGGCGACGCCGATGATGTCCGAGTTCTCCGGCGCGGCGAGGGTGTCGAACAGCGACGAGATCCACTTGGGCTTCTTGCCCCCGACTTCGGACGCGCCCACCTCGGCCAGGATGATCGGCTTGTCGGTGATGGCCCGCAGCTGGTCGAGCGTGCGCTGGAAGGTGTAGGTGGCGGTGAAGTTGTTGTCGGGCTTGTAGGCGGGGCGCAGGTAGCCGGACGCTCCCACCCAGTCGACGTAGTCGTCGCCCGGGTAGAGGCCGGTGAGGTGCTCGACGCTCTGGTGGGCCGACGACAGGTTGTTGATGATGTTCGGTGCCCAGGTCCAGACGACGAGGTTGTTGGCACCCTCCTGCTCGAAGATGTCGTGCACGTGCTGCCACACCTTGACGTAGTCGCCGGGACGGTTGCCGTTGATCGACTCGCCCTTGCCCGTGGTCTCAGACCAGGGGTACCAGGTGCCGTTCATCTCGTGGTTGAACCGGATTCCGAGGGGAAGGCCGGTGGCGACGATGTCCTTCGCGTACTGGCGGATGTAGTCGTCGTACTTGCCTGCGACGCCCGTGGCGGGATCTCCGAGGATGTCGGGCAGCTTGTACTCGGGCTCGTCGACCTGGCTGTTCGGAGAGCCGATCGGGCGCGACTCCCAGGTGAGCATCGGCAGGGTGCCGCGGTCCCAGGCGCGGGTCACGGCGTTGGCGCGGAAGCCCTCGTCCCAGCCGCCGAAGTAGCCGACCATGCTCGGCTGGGCGCCGAGCTTCGAGGAGGCCTCGTCGTAGGTGGCCCAGTTGAAGGGCGCCTGGGCCGTGTAGAGGCCCAGGTAGCGCGACGCGGGGTTGACGATCTCCGCCTTGGTGGGGATGACCACGGGGGTCTTGACCGGGGCGGCGGCGACGGGTGCCTTGACCGGGGCGGTCGTGGGCTTCTTCACCGGCTTGGGAGCGGGCGAGGGCTTGTTGTCGTTGGTCGCCGGCGGCGTGGAGGCGTTCGCCTCGGCGAGCTTGCGCTGCGCCGACTCGAGCTGCGTCGACAGGCGGGCGAGCTGCCCGTTCTTGTCGTCGACCTTCGACTCGAGGGCGACGGTGCGGCTGAGCAGCCGGTTGCGCTCGCTCTTCATGTTGGCGACCGCTTTCGGGTCTTGCACCACGGCGGCGATCGAGTCACGCACCTCGGCGGCCGGATTGGCCGGAGACATCCAGACGAAATAGCAGACGCCGATGAGTGCGAGACCGATGGCGCCAGCGCCGACGGCGGTGCGACGTGCACCCGCCGTACTGGACGCCCACCACGAGTTATCAGACCTGGACAAGAAGTACCGCCTCTACAAAGAAAATGGTGAAGCCGATGAGATAAGGGAACGCCGCCTTGGGGTTGAGACGACGCCGCGGAGTTGACTGTCTCGTGACCGGCTTCTGAACAATCGGTCGGATGGTCTCGGCGCGACGCTCTGCGGTGAGTACGCTGCCCTCGCTGTGGGTGAGAGCGGCGCCGTCACCGCCCGCGAGACCGTTGCTCGTGGACAGTGCCCACGAGGAGTCGATGTCGCCGAGGCTGGCTGCCCCGGGAGTGGAAAGGTGGCCAGGGTGCTCGACGGCCTGCTCACGGGCTGCGTCGGTCGCGTCATCCTGACCGCCGCCGGCGTAGGCGCCGGCCCGCGTTCCCCAGCCGCTCGCGTGGCCCATGCGGAAGAAGCCGATGAGTCGGATGGGCATGAGGAAGAACGTCGAGGCCAGGATGAAGATCGGAAGGCGGAAGAAGTCGGATGGCTTCTCGCCGAGATGGCGCATCTGACGGATGCCCATGCTGAGCACCGAGGAGACGACCATGAGGGCGACGATCGCGAGGATGCCCGACTGCACGCCGTACTCGCTGAGCAGGCCCTCGTAGAAGTTGTAGCCCTGTCCCGACAGTGCGCGGTACGCCCAGCCGCCGATGACGCCGGCGAGAAGGAACGGAAGGATGATGTCCATCACGAAGAACAGCGCGAGCAGCGGCGCGTGGCCGAGCATCCAGGGCAGCATCCGCAGGGTGTTGTACTGGCTGCCGCGTGCCCAGCGCAGCTGCTGCTTGAACAGCTTCTTCACCTGCAGCGGTGCGTCGGTGTAGACGAGGCTCGTGTGCTGGTAGACGGTGCGGTAGCCCTCTTTGAGCGTGAGGTTGGTCAGCGTGCGGTCGTCGGAGACCTCGAGGAAGACACCCATAAAGCGCTCGGTCATGAACTTGTCCATAACGGTCATGAGGATCGAACGGCGGAAGGCGATCGTGCGGCCGGGGAGGCAGCCGACCTGGCCCATAACGCTCTGCGCGGGCATCGAGTAGAGCGACCGCGAGTTCTCGAGCCAGTCGGCCCAGCGGGTGATCCAGGAACGCTCGGGCTCGAGGATGCGCTGACGGGTGGTCACACCGCCCACCCGGGAGTCGGCGAAGGGCTTGACGAGCTCGTCGAGTGCGTTCGGCATCCAGACGGTGTCGGAGTCGACGAGAACCGTGATGTCGCCCTTCGACATGTTGGTGCCGATCATGACCGCGTTGCGCTTGCCGGGGATCGGCGTGTGCACCCAGCGCACGAGTGGGGCGTACTCCTCGCACACCGCCTGCAGCGCGGGGTTCTCGGCGCCGTTGATGACGACGATGATCTCGCCCGGCTTCTGCTCGACCATGCGCTCGATGACATCGCGGAAGAGGTCGAGCGGCTCGTCGACCACGGGGACGACGACGCTGGTGGTTCCCGTGTAGGTGCCGGTGAAGGGGCGGTAGCGGCGGGAGACCAGGACCTTGATGACCCAGAGGATCCAGATGCAGGCGGAGTAGACCGTGAACAGGTAGAGCTCGGGATGGCCCTCGATGAGATGGCGGATTTGAAGTATGAAGATGAACAATCGGTCCCCCAGGGTGCTGTGGTGATGATTTTCGATTTCCACAGCATTGGGGAACTGGACTGGTTGCGCTTCGGGTATGGCAAGTATGTGTGCCGCGAACGGGGGTCGCAAGACGATTTCGGGCGCCCGCGTAGCGCTGCGATACGGTCGCTTGTCACAGTTGCGTAACTCTCAGGAATTGCCTGTCCCCGTTAAGGGGGACTCCCTCGCAGCCCCCGATCTGGAGAATTTCCTCCGGGTGGATCGGCCCTCGTGAGAACGCTCCCAGCGCACCGGGATTTCGCGCGATATCGCGGTTAGCTTCGAGCGCGGGGTGCCTCTTCGATGCGAACGAATACACCGACGCGCCGGTACACAGCGAATGCGCGGGGTGCCCCGACGACGGTCGGATGAACCCCGATCACCCAAATGGGGTACAAGCCCGAGCTGCTCGATTTCGGAGTCTGACGGGCTCGAAATCCCAAGAAAATATATTTCCTTCAGTTATTCTTCACGCAAGAAAACTGCCTCAGCGGGTGGCGATCACACGAAAAATGCGTGAGAAAGCTCTCATCTGGGCAGGCCGGGGCGAATCGGCGACAGTTGTAGTGTCTGGCCGATCAGGCGGTGAACGGCTTGGGCGACGTCGGGGTTCCGTAGAATTCGCGCTCGAACACGTGACGCGCGAGGCGTGTTGTTCGCAGGTAGTCCTCTTCGAGCTGGGACGCGGAGCCGGGCGGATACTCGAGCAGTCGGGCGATGCCCTCGAGCTGTGCGCGGTCGGTCGGCAGCACGTCGGCGGTCTTCGAACTCCAGAGTGTGATCGCGCTACGCGCGCGCGACGCGAAGAGCCAGGCGTCGTGCAGCTTGGCGGCGTCGGCGGAGGTGACGAGCCCCTCCTCGGCGGCCAGGGCGAGGGCGCCGAGGGTCGAGGTCGTGCGCAGTCCGGGGACGGCGGCGCCGTGCTGCAGCTGCAGCAACTGCACGAACCACTCCACGTCGCTCAGCGATCCCCGGCCGAGCTTGAGGTGCCGCGACGGATCGGCGGCCTGGGGCAGCCGTTCCGACTCGACTCTGGCCTTGATGCGTTTGATCTCGCGAACGTCTTGCTCGGAGATCGCGGCGGGAAAACGCACCTCGTCGGCGAGCGTCTCGAACGACTCGATCAGGGCGGCGTCGCCCACGACTCCCCTGGCACGCAGCAGCGCCTGGGCCTCCCACGTGAGAGACCAACGCGCGTAGTAGGCGCGGTACGACTCGAGCGAGCGCACGATGGCGCCGTTCTTGCCCTCGGGCCGCAGCCCGATGTCGAGGTCGAGAGGCGTGCGGAGGTCGTCGGTGAGCCGGGCGAGGCTGCGCACGATGTTCTCGGCGCGTGACTGCGCCTCCTCGTCGGTGGCGCCCGCCGGGCGGTACACGTACATCACGTCGGCGTCGGAGCCGAAGCCGAGTTCTGCGCCCCCGTAGCGCCCCATCGCGATGACAGCGAACTCGATGCCGTCGCCGAAGCGGTGCGCGATGGCGAGCACGCCGGTGAGGATGGCCGTGGTGATGTCGGAGAGCGCCGTTCCGAGCTCCTCGACGGTGATGGTGCCGAGGATGGCGCTCATCGCCACCCGCAGGATCTCGCGTCGGCGGGCCGTGCGCAGGGCCAACGCCGCGGCATCCGCGTCGTCGTAGTGCCTCGCCACCGTGGCTCTGGCCTCGTCCAGCAGCACCGACAGCGGGCGTGGGCGCAGCTCGCTGTCGTTCTCGAGCCAGGCCGCGGCCTCGGGGATGCGCTCGAACAGGTCGCCGACGAAACGCGATCCGGAGAGCACGTGGGTGAGCCGTTGCGCGGCCGCCGAGGAGTCGCGCAGCATCCGCAAGAACCAGTAGGCCTCCCCCAGGTCGTCGCTCAGGCGGCGGAAGGCGAGCAGCCCGTGGTCGGGGTCGGCGCCCTCCGCGAACCACTGCAGCATGACCGGCAGCAGGTTGCGTTGGATGGTCGCCCGACGCGAGACACCCCCGGTGAGAGCGGCGATGTGGCGCAGGGCCCCCGCCGGGTCGCGAAACCCGATGGCGGCGAGTCGGGCGGTTGCCTGCTCGCTGCTGAGGGAGAGTCCCTCTTCTGGCAGTGCCGCGACGGCGGAGAGGAGCGGGCGGTAGAACAGGCGCTCGTGCAGCCGCCGCACCGCGTTCTTGGTGCGCTTCCACTGCTCCGAGAGTTCGGAGCCGCTCGGCGATACACCGCTCGCGCGGGCGAGCACCCTCAGGGCCTCGGGGTCGGTGGGCATCAGGTGGGTTCGGCTGAGTTTGGTGAGCTGCAGGCGGTGCTCGAGCAGTCGCAGAAAGCGGTAGTCGCGCGAGAACTCGGCGGCCTCGACCCTGCCGATGTACCCCTGGTCGGCGAGGGCGACCAGCGCGGGCAGCGTGGCGCCCTGGCGCACGGCGACATCGCCCTGCCCATGCACGAGCTGCAGCAGCTGGATGGTGAACTCGACGTCGCGCAGTCCGCCGGGACCCAGTTTGAGCTGCACGTCGAGCTCGTCGCCGGGGATATTGTGCGTCACCCGCTCGCGCATCCGCTGCACCGAGTCGACGAAGCCGTCGCGGCTCGCGCTCGACCAAACCAGAGGGGCGACGGCTTCGGCGTAGCGGTCGCCGAGCTCGAGGTCGCCGGCGAGCGGACGCGCCTTGAGCAGCGCCTGGAACTCCCAGCTCTTGGCCCAGCGCTCGTAGTACGCGAGGTGCGACTCGAGGGTGCGCACGAGCGCGCCGTCCTTGCCCTCCGGGCGCAGGTTCGCGTCGACCTCCCACAGTTCGGGCTCGAACGCCGTCTCGTGGATGCCGCGCATCGTCTCCATCGCGAGCCGCGTGGCGATCTCCACGGCGCGATCGCCCGCGAGGTCGTCTGCCGCCTCGGCGACGAAGATCACGTCGACGTCGCTGACATAGTTGAGTTCGCGTGCGCCCGCCTTGCCCATGCCGATGATGGAGAGCCGCGTGCGTGCGACGTCGGCGGCGGGAAAACGGCTGGTGCTGCGTGCGATCGCGAGCGAGCCGTCGAGCGCCGCGCTCGCGAGGTCGGCGAGTGCGGCCGCCACGACGGAGACGGCGGCGAGCGGGTCGCTCTGCTCGAGGTCCCACACCGTCAGCTGCAGCAGGTGCCTGCGGTAGCGCACCCGCAGCGCGGTCACCGCGGCGTCGCCGTCGATGCCCTCGATCGCGGCGAGGATGTCGGCGGAGTACTCGGCGACGCCGGGCGGCCCCGCGATGGGCTGCACAAGCGCCGCGAGTTCTGCGGGTCGCCGCAACAGGAAGTCGCCGAGCCCGAGGGAGGCGCCGAGCACGCGCACGAGCCGGGCGGCGGCCGCGGCATCCGTCAGCACCGCCTGCAACTGCGCCGGGACCTGCTCGCGCAGCCGGCACAGCAGCAGCAGCGCCTGATCGGGGTCTGCGGCGTAGGCGAACAGCGGCACGACCGACGGGGCGAACCCGTCGAACTCGCCGAGCCGCTGCCGCGACGTCTCGAGGTCGGCGAAACCGAGCCTCGCCAGATCAGTCAGCGTCGTCTGATGGCGCATGCTCCACCTACAGGATCTCTAGGTTGCTCTCCAACTCGTACGGCGTGACCTGGGCGCGGTATTCCTGCCACTCGCGACGCTTGTTGAGCAGTACGTAGTTGAAGACCTGCTCGCCGAGGGTCTCGGCGACGAGCTCCGAGTCCTCCATCAGCGAGACGGCGTGGTCGAGGCTCGAGGGCAGCTGGCTGTAGCCGAGCGCGCGTCGTTCGGCGTCGCTGAGCTCCCAGACGTTGTCTTCCGCCTCGGGCGGCAGCTCGTAGCCCTCCTCGATGCCCTTGAGGCCGGCGGCGAGCAGGAGCGAGTAGGCGAGGTACGGGTTCGCGGCCGAGTCGATCGCGCGGTACTCGACCCGTGCGCTCTGGCCCTTGTTGGGCTTGTAGAGCGGAACGCGCACGAGGGCCGAACGGTTGTTGTGACCCCAGGTGACGAAGCTCGGAGCCTCGTCGCCGCCCCAGAGACGCTTGTAGGAGTTCACGAATTGGTTCGTGACCGCCGTGATCTCGGGCGCGTGCTTGAGGAGACCGGCGACGAACTGGCGGCCGATCTTGGAGAGCTGGTAGTGCCCGCCCGCCTCGTAGAACGCGTTAGTGTCGCCCTCGAAGAGCGACAGGTGCGTGTGCATTCCGCTGCCCGGGTGATCGCTCATCGGCTTCGGCATAAACGTGGCGTAGACGCCCTGCTCGATCGCGACCTCTTTGATCACGGTGCGGAAGGTCATGATGTTGTCGGCCGTGGTGAGCGCGTCGGCGTAACGCAGGTCGATCTCGTTCTGGCCGGGGCCGGCCTCGTGGTGGCTGAACTCCACCGAGATGCCGAGGTCTTCGAGCATGCGCACCGAGCGGCGGCGGAAGTCGTGTGCGGTGCCGCCGGGCACGTTGTCGAAGAAGCCCGCCGAGTCGACGGGCTCGGGCTTGCCGCCCTTGAGCTTCGACGACTTGAGCAGGTAGAACTCGATCTCGGGATGAGTGTAGAACGTGAAGCCGCGGTCGGCGGCCTTCGCGAGGGTGCGCTTGAGAACGTGACGGGGGTCGGACACCGCGGGCTGGCCGTCGGGTGTCGTGATGTCGCAGAACATACGCGCGGTGGGGTCGATCTCGCCGCGCCACGGCAGGATCTGGAAGGTGGTGGGGTCGGGCTGAGCGAGCATGTCGGCCTCGTAGGCGCGCGTGAAGCCCTCGATCGCCGAGCCGTCGAAGCCGAGTCCCTCGGCGAATGCGCCCTCGACCTCGGCCGGTGCGATGGCGACGCTTTTGAGGGTGCCGACCACGTCGGTGAACCATAGGCGGATGAACTTGATGCCTCGTTCTTCAATGGTTCGAAGAACGAAGTCTCGCTGCTTGTCCATCCGGCTCCTCATATTGCTCAGGGGGTAGTCGTTTACCGCGCTATTAGGCTACTGGCTATGCCCCGTCTCCGCTTGGCACTCTCTCAGTCCAACCCCGTAGTGGGAGACCTCGCGGCCAACTCGGAGCTCGTCGTCGCGGCCGCGCGGGCCGCGGTCTCCCGCGGCGCCGACCTGCTCGCGGTGGGCGAATGCGCGCTCACCGGCTATCCGATCGAAGACCTCGCGTCGCGTCCGAGTTTTCTCGCGGCCTCGCGCGCCGCGGTGACAGCGCTCGCCAAGCGCCTCCAAGACGCCGGGCTCGGCGACCTGCCCGTGATCGTCGGACACCCCGACGGCCCCTTCGACCCGCGGACGGTCGGCACGAGCAACGCCCCAACCGCGATCGCCCAGAACTGTGCGAGCGTGCTGCAGCACGGGCACGTGAAGGCGCGCTACGCGAAGCACCACCTGCCCAACTACTCCGTCTTCGACGAATACCGGGTGTTCATCCCCGGCGACGAGCTGCTCGTGCTGAACATCAGAGGGGTGGATGTCGCGGTGGTCGTCTGCGAGGACCTGTGGCGCGACGGCGGCCCGGTCGGCCGGGTTCTGAAAGCCGACGCCGGGCTGCTCGTGGTGATCAACGCGTCGCCGTTCGAGCGCGACAAAGACGAGGTGCGGCTGCCCCTCGTCACCCGGCGTGCGATCGAGACCGACACCGTGGTGGCCTACGTCAACATCGTGGGCGGCCAAGACGATCTCGTGTTCGACGGCGACAGCGTCGTGGTCGACGAGCGAGGCGAGATCCTGGCACGCGCGCCGCAGTTCGAATCACACCTGCTCGTGGTCGACGTCGACCCGCAGCCGGCGACCGACGGCGCCGACCTGCCTCATGTGGCGCGGGTGGCGCTGAGATCGCCCGCACACGACTACCCGCCGCTCGCGGCCGACGTGGCGACACTACCCTCCGACGACGAGCAGGTCTGGAACGCCCTGGTGGTCGGCCTGCGCGACTACGTGGAGAAAAACGGGTTCGCCTCGGTGATCCTCGGGCTCTCCGGCGGCATCGACTCAGCGGCGTGCGCCGCGATCGCCGCCGACGCCATCGGCGCCGGACGGGTCTACGGGGTGAGCATGCCGAGCCGGTACAGCTCCGACCACTCGCGCACCGACGCCGACGACAGCGCCGAGAACATCGGCCTGCACTACTCGGTGGAGCCGATCGCCGACCTCGTCGCCCCGATCGAGACGCAACTGGGTTTCACCGGAACGGCCGCCGAGAACGTGCAGGCCCGCATCCGGGCGATCATCCTGATGGGCGAGTCGAACATGCACGGGCACCTCGTGCTGACCACCGGCAACAAGACCGAGGTGTCGGTCGGCTACTCGACGATCTACGGCGACTCGGCCGGGGGCTTCGCGCCCATCAAAGACGTGCCGAAGACCACCGTCTGGCGGCTCGCGCGCTGGCGCAACGATCTCGCCGTGCGGCGCGGCGAGACTCCCCCGATTCCCGAGGCCTCCATCGAGAAGCCGCCGTCGGCGGAACTGCGCCCCGGCCAGACCGACCAGGACACGCTGCCGCCCTACGAGGTGCTCGACGGGATCCTCGAGGCGTACATCGACCGCAAGCTCGGCGCGGCCGACGTCGTGGCGCTCGGCTACGACGCGGCGGTGGTCGAAGCCGTCACCAGACTCGTCGACCGTTCCGAGTGGAAGCGGCGTCAGGGCGCCGTCGGCCCGAAGATCAGCGGCATGGCCTTCGGGCGCGACCGCAGACTGCCGATCACCTACCGTCCACGCGCGTAGCCGTACACTTCGATGATGGCCAAGCCCGCAGCATCCACCCGACGACCCCCGGCATCGACCCCCCGACCCGCGGCATCCGCGCGACGCCCCGCGGCCGCGGCCCGACGGCTCCCACTCCCCTTCATCGGCCTGTACTTCGCATTCGCCGTCGTATTCGCCGCCGTCGCCTTCTACACGGTGCTGCACCTCGTCTTCTTCGGCTTCACGGGCGAGCCCGTGGGCATCGACCTGGGCCTCGCGTTCGCGCTCCCCCTCGTCTGGGCGATCGGGCTGCTCGTCTCCATCCGTCTGCGCAAGACGCCCGCGAGCGCCCTCGCCTGGGGCTACTGCACGCTCGCCGTGCTCGTGGTCGTGCTCGCCTTCGACACGGTCCGCTTCGGACCGATCTTCTCCGGCTGACATGGCGGCGCTCCCCGGCGATCTCGCCGCCACCCTCGACCGCTGGTTCGACGACACGACCCTGGTCACACCGTCGATCAGCTTCGCCGTGTTCGACAGGTCGGGCGTGCTCTACCACCACGGCGTCGGCGAGTTCCGCCTCGACGGCCGGGCCCCCGCCCTCGACACCGTCTACCGCATCGCCTCCATGTCGAAGAGCTTCGAGATGGCGCTCGTGCTGGTGCTCGAAGAGCGCGGACTGCTGTCGCAGGCCGACACCGTGGCTCAGCACGTTCCCGAGTTCAGCGACCCGGTCGACGCGTTCGGGGTGCGCATGCCGGTCACGATCGGCATGCTGATGGGCAACGCGTCGGGGCTGCCCGAAGACAACGGCTGGGCCGACCACGAGCTCGGACTGTCACGCGACGACTTCCTCGCCGTCGTGGCCGCGGGCCTCGAGTTCGCCGACCGGCCGGGCGACGGCTACCAGTACTCCAACATCGGCTTCTGGCTGCTCGGAGTGATCGTGGAGAACGTCACCGGGCGCGACTTCGCCGAGTTCGCCACCGAGACCCTGCTCGAACCCCTCGGCCTCGCAGACACCCGCTACGACGCCGCCCGCTACGACGATCAGCTGGACCTCGCCCTCGGATTCGGCACCTTCGACGAGGGCGCGACCTGGTTCGACCGACCCTACGTGGGCACCGGCATCGGCGGGTGCGCCGCGAGCATGTTCAGCACCGTCTCCGACATCGCACGGTGGAGCGGCTGGCTGTCGAGCGCGTTCGACCCTGATAATTCGGATGACTCGATCCTCAGTCGCGCGTCGCGCCGGTCGATGCAGCGCATCCACACGTCGACGCCGTCGCCCTCCGAGCGCACCACAGAACCCGCGCTCGAGGGCATCGGCTACGGGCTCGGTCTGTTCGTCGAGAACGACGTGCGCTTCGGCCTGATCGCCCAGCACTCGGGCGGACTCCCCGGCTTCTCGTCGAACATGCGCTGGCACCTCGAATCGGGCCTCGGCGTGGTCGTCTTCGCGAACACCAACGGGGTCAGACCCGGCATCGCCGCCGCGGAGATCCTGCGCGCGACGCTCGAGCGGTTCGACCCGTCCGCGCGCACGATCGAGATCTGGCCGGCGACCCTCGCCGCGGCCGCCGCCATCGAGGAGGCGCTCGTGGCCGGCGACGTCGCCCGGGCGGACACCCCGCTCAGCCCGAACCTGCTCAGCGACGTGCCCGCCGAGGTGCGCGCCACCCGCCTCGCCCGGTCGGTCGCCGGTGTGGGCGGGCTGCTCGAGACCCGGCCGCCGCTCGTTGACCGGCTGGCCTGGGCCGCATCCGCCGCCCATCTCGCCTGGACGATACCGGGCCGCACGGGCGACCTCGAATGCCGCCTCGAGATGACGCCCACGCTGCCCGCCCTCGTGCAGCGGCTCGACGTGGAGGTGCACACCGCCGTCACCGGCGGCTCCCCCGTCACCCGGCGCTACCGGCCGCGCGCGCCCGGCGATCGCTAGAGTGGTGCCCATGGCAGAGCAGGCAGTCAAACGCGTTCGCACCCGGCACTTTCAGAACGCGAAGGAGAACGGGATCAAGATCACCGGGCTCACGAGCTACGACCAGCTGACGGCATCCATCTTCGACGCGGCCGGCATCGACTTCCTGCTGGTCGGCGACTCGGCCGGCAACAACGTCTTCGGCCACGACACGACCCTTCCCGTCACCGTCGACGAGCTGATCCCCCTCGCCCGGGCGGTCGCGGGCGCGACCAAGCGTGCATTCGTCGTCGCCGACATGCCGTTCGGCTCCTACGAGACCAGCCCCGACGAGGCCCTGCACACCGCGTTCCGGTTTATGAAGGAGACGCACGCGCACGCGGTCAAGCTCGAGGGCGGTGTGCGCAGTGCCGAGCAGATCCGTCGCATCGTCTCGGCCGGAATCCCGGTGATGGCGCACATCGGCTTCACCCCGCAGAGCGAGCACGGCCTCGGCGGTCACATGATCCAGGGGCGCGGCGAAGGCGCCGAGGCGCTCCTCGCCGACGCGCACGCGGTCGAGGATGCCGGCGCGTTCGCGGTTGTGCTCGAGATGGTTCCGTCGGGCATCGCCGCGCAGGTCACCAAAGAGCTGCGCATCCCCACGATCGGCGTCGGGGCCGGACCGCACGTCGACGGCCAGCTACTCGTCTGGACGGACTGGGCGGGGCTCTCGACCGGCCGCATCCCCAAGTTCGTGCGGCAGTACGCCGACCTCCAGGGTGTGCTGACGGAGGCCACGAAGGCCTACATCGCCGACGTCGCGTCGACCGAGTACCCGGCCCCCGAGCACGAGTACCCGGAGTAGCTAGCGGCCCTCCGCCGCCTCTTCGTCGGCCCACTTCTTGGCGCGCTCGGCGATGATCTGCGGGGCACGCGCGGCTTCTTCACGGGTCGCGAAGGGCCCGTCACGGTCGGAACCGAGCGACTGGGCGCCCTCTTCGACCTCGCCGGTCTTGTTGTTGAACCACCATTCGGCCATAACACTCTCCTGTCGTCGTGCCCTCTCAGGCTAACCCCGTTCTGTCACATGCTCGCGGTCTGGATGAGGTTGCCGCAGGTGTCGTCGAACACGGCGACCGTGACGGTGCCCATCGTCGTCGGCGGCTGGGTGAACCGCACCCCGAGGTCGCTCAGACGCCGGAACTCGGCGGCGACGTCGTCGACCGCGAAGCTCGCGTACGGGATGCCGTCGCCGACGAGCGCCGACTTGAACGGCGCGACCGCGGGATGGTCGCTCGGCTCGAGCAGCAGCTCGACACCGTCGGGGCTCGACGGCGAGACGACGGTGAGCCAGCGGTGCTCGCCGGCCGGCAGGTCGGTCTTCTTCTCGAAGCCGAGCACGGCCGTATAGAAATCGAGCGCCCGCCCCTGGTCGTCGACGAACACGTTGGTGGTGATGATCCTCACAAGCTCTCCCCGTCTTCGGCTGAGTTCTCCGGCCCTGCCAGCTGAAACTAGACTGGCTCCCATGCCTCGGGATAGCAACGGTCACCTCACACCTGGACGAATTTCACCCCTCCGGAGCGTTCCCGGCCATATCGACCGTCCCGAGTACGTCGGCAAGAAGGCGCCGAAGAACTTCGACGGCGGCGACGTCTACTCCGCGGCATCCATCGATCTCATCCGCGAGTCGAGCGTCATCGCCGCGCAGGCCATCCAGGCCGTGGGCCGCGCCGTGCGCCCCGGAATCACCACCGACGAGCTCGACGTGATCGGGCACGACTTCGTCGTCGCCGCCGGCGCCTACCCCTCCTGCCTCGGCTACCGCGGCTTTCCGAAGTCGGTCTGCACGTCGATCAACGAGGTCATCTGCCACGGGATCCCCGACGACACCGTTCTGCAGGACGGCGACATCGTCAACATCGACATCACCGCCTACAAGAACGGCGTGCACGGAGACAGCAACGTCACCTTCCTCGTCGGCGACGTGTCGTCCGAGGTGATCGACCTCGTCGACCGCACCCGCGAGTCGCTGAACCGCGGCATCAAGGCCGTCGCGCCGGGCCGCCAGGTCAACGTCATCGGCCGCGCCATCGAGTCCTACGCCCGCCGCTTCGACTACGGGGTGGTGCGCGACTTCACCGGGCACGGCGTCGGCGAGGCCTTCCACTCGGGACTGATCATCCCCCACTACGACTCCGCGCCCCGCTTCGACGACGAGATCGTGCAGAACATGGTCTTCACGATCGAGCCCATGCTCACCCTGGGCGGATCGCCCGACTGGGAGATGTGGGCAGACGGCTGGACCGTCGTCACCAAGGACCGCAGCGTCACCGCCCAGTTCGAACACACCCTCGTCGTCACCGAGCGTGGCGCCGAAGTACTCACGATCGCCTAGCGAAAGAAGAATTCATGACAACCGCATTGGGAATCGACATCGGCGGCACCGGCATCAAGGGAGCCATCGTCGACGTCGACAGCGGCGAGCTGCTGAGCGAGCGCGTCAAACTGCCCACACCCGCCGGGGGCGAGCCGGAGGCGATCCTCGCGACCGTCGTCGAGATCATCGCCGCGCTCGGCGGGGTGGCCGACGATGTGCCGGTCGGAGTGTGCTTTCCCGCGATCGTGAAGAAGGGGCGCACGCTGTCGGCGGCGAACGTCTCCCACAAGTGGATCGGCCTCGAGGCTGAGGCGATGTTCGAGAAGGGACTCGGTCGCGACATCACCTTCGTCAACGACGCGGATGCGGCCGGGGTCGCCGAAGTCAGGTTCGGGGCCGCGAAGGGCGTCGACGGCCTCGTGATCCTCACCACCCTCGGCACCGGAATCGGCTCCGCCATCATCTTCGACGGTGTGCTCGTGCCGAACTCCGAGCTCGGACACCTCGAGATCGGCGGCAAGGACGCCGAGTCGCGCGCCTCGTTCGCTGCCAAGGAGCGGTCGCGCCTCACCTACGAGAAGTGGGCGACGAAGCGACTGCAGAAGTACTACTCGACCGTGGAGTTTCTCTTCTCCCCCGACCTGTTCATCGTGGGCGGCGGTGTCTCGAAGAGCCACGAGCAGTTCCTCCCGTTGCTGAAACTCACCACCCCGATCGTGCCCGCCAAGCTGCGCAACAACGCCGGCATCCTCGGAGCCGCGGCTCTCGCCGTGAAGAAGCCCGAGGGCATCGCGTAGGTCGCGGCCGGGGTGCCGGCGCGCGGCGTGTTCTCGCGGTGTGTGCTCGCGCGGCGTGTGCTTCGGAAATTCAGGAGTTAGCGCCGCACGCGACTCGGCGACCCGCGAGATCGTGCGGGCGCGGTGCGCCGGGCGCATCCGCAACTCCTGAATTTCCGACGGTCGCCCGCTGACTGCCGCGCACCCGCCCGCCCGGCGCGGTGATCTGCGCCATATGGGGCACTCCGCGCGCGAAACCGCCCCATACGACGCAGATCGACGGCGCAACCGGCGCGCGTCCCCGTCACCGCGCGCGGCCTTCGGAAATTCAGGAGTTAGCACCGCACGCGATTCGGCGACCCGCGAGATCGTGCGGGCGCGGTGCGCCGGGCGCATCCCTAACTCCTGAATTTCCGAAACACGCCGCGCTGACGCGGCGGAGCGCACGGCCCGCGTTAGGGAATGGGGCGGCGGCGTTAGGGAATCGTGAGGACGCGTCGGAACCGGCGATGCGGGGTGTTGCATCCTTCTGTGGCTTGCCACCGGAGCGCGCTCAGAAGCGTGCCCGAATCTCGCAGCAGGAGGCATTCGTGCTTGATATCGCTTTTATCCTCGGCGTCGTCGCGCTCATAGCGCTCGTCGCCCTCGTGGGCTGGGGGGTCGAGAAGCTGTGATCGTGTTCAGCATCCTCGCCGTCGTACTCGCCCTCGCCGCCATCGGCTACCTCGTGTACGCCCTCGTGAAACCCGAGCGGTTCTGATGGCCCCGGCCTGGGCGGCCATCGCCGTCATCGCGACCATCGTCGCCGTTCTCGCGCTCGTCTACCGCCCCCTCGGCGACCACATGGCGCGTGTCTTCACCACCGCACGGGACCTCGCGGTCGAGAAGGCCCTCTACCGCGTCGTCGGGGTGGACCCCGGGGTCGAGCAGGGCTGGCGGGTCTACCTGCGCAGTGTGCTCGCGTTCAGCGCGGTCGGCATCATCGCCGTCTACCTCGTGCAGCGGCTGCAGTTCGTGCTGCCCTACTCGCTCGGCCTCCCGCCGGTAGAGGAGTCGCTCGCGTTCAACACCGCGATCAGCTTCGTGACCAACACCAACTGGCAGAGCTACTCCCCCGAGCAGACCATGGGCTACACGGTGCAGCTGGTGGGGCTCGCGGTGCAGAACTTCGTCTCCGCCGCGGTCGGCCTCGCGGTCGCCGTCGCCCTCATCCGCGGATTCGCCCGCGCCGCCTCGGCAACGCTCGGCAACTTCTGGGTCGACCTCACCCGCGGTGTGACCCGCATTCTGCTGCCGCTCGCCGCGATCTCCGCGATCCTGCTGGTGGCGGGCGGGGTCATCCAGAATTTCAACGGCTTCACGGATGCGGCCAGCCTCTCTGGCGGCGTGCAGTCGATCCCGGGTGGACCGGTCGCGTCCCAGGAGGCCATCAAGCTGCTCGGCACCAACGGCGGCGGCTTCTTCAACGCCAACTCGGCGCACCCGTTCGAGAACCCGACGGGGCTCACCAACCTGCTGCAGCTCGTGCTGATGTTCGCGATTCCGATCGCCCTCACCCGCACGTTCGGTGTGATGGTGGGCGACAGACGCCAGGGCTACGCGATCCTCGGCACCATGGGCGTCATCGCCCTGGCGAGCGTCTCGCTGCTCATCGTCGCCGAGACCGTCGGCGCGGGCTCGGCACCATCGGCGGCCGGCGGCGCGATGGAGGGCAAGGAGACCCGCTACGGACCCATCCTGTCTGCCGTCTTCGGGGCGTTCTCCACGCTCACGTCGACGGGCGCGGTCAACTCGATGCACGACAGCTTCACGGCGTTCGGCGGCGCGATCACGATGATCAACATGATGCTCGGCGAGGTCGCCCCCGGCGGTGTCGGATCGGGCCTCTACGGAATCCTCGTGATGGCGATCATCGCGGTGTTCGTCGCGGGCCTTATGGTCGGTCGCACCCCGGAATACCTGGGCAAGCGCATCGGCCGCCGTGAGATGACCTTCGCGAGCCTCTACATCCTCGCGACGCCCACAATCGTGCTCGTCGGAACCGCGCTCGGCTTCGCGATCCCGGCGGTGCGCGAGGGCGTCGAGAACGTGTCGATGGCGAACACGGGACTGCACGGCTTCTCCGAGGTGCTGTATGCGTTCACCTCGGCGGGCAACAACAACGGGTCGGCGTTCGCCGGCCTCACCGCCAACACCGTGTGGTTCAACACCGCGCTCGGTGTGGCCATGCTGCTCGGACGCCTGATCCCCATCGTGTTCGTGCTCGCCCTCGCCGGCTCGCTCGCCGCGCAAGACAGGGTGCCGGTCACCGCCGGAACCCTGCCCACCCACAAACCCCTCTTCGTAGGCCTGCTCACCGGCGTGATCATCATCGTGTCGGCGCTCACCTACTTCCCCGTTCTCGCGCTGGGTCCCCTGGCGGAAGGGCTGCTGTAACCATGTCCACCATTCTCGAAACACCCCCGACCTCCACCGAGCCGCGACCGCCGGCATCGCCCGCAAGTGTCGGCCCGCGTCAAATGATCGACGCCCTCCCCGGGGCGCTGCGCAAGCTCCACCCGCGCACCCAGCTGCGCAACCCGGTCATGTTCATCGTCGAGGTCGGGGCGGCGTTCACCACCGTGCTCGCCCTCGCCCAGACACTCGGCCTGCCCGACGACCCGACGACCGCGCCCAGCTCCCTGCTGTTCTCCTGGTCGATCGCGATCTGGCTCTGGCTGACCGTGCTGTTCGCCGCGGTCGCCGAGTCGGTCGCGGAGGGACGCGGCAAGGCGCAGGCCTCCGCCCTGCGCACCACACGCACCACGACACTCGCCACCCGGGTCACGGGATACGACCCGGCGACGGATGCCTCGGCCACCGTCACCCCCACCCAGCAGGTGGCCTCGGCCGACCTGCGGCTCGGCGACACGGTCGTTGTGGCGGCGGGCGAGCTCATCCCGGGCGACGGCGACATCGTCTGGGGCATCGCCTCGGTCGACGAGTCGGCGATCACCGGCGAGTCGGCGCCCGTCGTACGCGAGTCGGGCGGAGACCGCAGCGCGGTGACCGGCGGCACCCGTGTGCTGTCTGACCGGGTGGTGGTGCGCATCACCTCGAAACCGGGCGAGACCTTCATCGACCGCATGATCGCGCTCGTCGAGGGCGCGAGCCGGCAGAAGACCCCGAACGAGATCGCCCTGAACATCCTGCTCGCGAGCCTGTCGATCGTCTTCCTGCTCGTGGTGATCACGGTGAACCCGATCGCCGCCTACTCGGGCGCCGCCCAGTCGCTGCCCGTGCTCATCGCGCTGCTGGTCTGCCTCATCCCGACGACCATCGGCGCCCTGCTCAGCGCGATCGGAATCGCCGGCATGGACCGTCTCGTGCAACGCAACGTGCTCGCGATGTCGGGCCGGGCGGTCGAGGCCGCGGGCGACGTGACGACGCTGCTGCTCGACAAGACCGGCACGATCACCTACGGCAACCGGCAGGCGAGCGAGTTCGTGCCTCTCGCCGGTGTCGACAGTTTCCGCCTCGTGCGGGCCGCCGCCGCGTCATCCGTCAGCGACCCCACGCCCGAGGGGAAGTCGATCGTCGACCTGGCCGAGCTCGAGGGCTACGCCCCGCAGTCGGACTCGGCGGCCGAGGGTGTCGTCGTGCCGTTCACCGCGCAGACCCGGATGAGCGGCGTCGACTACGACGACGGTCGTCAGGTGCGCAAGGGGGCCGGCTCCATGGCGATCGCCTGGGTCGAGGAGTCGACGCCGATCGGCGCGAGCCAGCGACGTGAGCTCGACGCCGCCGTGACCGCCGTCTCGCAGGGCGGCGGCACCCCGCTCGTCGTCGCGGAGCGTGACGCGACGGGCGTCGCCCGCGTGCTGGGCGTCATCCATCTGAAGGACGTCGTCAAGGCCGGCCTCAACCAGCGGTTCGCCGAACTGCGGGCCATGGGCATCCGCACGGTGATGGTCACGGGCGACAACCCGTTGACCGCTCGCGCGATCGCCGCCGAGGCGGGGGTCGACGACTTCCTCGCCGAGGCGACCCCCGAAGACAAGCTCGCGCTCATCAGGCGGGAGCAGGCGGGCGGCAACCTGGTCGCCATGACCGGCGACGGCACCAACGACGCCCCGGCGCTCGCGCAGGCCGACGTCGGTGTGGCGATGAACACCGGCACCTCGGCCGCGAAGGAGGCTGGCAACATGGTCGACCTCGACTCCGACCCGACGAAGCTCATCGACATCGTGTCGATCGGCAAGCAGCTGCTGATCACCCGGGGTGCGCTCACGACGTTCTCCATCGCGAACGACGTCGCCAAGTACTTCGCCATCATCCCGGCGATGTTCGCGGGCGCCCTCCCCGGACTCGCGACGTTGAACTTCATGCAGCTGGGGTCGCCGTCGAGCGCCATCCTCTCGGCCGTGATCTTCAACGCCATCGTCATCGTCGCGCTCATCCCCCTCGCCCTCAAGGGCGTCGGCTACCGCGCGGTCTCCGCCTCGAAACTGCTCGGCCGCAACATCCTCGTCTACGGCCTCGGCGGCCTCGTCGCACCATTCGTCGGAATCAAGCTCATCGACCTCGTCGTGAGCCTGCTCCCCGGTTTCTAGAGAGAAGAGAACAATGTCTGTCCAACGCGGAACCATCCGCCAGTACTGGGTCGCCATCCGCATCCTCGCGGTATTCACCCTCGTTCTCGGCGTGCTCTACCCCCTCGCCATCACCGGCGTCGGGCAGCTCGCCTTCGGGCATCAGGCCAACGGCTCGCCGCTGACACGCGACGGCGAGGTCGTCGGGTCGAGTCTCGTCGGTCAGGGATTCACGGATGCTGACGGGGCCGCGCTGCCGCAGTGGTTCCAGTCACGGCCCTCCGCCGCCGGCTACGACGGCCGAGGCTCGTCGGGCAGCAACCAGGGCCCGGAGAGCATCGTGCTGCTCGAGGCGATCGACGAGCGCCGGAAGGCGATCGCCGACCTCGAGAACGTCGGCCCGGCCGCGATCCCGGCCGACGCGCTCACCGCGTCGGCATCCGGACTCGACCCGGCGATCAGCCCGGAATACGCTCGGCTGCAGGTGCCCAGGATCGCGGCGGAACGCGACCTCGACGAGGCGGAGGTCGCGGCGCTCGTCGAGTCTAAGATTCAGGGAGGAGACCTCGGCTACCTGAGCGAGCCGACCGTGAACGTGCTCGAACTCAACCTCGCCCTGGCAGATCTGGACAACAATGACTAGCAGGAAGCCCGCCGCGGAATGACTCGCGGACGCCTGCTCGTGCTGCTCGGCGCCGCTCCCGGCGTAGGCAAGACCTACGCGATGCTCGAGGAGGGGCGCCGGCTGGCCCTCGCCGGCAGAGACGTGGTGGTCGCGGTCGTGGAGACCCACGGCCGCGCCGCCACTCTCGCCCTCGTCGACGGGCTCGAGGTCGTGCCTCGGCTCGAGGTGGAGCACCGGGGTGTGGCGCTCAGCGAGATGGACCTCGCCGCCGTTCTCGCCCGGGCCCCCGAGTGGGCGCTCGTCGACGAGCTCGCCCACACCAACGCTCCCGGGTCGGCCAACAGCAAGCGATGGAACGACGTCGAGCAGCTGCTCGACGCGGGCATCAACGTGATGTCCACCGTGAACGTGCAGCACATCGAGAGCCTCAACGACGTCGTGCAGCAGATCACGGGCGTCGCACAGCGCGAGTCGATCCCCGACGCCGTATTGCGTGGTGCCGACAAGGTCGAGCTCGTCGACCTGGCGCCACAGTCGCTGCGCGACCGGCTCGGCGAGGGACTCGTCTACCCCGCCGCCCGGGTCGACGCCGCGCTCTCGAACTACTTCCGTCTCGGCAACCTCACGGCGCTGCGCGAACTGGCGCTGCTCTGGCTCGCCGACGAGGTCGACAGCGCACTGCAGAAGTACCGCGCCGAAGAGGGCATCGACTCGAAGTGGGAGGCTCGCGAGCGCGTCGTCGTCGCCCTCACGGGCGGGATTGAGGGCGAGACGCTGTTGCGACGGGGCGCCCGCATCGCGGCCCGGTCGAGCGGCGGGCAGCTGCTCGCGGTGCACGTTGCGACGACCGACGGGCTCGCCGACGCCGACCCGGGCGTGCTGGGCGCCCAGCGGGCACTCGTCGAGACCCTCGGCGGCAGCTACCACCAGGTCGTCGGCGAGCAGGTCCCCCGGGCGCTCGTCGACTTCGCGCGCAGCGTCAACGCCACCCAGCTCGTCATCGGTGTGAGCAGGCGCGGCTGGCTCGGCACGCTGCTCACCGGCTCCGGCAACGGCGCGTCGGTCATCCGCGAGGCGGGCGACATCGACGTGCACATCGTCTCGCACGCCGCCGCCGGCAGGCGCTCCCTGCCCCGGGTCGGCGGTGCGCTGTCGGCCCGGCGGCGCTTCGCGGGACTCGCGCTGGCCGTGATCGGCCTCCCGCTGCTGACCTGGCTGCTCGGGCTCGCCCGCAGCACCGAGACGATCGCCGCCGACGTGCTGATCTTCCAGCTCTTCGTTGTGATCGTGGCGCTCGTGGGCGGCATCTGGCCCGCGCTCGCCGCGGCCGTCGGCGCCGGGTTCCTGCTCGACTTCTTCTTCGTCGCGCCCCTCTACACCGTGACCGTGAACGACCCGCTGCACCTCGTGGCGCTCGTGATCTTCATCGTGGTCGCGGTGCTCGTGAGCATCGTCGTCGACCAGGCCGCCCGGCGGTCGCGTGCCGCCGCGAGGGCGATCGCGGAGTCGGAGACCCTCGCGACGGTCGCCGGCAGCGTGCTCGGCGGGCAGGACGCCCTCGACGCGCTTGTGACACGCATGCGCGAGGCGTTCGGAATGACGAGCGTCATCGTCTACGACGGCGGCACGGCGATCCACACGGCGACGGATGCCTCGCTCGCCTCCCCCGACGACGTCGAGACCCGCCTGCAGCTGGGTCCCTCGGCGAGCCTCTACCTGCGCGGCCCCGACCTCCCCGCCGCCGACCGGCGCATCCTCGAGGCGTTCCTCTCCCAGATCGAGTCGGCCCTCACCCAGCGGTCGCTCGCCTCAGAGGCGGAGGGCATGCGGCCGCTCGCCGAGGCCGACCGGCTGCGCACCGCGCTGCTGGCCGCCGTCGGACACGACCTGCGCCGGCCGCTCGCGGCCGCGACCGCCGCCGTGACGAGCCTGCGCTCCACCGAGGTGTCGCTCTCTCCCGCCGACCGCGCCGACCTGCTCGAGACCGCCGAGGAGAGCCTCGAGGGCCTCGCGTCGCTCGTCACCAAGCTCCTCGACGTCTCGCGGCTGCAGGCGGGTGTGCTCGGGGTGTCGCTCGAGCCGGTGAACCTCGACGACGTCGTGCTGCTCGCGCTAGACGAACTCGGCACGTCGCCGGGCGAGGTGCAATTGGAGCTCTCCGCCGACATCCGCCCCGTCGACGCCGACCCCGTGCTGCTGCAGCGCGTCGTGGTGAACCTGCTCGCCAACGCGTTGCGCTTCTCTCCAGACGGCGTGGCCCCGATCATCTCGACGAGCGAGTTCGGCTCGCGGGTCGAGCTGCGGGTGATCGATTCGGGACCCGGCATCCCGGCCGAGCGGCGCGACGACGTGTTCGTGCCGTTCCAACGCCTCGGCGACACCGACAACACCACGGGCGTCGGCCTCGGGCTGGCGCTCTCGAAGGGCTTCGTTGAGGCGATGGGCGGTACGCTCGAGCCCGAAGACACCCCGGGCGGCGGGCTCACCATGGTCGTCGCCCTGCCGCCCACTGCCGATGCGCCCCCTGTTCAGACGGATGCCCCGTGAAGATACTCATCGCCGACGACGACCCGCAGATCCTGCGGGCGCTGCGCATCACCCTGTCGGCGCGCGGCTACGACGTGATCACCGCCGGCGACGGACGCGAGGCGGTGCGGGCCGCGGCCGACAAGCACCCGGATCTCATCGTGCTCGACCTCGGCATGCCGGGCCTCACCGGGATCGAGGTGATCGAGGCGGTGCGCGGCTGGTCGAGCGTGCCGATCCTCGTGGTCTCCGGGCGCAGCGACTCGCACGACAAGGTCGAGGCGCTCGACGCCGGTGCCGACGACTACGTCACCAAGCCGTTCGCCGCCGACGAGCTGCTCGCCCGGCTGCGCGCCCTCGGCCGCCGCACCGCGAGCGCGACGGACGAGCCCGTCGTGACCTTCGGCGACGTCACCGTCGACCTCGCGAATCACATCGTCACCAGGGCCGGCGCGACGGTGCGGCTCACCCCGACCGAGTGGCGGCTGCTCGAGGTGCTCGTGCGCAACCCCGAGCGGCTCGTCTCGCGCGAGACCCTGCTCACCGAGGTGTGGGGGCCGCAGTACACGACAGACACGGGCTACCTGCGGCTGTACCTCGCCCAGCTGCGCAAGAAGCTGGAGGCGGAGCCGTCGAAGCCGCGCCACCTGCTCACCGAGGCGGGCATGGGCTACCGCTTCTCCCCCGCCGGCTAGGGTCGGCGCGGCTGCTCGCGCGCCCGCCCCGCGCGCGGACCCTTTCGGAAATTCAGGAGTTAGCGCCGTGCCGGTTTCGCCCTCCCGCGGGATTCTGCGGGCGCGCGGCGGAGGGCGCATCCGTAACTCCTGAATTTCCGAAGGTGGCGCTGGCGGCCGGGGCGGGCTCGCACGGGGCGGGGGGTGCGGCGGGCGAGGTGGGGCCGCGGGGCGCGATGATCTGCGCGATATGGGGCACCCGGGTGACGAAAGTGCCCCAGACGGCGCAAATCGGCTCGGATCACCCCCGCGCACCCGCCCCGCGCGCCCGCCCCTCGCTCGGCCTCCTTCGGAAACTCAGGAGTTAGCGCCGTGCCGGTTTCGCCCTCCCGCGGGATTCTGCGGGCGCGCGGCGGAGGGCGCATCCGTAACTCCTGAGTTTCCGAAGGTCAGGCGGGCAGCAGCGCCACCCAGTCGCGCACGACCCGCTGCAGCGCGGGGCGTTTGGCCTCGACGTCGGCCGCGCTCGTGAATCGAAGTTCGCGGCGGTCGGCCCAGGTTCCCATCATGAGGTCGTCGGGGTCGTCGACCATCCCGTGCGGAAAGACGAGAATGAGCCGCAGAAACGCGGTGGGTCGCAGTTCGAACGCCCCGAGGTCGTCAGCGCCCACGTGAAAACTCGGCGACTTCCACTTGATTCTCTCGGTGACGAGCGGATGCGCCTCGAGGATCTGGCCCCGAACGGCCTGCACCTCGCGGGCGAAGGGGTGATCGAGCCGGGTCAGGTAGTCGTCTACCGCGATCGTGCCGTCCATGGCCTCAATCTAGACCCGGGCGGCGCTGTCGAGTATGAAGGGACGCATGGCAACCGAATCGCGGCACATCTGCACCGACATCAACCGACCGCCCGACGAGGTCTACGAGTACACCTCCGACCACGTCAACCTGCCGAACTGGGCGAGCGGCATCGGCGACAGCATCGAGCTGATCGAGGGCGAGTGGGTGGTCGAGTCGCCGATGGGGCGCCTGACCATCGGCTTTGTGCCCGCGAACGAGCTGGGGGTTCTCGACCACACGGTCACCCTCGCGTCGGGCGAGACGTTCTACAACCCGATGCGGGTCATCCAGCACGGCGAGGGCAGCGAGGTGGTGTTCACGCTGCGCCGCGCCGACGACCAGAGCGACGAGGAGTTCGAACACGACGCCGCGACCATCGCCGCCGACCTGCACACCCTCAAGGCGCTGCTCGAGGGCGAGACCACCGAGGGCTGACGCCGCTCGCCTGAGGCTGACAGCATGGGGTGATGACCGTCACTCTAGAACCGATGCCGCCCGAACGACTGGAGACGTGGATCGAGGGCATCCACCTCGGCTACATCGACGCCCGCATGTCGGCGGGCGAGCCCCGTGCGGTCGCCGAGGCGAAGGCGATCGCCTCCCGGGAGGAGAACTTCGCGGGAGGCGTGCCACTCCCACTCATCGCGTCTTCGAGATCGTCGGCGACGGGGAGGTCGTCGGCTACCTGTGGATCGGCCCGCTGCCCGCCGGCGGCGACGACTGGTGGGTGTTCGACATCGAGATCGCCGAGGAGCACCGCCGGCGAGGGTACGCCCGCTCGGCCCTCGAGCTGGGCCACGCCGAGGCGAAGAAGCTGGGCGCGGTGTCGATCGGCCTCAACGTGTTCGGCTACAACACCGGCGCGAAGGAGCTGTACGACTCCCTCGGCTACGCGGTCACCGCGACGCAGATGAAGATGGTGTTGTGAATGGGCCGGCTGATACGCCGGGTTCTGTTGGCGCACGTCCGAAGACGCGCGTTGGACGGCCATCTATCTACGACGTACGTTGCCGCACGCCTCTAGCGGTCTACCCGGAAGCTGGACGAGCAGCCCGTAACGCTTCCTGTGTGACCTTGCTCCTGGCGAGGTTTACATAGCCGATCGGGTCACCCCGGCCGCTGGTGGTCTCTTACACCACCGTTTCACCCTTACCCCCGGCTTGCACCGGTGGCGGTCTGCTTTCTGTTGCACTGTCTCGCGGGTTACCCCGGGTGGGTGTTACCCACCGCCTTGCTCTGCGGAGCCCGGACGTTCCTCGGGGCCTGTTGCCAGACCACGCGACCGTCTTGCCGACCCATTCGAGTCACAGTCTACGGGAGGGTCAGAGCCCGGATTCCTTCGTCCGCACCAGGATGGCCTCGCTCGTCGCGCACATGATGACAGCGTCGGGCGCGGCCGCGCGGATCTCGGCCATCTCGTTCTCGAGCAGCTTCACTCCGCTCGCGCTCGAGACGCCGAAGCGCAGGTGCGAGGCGCCCACACCGTAGCGGAGGCGCTGCTTGTCGTAGAGGGCGAGCAGGTCGTCGGGAACCGTGCCCGCGATCGCCGCACGGTCGGCGGTGGCCGCCTCGATCTCGCCGCGCAGCACCACGAGCTCGGCGTCGCGCTCGGCGCCGATCACGTCGATCTGCGACTGCAGCGACTCGATCTCGGCGGTGGTGACGGCGAGGGCGCTCTCGCGCTCCTCGAGCTTCTCCATCACGGTGAGCTCGATCTCCTCGAGGTCGTACTGGCGCTTGGCGAGGTTGGCGAGCTCGTGCTCGAACGCCTGCGCGTCCTTCGCCGAGGTCGAGGTCTGGGCGCGTTCGTTGTCGCGCTTGATTCGCGCCGTGACGAGTGCGACATCGGACTCGATGCGGCCGAGCTCGATCACGACGTCTTCGCGGGCGCCGGACTGCTCGAGTCCGACGATGCGCAACGCGTCGATCTTCGCCTGCAACGCCGCGATGGCGGCGTGCTGCGGCAGGCCCTTGGCCCGGTGCGTGAGCTGGGCGATCTTCGTGTCGAGGGCCTGGAGGTCGAGCAGGCGTGCCTGCGCGTCGGGACTGGCTGTCAAAGCCATAGGGCCTTCACCACTTTCTTGATAGTTCTACTGAATAACAACAAAATCCCAGGGATCGGTGCGGAGATCGCTCACCGTCACGGTCACGCCGGGCAGTCTTTCACGCAGCTCGGCCGCCGCGGTCTCGAGCCACAGCCACTCGCTCGCCCAGTGCGACACGTCGATGAGGGCCGGCCCGCTGGCCACGAGCGCGTTCTCCCGTGCCTCCGAGGCCGGGTGGTGGCGCAGGTCGCTCGTGATGTAGACGTCGGCGCCGAGTACCGCGGGGTCGGCGAGCAGCGAGTCGCCCGCTCCCCCGCAGACGGCGATGGTGGAGACGGGGGCGTCGAAGTCGCCGGAGACACGGATGCCGCTGGCGGTCGCCGGGAGGATCTCGCCGAGCTCGCGGGCGAGCCGGCCGAGGGTGGTCGGGTGCGGGAGGCGGCCGACACGGCCGATCCCGCGGGCGGGGTTGCCGCTCGAGGGGACGATCGGTGTGACGTCTTCGAGGGCGAGCCTGGCGGCGAATACGGCGGAGGTCCCGGTCTCGACGACGTCGGCGTTCGTGTGGGCGGCGATGAGCGCGCACCCCGCGCGGATCAGCCGGGCGAGCACGGCGCCCTTGTAGCGGTCTTCGGCAACGCTGGTGACGCCGCGCAGCAGCAGCGGGTGGTGCACCAGCAGCAGGTCGGCTCCGAGCTGCACCGCTTCGTCGGCGGTTGCGGCGACCGCGTCGACGGCGAGGTGGATGCTGGAGACCGTTGCCGCCGGGTCGCCCGACAGCAGTCCGGGCGCGTCCCACGGCTCGGTGCCGGAGTCGGGCCAGAGGCTCTCGGCCACGGCGTTGACCTGGGCGACGGTGTGGGACATGCGTCGATTCTACTTTGGCCGCGCCGGGTCAGATCAGCCGCGCTGCGGCTTCCTGTCGACGGATGGTCGGCACGCCGGAGACGAGCGGCACGATGAGGCCGAGCACGAGTGCCACAAGCACACCCAGGTCGCTGCCCGCGAGGTCGCTGCCGAGCGGCACGCCGAGCAGGAGATAGCCGTAGCCCTGCCACTGCAGCCCGGTCAGCAGAGCGGTGGTGAGCCCCCAGCCGACGATGGTGATGCCGACGAGCGCCGAGAGGTTGACCCAGTTGACGGCCGGGTAGATGCCGCCGGGGCGCAGCAGCGAGTCGGCGTGCAACCGCCTGTTGCGGATCATCGCGTCGGCGGAGAAGATTCCGAGCCAGGCCGCGATCGGCACGGCGAGTGTCGTCGAGAGGTCGCGGAACACACCGGAGAGGTCGACGTCGAGCACGCTCAGCCCGACCGCGACCACGGCGAGCAGGGTGCCGATGGCCAGGGTCGCCCACTGGCGCTCCACCCGGATTCCTATGCCCTGCACGGCGAACGCCCCGGAGTAGATCGTGATGATCACGCCGGAGAGCAGGCTGAGCCCGGTCGCCACTACGAGCGGAACGGGATACCAGGCGGGGAGGATGCCGGTGAGCGCGTCGACCGGCTGGCCGACGAGTCCCGCAGCGAGTCCGGGGTCGGAGGCCGCGAGCAGGGCGCCGTAGCCGATGAGCACAAACGCCGGCAGCGTTGTGCCGAAGGTGGCCCAGAGCATGTTCGAGGAGCCCCGGGTGCTGGGCCGCTGGTAGCGGGCGAGATCGGAGCTGCTGTTGGCCCAGACGAGGCCGACGAAGCTGAAGACGAGCACCGCCCCCGTCGCGACGAGAATCCAGGGGCCGTCGGCGACGGTGAGGGCGACCTGGATGTCGACGCGGTTCCAGGTGAGCGCCACGAAGCCGACGATCAGCACGGCGGAGAGGATGCTCACGATCAGCTGGAACCGTGCCAGCAACGCGAAGCCGAGGAAGGCGACGACGACGGCGACCATAACGCCGATGACGATGAAGATGATCACAAGGCCGGCGACGGGACCGTCTCCGCCGAGAACGGTGGCGATGGATGTCGCGAAGAGCCAGAGCAGCACGGATCCCCAGAACACGCGCGAGACCAGAGCGAGCACGGCGGGGAGCACGTTGCCGCTCAGCCCGAACACCGCGCGCGACACGACCACGGTCGGCTGGCCGCTGAGCTTTCCGGCGAGGGTGCCGAGACCGAGCGGAAGGAACGACAGCGCCACACCCGCGAGCGTCGCGACGATCGACTGGCGCAGGCTCATGCCGAGCGTGAAGACCATCGCGCCGAAACCGATGCTCACGACCGACGAGTTGGCGGCGAACCACAGCCAGAACAGTCGGGCGGCGCGGCCCGTTCTCAGCTCGAGCGGCGTCGGCGCCTCGCCCGACTGCTCGAGGCTGAACAGCGGGGCGCGCTGAGCGGTGGAGCCGGGGCCGCCGTCGTTACCGACGGCGACGCCAAAAGGGCGCTTCGGCTCCTCCGGGGTCGGCTCGTCGTCTGGTTGGTCGGCGAGCAGGTCGTCGAATCCGGGCGCCGGAAGATCGGCCGAGGCATCCGGGGCAGGCCTCTCCACGTCGGCCACGGTCGTCTCGTCGTCACCGGCCGGCGCGTCGGTCGGGTCGGTCGGCGGTGCGACGAGAGCGTCGAACCAGGACTGAGGCATGTCGTGATCGGCCCCTGCCTCTGGCGCGGGCTCGACGAGTTCGGGCGGTGCTGCCACGGGCTGCGCCCACGCATACACGTCGTCGACGACGTTGTGCGGCTGCGTCGGCAGTTCGGGATCGGACGAGAGCGGAGGCTCGGGAAGCTCGGGAATCGGCGCGGGCGCGTCGGGAGCGGTCGGCGCGTCGGGCGTCTCGGGCGATCCGGGGGCGGCCGGCTCCCCCGGCGTCTCGGGTGCCGACGGCGTCTCGGGCTGCGGCGTTTCGGGAGCCGGCGTCTCGGGAGCCGGCGTCTCGGGGAAGGCGGGCACCTCGGGCGTCTCGGGCAGGCCGGGACCCTCGGGCGAGCCCGGGAACGCAGGGAACTCGGGAGCCGTGGGCTCGACAGGGACCTCCGACGGGGTCGGGCCCTCGGGAACGGCGGGCAGGTCGGGTGTGCTGTCGTCGGCCGGCTCGACGGCCGGCGGCTGAATCGGGATGGCCGAGGTCGGCGTGGGCTCGAGCTCGACCGGGATCACGATCGCGCTGAATTCCGGACGCACCTGGGCGACGACGGCGAGAGCTTCGGGGGTTCCGACGGCGAGCATCGAGTCTTCCCACTCGCGGTACTCCTGCACTTCTTCCTCGCGCAGACGCATCTCGTTCTCGAGCGCCTCCATCGCGCCGAGCGTGCCGCCGGGCTGGCTGTCGGCCGCCTCGAGCACGCTGAGAAGCTGGTCGTCGGGCAGCGAACGACGCTGTGGGATCCACGGCTGACCGGCGGGAGGGGCGTGCATAGCGAGCGTCGCGGCCTCCTCGTCGGGAGTGAGGTACGAGGGCTCGGAGTCGTCGGACGCCGCGTTGTCAGACTGCGCGGTGTCGTCGATCGTGTCGGCCGTTGTGTACGACGGCGCCTCGAACACAGGCGCTTCGCTCGCGGGGGTCTCGGCGGCCGGGGCCTCGAACACGGGAGTCTCGGCCGCCGGAGACGCGGTCCACGGGGTCGCGGGCGGCGGCGAGGTGGGGAACAGCGCCTCCCACGACGCGCTCTGCGCGTAGGAGGGTGTGGATGCCGCGGGCGGCTCGGTCGCGGCCGGTGCGGTCGTCGGGGGTGCCGTCGCCGAGGCCTCGGGGGTCCACGGGCGGTACGGGTCGTGCGGCTCGTTCGGGAGCGCCTCGGGCAGGTCTGAGTCGAGCGACCAGACGGGCGCGGCCGTGAGCGGCTCTGCGACCGGCTCGTCGCGCACCGCCTCGTCGGCGGTGTCCCACTCGGGGATGGGGGCCGCGGCCGCGGGCATGGCGAAGATGTTCTCGGGAGCGGGGGCGGCGGGCGGCGCCCAGTCCGCCGGGTTCCACACGGGCGGCGCGGGCTGTGCCGGGGGCTCTTCGTCGTCGAGCGAGTAGACGACGTGGTCGGGCTCGGGGCTCTGGGGCTCGTCTTCGTCGAGCGGGAGCGCGAAGAACGCGGGCTCCGGCAGGGTGGTCGCGGGCTCCGGCAGGGTGGTCGCGGGCTCCGTCGCGTCGGCGGGGGCCGGCGGTGCGACGAACACGGGCTCGTCGGAGCCGGCGGGGGTCTCGACCGTGGGGGTCTCGGCGGCCTCGTCCGACGTGTCGGAGAAGATCAGCTGCGACGAGCCTGTCTCGGGGTGAGCGGTCTCGGTCGAGTCATCGGGCGCGTCGGGCTCGGGCTGCGGCTCGACCAGCAGCTCGCGGTACTGCGGCGGCGGGGTGTAGGTGGAGCGACGCAGCCGAGGCAGCGCAAACGCATCGTCGTCGCTTTCCGCGGCGGCACCGTCTGTGGGCGCGTCGTCGGGTGCGTCGTCCGTGCTGGTCATGCGCAAATCCTAGAACGACTGAGACGTTTTCGGTGATTGCCGAGCCGTAACGAGAATAGTTACCCCCGCGAGTATAAAAACGAGCCCTACCCAGCCGACCGGCTCGAGGCGCTCGCCCACGACGATCACCGCGAGAACCGTGGCCACGAGCGGCTCGATCAGGGTCACCGTCGTCACCACGCTGCTGCGCATGTGCGTCACGCCGTAGCCGAACAGCAGGTAGGCCACGAACATCGGCCCGACCGCCAGGTATGCGGCGATCGAGACGGTCTGCCCCGACTGCAGCAGCGGCGCGCCGAGCAGGAAGAGCACGGGGAGCAGGGCGACGGCGCCCACTCCGAACATGCCGCCCATCACGCTGCGGCCGCTGTGGCCGACGGCGATGGCGCGGCCGGAGGCGTAGGTGTAGAGCGCGTAGGCGACACCCGCGAGCAGCCCGAGCAGTACACCCGGCAGCACGCCGTCGCCGGCGGACGAGTCATCCGCGTGACGTCCGACACTCAGCAGGGCGATCCCGGCGACCGCGACGGCGGTGGCCACGAGCCAGCGGGTCGAGAGGCCCCGGCGTTCCCACAGCCATTCGAAGAGGGCCGCGAACACGGGTCCCGAGCCCAACGCGACGACGTTGCCGATCGCGACCCCGGCCTGGTCCATCGCGCTGTAGAAGGCGAGCGGGTAGACGAAGACACCGACCGCGCCGATGAGCAGCCAGCGCCGCGATTCGCGGTCGGCGAGGGCGACGAGGGCGGTTCTCGCCGACACCAGGAAGAGCAGGATGCCGCCGACGGCCATCGTGCTGGCGCCGATGGCGAGCGGGCTGACGTCGTCGGGCAGAAAGCTGGCTGCCGTGCCGGTGGTGCCCCAGAGAACCGAACTGGCGACGAGGGCCCACGTGCCGGCCGTTGTCGCTCGAGTGTTCCGCACCCGTCCACTCTATGACGCCGTCGCCGCGCCCCCGCTCGGGGGGCTGCTGCTGCGGCTCGGGCAGCACCTAAGATCGGATCGGCTAACACTCATACCCTTGGTTGCCCGGCCACACCACGACCACCGCCGAGGACGACACATGCGCCGCACGACACCCGCGAGACTCCTCGCCTCCATCGCCGCCCTGGCCGTCGTGGCGTCCGTCGCCGGCTGCGGCACACAGACCGAGATGTCGGGAGACGGCGGCACGTGGACCGTGCTCACCTACGAGATCGCCGACACCGATCTCGAGCCGTTTATGATGACCGACGTCGGCGAGATGGGCGAGGTCGGCAGCCAGGAGGGCCTCTCGATCGTCTCGTTCGTCGACCGGGCCGACGGCTACACCGACGAGTCCGTGCTCGGCATCGACGACTGGGTGGGCGCGAAACTGCTCGAGATCACCCCGGGAGGCGCCGATGAACTCGACGACCTCGGCGATGTGAACACGGGCGATCCGCGGGTTCTCGCCGACTTCATCACCCGGGGTATCGCCGAATACCCCGCAGACAACTACGCGCTCATCGTCTCCGACCACGGCGCATCCTGGCCGGGAGTGGGCGGCGACGAGTCGTCTGGAGAGGACTCGCTCACGCTCGCCGAGATCGGCGACGCCATCGGCACCGGTCTCGCCGGCGCAGATGTGGACAAGCTCGACCTGCTCGGATTCGACGCCTGCCTGATGGCGACCTACGAGGTGGCCAGCGCGCTCGCGCCGCTCGCCGACCGGCTCCTCGCCTCGCAGGAGCTCGAGCCGGGTCACGGGTGGGACTACGCCTCGCTCGAGATCGCGGCGCGCGGTGCCACCGTCGACGAACTCGGCGGCGCCCTGATCGACGGTTTCGAGGCGCAGGCGCAGGAGGAGGAGACCGGGGCGCAGATCACCCTCTCCCTGGTCGATCTCACACGGATGGCCGACGTCGACACCGCGCTCACGACGCTCACCGACCAGCTGGTCGAGCGGGTCGCGGGCGTCTCCCCCGTGATCGGCCGCTCGCTGGCCTCGACTCTCGGATTCGGGAAGAGCCCCGATCCCGACCAGGACTCGTTTATGACCGACCTCGGCATACTCGCGGGAGAGATCGGCGTCGACGCCCTCGACGTCTCCGACGCGGCCGACGCCCTGGTGCGGGCGATCAACGAGGCGGTCGTCGACACGGTCGCCGGCCAGGCGACGCAGGGCGCCACCGGACTCTCGATCTACTTCCCGCCGACGTCTGCCTACTACGACGGCAGCTACGACGAGATCTCCGTCGGCGGTGGATGGACCGCATTCCTGTCGAGCTACTACGGCGAGGGCGCGGCGATCCCCGTCGATGCGCAGGCGCGGTTCGCCGTGGGCGACGCGCAGACCTCGTTCGACGACGAGGGGCTCACCATCTCGGGCACGTTCGAGCTCGCCGCGCAGGACAACCTCTCCGACAGCCACATCCGTTACGGCCTCGTCGAAGACGACGGATCGGTGACCTATATCGGCGAGGAACCGGCCGAGATCTCCGACGACGGGTCGGGCGAGGCGGTGGGCCTCTACGACCTCACCGCTCTCACGATCAGCGACGGCGAGGACACGGCCAACGCCTACCTGCAGCTGACAACCGCCGACGACGGCAGCTTCGTCACCTTCGACGTGCCCATGGCGTACTACGCGGCCCACGACGAGGCGGGCGAGACGTACCAGAACGCCCTGCTGTCGATCGTGCTCGACGGCGAGTCCGGCGACATCACCACCGAGACTTACTACTCCTACAACGAGACGACCGGCACCTACGGCGAGCTGTCGACCGATCCCGAGGGCGTGATCGTTCCCGAGGTGCTGAATGTGCTGGCGGATGGCTCGGAGCAATGGATCTCGACGAGCGAGAGCGGCCTCTACGCCGACCTGCCCGGCCTCGAATACGACCTCGCAGACCTCGAGTCGGGCGCGCAGCTGTATATCGAGCTGTGGGTGACCGACTTCGGCGGCAACAGCGACATGGTGAGCGCGGTCGTCACGATCCCCTAGCCGGTCAGCGCACGTGCGCCATCAGCCAGGCGTAGGGGTCGGTGGGCGCTCCCTGCACGTGCACCTCGAAGTGCATGTGGGCGCCGGTGCTCGCGCCGGTGTTTCCGACGAGTCCGACGGGCGTGCCCACGTTCACCGTCTGCCCGGGCACGACGGTCGTCGAGCCGGCCTGCATGTGCCCGTAGACGCTCGAGACCAGCTGGCCGTCGATCTGGTGGTCGATGATGACGTGTGTGCCGAGGCCGCTCGTGCTGTGGTTGACCTCGCGCACCACACCGGCAGACATCGCCGCGACCGGCGTTCCGGCGCCCGGGGTGAAGTCGAGACCGTTGTGGTACGACGAGCACCCGCGGCACGGCGCGGACCGGGCGCCGAAGTCGCTGCTGATCGGCGACGAGGCGAACGGCCACTGCACGGCCGAGGTCGGCAGGTTGATGTACGACAGCGAGGTGTAGGCGAATCCGGCCTTTACGGGGGGCGGCAGGGTCACGGTGAACGTGTCCCTGGGCGTCGTGGGAACGTCGCCCTCGCCGTCGACGACGAGGGACTGCGTCTCGTCGTCGACCGCGGTCGCGGCGACGGTCGCCGGCGGAGCGGATACGGTCGCAACGGGGTCGGCCGCGTAGGCGGGCATCCCGTTGGTCAGGGCGAGGGCGGAGGCGAACAGCATCGCCGCGACCCCCTTCTTTGAGGTCGACGTCATGGTGAGCGGACGGCGGAGGCGGGCCGAGAACTCGGTCGAAACGGGAACAGCGATAGCGGGATATCCTCTCGAGCGCGACGCAGGCGAGCGCGGCGCAACCTGTGGCGATTGGCGGAGTGCGAGCGCATTCGATCGCGAGTCGTGCTGGCCGGAAACGGCGGGGCTGAAGGCCCTCGCGCTGCAATCCGTGAAGCTGAATCTGTTCAGCGCGCAGTGTGCACACAGTGCCCGTGCCGGCGAAGCTCAGCCGGTGGGCGCGTCTGTGTCTCATCCATCCAACCGGCCAGGGCCTGAAGAAATGCCGGGCGTGTCGCCGAAATCGCCGAATACGCAGGCAATGCGCAGCATTGACAGACAATCACGATCGGCATTAGGGCTGTACACGGCTTTCCTACCGACGCTTAGTCGCCTACGCTCGCGTGCGGGCCGCGATCTTGTCTTGACGTTCCTTCTGGCGGCGCGCCACCATCTCCTGCTCACCCTTGAGCGTGCTCTTTGCCAACCAGTCGAGAACGCCGTCGGACTGTTCGCGGAACACCCGCCCATAGCGGATGCGTGAGTAGACGTCGGGCATGCGGCTCGCGAGGTAGCCGATGGCGATGCGCCCGTACAGCCAGGCGACGAGCCATCCGTTGAGCAGTCCGACTGCGACGGCGACGACCGACACCGCCGCCGAAGGCGCAACCAAGCTCCAGACGACGACGGCGGCCGTGGGCAGCACGCCGATCGCGGTGAGGAACATCACCACCCAAACGTGCAGGCTGACATTGCCGTTCGCGTCGTTGGGGCCTACCCGCCGTCGGGGATCGACACCCGGCGACACACCGACGGCGGAGGTGATCATCGCCGCCCCGCTGGCCACGCCGAAGAGGGCGGGCAATGCGGCCACGACGGCGGGCACCACCCAGTAGTGCTGGGTGATGACGATGAAGATCGCGGTGATCAGCAGGGCGTGCGGGAGGAACACCAACACCACCGCCCACTGCCTCCCGCGCACGTCAGACCGGATCGACGTCGCGTCCTGGCCGACGATCGTCTGCCAGACCGCTGTGCCGTCCTGCCCGTAGAGGTTGAGGCCGGCGAGCCCCATCATAAACACGACGATGAGCCCGGAGAACGCCGCGAGCACCGAGTAGTCGCCACTCACGAGGGCGAAGAAGCCGATGGCGACGCCCGTCCACACCCCGGAACGCACCTCGAGCGAACGCCACGGGTCGCGGATCCACTGGCGGTACTCCTTGCCGATCACGGCACCCAGCTGGGTTGCGGGCAGGATGCCGCCGCCGTCGACGAGCGCGGCCGATCGCCGGGCTCCCGCGCGTCTCCGGGTGACGACGTTCTCGCGCGGCGTGAGTACGGCGGCCGTGGCGAGCACGAGCACCGCGTCGACCACCGCCAGGCCGGCGAGCAGCATCGCGGCGGCGGTCCAGTCCCCAGCGGCGGCCCGTTCGATCGCGATCAGGGGCCACGAGCTCGGAAAGGCGTCGAGCACAACGGTGATCGGCCCCTCCGGGAGGCCGTACTGGATGAGTGCGGGAATGTTCTTAACGGCCGCCTGTACCACCATCCATCCGGTGAAGATCGCCGCGAACATCAGGCCGAACTGAATTCCCGCTATCTCTACACCGACCTTGGAGCGCATTGCGGCGCCCAGCAGGCCGTAGACCAGCCGGGACACGGTTATCGCGAAGATCCAGGTGAGAGGCGCTCCGACGAGCACGATCAGGAGTGTGAGCGGGTCGAGCGCGACGGCGTGCACGGCCGCCGCGACGAACGCGAGCAGGACGTAGGCCGAGCCGATGCCGACGAAAGTGCTGACCAGCAGGCCGCGACCGAGCGCCCTGCGGTCGATGGGCAGTAGCGCGAAATAGTCGGGACGCAGCGCGCCCGACCCGCTCACGAGGGTCGGGCCGAGCGCTGCGCCCACGACCCAGCCTGCGAAGGCCAGGGTGAGCACCGTGCCGCGCACGTCGTCTCCTGAAGCCGCCGCGGCGGCGAACCAGGTGCCGGCGACGAGTCCGGCGCCGATGACCCATCCTGCGATGCGCAGGCCCTTTGTGCTGTTGCGCAGCAGGGTGAACTTGAGGGCGATCAGGATCCGATCCACGACAGCTCCTCCTCGTCAACGCTCGGGGTGCTGACCAGCCCGACGCAGCGGTCTTCGAGGGACACCCCCGCCCGCACCTCGTCGAGGGTGCCGTCAGCGACGACCCTGCCCTCGGCGACGATCGCGACCCGGTCGCAGAGCTGCTCGACCAGGCTCATCACGTGGCTGGAGATCACGATCGACCCGCCCGTCTCGGTGAACCGACGGAGAATGCGCGTGAGCACCCGGGCCGACACGGGGTCGACGGCCTCGTACGGCTCGTCGAGCACAAGCACCGAGGGCGCGTGCAGCAGAGCCGTGGCGAGTCCGATCTTCTTGCGCATGCCCGTGGAGTACTCGCCGACGAGCGTACCGAGCGCCTCCGCCTCTTCGAGCTCGAGGATGCGGATCAGTTCGGCGCTGCGGCTGGCCACCGCTGCCGCATCCAGCCCCCTGAAACGCCCCCAGTAGGTGAGCAGCTCGCCGCCCGTGAGCCGTTCCGGAAGGGCGAGCCCGTCGGGCAGAACGCCGAGGCGCCGCTTTGCGGCAACCGGGTCGGCCCAGACGTCGACGCCCTCCACGACCGCGCGGCCGGCACTCGGCCGCAGCAGCCCGACAGCCATCGACAGCGCCGTCGTCTTACCTGCGCCGTTGGGTCCGACCATTCCGTAGAACGAACCGCGGGGTACGTGTATCGTCACGTCGTCGACGGCGACCTTGTCGCCGAACTCACGGCGGAGGCCGACCAGTTCGAGGGCGTACTGCGAATCGAGGGTGATCGTCTGCTGGTCCATGCCGACAGTCTCGACGTCGCCTCGTCCCGACCGCGTCGGCCGATCGGCCGAGATCGGGCGCCCTCGCTCGCCGACCGGCCAGAATTAACGCCACCACTGGAACGGATTGGCCCGCCCCATGGCCGACCGCGGCCGTTGTTCGTATTCTCGAGGGATGAGGGAGCACAGGGCGCGGGCGTCGGGAGCTCCTCCGGCGAGGGAACGCCAGACCCGGCGGCAGCGGGCTGTCGACATTGTGCTCATCGCGGTCGCGCTGGGCTACGCCGCCTTCACCGTTGGGGGCCACGCGTCGTACCCGGCGATACCCGCGTGGTACTGGTCGGTCGACATCGCCCTCGGCGTGCTCGCCGCCGCGTCGCTGTGGTGGGCGAGGGAGCATCCCGTCGCCGTGGGCGCCCTGCTCATCATTCCCGGCACGCTCTCGCTGACGGCGGGGTTCGCGGTGATCGCGGGCATCTACCGCCTCGGCTCGCACGCTCGGCCGCGCGCATCGGTCCCCCTCGTCGCTCTACACATCGCGTTGGCTCTGCCGTATCACTGGGTTGCGCCTCTGCCCGATATAACCTGGCTCGCCTGGCTGGTTTTCATCCCCTTGGTCTACCTGCTGACTCTGAGCTTCGGGCTGCTCTCCCGCGCTCGCCGCCAGGTGATCGAGGGGTTGCGTCAGGCGGCCGTCGCCGACCGTGACCGCTTCACCGCGCAGCTCTCCACCCTCCGCCGCGACGAACGCGAGCGGATAGCCCGCGAGATGCACGACGTTCTCGCGCACCGCATCTCGCTGCTGTCGGTGCACGCGGGCGCCCTCGAGTTTCGCACCAGGGCCGCGGCGTCGCCCGACGACCGGCCCATCACCCGCGACGAGGTGCATGACGCCTCCGTTGTCATCCGTGAGAACGCGCACCTCGCCGTCGAGGACCTCCGCGATCTGCTCCTGGTTCTGCGCGACGACAGCGCCGAGGTCTCCGAGCTGGGCGCCTCGCGTCGGCAGGCGCAGATCGACGACGTGCACGGTCTTGTGGAGGAGGCCCGCCGTGCCGGCCAGCACGTCGAGCTGACGGTCGACGACCGCGCCGCCGCCGCCACTCGCGCCTCGGTGCAGCGCACCGCCTACCGGATCGTGCAGGAGGGGCTCACCAACGCCCGCAAACATGCCCCCTGCACGTGCGGGTGCGCAATCCCGTGGCGCTCGGCCTCACCGCGTCGGAGATCCCCGGTTTCGGTGCCGGCCTGGCGGGTCTCACAGAACGGGTGCGCATCGACGGCGGGAGTCTCCATCACGGCCTGAAAGCCGGCGTCTTCGCCATCGCCGGGGACCTTCCGATGGGTGAGCCGTGACCGCCGCGGGCACCATCCGGGTGCTCATCGTCGACGACGACCCGCTCGTGCGAGGCGGCTTGCGGCTGATGCTCGGCGGGGCGGCCGATCTGCAACTCGTCGGCGACGTGTCTGACGGCGACGAGGTTCTCGATGCGGTGCGCGGGCTCTCCCCCGACGTCGTCCTGATGGACGTCCGGATGGCGCGGGTCGACGGCATCTCGGCGATCCGCACCCTGCGCTCCGCAGGTCTGGCCGGCGTACCGGCGGTCATCGTGCTCACCACTTTCCGCACCGACGCGACCGTGCTCGAGGCGTTGCGTGCCGGCGCTGCCGGATTCCTCCTCAAACACACCCCGCCCGCCGACATCGTGGCGGCCGTCCGCGCCGCCGCCGCCGGCCGGCCGACGGTCTCGTCCGACGTTCTCCGCCAGCTGATCGACCACGTCACCGCTGCCGCAGATGCCCCGAATACGCGAGCACCCGATCCACTCGCGCCGCTCACCGGGCGCGAGCGGGAGGTGGCGCTGGCCGTCGCCGACGGCCTCGGCAACGCCGATATCGCCGAGCGGCTGTTTCTCTCTCACGGCAGTGTGAAGGCCCACATCTCGAGCGCGCTGGGCAAACTCGGTATCGACAACCGCATTCAGCTGGCCATCCTCGCGCACGAGTCGCGGTCAGCGGGCCGGTGACGGCCCCGCCTCTCCGAAGCGGCGGGCGATCTCGTGGAACGCCGCCTTGGGCACGAGGTCGTACGGCCGCGCCGAGCGCGTGGACCGGTCCGCGGCGTCCACTGGCTGGGCGGCGAGCACGCCGAAGCTCGCGACGTCGATGTCGCGCCGAGGGTCCGCGGACCGCGGGTAGGTCGGCTCACTGAACTCGAAGACGAAGGCCCCGTCCACCTCGTGTGCCGCGAAGACGTCGAGCAGCTCGGCGATATAGCGGCTCTGCACACCCTCGTCGCGGGGGTGGTCGCCCTTGACCCGCGGAGAGGCAGGGTCCCGCCAGTCGATCACGGAGTCCCCGCCGGCGCCGCGCCGGTCGGCGCCCGGATAGCCGCAGCACCCGAACTCTGTGATGAGCACGGGCTTGCCGTGATCGCGCAGGCCCGCCACCGTCGTCTCGAATCCCTTGGCGTTGTAGGAGTCGCGGTAGAGATTGACGCCGACCTGGTCGAACCCGCTCCAGTCGACGCCCTCCCAGAATCCGGAGCCATAGGTGATCTCGCCCGAGAAGCGGTCGCGCGCGACCGCGAGCACACGCCGCAGATAGCGGTCGAGCAGCCGGTTGATCAGCGGCATCGCCGGCCAGAGCACGTAGAGCGCCCGCGCCCGCGACCGGTAGTTGCCTCCTGGGATCATGCCCGGCGCGAACAGGCTGAACTCGCAGCCCGCGTTGAGGCGCACTTCGGCGCCGCCGGCTCGCAGCGATTCGGCGATGCCGGCCACCTCGCCGATCAGCGCGAAAGCCTCCTCGTCGCCGAGGTCGACGGGACGGGGCTGGACCCAGACCGCGAGGCCGGATCGCGCGGCGAACCGCGCGCACTCGGCGATGTGCTCGGGGTGCGAACCGAAGATGTTGACCGCGTTGCAGTGCAGTCGTTCGCGGATCGTCGTCACGTCTTCACGCATGATCGTCGAGGTCCACTCCTGGCGGGAGTGCACGCCGGGCAGATAGTCGGTGCCGGTGTCGTAGTTGATGCCGCGGTAGGTCGGGATCTTCGCCATGGTCGATTGTGAGACATCCGTGTGTCAAATTGCAACCGTATTGTCTCGCCCGGTGCTAGCGTGTGCCCATGCTCGCCGAATCAGCCACCCGCGCACGCACCCGCGAAGCGATCATCCACGCCGCCGTCACGGTGCTCGTACACCGGCCGGAAGCGAGCCTCGCCGAGATCGCCCTCGCGGCGCAGGTGAGCCGGAGCACGCTGCACCGCCACTTCGCCGACCGGGCCGAACTCGAGCGGGCGGCGGTGGCGCACTCGGTCGAGGCCATCGTGCGGGCGACCGTCGACGCCGAACCCGGGCAGGGCGAACCGCTCGCCGCGCTGGCCCGAGTAGTCGCGGCCTATGTCGGGCTCGGCGACCGCATCCGGTTTCTCTTTCACGACCCACGCATTCTCGGAGCCCACCCCGACCTCGCCGACTTCGGCGCCGCCGACGGCCCCGTGATGGCGCTGATCGAACGCGGCCAGCTGTCTGGCTCGATCGACGCGGTGCCGAGTGCCGCGTGGATCGAGCAGTCCCTCTGGGCGTTGATCTATGCGGCTGCGGAGGCCGTCGACGACGGGCTGCTCCCCCGATATGCCGCTGCCGACACTGTTATGCGCACGCTCGTACGCGGCGTCGCCGGCGGCCGTCTGTAGCGAGGTCGGAGTCGCGTGCTACCGTCGCTCATGACGATCGCCGCCTACCTCGCATTCGTCGGTCTGAGCGCGGTTCTCGCCCTCACTCCGGGCCCCGACAGCCTCCTCGTTCTGCGCTTCAGCGTGCGGCGCGCGCGCTCAGGAATCTGCGCCGCCGCGGGCTCGGCGATCGGGACCCTGGTCTGGGCGGTGCTCGTCGGTGTCGGGCTGGCAGCGCTCATCGAGCAGTCGGCGGAGCTCTACCGCATCCTGAAGATCGTGGGCGGCCTCTACCTGCTCTTCCTCGGCGTGCAGGCGATTGTGCACTCGCGCCGGGCACCCGTCGCCGAGAAGGCCGAGCGGATACCACGCGGCTCGACGATCGCCGCGTTCGCGGCTGGCCTGCTCTCGACGGTGACGAATCCCAAGGTGGGCCTGTTCTTCCTCGCGGTCGTTCCGCAGTTCCTCCCGAAAGACGCGTCGGCGTTCGCCGTCACCATGCTCCTCGGCGGCACGGTCGCCCTGGTCGGGTTCGTCTACCTGGTCGGGCTGGCCGCGATCGCGGCGAAGGCGACGGTGTGGCTCAGGCGCCCGCGGGTGGCCAAGTACATCGAGCGCGTCTCCGGATCGATTCTCGCGGCGCTCGGCATCGGCACCGTGGCGACCGCCTTCGAGGCGTAGCGCAGACGGCTCCGGATACGCAACAGCCCCCGGCTCGCGGGGGCTGTGACAGTGGGCCCTACCGGGCTCGAACCGATGACATCCACGGTGTAAACGTGGCGCTCTACCAACTGAGCTAAAGGCCCGTCAATCCGCCAGAGCGGAACAACGAGTCTCAATAGTACGACATAGACTCGGCCGGTGAGCACCACCCCCGAGCGCGCCGCGCGCGCCGAACACCGCTGGCCCGCCGTCGCCGCCCTCGTCGTCGCACTGACGCTCTACGCGCTTCTGCCGAGCAGTTTCCTGCCCGAATTGCGGTACGCCGCCGTGGCCGTGGGCGCCCTGATGCTGATCCCGCTCATCTCGGTGAACCCGCTGCGCTTCCAGAAGCAGACGAAGTGGTCGCGACGGCTGTCGGTCGGCCAGGTGCTGTTTCTCGCGGTCGTCAACCAGGTCGCGCTCGTGCAGCTCGTCTACCAGCTCGTCACCGCCGGCAACAGCGACGGGCGCGGTCTGCTGCTCGCCGCCGTGCAGGTGTGGATCACCAATGTCATCGTCTTCGCGCTCATCTACTGGGAGATCGACCGCGGCGGGCCGGTCATGCGCACGCGGGCGAAGCGCGCCGACCTCCCGCAGGCCGACTTCCGCTTCCCTCAGGACGAAGACCACGACGCCGTCACCGAGGTCGCGGTGCGGTCGTCGGTGAAGTCCGACTGGACGCCGAGCTTCGTCGACTACCTCTACTTCTCGTCGTCGAACTCGATGGCGTTCAGCCCGACCGACACGATGCCGCTCTCGCACCGCGCCAAGGGGCTCATGCTGGTCGAGTCGTTCGCCGGCTTCGTGATCCTCGCGCTGGTGATCGCACGCGCCGTGTCGCTGCTCGGCTGACCGCGGCGCCGGCGGCGACTACACGGGCTGCAGGAACGCGGTGAGCGCGCCGGCGAGCGACGCGGGGTCGTCGACGGCGCACAGTTCGCGCGCCGAGTGCATCGACAGCAGCGGCACTCCGATGTCGACGGTGCGGATGCCCAGTCGGGTCGCCGTGAGCGGACCGATCGTCGACCCGCACGGCACCGTGTTGTTCGACACGAACTCCTGGTACTCGACGCCGGCCTGCGCGCAGGCGCGGGCCCACTCGGCCGCGCCCGTCGCGTCGGTCGCGTAACGCTGCTGTGCGTTGATCTTCAGAAGGGGTCCGCGGCCCATGACCGGCCGGTTGGCGGGGTCGTGGCGCTCGGCGTAGTTGGGGTGCACCGAGTGGCCGGCGTCTGCCGAGAAGCACCACGACGACGCGAAGCCGCGCAGGCGCTGCGACGGGGTGGCGCCGAGTCCGTCGCCGATGCGTGCGAGCACGTCGGCGAGAAACGGCCCGGCGGCGCCCGAGCGGGTCGCAGAACCGACCTCCTCGTGGTCGAACGCGGCGAAGACCGACACATGCCCCGCGGCCGACGGCGCCGCGATGATCGCCGCGAGTCCCGCGTGCACCGAGACCAGGTTGTCCATGCGTCCGGCGGCGAAGAACGCGCCGTCGAGACCGAAGACCTGCCCGGGTGCGGTGTCGGCGACGACGATGTCGTACCCCGCGACATCCGTGGGTCGGATGCCGGCCAGGGCCGCCAGGTGCCCGATCAGATCTGCGGACGAGACGTCGCCCAGCCCGAACACGGGGTTCATGTGCTGCTGCGGGTCGAGACGCAGCCCGTCGTTCACTCCGCGGTCGAGGTGGATGGCGAGCTGCGGGAAGCGCAGGAAGGGGCCGGTTCGAACCAGGTGCTGCTCACCCGTCGTTGTGACGATGCGGCCGGCGAGCTCGAGCTCGCGGTCGAGCCACGAGTTCAGCAGCGGACCGCCGTAGACCTCGACGCCTGCCTGCAGCCAGCCGTGGGCGCCGGTCGTGGGCTTCGGCTTGAGTTTGAAACCGGGCGAGTCGGTGTGGGTGCCGACGATGCGGAACGGGATCTCGCCGGGCGCGGTATCGGGCTGCACCCAGGCGATGACGGCGCCGTCACGCACGACGAAGCGGCGGCCGGCGTCGGTCGGCCACTCGGCGGTCTCGTCGAGCCGGTCGAATCCTGCGGCCTCGAGGCGACGGGCCGATTCTTCGGCGGCGTGGAAGGAGGAGGGCGAGGCGGCGATGAATGCCGCGAGGTCGCCGATGTGGGACTCGGTCATGACCCCATTCAATCAGGCCCCCGTGTGCGGGAGGCCCGGCGCGCGGAAGGCTAGACGTGCACCGGAACGGGCACGATCTCCTCGAGCGCCGCGCGGTACTCCTCGATGGAGCGCGGCTCGCCCGGGGCGGTGATGAAGCTCGCCCGGATGATGCCGTTGATGTCGATGAGGAAGGTCGCGCGGTTGGCGTAGCCCTTCTCCTCGAGGAACACGCCGTACTCCTTCGCGACGGCGCCGTGCGGCCAGAAGTCGGCCAGCAGGGTGAAGTCGTAGCCCTCGGCCTCGGCGAACGCGCGCAGCGTGGCCTTCGAGTCGGCGGAGATGCCGATGAGCTCGACGCCGTTGCTCTTGAACATCGCGAGGTTCTCGCTCAGTCCGCAGAGCTCGCTCGTGCAGGTCGACGAGAAGGCGAGGGGGAAGAAGACCAGCGCGACGGGCTTCTTGCCCTTGAACTCGCTCAGACGGATGTGCTCGCCGAACTGGTTGGCGAGATCGAAGTCGGGTGCCTGGGTGTCATTCTCCAGAGCCATTTTTCTGCGTCCTTTCGTGCCCGGCTGAACGTCGGACAAACACGAAGGGTTATCCTACGCTCGCTATGGCTTAAGTGCAGGACACCGCGACCGCACGCGCCAGCCGACACTCCGTGGGTTGCATAGAATGTTCTGGCGTAGTCCTTTCAAACCCGGCAGCGTAATCCCTTGCTCGACGGTGACTCGCAGATCTGACTCAACCAGGAAGAGGTCAACGGTGACGGTTAACGACCAGGATCCATACTCGGTGAACAACATCGACGGAGACCCTGAGGAGACCGCCGAGTGGCAGGAATCCCTCGACGCCCTCGTCGCAGCACACGGACACGAACGTGCGCGCGAGATCATGCTCAGCCTTCTCAAGCGCTCGAAGGAGCTCCACCTCGGCGTGCCCATGGTGCCGACGACGGACTACCTGAACACGATCGCTCCCGAGAACGAGCCCGAGTTCCCGGGCAATGAGGAGATCGAGCGTCGCTACCGCGCCTGGATCCGCTGGAACGCGGCCATCACCGTGCACCGCGCGCAGCGCCCCGGCATCGGTGTCGGCGGCCACATCTCGACGTACGCGTCATCCGCAGCCCTCTACGAGGTCGGCCACAACCACTTCTTCCGCGGCCACGACGCGCCCGGCGGCGCCGACCAGGTGTTCTACCAGGGTCACGCCTCCCCCGGCATGTACGCACGCGCCTTCCTCGAGGGCCGCCTGTCGACCGACCAGCTCGACGGCTTCCGCCAGGAGAAGTCGCACGCCAGCGGCGGGCTCTCCAGCTACCCGCATCCGCGGCTGATGCCCGACTTCTGGCAGTTCCCGACCGTGTCGATGGGTCTCGGACCGATCAACGCGATCTACCAGGCGCAGTCGAACCGCTATCTCACCAACCGCGGCATCAAGGATGCGAGCGACCAGCAGGTCTGGGCGTTCCTCGGCGACGGCGAGATGGACGAGGTCGAGAGCCGCGGCGCCCTGCAGTGGGCCGCCAACGACGGACTCGACAACCTCAACTTCGTCATCAACGCCAACCTCCAGCGCCTCGACGGCCCGGTGCGCGGCAACGGCAAGATCATCCAGGAGCTCGAGAGCTTCTTCCGCGGCGCCGGCTGGAACGTCATCAAGGTCGTCTGGGGTCGCGAGTGGGACGACCTGCTCAAGAACGACCACGAGGGCGCCCTGCGCGACCTCATGAACCGCACCCCGGATGGCGACTACCAGACGTACAAGGCCGAGAGCGGCGCCTACGTTCGCGAGAACTTCTTCGGACGCGACCCGCGCACGCTCGAGATGGTCAAGGACTACAGCGACGACCAGCTCTGGAACCTCAAGCGCGGCGGCCACGACTACCGCAAGGTGTACGCGGCCTTCAAGGCGGCGTCGGAGCACAAGGGCCAGCCCACCGTCATTATCGCGAAGACGGTCAAGGGCTACGGCCTCGGCCCGTCGTTCGAGGGACGCAACGCGACCCACCAGATGAAGAAGCTCACGCTCGACAACCTCAAGCAGTTCCGCGACGAGATGCGCATCCCGATCACCGACGCCGCCCTCGAGGAGAACCCGTACCAGCCGCCGTACTACACGCCCGGCGAGAACGACGAGGCCATCCAGTACATGCACGAGCGCCGACGCGCGCTCGGCGGCTACCTGCCCGAGCGCCGCTCGAAGTACACGCAGATCGCGCTGCCCGAGGAATCGGCGTGGGACATCGCGAAGAAGGGCTCCGGCAAGCAGGAGATCGCCAGCACCATGGCCTTCGCCCGCCTGCTGAAAGACCTCCTGCGCGCCAAGGAGTTCGGTCACCGCATCGTTCCGATCATCCCCGACGAGGCACGCACCTTCGGCATGGACGCCTACTTCCCGACGGCGAAGATCTACAACCCGCAGGGCCAGCACTACACCTCCGTCGACCGCGAGCAGCTGCTCGCCTACAAGGAGAGCCCGCAGGGCCAGATCGTGCACGTCGGCATCAACGAGGCCGGTGCCTTCGCAGCGTTCACCGCGGCGGGCACCTCCTACGCGACGCAGGGCGAGCCGCTCATCCCCGTATACGTCTTCTACTCGATGTTCGGTTTCCAGCGCACGGGCGACGCCATGTGGGCCGCCGGCGACCAGATGGCCCGCGGGTTCATCATGGGCGCCACGGCGGGCCGCACGACGCTCACCGGCGAGGGACTCCAGCACGCCGACGGCCACTCGCTGCTGCTCGCATCCACGAACCCTGCCGTCGTGTCGTACGACCCGGCCTACGGGTACGAGATCGGCGCCATCGTGAAGGCCGGTCTCGACCGTATGTACGGCGGCACGCATCCCGACCCGAACGTCATGTACTACATCACCCTCTACAACGAGCCGCTGCAGCACCCGGCCGTTCCCGAGGACTTCGACGAGGAAGGCGCCCTCAAGGGCATCTACCTGCTGAAGACCGGGCAGGACACGGGACCCAAGGTGCAGCTTCTCGCCTCGGGTGTCGCCGTGCCGTGGGCGATCGAGGCCCAGAACCTGCTCGCGCAGGACTGGGGCGTGTCGGCCGACGTCTGGTCGGTCACCTCGTGGACCGAGCTGCGCCGTGAGGGACTCGCGGCAGAGGAGCACAACTTCCTCTACCCGAACGAGGAACGCCGCATCCCCTACGTGACGAGTAAGCTCGCACGCAGCCAGGGCCCGTTCGTCGCGACGACCGACTTCATGCACGCCGTTCCCGACCAGATCCGCCAGTTCGTTCCCGGCGACTATGCGACGCTCGGCGCCGACGACTTCGGCTTCTCGGACACCCGCGCCGCCGCCCGTCGGTACTTCAAGATCGACGGTCCGTCGATGGTCGTGCGCGCTCTCGAGTCGCTCGTGCGTCGCGGCGAGATGGACTCCTCGGTGCCGGCAGCGGCCATCGAGAAGTACCGCCTCCTCGACGTGAACTCGGGCACCACCGGAAACGCCGGCGGCGAAAGCTAACGGTGGCGATCACCCCCAAGACGAAGGAGCAGACGCTCGCCTGGCTGCGCACCATCTCCGGTGAGCTGTCCACGGCGACGCTGAAGCGCCTCGACGACACGCTGCCCTGGTATGGCGACATGCCACCAGGGCGGCGGTCGGCGGTCGGACTCGTCGCACAGGCAGGCATCACCTCGTTCATCAGCTGGTTCGAGGACCCCAAGTCGACACCGTGGATCGCCGCGGATGTCTTCGGTGCCGCCCCGCGGGAACTCCTTCGTTCCGTCTCGCTGCAGCAGACCCTGCAGCTGATCCGCATCACGGTGGAGGTCGTCGAGGCCCGAATCGGCGTCGGCGACGACGTGCTGCGTGAGGCGATCCTGCTCTACTCGCGGGAGATCGCCTTCGCCTCGGCCGACGTGTACGCACGCGCCGCCGAGGCGCGCGGCCTCTGGGACGCGCGCCTCGAGGCACTCGTCGTCGACTCGATCCTCTCGGGCGAGTACGACAACGAGCTGCCCAGCCGCATCGCCGCGCTGGGCTGGAACGGGCACGGCGAGGTCTGCGTGCTCGTGGGCACAACGCCGCGCGTGCTCGACGTCGACCAGTTGCGCCGCACGGCCCGCCACCTCGACGCCGACGTGCTCATCGGGGTGCAGGGCAACCGGCTCGTACTGGTGATCGGTCGTTCGACGCCGATCGCCGACGAGACCGACGCCGCGACCCGCATGCCGTTCATCGAGATCGCCTCGCAGCTGGAGCCCGGCTTCGGCCCCGGCCACCTGGTGCTCGGCCACGAGGTGTCGACCCTGGTCGACGCGTCGAAGAGCGCGAAGGCGGCCCTCGCCGGGTTCGCCGTGGCGCGCGCCTGGCGCAACGCCCCGCGCCCGACACTCGCCGACGACCTGCTGCCCGAGCGCGCCTTCGCGGGCGACCCGCTCGCCCGGTCGACCCTCATCAACCGCATCTACCGTCCGTTGCAGCAGCACTCCACCGAGTTGCTCTCGACGCTGTGGTGCTACCTCGACAACGGGCGTTCGCTCGAGGCGACGGCGCGCGAGCTGTTCGTGCACCCGAACACGGTGCGCTACCGGCTCAAGCGCATCAGCGAGGTCATCGGCTGGGACGCCACGGGGGCCCGCGAGGCCCTCATACTGCAGTCCGCGCTCATCATCGGCTCGATCGCCGAACCCGACGCCGCTCGCAAGCGCTAGCCCGCGTCATCCGCCGCCCGCCCCGTCCCCGCCGCTACCCAAAACGAAGGACTTTGTCGGCGGTAGACACCCGATCCGCCGTTTCGACCACCGGTTGTGTGGCAATCTCCTTCGTTTTGGGTCGAGGCGGGGGCTCGGGTGCAGACTGGGCGGGTGACCAGCGACGCATCCTTCGTCTCCACGCGCATTCGAAGCGCGGATGACGCGACGACGGCAGTCGAATCGTTCGGCGACACCGGGCCGCGGGTGCTCTTCCTGCCGGCGCTCGGGGTTCCGCTGCACTACTACCGGCCGTTGCTCTCGCGCTGGGCGGGCCTCGGCTACCGGCTGTGGGGGCTCGAGCTGCGTGGAATGCCGCAGAGCTCGACGACCGACGTGCGCGCCAACGACTTCGGCTACAACCACGCTCTCGCCCTCGACATCCCGGCCGCCGTCGCGCAGACGCCGGTCGGCGCAGACGGGCCCTTCGTGATCGCCGGCCACAGTCTCGGCGGCCAGCTGGCGGTGCTGTACGCCGCCGCCCATCCCGACCAGGTGCGCGCCGTGGCGACGATAGCGAGCGGGTCGAGCCACCATGGCGCGCTCTCCGGGCGGATGGAACGGTCGAAGCGGATGGCGCAGGTCGGCGCCATCCGCGGGATGACACGCGCGCTCGGCTACTTCCCGGGCCACCGGGTCGGCTTCGGCGGCAGGCAGCCGCGCACGATGATGGCCGACTGGGGGTTCGAAGGACGCCACGGCCGGTTTGTGCTCACGGGAAGCGCGTCCGACCACGAGCAGGAGCTGGCGAGCCTCGACCGCCCGGTGCTGATGCTCACGCTCGACGGCGACCCCATCCTGCCCCGATCGGCCGCCGACTACCTCGGCGCCCGGCTGTCGACGGCGCGACCGAGCACGGTGCACGTCGATCGCGCCGAGAACGGCGGCGAGCCGTTCGACCACTTCCGCTGGGCGCGGCGCAACCCCGACGCCGTGCTGGGACCCGTCACGGGATGGCTCGACGCGACGCTGCGCTGACTCTCCGCTCCGAGCCATCCGCCCGCAGCATTCGGAAATTCAGGAGCTAGCACCCGTCGACATCGCGACACGCCGGCGCACGGGCATCACCCCTGTCGCTAACTCCTGAATTTCCGAAACAGCGCGCGCGGGCAGGGCCCGTTGTGGACACTCGCCAAGGGTGCGGGCGAATCTCGGTGGGGTGTGTACAGCGGTGGAGGTCGTCGTGCTGGCAGACTAGACCGCGTGATTGTTGTCGTAGCGCCCGGACAGGGCTCCCAAACTCCCGGCTTTCTCGAACCCTGGCTCGGCGAAGAACGCTTCCGCGACCAGCTGGGCGGCCTCTCCGAGGCGGCGGGCATCGACCTCGCCGCCCACGGCACAACGAGCGACGCCGACACGATCCGCGACACCGCGGTGGCGCAGCCGCTCATCGTCGCCGCGGGCCTGCTCACCCTGAGCGCCCTGCTCGCCGACGGACGCCGCGACAGGGTCGCCGGCATCGCCGGACACTCGGTCGGCGAGATCACCGCCGCCGCCGGCGCCGGGATCCTCAGCGAGACGGATGCCATGGCTTTCGTCCGCGAACGCGGCACGGCGATGGCCGCCGCGGCAGCGCAGACCCCCACCGGCATGAGCGCGGTGCTCGGCGGCGACGAGTCAGAACTGCTCGCCCGGCTCGAACTGCTCGGTCTCGAGCCCGCGAACTTCAACGGAGGCGGCCAGATCGTCGTCGCCGGCGCCCTCGACGCGCTCGACGCGCTCAAGGACAACCCGGTCGCCGGATCCCGCGTCATCGCCCTGCAAGTCGCCGGCGCGTTCCACACCCGCTACATGCAGCCCGCCGTCGCCCACCTCGCCGAGTTCGCCGCGACCCTCACGCCGAACGACCCGACCCTGCCCATCTGGTCGAACCAGGCCGGCCAGGCCGTGACGTCGGGCGCACAGTTCGTCGACCTGCTCGTCGGCCAGGTCTCCTCGCCCGTGCGCTGGGACAAGAACATGGCGGTGTTCGCCGAGGCGGGCATCACCGGCATCATCGAACTGGCCCCCGCCGGCGCGCTCACCGGACTCGCCAAGCGCGGGCTCAAGGGCGTTCCGAGCGTCGCGGTCAAGACCCCCGACGACCTCGCAGCAGCATTCGACCTGATTGACGGTAGCGCAGCATGAGCAACCCCACCCTGAAGCAGTCCACCGGCGTGCAGTTCACGCGCATCCTCAGCTACGGGGCGGCGCGCGGCGACCTGGTCGTGCCCAACGAGGAGCTGATCGGCCCGATCGACTCGAGCGACGAGTGGATCCAGCAGCGCACCGGCATCATCACCCGCACCCGCGCGTCGAAGAGCGTCGGCGCCGTCGACCTCGCCACCACGGCGGGCCTCGAGGCCATCGAGAAGTCGGGCATCGCCCCCGAGCTCATCGACCTTGTGATCGTCGCCACCATCAGCAACGTGCAGCAGACCCCGTCGATGGCCGCCGTCGTGGCCGACCGGGTCGGCGCGAACCCCGCGGCCGCCTACGACGCCAACGCCGCGTGCGCGGGCTTCAGCTACGCCGTGACGCAGGCCGACGCCCTCATCCGCTCCGGTGCGGCTCACTACGCGCTCGTCATCGGAGCCGAGAAGCTCTCCGACGTCGTCGACCCCGCCGACCGCTCGATCTCGTTCCTGCTCGGCGACGGAGCGGGCGCCGTCGTCATCGGCCCGAGCGACTCCCCCGGCATCGCGGCCCCCGTCTGGGGATCCGACGGATCGAAGGCGGATGCCGTGGGCATGAACTCGACGCTCGTCGAGTTCCGCGACGGCGAGGCCGCGTGGCCCACCCTGCGCCAGGAGGGGCAGACAGTCTTCCGTTGGGCCGTCTGGGACATGGCCAAGGTCGCCAAACGCGCCCTCGAGGTGGCGGGCATCACCTCCGACGACCTCGCCGCGTTCATCCCCCACCAGGCCAACATGCGCATCATCGACGAGTTCGCGAAGCAGCTGGGCCTGCCCGAGCACGTCGTCATCGGCCGCGACATCGCCACCACCGGCAACACCTCCGCCGCCTCGATCCCGTTGGCCACCCACCGTCTCCTGGCGGAGCATCCGGAGCTCTCCGGCGGCCTCGCCCTGCAGATCGGCTTCGGCGCGGGCCTCGTCTTCGGCGCACAAGTGATCGTGCTTCCGTAGTGCGGCGCACTGGCGCCCCCATTCACCTGCTCTAAACTGACTCTCGGTCAAACGACACACCCTTTAGGAGAAAAACCATGGCATTGTCCACCGAAGAAGTTCTCGCCGGCCTCGCCGAGCTCGTCAACGACGAAACCGGTATCGCTGCCGACTCGGTCGAACTGGACAAGTCGTTTACCGACGACCTGGACATCGACTCGATTTCGATGATGACGATCGTTGTCAACGCCGAAGAGAAGTTCGACGTCAAGATCCCCGACGAAGAGGTCAAGAACCTCAAGACCGTCGGCGACGCCGTCAGCTTCATCACCGCAGCACAGGGCTAAGCGCCTCCCATCCGCGGCTGGCCGGTCGCGCAAGCAACCGGCCACGCCCGCGAGTGAGATCTCCGAACTAAATAAGGACGTTGTTGTGACCAAGAAAATCGTTGTCACCGGAATCGGTGCGACCTCCCCCCTCGGCGGCACCGCCCCCGAGACCTGGACTGCACTGCTCGCCGGCGAGTCCGGCGTCAGCACCATCGAGCACGACTGGGTGACCCAGCACGAGCTTCCCGTGACCTTCGCCGGGCAGGCCAAGGTGCGCCCCGAGGAAGTGCTCGAGCGCCAGGAGATCAAGCGCCTCGACCCGTCGAGCCAGTTCGCGCTCATCTCGGCCCGCGAGGCCTGGAAAGACGCCGGTCTGGATGACTCGGACGTCGATCCGAACCGCGTCGGCGTCGACTACTCCACGGGTATCGGCGGACTCTGGACCCTCCTCGACGCGTGGGACACGCTCAAGGAGAAGGGGCCGCGCCGCGTTCTCCCCATGACCATCCCGATGCTCATGCCGAACGCCGCCTCGGCCGCGATCAGCATGAACCTCGCCGCCCGCGCCTACGCCCGCACCGACGTCTCCGCCTGCGCGTCGAGCACCGAGGCCATCGCGAACGCCTACGACCACCTGCAGAAGGGCTACGCCGACGTCGTCATCGCCGGCGGAACCGAGGCCGTCGTGCACCCGCTGCCCATCGCCGCCTTCGCCGCGATGCAGGCGCTCTCCAAGCGCAACGACGACCCCGCGACGGCCTCGCGCCCCTACGACCTCTCGCGCGACGGCTTTGTGCTCGGTGAGGGCGCAGGCAGCATCATCCTCGAGACCGAGGAGCACGCCCTCGCCCGCGGCGCCCGCATCTACGCCGAGCTCGCCGGCGGCGGAGTCACGAGCGACTCGTACCACATCACCGCGCCCGACCCCGAGGGCGCCGGAGCGGCCCGCGCCGTGTACGCCGCTCTCGAGCAGGCAGGCGCCGATGTCGACGACGTGATGCACATCAACGCGCACGCGACGAGCACGCCGGTCGGCGACATCGCCGAGTACAAGGCGCTGCTGGCCGTGTTCGGCGAGCGGGTGCACGAGATCCCCGTCTCGGCCACAAAGGCCGCCACGGGCCACCTGCTGGGCGGCACGGGCGCTCTCGAGGCGATCTTCACGATCCTCGCGCTGCACAACCGTCTCGCTCCGCCGACGATCAACCTCACCGAGCAGGACCCGGCGATCCTGCTCGACGTCGTCACCAGCCCGCGCGCGCTGCCCGAGGGTCCGCTGCTCGCGATCAGCAACTCGTTCGGCTTCGGCGGCCACAACTCGGTCGTCGCGTTCCGCAGCTACGAGAAGTAGCGCACGTCGGTCGCCGAGCCTGTCGAAGCGCGCGTACGCAATCGCGACGACGCTTCGACGGGCTCGGCGACCACGGTCGTCAGCCGACCTTGTGCAGCCAGACGACCTGGCTGTCGGAGCTTGCGTGCCTGAACGCCTCGAGCTCGTCGTCCCAGGCCTGGCCGAGGGCGAGGCGCAGTTCGCGGTGCAGTTCGAGCGCGTTGGATCCGGCGATCTCCATCGCGTAGCGCAGCCGGTCTTCGGGGATCACGATGTTGCCGGCGGCGTCGGTCTGCGCGAAGAAGATGCCGAGGTCGGGGGTGTGCATCCAGCGTCCGCCGTCGTTTCCGGCAGAGGCATCCTCGGTCACCTCGAATCGCAGGTGTTCCCAGCCGCGCAGGGCGGAGGCGATCTTCGCGCCGGTGCCGGCGGGGCCCTCCCAGTAGAACTCGGTGCGCTGCACTCCCTTGAGAACCGGCTGTTCGGCCCAGGAGAAGTTGACGGCGCGGTCGATCGCTCGCCCCGCCGCCCATTCGATGTGAGGGCAGAGAGCACGAGGAGCGGAATGCACAAATAGCACTCCGCGAGCGTGTGTTGCAGTCACGATCTTCTCCGTTCTGTTAGGTGCGACTTCCCCATCGACCTGGCGTAACGGATGCGCGTGACCGCGCGTGTTCAATTGTGACTGCAGGTTGCATTATGACGGATGCGGCTGCGAAATAACAAGGCTGAGGCTATTTGGCCTGCGCGTAGTTGTCGACGACGGCGGTCGTGATCGGAAAACGCACCGGCATCGCGCCGAAGATCAGACGCCCGGCGTCGGATGCCGCGGCGTTCAGCTGCTCGACGACCTGGTCTGCCAGCTCGGCCGGGGTGTGCACGATCACCTCGTCGTGCAGGAAGAACACGAGGTGCGGCCGGTTCATGAACTGGCCGCCGCGCAGATCCCACAGCCGTCCGCGCAGCCCGGCCATCCAGCACAGCGCCCATTCGGCGGCGGTGCCCTGCACGATGAAGTTGCGGGTGAAGCGGCCCCAGCTGCGTGACTGCCCGCGGGCGGCCCGCTGCAGAGCCTCGCTGGCGCCCGGCACTGATGCGCCCTCCTGCAGCTCGCGCCAGGCCTCGCCGGGCGGCGGCGAGCTGCGGCCGAGGCGCGTGGTCACGATGCCGCCGCGCTCCCCCACCCGTGCCGCGGCCTCGACCACGGCGATGGCGCGGGGAAAGGTGCGGGTGAGCGCCGGCATCAGGCGGCCGCCGTCGCCCGAGGTGGCACCGTACATCGCGCCGAGCATCGCGACCTTCGCCTCGGCGCGGGTCTTCACCGCACCGCTGGCGACGATGCCCTCGTAGAGGTCGCCGCGTCCGGCGTCGGCCATGGCGCGGTCGGCGCTGAGCGCGGTGAGGATGCGCGGTTCGAGCTGCGCGGCGTCGGCGACCACGAGCTTCCACCCCGGGTCGGCGATCACGGCGCCGCGGATCTGCTTGGGCAGTTGCAGCGCGCCCCCGCCGCTGGCGCCCCATCGTCCGGTCGTGGTTCCGCCGGGCACGTAGTCGGGGCGGAAACGGCCGTCGGCGATCCAGGTGTCGAGCCAGTTCCAGCCGTTCGCGGTCTGCAGGCGTGAGAGCTTCTTGTATTCGAGCAGAGGCTCGATCACGGGATGCTCCACCTCTTGAAGCTCCCACGAGCGGGTCGAGGCGACCTGCAGCCCGGTGCGGCGGAGAGCCTTGAGCAGTTCGGCGGGCGAGTCGGGATTCACATCGTGTGTGCCGAGGACTGCCCGCATCCGTTCGAGCAGCAGCTCGAGCTTGGCCGGGCGTTCGGTGCCGCGCGGGCGGTCGCCGAGAAGGTCGGCGAGCAGCCGCTCGTGCACGTCGACGTGCCACGGCAGTCCGGCGAACTTCATCTCGCAGGCGATGAGAGCGCCGGCCGACTCTGCGGCGAGCAGCAGGCCGATGCGGCCCGGCTGGTCGGATGACGCGGCGGCCTCCCGCTGCAGGGCGAACTCCGCGACGGGGTCGGTGGGTGCATCCGCGACGGGGTCGTCGTCGAAGTCGAAGAGGGCGCCGTGGGTCTCGGGTTTGTCGGCGAGGGGTGTCGCTGTGTCCCACGGTCCGGCGGGGGCCGTGGCGAGGCCGGACGTCGCCGTGAGTGTGGAGCCGCGCAACAGCGCGTGCGAGAGGCGGAGGTCGACACACTTCTCGACGCGCACCCCCGCGGCGAGAAGGGCGGGGTACCAGCGGGTCGTGTCGTCCCAGACCCACCGGGGGCGGTCACGCTCTTCCCGGGCCGCCCAGGCGGCGAAGTCTGCCGATTCGATGTTCTCCGGCGGCGACGCCTGCGCCGCGGCGTCGTCGAGTCGGACCGCCGTGATGCCACGGGCCGACCGGGCGAGAACTACGTACACGACTCCAGTGTGCCGGGTGCCACCGATGCCGGGTGACCACGATCGCCCGTGGACCCGGCATCGGGCAGCATCAGCAGGCGCTCTGGAACCAGACCGGAGCCGAGAGCTTGGCGATCACGCCGTCTTTCGCCTCGGCCTGAGCGCCCCAGTAGGCGTTCTCCGTCATGCCGAAGTCGGGGTCGGACATGTCCTCGTACACGCCGGAGACGACGTCGTAGTCGACGTAGAACAGCGACGGGTCACCGGTGTGCTGGTGCGTGCCCACGTTGGGGATCGCGGCCACGAGGTCGTCGACCGGGTCGCCGACACCGAAGCCCTGGCCGGTATGCACGGCCACGTCTCCGACCGTGCCGGCCTTCGCCTGCACAACGACGGCCTGGCCGTCGGGGTGCCCTGTCTGCGCGGGGAAGTCGTAGATGAGCACGAACTCGTTGTCGCCCCAGGTCGCCGTTGTGGCGTCGGCGGTGCAGGAGCCGTCGCCCGGCCGCGGTGCGACGGTCGGCTCACTGCCGAACACGTCGGAGAGAAACGCGATCGCGTCGTCGCCCCCACCCGTGTAGTCGAACGAGGTGACGACGGCGCCGCTGTCGTCGAGGGTGGAGACGGCGTTGCCGCCGACCGTCAGGGCGACTACCTCGGAGGACTCTTCGGCGACCGGGGCGGTCGTGGGATCGGGTTCACCAGGCTCGGCCGCGGGGGTCGCGGCACAACCGGCGATGAGGGCAACACTGGCGAGGGCAGCGAAGCCGGACAGCAAACCACGTTGATTTATTCTCATGGTGAAATGGTGCGCCTCCCACTCGCCGAAGGCAATCAACGCTCAATAACGGATCTGCATCGAAATAGTGTCAGCAGAGGTTGACGAACAGGGTCGGGGCCGAAAGCCGGTCTACTACACCGTCGCTGACTCGCGCCGTCGCGCCCCAGTAGTCGAACGATCCGTAGTCGGGGTCGGTCTCGGGCACCCAGCTGCCGGAGGCGACGTGATAGTCCACCCATTGCCGCGACATGCCTCCGATGTCGGAGACCTGCCCGACCTGTTCGGGCGGGAGGGTGGCCGTGAGCGCCTCTCCGGGGCCGCCGACAGCGACGCCCGTGGATGACTCGAGGCCGATCTCGCCGACCGAGGCCGTTGTCACCTCGATCTCGAAGGACTGCGCGGGCGGGATGAACCCCTCGGGAAGGCCGTAGCGCACAACGACACCATCTGCCCAGGTGACCTCGGTGGCCTCCGGAGTGCAGCTCTCGTCGGAGGGGCGCGTCGTCACCACGGGCTCAGAACCGAACACGCCCGTGAGAATCGCGATCGCCGCGGCAGGGTCGGCAGTGAATTCGACCGGCTCAGCGACCGTGTCTCCGTCGGCATCGAGAAATTGAAGAGCGGCACCACCGACAGCGATGGTTGCGATCGACGGCGTCGCGGCGGTGGGCGACGGTGTGCTCGACGTCGCGACGGGCGCGGGGGCGGCCGAAGGCGTCGTCGCGCAACCGCTGAGCAACAGGAACGCCGCAGCGACCATCACGACACGGTGATTTTTCCTCATGAGCAATGATGCTCCACCGGTCGCCCCTCCCGCAAGAGCAACCCGGCCCGCTCACACGAAGGGCTGCGCCGTCTCCATCAACCGCGAACGGATGAGGAAGCGCACCCCCTCCGGCGCCTCGAGCGAGAAGCCGCTCCCCCGGCCTTTCACGACGTCGATGGTGAGGAAGGTGTGACTCCAGTACTCGAACTGCTCCCGCGACATCCAGAAGTCGATCGGCTGCGGATCGGCGCCGCCGGAGATGTCGAGGACACCGAGCAGGATGTCGTTGTCGCTCGTGATGAACTCGCCGTCGGGGTAGCACATCGGCGAACTGCCGTCGCAGCATCCGCCCGACTGGTGGAACATCAGCGGGCCGTTGGCGGCCCAGAGCTTGCGCAGCAGGTCGACCCCTTCGGCCGTCGCGGCGACGCGCGGCAGGGTCTCGCCGGCGATCACGACGCTTGCTTCGATCACGGTGTCCTCCTTGTGAAAGGCGGCCGGCGCGCACTCGCGGATTGCGCCGGCCACCAGCTCATGGGCTGCGGTTTAGAAGAAGCCCTGCTTGCCCTCGCTGTACGAGATCAGCAGGTTCTTCGTCTGCTGGTAGTGCCCGAGTGCGAGCTTGTTGTTCTCGCGGCCGATGCCCGAGCTCTTGTAGCCGCCGAACGCCGCTCCGGCCGGGTAGGTGTGGTAATTGTTCACCCAGACACGGCCGGCCTGGATGTCGCGGCCGGCACGGTAGGCGACGTTGCCGTTGCGCGACCACACGCCCGCGCCGAGGCCGTAGAGGGTGTCGTTGGCGATCGCGATGCCGTCGTCGTAGTCGTCGAAGCTCGTGACCGAGACGACCGGTCCGAAGATCTCCTCCTGGAAGATGCGCATCTTGTTGTTGCCCTCGAAGATCGTGGGCTGCACGTAGTAGCCCTCGGTGAGGTCGCCGCCGAGGTCGACGCGCTCGCCTCCGAGAAGAAGCTTCGCCCCCTCCTGCTTGCCGATATCGATGTAGCTGAGGATCTTCTCCAGCTGGTCGTTCGACGCCTGCGCCCCGACCTGGGTGTCGGTGTCGAGAGGGTTGCCCTGCACGGCGAGCTTGGTGCGCTCGATGCCCGCGCCGAGGAAGGAGTCGTAGATCGGCTTCTGGATGAGGGCTCGGCTCGGGCACGTGCACACCTCGCCCTGGTTGAACGCGAAAAGCACAAAGCCCTCCTGCGCCTTGTCGTAGAACGCGTCGTCCTTGTCGGCCACGTCGGCGAAGAACAGGTTGGGGCTCTTGCCGCCGAGCTCGACCGTGGAGGGGATGAGGTTGGCGCTCGCGTACTGCAGGATCAGCCGGCCGGTGCTCGTCTCGCCGGTGAAGGCGATCTTGCGGATACGCGGACTCGACGCGAGCGGCTTGCCTGCCTCGACGCCGAAGCCGTTGACGATGTTGACGACGCCGGGCGGCAGGATGTCGCCGATGAGCTCGATGAGCACGAGGATCGAGACCGGGGTCTGCTCCGCCGGCTTGAGCACGATCGCGTTGCCGGCGGCGAGGGCCGGCGCGAGCTTCCAGACCGCCATCAGGATGGGGAAGTTCCAGGGGATGATCTGCCCCACCACCCCGAGCGGCTCGTGGTACTGGTAGGAGACCATGTCGGCGTTGAGCTCGGCGTGGTCGCCGTCCTGGGCGCGGATGGCCGCGGCGAAGTAGCGGAAGTGGTCGGAGGCGAGGGGCAGGTCGGCGTTCAACGGCTCGCGCACGGGCTTGCCGTTGTCCCAGGTCTCGGCGACGGCGAGCAGCTCGAGGTTGGCGTCGATCAGGTCGGCGATCTTGTTCAGCACGGCGGCGCGCTCGGTCGAGCTGGTCTTGCCCCACGCCGGGGCGGCCTTGTGCGCGGCGTCCAGCGCTGCGTCGATGTCTTCCGCCGTGCCGCGGGCGACCTCGGCGAAGGGCTTGCCGGTGACGGGAGAGATGTCTTCGAAGTACTGTCCCTTGACCGGCTTCACCCACTCCCCTCCGATCCAGTGCTCGTAGCGGGGTTTGAAGGTGACTTTCGCATCCGCGGTTCCGGGGGCTGCGTAGACGGTCATAGCGTTCTCCTCGTGACGACGTTGTCGGGTCGGCGCTTGTGTGGCGCCACTCGCAGGCTACGGCCCGCTAGGTTGCACAAGGTTGCACGGCGATCTCGCGTTCGATGTGCTCGAGCCGCGCCACGACCGAGGCGCGTTTGGGCGACCGCGGCGGCAGCAGTCTGAGGCACGCGCGCCAGACCTGCGCATCGAAGGCCGCCTCGTCGGTGCGGGCGTACGCGAGCAGGGTGTCGGCGGCCGCATCCGTCAGCATGGCCTCCCGCAGCCGGGCGCTCACCTCGGAACGGATCGCCTCGATGCCGGGAGACTGCGACGTGGGCAGCACCGGGCCGGAGTAGGCGCCGAGGGCGACGCGATGCGCCCCGCGGTCGAGAAAGGCGAGGCAGCGGAGCGCGTCGAGGTCGAGGCGGCGTTCGAGACGGTAGGGGCGGGAGACGGGCACGAGCGACGGGTCGACCGATTCGAGGATGCGGCGCAGGCGCACCATTTCGGCGCGCAGCGTCACGACCGCGTCGTCACGGCCGTAGACGAGTCGCGCGAGCTGATCGGCGGTCACCCCCTCGGGGTGCCAGGCGAGCAGCGTGAGGATCTCGGCGTGCCGCATGCCGAGCTCGACCGTGCGCCCGCCCGCCTCGAGCCTGGCGCCGTCGACTCCGAGAACGGCGAGCACGGGCAGGGCGGGCGACTCGGCGCGCTGCGTCCGCCGGGGCCTCGCGCGCGCCTGTTCGTCGAGCCGGGCGATGCGCAGTTCGGCCTCCACGGCCGCGACGGCGGCCTCGAGCAGGGGCAGGGTGACGGGTGCGACGGCCTCGCGACCCCCGGTGATGTCGATCACCCCGAGCACACCGCCCGAGTCGGGGTCGTGCACGGGAACCGCCGTGCAGCTCCAGGGGTGCACCATGCGGGCGAAGTGCTCGGCACCGTGGATCTGCACGCCGTGACCGAGGGCGAGCGCCGTTCCCGGCGCGCTCGTGCCGACGGCACGCTCCGACCAGTCGGCCCCTTCGACGAAGAGCATGCTCTCGGCCTTGCGGCGCAGGGTCTGGTCGCCGTCGATCCAGAGCAGCCGGCCGGCCTGATCGCCGATCGCGACGATCAACCCCGCGTCGAGGGTGTGCTGCACGAGCAGCCGTTGGATCGTCGGGAGGGCGAGAGCGAGGGGGTGCGCAGCCCGGTAGTCGCGCAGGTCGTCGGAGCCGAGGTCGAGCCTGACAAGCGGATGGTCGGGGTCGAGGTCGAGGTTCAGCGACCGCAGCCACGACTCCTGCACGACCCGGCGAACCCCGCTCACCGCGGTTCTGGCGCCGATGACGGCATCGTGCGCACGGGCGAGGCGTTCCCTCGTCGAACGGTCGGAGGGCTCGGCGCTCCACAGGGCAGACAGGGGCGCCTCCGATCGTCATTAATCGAGTGGCATCATGCTACTCCGCGGGGCTGGCCCGGCGAAGCCCCGCGTTACTCGGCGTGCAGCAGCGAGCCGTCTTTCTGCAGCACGTTCTTCTCGCCGGCCTCGATCGGCACGGCGAAGCGGTTCTGCTTCGGCGGCATCGGGCAGTTGAAGTTGTAGCTGAAGGCACAGGGCGGCAGCACCGCGCGGTTGAAGTCGAGCGTGATGGTGCCGTCGGGGTTGGGGGCGACGAAGAGGAACCGGCCCACGCTGTAGGTGCTGTCGCCGCTCGTGGCGTCGGCGAACACGAGCTGCAGCGCGCGGCCCGACTTGAAAGCCGCGAGGTCGTAGTCGACGCCGTCTTTTGTGAAGGTGATCTCGCCGGGAACCACCTGGTCACGGGTGTTGCCGTCGTCTTTCAGGTGCTCGAAGCCGACGGTCTTGCCCCCGGGGATCTCGGTGAACTTGGCCGTGACGACCCAGTCGGGGTTGTAGTCGAAGGCGTCGATCGACCCGAACTTCTGAATCTCGTCGGAGTTCGCGTCCCACACGCGCAGCGCGTAGCTGCCGGCCTCGCTGGCGATGACGAAGCCGGTCTTGCCGTCGGCGAACTGGATGTCGCCGGGGGCGTCGGAGTCCTTGCCGCGCACGACCGCCTCGCCGTCGACCAGCTCACCGTCGACGGTGATGCCTTCGGCGGCCGCGGCCTTCACCATCAGGCCCGATTCGCCGGCGGGGAGCGGCGCCCAAGTGCCCGGCACTCCCCAGATGGTCTGCTCCGAGTCGATCCACTGCGTGTTGACGAGCGCGAGGCTGCCCTTCGGCTGCACCACGCTCAACTCCCGGCGCTCGTGGTAGGTCGCGAGCAGGGATTCGGGCGTGGGCGTGGCGGTGTCGGTCATGGAGTCCATCCTTATCGAGGTCACCGACATAACCAAAACAGGCGCGCGTTTATTGCAACCCTTGGCGCGATGGCCCCCGGGAATGTTAACGTGCCGGAATGACCGACATGACAGACGACGAAAAACGCCGTGACCAGCTGCTGCGCCTCTCCGGCTCCACCGAGGAAGACGCGGCACCCCGCATCACGATCGAGGAGAAGTCCGACGGCGTGACCCGCATCGACGTCGCTGAGACCGCCGCCGTGCGACCGGGCGACCCCGACAACAAGGAGTAGCCGCTCAGCCGCAGGCGATGGTGCTGAGGCCGGCGGCCGCTCCGGTCGGCGCGCACTCGACGACATTGCCCGCGGCTGCGCTCTGGACGTTCACCTCGTAGCCGGGCACCGCGGTCACCGCGCCGTTGCCGCGGAACACGTTGCCGGAGCCCCAGCCGTCCAGCGCGACGTGAACCTGGAAGGCGTCGGTGAGGGCCGTCGCGCCGGAGTTGTCCTGCACGAGGTAGCCGTTGCCCTTCACATCGACCCACGAGTCGGCGTAGTTCGCGCCCGAGTAGCCCGCGTTCACGAAGACGTTGCCGACGACCGCGCCGCCCGTGGTGCCCTCCTTGATGTCGATGCCCTCGGCCGAGGTGTCGGTGAAGGTGTTGCCGCTGATGGTGACCGCGTCGGAGCGGTCGGGCGTCGACGCCGAGCCGGTGACCGATGCCCAGTTGCTCTTCGCACTGCCCACGTAGACGCCCTCGCCGTACCCGGGAGATTCGAGGCCTGTGTCGTGGATGGCGGAGTTCGCGACGACGACGTCGCGGCTGTCGCTGCGCACGTGCACGGCTTCCTGCCCGGTGGTGCCGACATCGAGGCCGTCGAGTCGCGTTCCCGAGGAGTGGTCGAGCACGATCCCCTTCTTGGCGGTGGAGACGCTGAATCCCGAGAGGTTCCAGTGCTCGCCGGTGATGGCGAGCGCGTAGCCCGACGCGGTCGATCCCGTTGTGAGCACCGCGCCACGGCCACCGACGATGGTGATCGGCGAACCCGCTGTTCCGTCGGCCGAAGCCGCGAACTTACCGCGGTACTCGCCGTCGGCGAGGTGGATGGTGTGGCCGGCGGTCGCCGACTTCAGCGCGGCCTTCAGCTCGGAGGCGGTGCTGACCGTGGTGGAGGTCGCAGCACTCGCCGGTCCTGCGACGCCCGCAACAGCGAGTGCTCCCGCGGCTGCGACGGCGGCGAGCGTCACGACGACGCGAGGGTAGGGGAAGGACGTTCTCATGGGGACACCCGCGATCGACTGGCGGCAGGATTCTGCCGGGAGGAACAAACGCGGGCTACGGTACGCGGGAGTCATCGCCTCCTCCACCGCGTGAAAGCGTTTCACACACGCTGCCCAGCTTCACACCGTCGAATCAGCGCGTGAGGGGTGTTCGGCTGGTCCGACGCGAGATCCAGAGCACTCCTGCCGCGACGAGACCGATGACCGCGGCGATGAGGATGACGTAGAACGCCACCGAGAGGTAGCCGTTGGCCGAGGTGATCGGGTTGAGGAACGGGTACGGGTACCAGAAGTCGTTGCCGAACACCTCGTCGGTGACGAGTGGGCCGCGCACCAGCGTGTAGAGAACCCAGACGATCGGGAACACGAGCACCGGCCAGATCCGGCGCGCGCCGAGCGGCACCCGCCCGGGCGCGAACAACCAGTCGACAAGCAGGTACACCGGCGCCACGACGTGCAGGATCTCGTTCGACCATCCGACGGTCGACCCCTGCGGCAGCTCGATGCCCCGGAGGAGCAGGTTGTAGACGATGCCCGTCACCACCATGTACGTCACGACCGAGGCTCGCACGACCGTGTACACGACCGAGTCGTCGACTCCCCCGCGCACGAGCAGGAGCACCGCGCCGACCGTGAGCACGACGGCCGAGGCGATGTTCGCCTCGACGGTGAAGAAGCTGAAGAAGTTCACGACGTTCGAGGCGATGTTCGTGACGCCCTGGTCGCTCCAGAAGCCCAGGCTCGCGCGCAGCTGCGCGACTATCGCTACGACGATCGCAGTGGCCACGGCGATCCGCAGAGCGGCGAACAGGTATCTCACGGCGACCTCCACTCGGTCTCGCGCATCGGTGGCGGCGAGACATCCTCGGCCCATGCTGGCACGGAGCCTCGGCTTTAGCACGTCGCCACTCCCGAGTCCATCCCTGCGCAGTGCCGCGCGGCCGAACGTAGCCTGAGGTCTCCCATGCCAGCACAGCCCGTTCTTCTCGCCGCGCTCCCGCACCAGACTGGGCCCCTCGTGTCCCTCGTCTCACGTGCGATGCCGCTCGGAGTCGACGCCGCTCTCGAGAACGCCGCGCTCCTCGCCGAAGTCGCCGTCTCACCGGGTCGCGGCGCGACGCTCGACCTCTGGGAGGCCCTCGCCACGGTCGCGGCCCACGACCTGTCTGCGGCGCGCGCGATCGAGCCGCACCTCGACGCCCTCGCCATCCTCGAGCAGTCCGCATCCGGCGCCGTGGCGGATGCTTCGCCGCGCGCCGCGCGCAGCTGGGGGGTCTTCGCTGCCGAGGGCGGTTCCGACCCGCTCGTCGCCCACCGCGACGGCGATGGCTGGCTGCTCACCGGCACGAAGCCGTGGTGCTCGCTCGCTCACCGGCTGACCGACGCGCTCGTGAGCGCCCGCACCACCGACGGAGAGCGCAGGCTCTTCGCCGTCTCGTTGACCGGCCCCGGCATCCGCACCGACACGGCGGCATGGCGTGCGCGCGGCCTCACCGACATCGCCAGCGGCCCGGTGCGATTCTCTTCCGTCGCGGCGGCGGCCGTGGGCGATGCCGGCTGGTATCTCTCCCGCCCCGGGTTCGCGTGGGGCGGCATCGGTGTCGCGGCCTGCTGGTTCGGCGGGGCGGTCGGAATCGCCCGCAGCGTGTACGCCGCGAGTCTCGTCGACGAGCCCTCGCCATTTCTGCTGATGCACCTTGGTGCGATCGACGAGCTCGTGCAGTCGAGTCGCCGCGCCCTCGGCGAGGCCGCCGTGCTCGTCGACGCGGGCGAGGCGACCGGCGCCGCGGGCGGTCTGCTCGCCAAGCGGGTGCGCGCCACGGTGGCCCGGTCGTGCGAGGAGATCGTCGTGCGGGCCGGCCACGCGCTCGGACCCGCTCCCCTGGCGCTCGACGAGGCCCACGCGAAGCGTGTCGCCGATCTCCAGCTCTATGTGCGCCAGCACCATGCAGAGCGCGACGAGAGCTCGCTAGGCCGTGCGCTGGCGACCGCGGGAGACGTGCCGTGGTGAGATTCGACTCCCGCCTCCCCTGTACATCCGCGGCCCTCTGGCACGGCGACGCCCGTTTCTCCGACCTGCCGTCGATCGACCTCGCGGGCGTGCGCCGGCTCGTCGTCGTCGCGGCGCACCCCGACGACGAGACCCTCGGCGCCGGCGCGCTCATCGCCCAGTGCGGTCTCTCCGACATCGAGGTGTCGGTAGTCGTCGTCACCGACGGCGGCGCGTCGCATCCCGACTCGGCCTCGACGACGCCCGAGCGGCTGCGGCACGTGCGCAGCGCCGAGACGGTCGAGGCGGTGCGCCGCCTCGACCCGAACGCCGTGGTGCACACCCTCGGGTTCGCCGACGGCGCCGTGCGCGAGCACCGTGCCGAGATCACCGTCGCGCTGCATGAGCTGCTCGCCGGCGAGGCGACACTGCTCGCCGCACCGTGGCGCGGCGACGGCCACCGCGACCACCGCGTGGTGGGCGAGATCTGCGCCGAGCTGGCGCCCGAGTTCGCGGCTACCCTGCTCGAATACCCGATCTGGTTGTGGCACTGGGCGGCACCGCACGACGACGACGTGCCGTGGGACACGTTCGCGGCCCTCCTGCCGAACGACGCCGCCCTCGCCGCCAAGCGGGACGCGATCGACGCGTACACCTCGCAGACCGCACCGCTGAGCGACGCCCCCGGCGACGAGGCCGTGCTGCACCCCCAATTTCTGCGTAACTTCGCCGGCAGCCGCGAGGTCTACGTGACCCAGACGACGACACGTTCCCGCCCGGGCGCGACCCTCGACGCGTCGTACTTCGACGACCTCTACCGTCGCCACGACGACCCGTGGGGATTCACCAGCCGGTGGTACGAACGCCGCAAGCGCGCCGTGACCCTCGCTGCACTGCCCGACGAGCGCTTCGAGTCGGTGCTCGAGATCGGATGCTCGATCGGCGTGCTCACCGAGCAGCTCGCCGAACGCAGCGCACAACTGCTCGCCGTCGACGTGTCCGCGGCCGCCGTCGACCGGGCACGCGACCGCCTCGCCGGGCAGACGCACGTGCGGGTCGAACGCGCCGACGTCGCATCCGTCTTCCCCGCCGGCGACTTCGACCTCGTCGTACTGAGCGAGGTGGGCTACTACTTCTCGAAGAGCGTGCTCGAGCGTGTGCTCGGCGACGCCGTCGACGCCCTCTCCCCCGGCGGAACCTTCGTCGCCTGCCATTGGCGGCATCCGGTCGACGACTACGTACTGAGCGGCGACGACGTGCACACGATCATCGCCGGCACGGTCGGCACCGGCCTGACACGCATCGCCCGCCACGAGGAGCTCGACTTCGTGCTCGACGTCTATTCGGCCGACTCCCGCTCGGTCGCCGCGCGAACGGGGCTGCTGTGAGAGACATCGTGGTGGTGATCCCCGCGCGTGACGAGGAGGCGCTCGTCGCGCGCTGCCTCGAGTCGGTTCTGGCGGCCGTGCGCTACCTGCGGTCGAGACGGCCCGCCGTGCGCGTATCGGTCGTGCTGGTCGCCGACAACTGCACGGATGCCACCTCCCGCATCGCGCGCGACTTCGACGACGTGACCGTGGTCGACATCGATGCCGCCAACGTGGGCGTCGCGCGCGCGACCGGTGTGCGCACCGCTCTCGCCGCGACGCCGGCTGCCGCCGACACGGTATGGATCGCGAACACCGACGCCGACTCGGTGGTCCCCCGCCGGTGGCTCGTCGAGCACCTGCACCACGCCCAGCGTGGCGCACAGCTCGTCATCGGCACCGTGCGCCCCGAGTTCGCCGACCTCTCGCCCGAGCAGGTGCGCGCCTGGCGGGCGAGCCACACCCCCGCCGCCAACGGGCACGTGCACGGCGCCAATCTGGGCATCCGCGCCGACGTCTATCTCGCGGCCGGCGGGTTCGACCCCGTCTCCGAACACGAAGACGTCGAGCTCGTGCGGCGCTGCACCCTGGCCGGCGCCCCCGCCGTCGCGACCGCCCGCTGCGAAGTGGTCACCTCGGGCCGCCAGGTGGGCCGCACCCCCGGCGGCTACGCCCGATATCTCAGCACCGACCTGCTCGCCGACCCCGCGCTCTAGCGCATCCGAAAAAAGAGAAAGAGGAAATCATGACCACGATCGATCGCAACGTCGAAGCCCCCGCCGACGGAGGCGCCAAGCCCACCCGTCGTCAGAATGCCGAGAAGGGGTTCACCGCGTCGAAGGAGCTCATCGAGAACCTTCAGCGCGTGCACGTCGACCTCATCGAACTGCACCTGCAGGGCAAGCAGGCGCACTGGAACGTCGTCGGCAAGAACTTCCGCGACCTTCACCACCAGCTCGACGAGATCGTCGAGGAGACGCGGGAGTTCAGCGACACCGTCGCCGAGCGCCTGCGCGCCCTGCACGCCGTGCCCGACGGTCGCAGCGACACCGTCGCCGCCACCACGAGCCTGCCCGAGTACCCGAACGGCGAGATCGACACCGCGACCACCGTCGACCTGATCACCCAGCGCCTCGAGGCCACCGTCGGCACGATGCGCGAGGTACACGACGACGTCGACGAGGCCGACCCCACGAGCGCCGACATCCTGCACGCGGTCATCGAGCGCCTCGAGCAGTTCGCCTGGATGGTCTCGGCCGAGAACCGCACGCCCGCCTCGGGCAAGAAGCGCTGACGGGCGTGGGGGTTCGGTCCGGCGACGTCGAGCTGCGCTCCTACGGCGCGATCGGCGACGGCCGCACGGTCGCGCTGATCGCGAGCGACGGCGGCGTTCACTGGCTGCCGGTGCCGAACCTCGCGTCGCCCCCGGTCTTCGCGCGACTGCTCGACGCGCAGAACGGGGGCGCCATCGAGCTCGCGCCCGTCGAGCCGTTCACCACGACCCGGCGCTACGTGCGGGGCACGAACGTGCTGCAGACCACGTTCGAGACCGAGTCGGGGGTCGCGCGGGTCACCGACGCCCTCGTCACCGGACTCGCGGGTCGCCTGCCGTGGGTCGAGATCGCCCGCCGCGTCGAGGGCCTGAGCGGCAGTGTGCGCTTCCGCTGGCTTGTGGCGCCGGGATCCCGGCTGGGCACCGCGTCGCCGTGGATCGACGAGACGACGCACGGCCCGGTGATCCGCGTCGACGGCGTGACCATCGCGGTGCGCGGCCTCGACCACCGTCCGCGCCGCAGCGGCGTGCGCGCCCTGCGCGGCACCTTCACCACCGCGGCCGACTCGCGGCACCTGCTCACGATCGTGGGCTCGGCCGACGAGCCGCTGCACCTGCCCGACGCGGGCAACGTCGACCGGGGCATCGACCGCACGGTCGAGAACTGGCGCGCGTGGTCGCGAGAGTTCAGCTACGACGGGCCGTGGGCCGACGCCGTGCAGCGCAGCGCCCTCGCGCTCAAACTGCTCATCTTCAGCTCCACGGGCGCGATCGCCGCGGCCGCCACCACCTCGCTGCCCGAGTCGCTCGCGGGCGGCAAGAACTGGGACTACCGTTTCGCCTGGGTGCGCGACCTCGCCTACACGGTGACCGCCCTCACCCGCTTCGGCCTCAGGGAGGAGACGCACGCCGCGGTCTCCTGGCTGCTGCGAACCATCCGTTCTCACGGCCCCGGCCTGCACGTCTTCTACACGCTCGAGGGCGAGCTGCCCGGCGGCGTGCAGACCCATGACGTGCCGGGCTGGAACGGCATCGGCCCCGTCGTCACCGGCAACCCGGCCGGAGAACAGCTGCAGCTGGGCGTCTACGGGGATCTCTTCGACGTGATGCGCCGATACGTCGAGGCCGGCAACGTTCTCGATGCAGACACCGGACGCATGCTCGCCGCCGTCGCCGACTCCACCTGCGACGCGTGGCAGTCGAAAGACCACGGCATCTGGGAGCTACCCGACGTTCAGCACTACACCTCGTCGAAGATGGGCTGCTGGAGCGCGCTCGACAACGCCGTGCGGCTGTGCGATCTCGGCCAGATTCCCGGCAACGGCGCGCGCTGGGCGGCGGAACGCGACGCGATCCGCGAGTGGATCGACGAGAACTGCTGGTCGGCGTCGAGAAAGGCCTATGTCTTCTACGCGGGATCAGACGAGCTCGATGCATCCGTGCTCCTGCACGCCCCGAGCGGCTTCGACCGCGGCGACCGCATGTCGACCACCATCGACGCCCTCCGCGCCGAACTCGGGGCGGGGCCGCTGCTCTACCGCTACAGCGGGGCGCAGTCGGAAGAGGCGACCTTCGTCGCCTGCGCCTTCTGGGCGGCGGCGGCACTCGCCTGCGTCGGCCGCGACGACGAGGCGGTGCAGCTGATGGACGAGCTCGTGGCCCTCGGCAACGACGTGGGCCTCTACTCCGAGATGATCGACGCCGAATCGCACGCCTTCCTCGGCAACTTCCCGCAGGCGCTCAGCCACCTCGCCCTGGTCAACACCGCCATCACGATCGAGGAACTGACGCGAAGACCCTAGCGGCGAACCCGCTCGTCGACGTCTCGAGGGCGAACACCGAGCCGGAGAGCGGATGCGCCTCGAGCTGCTCCTCCGTGAGGTTCTCGCGGGCGCTGGTCACGTACAGCGTCGAGCCGGCGAACGCGACCGAGGTGACATTGGGGGCGGGAAACTCGTGGCGTTCCCGCTCCACCCCCGACTCGTCGTACCGCACCACGACCCCCTCGCCGTAGATCGCGCTCCACAGCCAGCCGTCGGCATCGATGACGAGCCCGTCGTGCGCGGCCCCACGGTGGAACACCGCGGGCGCGCCCACCAGCCCGGCGGGCCCGTATTCGGCCGTGTAGACGGTCTTCACGCTCGTGTCGGTGAAGTAGATGCGGCGGCCGTCACGTGTGAACTCGAGGCCGTTGGCGGTGCCGAGTCCCGCCGCGAGCACCTGTTGGTCTCCGTCGGGGTCGATCGCATAGAAGGCGCCGTCGGCGAGGCCCCTGGTGAGATCCATCGACCCGGTGACCCAGCGCCCGAACGGGTCGACCTTGCCCTCGTTGAGCCGCATACCCAGGTGGGCGTGGTCGATGCGTGCGAGCTCGTCTACGATCTCGCCGCTCGCGTTCACCAGCACGACCCTGTCCCACAGTGAGACGACAAGGCCGGGTTCGTCGCCCAGGTCGGCGAGGTGGAAGGATGCCACGGGGGCCGGCAGCAGGATCACCGTGTCGTCGCTGCCGTCGGGGTCGCCGTCGAGTGGGCTGCGGTGCACGATGCCGGCGGTGATGTCGCACCAGAGCATGGCGCGAGCCGGGGCATCCAGAACCAGACTCTCGCCCAGGATGGCCTCGGTGCGGCGGAAGACTTCGGGTTGGTTTGTCATCGACCTAGACCAACACGGCGACGGCGCTGTGGGAAGGGCTTGTCAAGGCCTCGGAGGGTTGCGCGACCAAACCTACGGTGGAGTGATGGAACTCAATATCGCAGGCAAGACAGCGCTCGTTTCGGGCGCGGACTCCGGCATCGGCTGGCACACCGCCCGACTCCTCCTCGCAGAGGGCGCCACCGTCGTCATCACCGACAAAGACCAGTCGTCGCTCGACGCGGCGGCCGAGAGGCTGCGGGCCGACGAGTCGCGGCTGTTCGCCTTCGCCGCCGACATCACGAGCGTCGAGTCGATCGCAGCCCTCGCCGCGAGCGTCGACGATGCCGTCGGCGACATCGACATCCTCGTGCAGTCGGCCGGGATCACCGGCGCGCAGGGGCTGTTTCACGAGATCGACGACGCCGGATGGACCGAGACCCTCGAGGTCGACCTGCTCGGCCCGGTGCGGCTCGTGAAGGCCTTCCTTCCCGCGTTGCGGCGCGGCGGCTGGGGCCGCCTCGTCTTCGTCGCGTCGGAGGACGCCGTGCAGCCCTACGACGACGAACTGCCCTACTGCGCGGCGAAGGCCGGGGTGCTCGCCCTCGCGAAGGGGCTGTCACGCAGCTACGCCCGCGAGGGACTGCTGGTGAACGCGGTCTCCCCCGCGTTCATCCACACGCCGATGACCGACGCCATGATGGAGAAGCGCGCGGAGGAGAACGACACGACCGTGAAGCAGGCCATCACGAGCTTCCTCGACGAGGAGCGGCCGTACATGGAGTTGAAGCGGCGCGGCGAGCCGGAGGAGGTCGCGAACGTCATCGCGTTCCTCTGCTCCGACCTCGCGAGCTTCGTCAACGGTTCCAACTACCGCGTCGACTCGGGCTCGGTCGCAACGATCTGACCGGCGGTCCCTGAGCCCCGTCGAAGGCGGTCCCTGAGCCTGTCGAAGGGCGCTTCGACAGGCTCAGCGACCGTCTCGCCTAGTGCAGCGGCTCTCCGCCGCTGACGACGATGGTCTCGCCGCTCGTATAGCTCGACTCCTGCGAGGCGAGATAGACGTAGGTAGACGCGATCTCGGCGGGCTGGCCGGGACGCCCGTAGGGCACGGCGTCGCCGAACGACTCGATCTTCTCGTTCGGCACGGAGCTCGGCTGCAACGGGGTCCAGAACGGCCCGGGGGCGACCCCGTTGACGCGAATACCGTCGGACGCGAGCTGCTGGGCCATACCTCGGGTGAAGTTCGCGATGCCCGCCTTGGTGACGGCGTACTCGACGAGGGCGGGAGACGGGTGGAACCCCTGAACCGACGAGGTGGTGATGATCGCGGCCCCGGGCTCGAAGTGCTTCTTCGCCGCCTTGGTCATCCAGAACATGTTGTGCACGTTCAGTCGCAGCAGGTGGTCGAAGGTCTCGGTGTCGAAGTCGTCGATGCTGTCGACGGTGGGCATCTCGCCGGCCACCATCACGAGGATGTCGAGGCCGCCGAGCTGCTCCGCGGCCTGGTTCACGACGTCGATGCTGACCTGCTCGTCGGAGAGGTCGCCCGGCAGCAGCACGGCCTTCCGGCCGGCCTTCTCCACGTAGGAGGCCGTGCTGTCGCCCTCGGGCTGCTCGACGTCGAGGTAGCTGAGCGCGACGTCGGCACCCTCGCGGGCGAAGGCGATGGCAACCGCGCGGCCGATTCCCGAGTCGGCGCCCGTGACGAGGGCCTTCCGTCCGGCAAGGCGGCCGTGGCCGACATAGCTCTCTTCGCCGTGGTCGGGCTTCGGGTCCATCTGCCGCGTGTGGCCGGGAGCGGACTGCTGCTGCGGCGGGAACGGCGGAGCCGGGTAGAGGTCGATCGGATTACGGGGAGTGTAGGTGTCCTTCGTCATCCCTCTGGTCTATCAGCGGCGTCCACAACGTGCAGAGGCTGGCTTTTGTCCCCCTAGTGAGGTACCGGCGACTCGAGCCACGCCGTGCCGTGCAGCAGGTGCACGACCGGCACGCCGTCGCTGTTCACCGTCGCTCGAACGTTCTCCATCGCGCGCGCCGCCGCGGCGTCGGTCGCCGGGTGGCCGGAGAGTGCGAGAGAGCGGATGATGCCGGTCCCGTCGATCGGATCGCCCGCGCGTTCGATGAGGAGCCTGAGCAGCGCCGTCTCGAGCCCGGACAGCAGCAGGAGGTCGCCATCGCGCCAGGCCTGGCCGGTGCCGGTGTCGACCACCAGGTCGGCGAAGACGAGGCTGGTGTCGGCGAGGCCCGCGCGGCGGAACACCGCGCGCAGTCGTGACGTGACCTCCTCGAGCCCGAACGGCTTGGTCATGTAGTCGTCCCCGCCCGCGGCGAAGGCGGCGAGGCGGTCGTCGAGCGACGTGCGCCCGGTGAGGAAGATGACCGGCGCGCTCACACCGCTGTCGCGCAGGGACGCGACGACCGCGACACCGCTGATGTCAGGGAGTGTCATGTCGAGCAGGATCGCATCGGGGGCGAATCGCTCGGCCACCGCCACCGCGTCTGCGCCGGTCGCGAGCGTCTCCACCTCCCACCCTTCGAACGTGAGGGCGAGAGTCAGCAGATTGGTGAGGGGTTCCTCCTCGTCGACGACGAGCACGCGGTTCTTGCGTCGTGCGCTGCCCGACGCGTCGATGCGGTCGATGACCCCGGTGTCGAAACGCGTCACCACGTCACGCTCACGCTCACGGTCGGCGGCAGCTCGAGGTCGCCGGGCGAAATGGGTGCGGCTGTGGGCTTCTGATCGACGACGGCGACGATAGCGGTCACGGCAAACCTCTTTTCCTGGGAGTACATCAACCCTCCCCCGAAGCGCGTTCGGTGTCGTCGTCCGTACAGGTGATCTCGGGGTACTACTAACGGTGTACATAGCCATGAATGTGCTGATCATTCGGCGTTGCTCCGAGATTTCGCGCTAAACGGTGAGAAATAGCCCGTTTGAGCCGTGCGGCATGAGAAGCTATCGATCGCCGGTGAAGTTCTTCTCATTCGAATGAGGCCAACCTATGACTGCACGACGTCACCCGAAGATGTTGGGCGCCACCCTGATCGCTGCTCTCGCGCTGACCGGCTGTAGTCCGTCGGCGACGACGACCCTGCCCTCGGCGTCGCTTCCCTCCCGAGTCGACTCCACCACCACGGTCACGGTCGAACGCTCTCCCCTCACGGTCAAGGCGGGCACGGTCGTCGCGACCGGCGCGCTGACCTCGCTCGACGGCCTCACCACCGGGGCGGTCTCGGTGGTCGCGGCGAGTGTGGGGCGTTTCGATGTGAAGATCGACGGCTTCACGTCGCCGTACTCGGGCGAGGCGGTTCTCAACTTCAGCGCCCTGCCGTTCGACGAGGAACGCTACTGCGACAACGGCTTTGTGATCTACCAGGTCGGGGTGGTGCGCCTTGCGCCGTCGGTGCTCGCAGACATGAGCTTCGACGGCACACTCTCGCGCGGCAACCCCGACTTCATCGACACGATGCTCTTGACCAGCAATGACCCGGCGGCCGAGCGCACGGGATGCTTCTACCCGGTGATCGCGACCGCAGCGCTCGACTGGTCGATGCCCGACCTCCGCCCCGACATCGTCGTCTCCGACGGCGGCTCTGCGGGCGGCGCGGGCGGAACGGCGACACTGGCCGGCGGGGTGCCGACCGCCTACACGGTCGCGCCCGGCGATGTGCTCGACGAGATCGCGAAGCGGTTCGGGATCACCGTCACCGAACTGTTCTACCTCAACCCCGGCCGCGCACCGACCCCGCAGGACCCGATGGCCTACACGGGCGAGGTGCTCAACCTCGACAAGTCGGCACGCTGACGGGCCCGAGCCCAGACGAAGAAGCCCACGAGGGTGAAGACGCCGTAGAACACGTACATCAGCCCGGAGGCGTAGTAGCCGGCGCTGAACAACAGCGGCACCCCCACGATGTCGACCGCGACCCAGACGAGCCAGAACTCGACCCAGCCCTTCGCCATGCCGTAGGTGGCCAGCAGCGAGCCGGTGAAGATCCAGGCATCCGCCCAGACCGGCTCGAACGATCCCAGAGCGGTGAAGACGGGGGTGAGAACGGCGGTACCCGCGACGAGCGCGACAACGAGCAGCAGCCGCGTGCGCCGTCCGGCCCAGCGCGGCTCGACAGCGGACCCGGCCTCGTCTTTGCGGTGCTTCCACGCATACCACCCGTAGATCGACACCGCGATGAACATGACCTGGCGGCCGGCCTGGCCGAGCAGGTTCACCGGATTCGGGGTTCCGAACACCGCGCCGAGAAACACGGTGAACAGCAGAGCGTTGCCGGCGATGCCGACGGGCCACGCCCACACCTTGCGGCGCATCCCGCCGAGGGCGCTCAGCAGGCCGAAGACGTTGCCGACGATCTCGCGCCAGAGAACGGTCTGGTCGCCGATCACGAGTTGCGCATCGAACAACCAGGTTATGAACGACATCGGGCCCCCTCGGGTGGCCCACGCCACTCATATCCCCGCAGTCAACGCCGTGGTGCGCCCGAAAATTCCTGCCCTACTACTGCTGCGCGCGCTGCTCGGCTATCTCCTTGAGCCGGGCGAGGGCGAGCGGCCACATCTCGTCGAACATCTCGACGAACTGCTCGTCGCTGTCGAGCTCGACGAGCACCGTCGTCACCCCGCCCTCCTCGCTGAACGAGTAGTTCTCGTGGCTCCCGGCGATCGACTGGGCGAGCTCGCTGTCGAGGTCGTCGACGCCCCTGTCGACCTGACCGAGGTAGCGCACCGACACGAACGACCGCGGGTCGTTGCGCTCGATCACACCGAGCAGGCCGCCGAGGGTGCCGTCGTCGTTCGGGCCGAGAAAGCGAATCGAGTCGCCCCTCTCCCACCCGCCCTCGAAGAACGACCCGTCGTGGAACGCGCTCGCCCAGTCGCGATAGGTCTCGTCTTCGAGCATCGTCTCCCAGACCACACGCACGGGGGCGGTGATCTTCACCGTGTAGGTCAGCTTTTTCATGCGCGATTGTAGCGGCGAGGCGTGCGCCCGAATCAAGCCGTTGCGTCGGCCGCCGATGGTTGTGCCGCCGCTTCGGAGGCCGCGGCATCCGTCTCCGTCACGGCAGACGGCACGCTTCCCGGCCTCATCAGCCGAAACTCGGTGTGGTACGCGCCGAACATCCTGCTCGCCCGGCTGCGGGTGCCGATTCCGCGCGTCACCCTGATCAGGTCGGGCTTGAACTGCCGCTTGTCGTAGAACTTGCGGGTCTTCTTCAGCCCCTCCCAGACCCAGAGGTAGTCGGCGTCGGCCTCGGCCAGCAGGGAGCTGCCGATTCCCTGCCGCCGCATAAAGGGCGCGACGTAGAAGAAATAGAGCTCCGTGGATGACTCGTGGCCGGGCTCGCGCCCTGGTCCGGTTCCCACGAAGCCGATGATCTCGCCGTCGAGCTCGGCGACCCACTGCTTGTATGCCTCGCCGCGCCGCACGAACTTGCGCCAGAGGATCGTCATCGTGCCGGAGTCGAGCTGGTCGAGCACCTCGGCGGTGAGTGTCTTCGAATACAGCTCGGCCCAGCATGAGGCGTGCAGCACCCCGAGAGATACCGCGTCTGACAGTTCTGCCCTGCGAATTATTGCCCCCATACGCTAAACATAGGGGCAGATTGTTTCGGTCGGTTTACGCGCGATCGACGATCGTGGTCGCGGCGTCGGCGTCGGCCTCGCGCGCCATCGCGCCCGTCGTGCGCAGAAAGACGATGAGCCAGCTGAAGACGATCAGGCCCGCGACCAGCTCGACGGCGGTGAGGGTGTAGTACCCGGTGACGAACAGGACGGCCAGTACGACGACGACGCCCACGAAGACGTAGCCGAGCAGCACGAAAGTCCGGGAGATCGAGGGCACGAGCCGCGGCAGGGCGAGCACCAGCGTGACGAAGACGACGACCATGCCGGTGGCGCAGACGTTGTGGGCGGTGAAGAACCGGTCGAGGGGGAAGAGCCCGACGCCGGCCAGAAGCAGCCCCAGCACGACGAGGGCGGTGCGAACGGCCGCGCGTCCCCGTTGCAGCCTGGGCTCCGCGACAGCGATCGCCGCTGTCGCGTAGTGCGCGATCGTGGTGACGATGACCCCGGCCACGATCAGGGTGATGTTGAAGGCCAACGACGAGATGTCTCCCGACATGCCCAGCGTGCTCAGGTTCTTCTGCCACCACAGCGGGTCGGTGGCGCTGAGCATGCTCGCGAAGATCCCGGTGATGAGGAAGACCGCGAGAACGAGTGACATCAGCATGGGCGTGAGCTTCACCGCCGAGAGGAAGACAACATAGGCGCTCACCGCGACGGCGGCACCGCCGAGCACGACGGCCGAGAATGTGAACACGACGGCGCCCGAGAAGCTCTTCGCCAACACGTCGGCGACGGCCACCCAGCCGAGCAGCGCGATGACGCCGTGAGCGAGAGCCAGGGCGGCGATGTCGAACCAGCGCAGTCGCGCGCCCGCGACGTCGAGCCCCCGGGCGACGAAGCGGCCCGCTCTGGTGCTCGACGCGATCAGGGTTCGTGCGGCGACGAGAACGACGACGGCCGCGACGGCCGAGCCCAGCGCGACGAACTGGCCGATCGAGTCGCGGCCGGAGATCGGCAGCGACCGCCCCCAGAACGCCACCAGCGCGGCCAGCGATGCGACCACGAAGACGATCGCGCCGACCACGAGCGCCGAGGCCTCGAGCGATTCCGAGTTGGCGACGGGATGGCGCAGGAGCCGTCTGATCGGCACGGACTCGCTCATTTCTGACTCCCCTCACGGTTCGCGATCCGATCTGGTCGCCGGGTGCTTCGACGCTAGGGCTCCGAGCATCGTCTGGCCTCATTCCATCGGGGTGAGGTGGCGCACGGCCATGTCGATACTGTGGCGCTGAGGGACGTCGCAGGCAACGCGCACGCGGCCGACAAGGAGGGCACGCTGATGACCGTCGCCGCGAACGAGACCGGACCCGAGTCGGCTGTGTCGCTCGACGGGCGGCGGTTCGAATTCACGGCGCCGATCGACGCCGCCGTCGAACCGGGAAGATTCGTCGTCCTCCGTCCCGACCTCGGCGGAGCGCAGCTGGGCCAGGTCGACGGGGTCGCTCTCGAGGGCGGCATGGCGCGCGGCGACGGTCGCATTCTTGGGATCATCTCCGACGACGGCGGTGCGCTCGACCGCGATCGGTCGCGGGGTTTCGGCCGGGCGACGGTGGCCGACGCGGATGCCGCGACGGTGGAGCTGCTCTTCGGTGCGGCAGCGCTCGGCCTGCCGGTGGGCGCATTCCTCGACTCCGGCGAGGTGCCCGCCCGACTGCTCGCCAACCGGTTCAACCGGCACACCTTCTGGTGCGGGCAGAGCGGATCGGGCAAGACCTACGCACTCGGTGTTGTGCTCGAACAGCTGCTCCTTCACACGGGGCTGCCGCTCGTGATCTTCGACCCGAACGCCGACTTCGTGAGACTGCGAGAGCCCGACCCCCGCAGCGCCGACGTCGACACCAACGCACGGCTGGCCGCACGAGACATCCGCGTTCTCCGCCCGTCGTCGCCCGACGCCCAGCCGCTGCGCGTGCGGTTCGTCGACCTGCCCCCACGGGCCAAGGGCGCGGTTCTGCAACTCGACCCGCTCGACGACCGTGACGAGTACAACGAGCTCGTGCATCTGGAGGCGATGATCGGATCCCTCACGCCCGACACGATCGTGCCGCGCCTGCTGGAGCGTGGCACCGCCGCGGCGCGGGCGCTCGTGGCCCGGATGCAGAACCTGCGTGTTCTCGACTGGCCGGTGTGGGCGGTCGGGGCGGAAGCGGTGACCGACGTCGTCGAGGCCCGCCCCGACGCCACGGTGCTCGACCTGGGAGGCTTCGCCTACCCCGACGAGGCGCTCGTTGTGGCGCTCGCCGTGCTCGACGACCTGTGGGCGAAGCGAGAACAGCGCCGCCCCGTGCTGCTCGTCATCGACGAGGCGCACAACCTGTGCTCGCCCGACCAGTCGAGCCCGCTGCACATCGCCGTGCGCGAGCGGCTGATCCAGATCGCGGCCGAGGGTCGCAAGTTCGGGCTGTGGCTGCTGCTGTCGACCCAGCGGCCGTCACGGGTTCACCCGAGCATCGTCTCGCAGTGCGACAACCTCGCCCTGATGAAGATGACCTCGCCCGTCGACCTCGACGAACTCGCGACCGTGTTCGGGTTCGTGCCCGCCGCGATGCTCGAGCGTTCGCCCCGGTTCAGGCAGGGCGAGGCGCTGTTCGCCGGAGGCTTTGTGCCCGTGCCGACCATGGCGCGTATGGGTGTGAGGCTCACGAGGGAGGGCGGCGGCGACGTGGCGGTGCCGATGCGGTGACCGGCGCCGAAGCGGACCGTGTCTACACGGACGCCGCGACAGATCCGGGGTCGGCGTCGAGGCGGCCGGATGCCACGGCCTCGCGGAACGCCGCGAAGTCGGCGTCGTTCTGCGCGGCGTAGCGCTCGGCGAACTGCGAGATCGCCGTGTCGAACACGGTCGACACTCCGAGGTAGGCGGCGATGGCGACCCGGTCGCCCGAGCGCGCGTGTGCCCGCGCCAGGGTGTCGCCGCACAGGCGCGCGTAGATCAACGCGACCGAGTACGGCATGGCGTCGACATCCACCGAGCCCTTCCAGTCGGTCAGTTGGCGCAGATAGAAGTCGCGGTGCACACTGTCGAAGCCCTCCACCCGCTGCCAGCCGAGAAAGATGTCGCTTGCGGCCTGCATGATGCGCTGACCGCGCACCACACGCTCCCCGTGGTTCTCGTACTCGCTCGGCGGCAGAAATCGCTCGAGCACCGACGACTCCGCCTGCTTGGCCTGCAGCAGCAACGGGTCGTCGTTGTCGCGGCCCCGCATCAGCACCACCCAGGCGCGGGTTCCGACGCTGCCGACGCCGACGACCTTGCGCGCCATGTCGACGAACTCGAACTCGCGCAGCGGGTTGTTCTGCTGGAGCACGGTCGACCGGTACTCGAGCAGCAGACGGCGCACCTCCTCTTCGTCGTGCTGGCGCTCGCGCCCCACAGGGCCGAGGTCGGAGAGAGGAACGATGAGCGGCGGCTGCGCCTTGATTCTCAGCTCTCCGTCGACGACGTCGACGAGCTTGGAGAACGCGCGCACGCTGCCCTTCAATCGGGACTTCGCGAGCCCGATCGCGAGCCGCTGCGCGTGGTCGGTGCCCGATCGCTTGCCGCTCTCCCGACGGATCCACTCGAAGACGCTCTCGGCGTCCATCCGGTCGTACCAGGCCGTGAGCACGGGCGAGGCCGCGCTTTCCCGCATCCGCTCCCGATACCCCCGGGCGACCGTCTGGCTGAGTGTGCGTCTGCGCTCGGGTGAGAATCCGCGGTGGCGGCCCGCCACGTCGAAGCTCGCCGCGAGGCGCTTGACGTCCCACTCCCACGGGCCCGGCAGTGTCTCGTCGAAGTCGTTGATGTCGAACACCTGTGCGCGCTCCGGGCTCGCGAAGAAGCCGAAGTTCGAGAGATGGGCGTCGCCGCAGAGCTGCACCGTGAGGCCGGAGACGACGCTGCCGGCGAGATCACCCGCCATGATCAGGGCGGCGCCACGAAAGAAGGCGAACGGCGAGGCGAGCATGCGCGAGTACCGGATCGGCACCAGATCGGGCACCCGGGTCAGCGCCTGCTCCTCGAGCAGGGCGATCGGGTCGGCCCTGTTCGGCGCCGGCTCCCAGAGCGCGTTGCCCGAGCGGGGTGCCGACGCGCGGGCCGCCCTGCCGCGCTCCGCCCGCTGCGGAAAGGGGCCCAGGGCGGCGCTGACCGCCGGTGTCGATTGTCCGCCCTGCTTGCTCATGACCCGCTGCCTCCCGCGCGCCCGGCGAGTGCCCGGCGTGACGACCGTACGGTCGTCATCGTCAGGCCAGCCTCACCCGCCGAGGATGACGGGCATCCACCTGATTCGGATGAGGCGTTGCGCTGCCCTCTGACCCGAGACTCTGTCTCGACACGGGTGGTTGCATGAAGAAGTGGTCGGTTGTGGTGATTCTGGGCGCCGCCCAGTTCGTCATGGTGCTCGATGGCACCGTGATGAACGTGTCGATCTCGACCGTCGTCGAAGACCTCGACACGACCGTGGCCGCGATGCAGGGGGCGATCACGTTCTATACCCTCACCATGGCGTCGGTGATGCTTCTCGGCGCCAAGCTCGGCGACGTCATCGGGAGGCGACGCGCCTTCGTCATCGGCTCGTGCATCTATGCGCTCGGGTCTCTGATCACCGCGCTGAGCCCGACGTTCGTGTTTCTGTTCCTCGGCTGGTCGATCATCGAGGGGCTGGGAGCCGTGCTCGTCATCCCGGCGATCGCGGCTCTCGTGGCCGACAACTACCGCGGACACGAGCGCATCACCGCCTACGCGGTCATCGGAGCGGTGTCTGGGGCCGCCGTCGCCGCCGGGCCGCTGATCGGCGGCTTCGTTACCACCTATTTCAGCTGGCGGTACGTCTTTGTGGCCGAGGTGGTGATCATGGCGGTCGTGGTGCTCTGCGCCAAGATGGTGACGGATGCCACGCCGCGCCAGAGCGTGCGGATCGACCTCCTCAGCGTGCTCCTGTCGGCCGCCGGACTCATCTTCGTCGTCTTCGGCATGCTGCAGAGCAAGACGTGGGGGTGGATCGTGCCGCTCGCCTCGCCCGAGATCGGCGGGGTGGAGATCGCGCCGCTGGGCATCTCGCTCACCGCGTGGCTGATCGTGCTCGGCGCCGCCCTCCTCTACGCGTTCGCGAAACGCCAGTCGTGGCTCGTAAGACACGAACGGCCACCGCTGGTGCACATGCAGATGTTCGGCATCACGCAGCTGCGCAGTGGGCTGGGTGTGCTCGGGGCGCAGTACGCCGTCACGGCCGGGCTGTTCTTTATGGTGCCGGTGTACCTGCAGATGTCTCTCGGACTCGACGCGCTCGAGACCGGCATCAAGATCTTTCCGCTCTCGATCTCGCTCATCCTGTTCTCGATCGTCGGAACCGGCCTGTCCCGGGTCTGGTCTCCGCGGCGCATCGTGCGGGCGGGCCAGCTCGTCTTGGTGGTCAGCGCCGTGCTGCTCCTCGGCTCGATCACTCCCGAACTCCGCAGCGGGATCTTCGCGGTGGGCATGTTCCTCGCCGGGGCTGCGCTCGGGCTCCTGGCCTCGCAGATCGGCAACGTCAACATGTCTGCCGTGACCGAGAAGCAGACCGGCGAGGTGGGAGGCCTGCAGGGGGTGTTCCAGAATCTGGGCTCCTCGCTCGGAACAGCGCTGATCGGGTCGATCCTGGTCGGATCGCTCGCCACCACGTTCGCGGCGGGTGTCGCGAGCAGCTCCCTGCCCGAGGAGGCGCGCACCCTGGTCAGCGAGGCGACGGAACGCGGGGTGGCGATCGTCCCGACCGCCGACGTCGACGAGATCGCGGAAGAGGCCGGGCTCTCCCCCGCCGACGCCGACACCCTGTCGGAGATCTACCGGGAGTCGCAGCTCTCGTCGCTGCGTGTCGCGTTCTTCGGCCTCATCCTGATCACGGTCTTCTCCCTGGCGATCTCGCGGGGCATCCCGACGGAGGTCGCCCCGCAATCGAAATCGCCCACCGCGCCGGCGAGAAAATAGTCCAGGTGCAGCGGGGCGTCACAGGGCCAGGTGAATCGACGCGTCGACGACGGCGCGACGCTGGCATGATGAATGGGTGACCAGCAGACCGCGCCCCCGTCGCCCGGATGTCTCCGACGTCGACCTCGTCGGCGGAGTGGAGGTGCGCCGGCTCGAAGTCGTCGACTACAACGACGAGTGGCCCAGGGTCTTCGCCGAACACCGCGAGCGGTTGCGAGCCGCGCTCCGGGTAGTCGCCGTCGACATCCAGCACATCGGATCGACGTCGGTACCCGGGCTGGCCGCGAAGCCGATCATCGATATCGTCGTCACGGTCGACGACATAACCGCGGAAGAGGACTATCTCGTGCCCGTTCTCGCCGCGGGGTACGAACTGCGCGTCCGCGAACCGGGGCATCGGCTGGTGCGCACGCCGGACCGCGACGTCCATGTCCATATCTACGAGACGAACGCACAGGCCGTCACCGACTACCTCCTGCTCCGCGACCGACTCCGCGACGACGCGGACGACCGGGCGCTGTACGCGCGCACCAAGCGTGATCTGATCAAGCAGGGGTTCGACGACATGAACGCCTACTCCGACGCCAAGACCGAGGTGATCGCCGCCATCGTGGCGCGGGCTTCAGCCGCCGCGTCGCACCGCGCCTAGTGCGCGCGGCGGGATCGTCAGTTGATGATCTCGCCCCGCTCGTCGGCGCTGAGCTCGGCCAGGCGTTCTCTCCACGCCAGAAGCGCCTCGGGAGTCAGCCGCGTGAAGTCGGTGATCTCGCCGACCACCCGCAGCGGGGCGGTGCTTCGGAACGACCGGGTGGGGTTGCCGGGAAACTTCCTGTCGGTCACGTTCGGGTCGTTCTCGAACACCCCAGTCGGCTCGACAACGTAGACGCGCGGCGCCCCGTCACCGGGCGCGAGTTCTGCAGCGAGACCGGCGCCTGGCGTGAGGGCGGTGAAGTAGACGTGGTTCATCACCACTTCGGGTCGATAGTTCGACCGGAAGCCCGCCCTGAGCAGGTCTCCGACCTTCAGATCGGCTTTTGTGCCGTGGAAGAACGGCCCCTCGTCTAACGGATGGCTCACCGCGACAGCTTAGGCAGGTCGCAACGCCGAGATCAACCGAGACCAGTGTCGGCGGGCCTGACCGAGGCCGGCGAAGACCGGTTCCGCATCCGCGGTCTCGCAACGCGATGTCGGCCGTCGTCTACTGGAGCTCGAAGTCGCCGGGGCGCCAGCTGCCGTCGAATGCCTGCTCGGTGGGCCCGTAGATACGGAAGTACACGAACCACCCGGCGCCCGGGACCGTGCGGATCCAGAGCCGATCGACGCCCTCGGGTGCGGTCGGACCGAAGTGGAGTGTGACATCGTCGCCGTCGAGGTGATCGTCGAGTTCGAACATCGATCGAAGGGCGGCGTTGCCCTGTTCGGTCGAGATCTGGCTGCGGGTGCGAGCGTCGTAGGCGGTGACGCTCCAGAACAGCTGTGCCGGAACCGGCAGCGGCACGGTCAGCGTGTACGCCGACCCGCCGTCGAGGTAGGCGCCGCTGCTGTCTCGAGCGCCGAACCAGTACACCGAGCCTCCCCCGGCCTGCCGCCGGAACATCGCCGGCGACGTCGCGATGGCCTGATAGAACCAGGTCTCCCGGGCGGCGACGTCGAGCCGTCCGTCGAGCTCGAACGACGCATTCTCCGGGCGGAGGCTCACCCACTCCCACTGGCGGTCGGGCCAGGCCACCCTGTCGGCGCGGCGGTCGGCGAGCGACTGCACTCGAAGCTGGGCGTCGGCCTCGACGGCAGCGCGCCGGAGGATTCCGGTGGTCCGCTCATCCGCCGGCAGCGGTTCACCCGGTCGGATGCCGAGCGCCGCGAGTCCGGCGAGCGATACATCGTCGGCACCGGTGGTCCCCTCCACGGTGATGTATCGGAGAAGCGTCTCCCAGAAGTCGACGCTGGCCTGCATCCGGTTCGGGCTGGTGTCCTGCGGCTTGCCCGAGAGATCGATCCACTCCGGCTCCTGCCACCGCACCGTCGGGTCGAGTGGCGTCACGCGTGTCTGCTTCATCAGCGCGACCGCTCGCTCGACATCCCCGTCGAGCGGCACCGCGCGAAGCCCGGCGATGACGTGCCGGGTCGCCGCGCGGACCGTGAAGGCGCCATCGAGGTCGAAACCGTCCGGATCCGCGTCACGCGGAAGGACGATGTAGCGACCTCCCGTCCCGTGGTCGGCGCCGGGAATCCCCATGTCTGCGATCCACGACTGATCGGCGTTGAGGATCGCCCCGAGCATGGGTCCGGCAGGAACCTCGACGACGAGGGGCCCGACGCTGAGGTCGAGGATGACCGACGCGTACGGCGTATCGGAATTGAGGGTCAGTCCCCGCTGCTCGGGGCGGGTGTCCATGGTGCCGAACACCCGGTTGGGCTCGATGCCGACCGCGAGGTTGCCGTCGAGCAGCGCGTAACCCGATACGGCGGAGAAGAAGTGCTTGTAGGCATGGATGGCGCGCACTGCGTCGGCCGCGTCGTATGCCGCCTCCACCGTCGACGGGGTTGGGAACCCGCCCGGAAACTCGTACCCTTGATCGCCCACGCCCCGCTCCGTTCCGCTTGTGCACTGTCGCTTCAGTACACCGGTTCGGCGTCTGCAACGGCCCACCCCCAACGAATGAGATCCGCGGATGCCTCGCGGGTCGTGTGTCTGGATCGTCGAGTCGGCTCAGACGTCGGCACTTTCGCTGGAGTGTCGGGATTCGTGGGGAAGATCGTCTCCGCGCGAGGCGTCGCTGACGGCCGCGACCGCTCGTCTTCGAGGAGTCAGTTCGCTCACGAGCGCGCCGGCGACGATGAACGCGGCACCGAGGATTGCGACCGGGGGAAGCCGTTCGCCTGCGACCCGGCCTATGATCGCCGCCCACACGGGCTCGGCGGCGTAGATGATCGTGGCGCGCGCGGGCGATACCGACCTCTGTGCCCAGTTCATCGTCAGCTGGATCAGGCAGCTCGCCGCCCCGAGCGCGACGGCAGCCCCTACCCACACCCACGAGAATTCCGGCAGCCGCTCGCCCACGATGGGCATGGTCAGCAGCCCCAACGCGCCCGCGACGAGCAGTTGCACGACGGTCACCCGCCCCAGGTTCACCTTCCCGGCGAACCAGCCTATGAGGATGATCTCCACGGCGATCGGAAGGGTGCTCACGATCGTCGCGATCTCGCCGGAACCAAAGGCGAAACCCGCGCTTCCCGGGTCGGCGAGCAGCATCAGCCCGACAAAAGCGAACGTGATGCCGATCCAGGTGAACAGTCGCGGAGGCTTTCTGAACACGATCCACTGCAGTATCGGCACCAGGGGGACGTAGAGCGCGGTGATGAACGCGGAGGTGCTGCTGTTGATCGTCTGCAGGCCGACTGTCTGCAGGCCGTACCCGAGGAAGATCATCACCCCGATCGCCGATCCGGCCGCGACCTCTCTCCGGGTGATGCCGCGGAGCACGCGCGCGAACATTACGGCGCTGATGACACCGGCAGTGATGAACCGCGCGCCGACGAAGAACCACGGACCGCTGTACTGCACGGCGATGTGCACGACCAGGAACGTCGCGCCCCACACGGCGGTGATGAGGACGAGGGCCAGCTCGTGCCGGGATAGAGGACGCCAGCGCGATCGAGTGTGCAACATAATGCACACTCTATGGTGCAGAATAATGCACATGCAAACCGAAGGAGTTCCGGCGGTCCTGGTGAACGTCAGCATGAACGTGCGCCGCTTCCGCACGGCCTCGAACATGAGCCAGATCAGCCTTGCCGACCGCTCGGGAGTCAGCCGCCGCACGATCCTGAAGCTTGAGGCGGGAGAGGCGAACATCAGCCTGACCGGACTCGACCAGCTCGCGGAGGCGCTGGGCGTCACCTTCGTCGACCTCGTGGCAGCGCCCGCTGCCCCGCGAGAGAGAATCAACGCGGTTGCGTGGCGCGGCAGCGTGCCCGGAAGCATCGCGATGCTCTTGGCGTCGGTCCCTGCGACCAAGGACGCCCAATTGTGGTCGTGGGTCCTCGAGCCCGGCGATCGCTACACGGCAGAACCCGATCCGGTCGGCTGGTCGGAACTGATCCTGGTCTCCGAAGGCATCGTGAACATCGAACAGGAGGGCGGCACCGACCGGCTACACCCGGGTGATCACCTCGCCTTCCCGACCTCCCAGCACTACTCCTACGTGAACGAGGGGACGGCGGTGGCTCGTTTCGTGCGGGTCGTCGTCAGCTGAACGCGAGCCGACATTTCACGTGTTCACCGGGCTAATGCGCTGGTAGTAGGCCCTCCGGCCCTCCTGGTCCCAGAACAACAGCCACCACAGGCCTTCCGCCGGCCGCAGCCCGACGATCTCCGGGTTGACGAGACGCTGAGGCGGGGCCGAGGTGTCGTCGAGAAAGATCACCAGAACCTGCTCGGTCGTGTCCCACAGTGCCGGGTCCTCGACATCGGCCAGATACACCTTGTAACGCATGCTCGTTGCTCCTTCAGCCACTCCGTCGGATGCAGTTCATCGGCTCACTGATAGGACGAGGCGAGCAACGTATGTCTCACGCGCGCGACCGGATTTCCAGCAGAATCTCAGCACGCCACCTGGACGCCGAACACCTCAGGCGCCGTCCATCTCCCGAACCGGGGTGAAGTGATCAGAGCATTTATCCTGTAGGGCGGACGGGACTTGAACCCGTGACCGACGGATTATGAGTCCGCTGCTCTAACCAGCTGAGCTACCACCCCGCGCACCGCCCCGGTCACCGGAGCGAGCGCAGGCGGCCCGAGAGCCGCCGCGCAACTACGATACAGGCTCGCGCGCCGGGCCGCCGTGAGGACCGGCGCGGGGCGCGGCGGTGTTCGTCATTCCGGATGGATCACTCGCCCGAGCGCGACGCCCCCGGCGTTCCGGGGGCGCCCGAAGGGCCCAGCGCCATCCATCCTGAATGACGAACCGGCCCACGCGATGGTTCGACGAACACCCGCCTCGTGGCGTTCGCAACTCAGGCAGGACCGCGGGCACAGCGCACAGCATCCGCCGAATCCCGCACCTCGCCGGTCTGCCGCCGACCGTTCTGCCTGAGTTGCGAACCGACAACGGGGCGGATGTCGCGGCTCGGGCCGCATCGGGCGTCGTCGGCCGCGCCCCAGGGCCGTGCTCGACGTCCCGTGCAGCCCGGATGCCGCCCGCACTCATGTGCGTGGTCGTCGTTCCGGATGGATGGCGCGGCCGCGCGCGAGAACCCCCGGGAATCGGGGGTGCCCGAGGGACCGCGCTCCATCCATCCGGAATGACGAACCGAACCTGAACGGCCCCGTTCGCAATTCAGGCCGAATCGTGGGAGCCGCGCGCGGCATCCGCCGAATCCCGCGCCTCGCCCCGCCCCCGCCAGCCGTTCTGCCTGAGTTGCGAACACACACGCCGGAGACGACGGAGCGCCGCGGGCTCACTCGGCGGGCTTGGCCTCGGGGATCTCGATCTCGATCGACGGGATCGGCTCGCCCCGGTAGATCGCCTCGAACGTCGTGAGCGTGCGCTGGATGTCGTGCGCCGCGACGATCTTCAGGCTCTCGCGCTTGAGCTTCTGCAGGTCTTCTTCGGGCATGGTGAGCACGTCGGTGAGGCGCGCGGCGAACTCGTCGACGTCGCCGGGCTCGAACAGGAACCCGTTCTCGCCGTCGTGCACGAGGTGCGGCAGCGCCATGGCGTTGGCGGCGACGATGGGAAGCCCGGAGGCCATCGCCTCCATCGTGGCGATGCTCTGCAGCTCGGCGATCGACGGCATGGCGAACACCGTCGCGCGGGTGAGGGCGTGGCGCAGGTAGTCCTCTTCGGCGTAGCCCGTGAAGGTGACGCGGTCACGCACCCCGAGCTGCGAGGCGAGCGACTTGAGGCTGTTCTCCTGCTCGCCGCCGCCGACGAGTTCGAGCTTCGCGTCGAGCGCGGGGTCGAGCTTCGCGAAGGCGCGGAGGAGCTTGTCGAGCTGCTTCTCGCTCGTGATGCGGCCGACGAAGACGATGAGGTTCTCGGTGCGCGGGGTGAAGTCGGGCGTGTAGTGGTGCGCGTCGACTCCGCACGAGATCGCGAGCACGTTCTCGAGCTTCGTGTAGTGCTCGAGAAAGTCTGCGGCTTTGCGCGTCGGTGTGGTCACCGTCTCGGCGCGGCTGAACGAGCGGGAAGCCGCCCGCCAGGCCATGCGGATCGCGAGGGGCACGATGAACGGCGGCAGCAGCGTGTGCTCGAGCAGGTTCTCGGGCATGAAGTGGTTGGTTCCGACGATGCGGATTCCGCGCTTCTGCGCCTGGTTCGAGAGGCCGCGGCCGATGATGATGTGCGACTGGAAGTGCACGACGTCGGGCTTGACCTCGTCGAGCACACGCGCGCTGTTCTTCTCGATCTGCCAGGGCAGGGCGAATCGCAGCCACGGGTGCGGGTACCAGCGCCAGCTCTTGAGGCGGTGCACGGTCATCGTCTGGCCCTCGAGGGTCTCGGTCCAGGTGCCGTGACGGCGCGTCGGCGCGGGGGCGACGATGTGCACCTCGTGCCCGCGTTCGACCATGCCGGCGGCGAGCCGTGCGGCAAAGGTCGCAGCACCGTTGATCTCCGGAGCGAACGTGTCGGCTCCGATGAGAATGCGCAGCGGCTTCTCGTTGGACGGCGTTTTCGGCGAATCAGGCAACGGTATTGGTTTCCTCTGGTGAAGGCACATGGACTCTGGACAAAAGGAAGACGCCGTAGATGGCGATCGCGCCGGCGATGAGCAGGGCGAACATCGTCCACAACGGCGCACCCGCCATTTCGTTCAACACAACGATACCGATGGTGACGGCGACGATCGGGTCGATGACCGTGAGTCCGGCGACCACGAGGTCGGGCGGGCCGTGCGCGTGGGCCGACTGCACGAAGTAGCTTCCCAGGGCGGATGCGGCGAGGAGGGCCACGACGCAGCCGATGGTGAGCCACTCGAACGCGTCGGGCTTGAACCCGATGAGCGAGATCGTGGAGAGCCGGTCGATGACCGTCTTGGCGAGGGTCGCGACGAAGCCGAAGAGCACTCCGGCGCCGATGATGTAGAACCCGGCCTTGAACCGCTTGCGCAGCGTGACGAAGATGACGGCGAAGATGACGAGGGTGACCCCGAGCAGGATGAGCACCGTCGCCAGCTGGTTCTGGGTGATCGGGGTCGACTTGGCGAACGGCGAGGCGAAGGCGACGAAGAGACCGACGCCGGCCACGCTGAACACGATGGCCCTGATGGCCTTGCGGGTGAGCTTGACCTTGCTGATGCGCGAGTTCACAATGGCGGTGACGACGAGCGCGACGGCGCCGAGCGGCTGCACGATGATGAGCGGCGCGAACTTGAGGCTGAGCAGCTGCAGCACGATCGCGAGGCCGAGCATAACGGTGCCGATCACCCACGACGGGCGGGCGAACAGTCCCTGCAGCTGACGCATGCTGAGGCCGGCCTTGGCCCCGGAACCGAGGCTTTTCTCGACTTTGGTGACACCGCGATGCTGAAATTGGGTGCCTAAAGCGAGAAACACTGCCCCGATCAGTGCAAGCGGAATTCCGATGTACTGGTCGGGCGTCAATGAAATCTGGTCTGTCAGGTCGCTGAGTTCTGGCGGCACCCGTCGAATCTACCCGCTGTCGCCCAGATATTCTTGACGAATGGCCGTACTCCCCATTCGAATCACTGGCGACCCCGTTCTCCACTCCCCCGCAGAGCTCGTCACCGAGTTCGACGACACGCTGCGCACCCTCGTCGCAGACATGTACGAGACCATGGAGCTCGCTCCCGGTGTCGGACTGGCCGCACCGCAGGTCGGTGTGCCCCTGCGCCTCTTCGTCTTCAACTGGGTCGACGACGACGACGTGCTCTGGCGTGGGGAGGCCATCAACCCCGAACTGTGGATCAGCCCGCCGCCCGTCGGCGAGGCCGACGAGGACGACGAGTCGGAGGGCTGCCTGTCGATCCCCGGCGAGCGGTACCCGCTGCGTCGCGCCGAGCTCGCCATCCTGAAGGCCGTCGACCTCGAGGGCGAGCCCTTCGAGATCAAGGCCGACGGATGGCTCGCCCGCATCTTCCAGCACGAATTCGACCACCTCGACGGCATCCTGTACGCCGACCGTCTCGAGACCAAGCACGCCAAGGCCGCAGCCAAGGCGATCCGACGCAACGACTGGGGCGTCGACGGTCTCGAGTGGATGCCCGGGGTCGACGACCTCGACGAGTAGCCGTCAGGGGTTGGCGGCTGCTGCGCGCACGATCGACAGTAGCCGCTCGGGCTCCACGTCTTTGTAGACCATGGCGTAGACGCCCGCGTCTGCCGCCGACGGAACGTGGTCGTCGAGTTCGAGGGCGGTCACGAGGATGACCCGCGGGGCCGGGCCGAGGGCGAGCACACGCTCGTCTGCCGCGATGCGCTCGCTCGCGACGAGGCCGTTGACCCGAGGCATCCGCAGGTCCATCAGCACGACGTCCGTTCTCGTGCGCCGCACCAGGCTGAGCACCTGCGCGCCGTCGCCGGCCTCGCCGACCACCTCGATGTCGGGCTGCGAGTCGAGCACCATCCGATAGCCGGCCCTCTGCAGCGGCTGGTCGTCGGCGACCACGACGGTGATCACTGCTGGTCCAGATTTACCCCGTGGACGCCGTTGTGGTAGCGGATCGACGGAAAGCTCGCCGCGATGGAGAAGCCGACGCCCGCGTTGAGCGTGGAGGTGAAGACTCCCCCGAACAGCTCGGTGCGCTCGCGCATCTCGGTGATGCCCGCGCCGCCGATGACGCCGGTGAGCGCGGCGAGGTTGTCGTCGATCTCGCCCGCCCGGTGCTGGCTGGCGTCGTTGGGGTTGAGGCCCGAACGCCGCAGCTCGTTGCGCACGCCGTCGTCGTCGACGCGCAGCTGGAATCCCTCCTCGGTCCAGGTGAAGACCACCGTCACCTGGGTGCCCTCGCCGCCGTGTTTGAGCGCGTTGTCGAGCGACTCCTGGAGGATGCGGTAGACCGCGAGCTCGGCGCCCGGGTTGAGGTCGTAGCGGTCGCCGGTCTCGTCGAAGGTGATGCGCAGCCCCGCCTCGGTCATCACCTTGATGAGCGTGCGGATGCTCTTCAGCCGAGGGTGGACGTCGACGTCGACCTCGCCCTCGCGCACGACCGTCATCACCCGCCGCAGGTCGGCGAGCGTCGACCGGGCGACGTCGGCGATGACCGCGGCGGCGCGCACGGCGGCGGTCGGATCGGACTCCCCCGCGTAGCGGGCGCCGTCGGCCTGGCCGACGATGACCGACATGTCGTGCACCGCGACCTCGTGCAGTTCGCGGATGATGCGCAGCCGACCGGTCTGCTCTGCGAGCGACAGTTCGATGTCGATGCGCTCGCGTTCGAGACGGATGCGCCTGACGGTCTCGCGCGATCGCGCCCGGCGCGCGCGCAGCCAGAGAACGAGCACAACGAGCGCCACGACGAGCAGTATCGCGGCGGCCGCGGCCAGCGCGATGATGAGAACCATCGAGTTCTCGGCGATCCAGGTGTTCACGATCGTCTCCCTCTCGGCCGGATTCGGCCAAGAGAGAGACTATCGCGTGCCTACTTGGTGCGGGTTTCGCGGTAGGAGTTGGCCCGCAGCACCTCGAGGCGCGCGCGGTACTCCTTCTCTTCGATGTCGCCCTGCGCGAAACGCTCGGCGAGCGTCGACTCGGCGGCCCGCCCGGGCTGCGCCCAGCGCGGCCCCGCGCCGTTGTTCCACGCCGCCCAGCGTGCACGGCGGGCGATGAGGAAGAACAGCGCGAGCACGCCGATCCAGAACAGCGGGATGAGCAGGAAGAACCAGCCGAAGCCGGCGCCCCACGGCCCGGTCGTGTGCGCGGCGATCGCCGCAGCGTCCAGTGTTGTCAGCACGGTGTCTCCATTCGTCAGTGTCCGTCGGTCAGGGGTTCCGGCGGAACCCTCTGCGACCAGCCTTGCCGCGGAGGCGGACCGGCGAATCTGCCGCCGGGCGGCATCTCGGCTACTCCGCCCGGAGCATCCGCGGGTTCCTGCGTACTGCGGTCGGCCTACTGCGGTCGTGCTACCGCGGCCGGCCTACGTGCGGCCGGGCACAACGAGCCCGGTCTCGTACGCCACGACGACGAGCTGCACACGGTCGCGCGCGCCGAGCTTCGACATGATGCGCGAGACGTGCGTCTTCGCGGTGAGCGGGCTCAGAAACAGCGACCGGCCGATCTCGTCGTTAGTGAGCCCGAGGCCGACGAGGCCGAGCACCTCGCGCTCGCGCTCGGTGAGCACCGACAGCTGCGCGGTGTCGGGGGCTTCGCGCAGGTCGCCCGCGATGCGTTCGAGCAGCCGTTTGGTGACGCCGGGGCTGAGCAGCGCGTCTCCGCCGGCGACGACCCGCACCGCGCGGATGAGCTCGACCGGCTCGGTGTCTTTGACGAGAAACCCGCTCGCCCCGGTCCTGATCGCCTCGCCGACGTACTCGTCGAGCTCGAAGGTCGTGACGATCACGATGTGGGTGTCGACGAGCGCCGGGTTCGCGGCGATCTGGCCGGTCGCCCAGAGTCCGTCGCCGTCGGGCATGCGGATGTCCATCAGCACGACGTCGGGCCGTTGCGCGGTGACGAGCGCGACCGCCTCGACACCCGTTCCCGCCTCGCCGACCACCTCGATGTCGCTCTCGGATTCGAGCAGGCTGCGGAAGCCGCCGCGGATCAGCTGCTGGTCGTCGGCGATCGCCACACGTATCACTGGAGCACTTCCTTCTTCGGGATCGTCGCGGTCACACGGAAGCCGCCCGTGGCCAGCGGCCCGGCGTCGAGGGTTCCGCCGAGCAGCTCGGCTCGTTCGTGCATGCCGAGCAGTCCGCGCCCGCCCGACCGGTCGCCGCCCGGGGTGGGGCCCGTTCCGTCGTCGACGACCCTGATCGAGAACGAGGACTCGTCCTGTGTCAGGTAGACCCGCACGGTGCGGGCGTGCGCGTGCCTGACGACGTTCGTGAGCGACTCCTGCACGATGCGGTAGATCGCGAGCTGCACGGCCTGGGGCACGTCGGTGAGCTCGTCGACGAGGGTCACGTCGATGCCCTGCGAGGTGACGGATGCCGCGAGCCCGGGCAACCTCGACAGGTCGGGTTCTGGCACGAGCGGGGCGCTCGGGTCGGCGCCGCCCTCGGCCCGCAGCACGCCGAGCACCGACCGCACCTCGTCGAGGGCGGTCTTGCTGGTCTCCTTGATGCTGGCGAGGGCCGCAGCGGCCTTCTCCGGCTGTTTCTCCATCAGGTGCAGCCCCACACCGGCCTGCACGTTGATCTGGCTCAGGGAGTGCGCCAGAACGTCGTGCAGTTCGCGGGCGATGCGCACACGCTCGGCCTGCAGTTCCGACTGGCGGCGGGAGGCGATGGTGCTCTCGAACTGCTTGCGCTGCTCGCGGCGGGTGCGGAGGCCCTCGGCAGCGCCGACGATGAGCAGGATCCCCACCGTGATGCCGGCGATGCGCCACGGCTGCCAGACGAGGCCGACGACGATCGACAGCACGATGGTGCCGACCCAGGTGACGGCGATCGAGATCCAGGCCCACAGCCGGGCGCCGCGCACGATCGCCGAACCGATCGCGAAAGCGAAGGCGACGTAGGGCGGGCCGTCGTTCTCTCCGGCGAGCAGCAGGTCGGCGCCGGCGGCCACCGCGACGATCGCCACGACCGGCCCGGGAAACCGCCGGGCGCCGATGAGGGCGAGCGGTCCGACGAGCGCGAGGGCGAGGGCGGGGAGCAGTTCGGAGGCGGTGGCGTCTGCGGGCTGCAGGTGGGGGCGCGCGCCGGTGCCCCACTCGAGGAAGACATTGGGAACCTGGATGAAGAACGAGATCAGCACCGGCAGCCAGAGGCGGACCCAGCGCGGGGTGTGGGTGCTGTAGCGCCCGTGGGGGATCTCGGGATTCCACGGCCCGTGCCAGTCGCCCGTGCCGCCCGTCAGTGTGCCGCGGGCGTGGGCACGGAAACGACCCTCGAATGGCATAACGCCAGCCTAGGCGCGGGGCCGGCCCGAAGCATCCGCTGCCCGGATGCCGGTCGCTACTCCCGCGGGAGTAGGCGCCTGCACGCGGGTTAAAGAAGAAAAGCCATGGAGGGTGGAGCCCCACATGGCTTTTCTAGCTCCTCGACTTGGACTCGAACCAAGAACCTACGCATTAACAGTGCGTTGCTCTGCCAATTGAGCTATCGAGGATTGGCTGAAACAGCTTGGCTACTTTACCAAAGGTTTTCGCCTGTCAAGACCGGTTTCTTCTCGTTTACCAGCCGAGTCGAGGTGAGATCCGCGAGATTCCGCGGAAATCTCCGGTCACACGGGAAGCAAAAATATTGGCGAGGCCACGGCGATGGCGGGCGCGATGAGCGCGGGCACTCCGTCGTCGCCGAGGCGGAAGCTCGCGACGGTGCTCGAGCGTTCGTGCGCGACGTGCATAACGTCGCCGTCGACGACGTGGTGGCGGGGCCAGTCTCCCCCGGCGTCGACGAATCCGACGGCGGTGAGCGTCTCGCCATCGGTCGCCAGGATCGAGATGCGGTTGCTGCCGCGCAGTCCCGCATAGGCGAAACGGGCGCCAGGACCGAGGGTGAGGGCCGCGGCGTGGTCGCCGGGCTCTCCCCCCGCGAGGGCGACCCGGTCGACGACCGTGAGCTCGCCGGCGCTGAAGCGCAGGACAACGACGTCGAGGCTCAGCTCGCCGAGCACGAAGACGAGGCCGGAGGGGTGGCGCACGAAGTCTCGGGGGCCGGTGCCGGGTGGCAGGTCGAGCGACCCGGTGCGGGTGATCCGGCCGTCGGCGAGCGTGTGCACGTAGACCCGGTCGGCGCCGAGGTCGGCCGAGAGGACGGTGGTCGCGTCGAGCGCGAAGGTGGCGTGGGCGTGGGCGCCGTCTTGTGCGGGATGCGGGCCCGGGGGCGGCGTCGTTCCCTGCACCGTCGTTCCCGGGGCCTCGACCCGCTGCACGAGGGCGAGCGGTTCGGCGGAGAGCACCCCGAGCGTGCCGTCGACGTAGCAGGCGGCCACGACGGTGTCGCCGTAGCGCGCCACGTGGCAGGGGGCGACTCCGCCCGCCTCCGCGCTCGCGATCGGCTCGAGCGCGTGTGTGCCGGTGCGGCGGTACGACTCGATGCGCCCGGTGGCCTCCGCCGCTGCGTAGACGACGTCGCCCGACACCGCGAGGTAGGAGGGCGAGTCGGCGGCCACGGCCTGCCCGAGATGCTCGAGCGAACCGTCGTCGAGACGGCCCAGCGCGGCGATTCCGGTGGCGGCGCCCCCCATGTCTGCGGTGTAGGCGCCGACATAGAACGCCACCATCAGTAGCCCGCCTCGGTGTCGACGACGCCGACGAAGCGCCCGCTGCCGAGCAGCGCCTCGACGTTGACGCGGATGCGTCCGGCGAGCAGCGGGCGCGTCATGGCCTTCGTGTCGGCGGAATGCGAGGTGATCAGACAGCGCGGCTCGCTCCAGAGCGGATGCCCGTCGGGCAGCGGTTCGGGGTCGGTGACGTCGAGCCCGGCGCCCACGATCTGGCCGGCGGCGAGGGCCGCGACGAGGGCGTCGGTGTCGATGAGGGCGCCGCGGGCGATGTTGACGAGAACGGCGCTCGGCTTCAGGGCGGCGAGCTGCTCGGCTCCGATGAGCTTCGCGGTGCCGGTTGTGCTCGCCGCGGCGAGGATCACGACGTCGGCCTGAGGCAGCACCTCGAGCAGACGGTCGCTCGAGACCGTGCGCTGCGCGCCGTCGAGCGGTGTCTCCGAGCGGCGCACCACCGTGATCTTCGGGCGGAACGGCGCGAGCAGGCGCATGATCTCGACGGCGATGCCGCCCGCTCCCACGATCACGACCTCGAGACCGAACAGCGACGTGCCCACCTCGGTCGTGGCCCACGAGGTGGCCTTGGCCTTGTCGGGCAGCCCGCGCAGCAGGGCGAGGGTGAGTGCGACGGCGTGCTCGGCGACCGGCTCGGAGTATGCGCCCTTGGCGCTGGTCCACAGCGGCCGCGGGGTGCCCGCGTAGCCGGCGAGCAGGTCGGAGAACGCGTCGACCCCCGCCCACGGAAGCTGCACCCATTCGATGGCCGGGTGCGAGTCGAGCACGGACTTCAGCTGGTCGGCGCCCGAGGCGGTGAGCCAGACGACGCCGCGGGTCTCGGCGGAGAGCGGTGCGACGGTTCCTCCCCCGGCCACGACGGCGTCGACAAAGCGCTCTTCCGACTCGGGGAGGATCGCAATCGGACCCGGGGTGGGCCGGCTCGCGCTCGCGACGACGTCTGCGAGGGTGCCGAGCGGGTCGATGTGCTGCGCGCTCATGCGGAGAGAGTCCGGTTGGTGGGGGCGGTCGCGCGGTCGCGGGCGAGGCCTTCGACATACGGATGGCGCGGGGCGTCGAGCACTTCGTCGACGCTGCCCTGGCCGACCACGGTGCCGCGGTGCAGCACGATCAGCTGGTCGGTGACGCGGCGCACCTCGGAGAGGTCGGTCGCGACGATGAACGCCGAGAAGTGCCGGGTGAGCTGCAGTTCTTTGATCACGTCGAGGATGGTGCCCCGCACCGTCGCGTCGATGCCCGACGTCGGGTCGTCGGCGACGAGCAGCGCGGGCTCGAGGATGAGCGCCTGCGCGATCGCGACCCGTTGGCGCTGGCCGCGGCTCAGCTCGTGCGGGTAGCGGTTCATGATGCCGAGCGGAAGCCGCACCGAGTCGATGAGCGTGGCTACGGCCTCGCCCGCCTCGCGCTGGTTGAAGCGACGGTCGCGGGCGTAGATGGGCGCCGCCACGTTCTCGGCGACGGTGAGACGTGCGGCGAGCAGCGCTCCCCCGTCTTGCGGCACGTACCCGACCCGCAGCGTGAGCAGGTCGCGCTTGCGGTCGGAGATGCCCTTCATCGTGTAGCCGAGCACGCGCAGCGTGCCGCCCTGGATGATGGGCGAGCGTGGCTCGCCCGTCTCGGCCGCCCCCGCGATCGCCGCGGCGAGAGTGCTCTTGCCCGATCCGGCCTCGCCGACGACTGCGACGATCTCGCCCTGCGGCAGAGTCAGGCTCACCCCGTTGACCACGAGATCACGCGAATTGGGTCGTCTCGACGGATACCGCATCGAGAGATCGTTGGCGAAGATCGCGGGCGGGATGGGCGCTGCGCTCTTGCTCATGGCCTAGTCGGCCTCCTTCAGCACTCGCAGCGCCTCGCGACGTTCGGCCTGCTCGATCGGGTCGGGCACGGGCAGAGACGCGAGCAGACGCTGGGTGTACGGATGCTGCGGAGCCCCGAGCACCTGGGAACCGGGCCCCTCTTCGACGAGTTCGCCGTGGTAGAGCACCGCGATGCGGTCGGCGAGCATGTCGACGACCGCGAGGTCGTGGCTGATGAACAGCGCCGCGAAACCGAACTCCTTCTGCAGTTCGGCGAACAGCTCGAGCACGCGCGCCTGCACCGACACGTCGAGTGCGCTGGTCGGCTCGTCGGCGATCAGCAGGCTCGGCTCGAGGGCGAGAGAGCGGGCGAGGCTCGCGCGCTGGCGCTGGCCGCCGCTGAGTTCGTGCGGGTAGCGGTCGCCGAAGGCCTTCGGCAACTGCACCGCCTCGAGCAGCTCGTCGACGCGGGTTCGGGCCGATGCGGCGTCTTTCGCGCGCTTGTGCACGATGAGCGGCTCGGCGACGGCCTGGGCGATCGTGAGCAGCGGGTTGAAGCTCGATGCGGGGTCTTGGAAGACGAAGCCGATGTCGCTGCGCACGGGCTTGAAGGCGCGTTCCTTGATGCCGAGCATCTCGTGGCCGAGCACCTGGAGCGAGCCTCCGGTGATCTTGGTGAGACCGCCGATGGCGCGGCCGATCGTGGTCTTGCCCGAGCCGCTCTCGCCCACGAGGCCGAGCACCTCGCCGGGAGAGATCGTGAAGCTCACACCGTCGACCGCGCGGAAGCCGCTGCGCCCGAGACGGCCGGGGTACTCGATCACCAGATTCTCGGCGACCACGACGGGGGCCGCGAGTTCTCCGACCCGCGCGCTGGCGCGCTCCGCGGCGCGTTCGCTGCCCGTGCCGAGACGCGGCACCGAGGCGAGCAGCTTCTGCGTGTAGGGGTCTTGCGGGCGGGCGAACAGCTCGATCGCGGTTGCCTCCTCGACGACGTCGCCCTGGTACATCACAACGACGCGGTCGGCGAGGTCGGCGACGACGCCCATGTTGTGGGTGATGAGCAGGATGGCGGTTCCGAACTCGTCGCGCACGCGGCGCAGCAGGTCGAGGATCTCGGCCTGCACCGTCACGTCGAGCGCCGTGGTCGGCTCGTCGGCGACGATCAGCCCGGGCTCGAGCACGAGGGCCATCGCGATGACGACACGCTGCTTCTGCCCACCGGAGAACTGGTGCGGGTAGTAGTCGACACGGCTCTCGGGGTCGGGGATGCCGACCTTGCGGAGGATGTCGATCGCCTTCGCGCGCGCCTCTTTCTTGCTGTACTTGCCGTGCGCCCGGAGGCCCTCGGCGATCTGCCACCCCACCGTGTGCACGGGGTTGAGAGCCGTCGACGGCTCCTGGAAGACCATGGCGACGTCGGTGCCGCGGATGCCGCGGAGACGCGCCCCCGACAGCGCGATGACGTTGTTCTCGCCGAGCAGCACGGCCCCGCGGGAGACCGCGGTGTCGGGCAGCAGGCCGAGGATCGTCTTCGCGGTGACGGTCTTGCCGCTGCCGCTCTCGCCCACGATCGCGACGACTTCGCCGGCCGCGACGGCGAGGCTCACGTCGTTGACGGCGACCATGTCGCCCGCGTCGGTGGCGAAGGTGACCTTGAGCTTGTCGATCTGCAGGACGTTGTTCATACTCGACCCTCCAGGGCTTCGATCGACGGCACATCGTCGAGGCTGCCGCCGGGCACGACGGTCGTCTCGGCGGTGGTCGACGGTCCGCCGTCCGCGCGGCGCTTGGTGCGCAGTCGCGGGTCGGCGAGGTCGTTGAGGCTCTCGCCGACGAGGGTGATGCCGAGCACCACGAGCACGATCGCGAGGCCCGGGAAGACGGAGGTCCACCAGATGCCGCTCGTGACGTCGGAGATCGACTTGTTCAGGTCGTAACCCCACTCGGCCGCCGACGTCGGCTCGATGCCGAAGCCGAGGAAGCCGAGGCCGGCGAGCGTGAGGATGGCCTCGGAGCTGTTGAGGGTGAAGATGAGCGGGAGCGTGCGGGTCGCGTTGCGCAGCACGTGGCGGAACATGATGCGTCCCGTGCCCGATCCGATGACCTTCGCCGACTCGACGTAGGCCTCGGCCTTGATCCGCACGGTCTCCGCACGGATCACACGCAGGTACTGCGGGATGAACACGACGGTGATCGAGACCGCCGCGGCGAAGACTCCGCCCCAGAGGCTCGACTGGCCGCCGCTGATCGCGATGGCGGCGACGATGGCGAGCAGCAGGGTGGGGAACGCGTAGACGGCGTCGGCGATCACGATGATCACGCGGTCGAGCCATCCGCCGATATAGCCGGAGATGAGCCCGAGCAGCACGCCGATGAAGATCGACAGCAGCACGGCGACGACGATGACGGAGAGCGCCGTCTGGGCGCCCCAGAGAACACGCGAGAGAACGTCGTAGCCGCCGACGGTCGTGCCGAGCAGGTGTTTGCCGCCGGGGGGCTGCTGGGCGCCGAAGGTTCCGTCTTCGTCACGCAGGGTCGAGTAGCCGTAGGGAGCGAGCAGCGGCGCGAAGATCGCGACGAAGATGAAGATGCCGGTGATGACGAGCCCGGCGACGAGCATTCCGCGCTGCAGGCCGACGCTCTGGCGCAGCTGGTGCACAACGGGCAGGCGCTTCCAGACGGCGGGCTTGGCTGGTGTCGCTAGCGACATCTCTAGTACCTCACTCGGGGATCGATGATCGCGGCGATGATGTCGACGACGAAGTTGCTGAGCGCGACGACGACGGCGAGCAGCGCGACGATGCCCTGCACGGCGATGAAGTCACGCGCGGAGAGGTATTCGGCGAGCTTGAAGCCGAGTCCCTTCCACTCGAAGGTGGTCTCGGTGAGCACCGCGCCGCCGAGGAGCAGGGCGATCTGCAGGCCGATGACCGTGATGATCGGGATGAGGGCCGGCTTGTAGGCGTGGTGGCGCACGAGTCGGTACTCGCTCACGCCGCGCGAACGGGCGGCGTCGACGTAGTCCATCGACAGGGTTCCGATGACGTTGGTGCGCACCAGACGCAGGAAGATGCCGGCGGTGAGCAGGCCGAGCGCGATGCCCGGCAGCACAGCGTGCTGCAGCACGTCGGCCACGGCGGCGGGACTGCCGAGTTTGAAGGCGTCGATGAGGTAGATGCCGCTGGGGTTCTCGAGGGTGGAGAACTCGAGCTCGGTGCGCGTCGAGGCGCGGCCGGCGACGGGCAGCACGTTGAGCCACACCGCGAAGACGAGCTTGAGCAGCAGGCCGGAGAAGAACACGGGGGTGGCGTAGAAGAGGATCGCCATGATGCGCAGCACCGCGTCGGGCCACTTGTCGCGGCAGTAGGCGGCGACCATGCCGAGGGGGATGCCGACGATGAACGCGATGATCAGCGCGTAGACCGCGAGTTCCAGGGTCGCGGCGCCGTAGGTCAGCAGCAGCTCGATGACCGGACGCCCGTCGGAGATGGCCGTGCCGAAGTTGCCGGTGAAGATCTGGCCGAGGTACTCGAAGTACTGCACGAGCACGGGGCGGTCGTAGCCGGCCTCGTGGATGCGCTCCTTCAGCTGGGCCGCGGTCAGCCGTCCGCCCAGGGCGGCGGTGATCGGGTCGCCGATCGTGCGCATCAGCAGGAACACCATCGTGACGAGGATGAACACCGTCGGGATGATCAGCAGGAATCTGACGGCGATGTAACGCCCGAGATTTCCGCCGGGAAAAGTGAAGCCCTTTTTGGGGGCCGACGGCGGGCCCGGTCTGGCCGGTGCCGCCTGAATCGTCGTGCTCATCAACTGTCCTCGCGTGGCGTTAACTGTGGAAATGAAGAGGGGCGACCCGCACATAGCGGGTCGCCCCTGATCGCGCTAGAAAGACTCTAGCTGCCTGAACGAATCAGTCGTGACTAGCCCTTCACGATCGAGCCGTAACGGAACTTGAACGATCCGTCGAGCGTCGCGCCCGAGACATCCTTGCCGGTGACCGCGACCTGCGAGCCCTGCAGAAGCGGGATCGTCGAGAGGTCGGCTGCGACAGCGGCCTGGATCTCCTCGATCAGCGTCGTGCGTGCTGCGGGGTCGGTCTCCGAGGCCTGCTTCACGATCATGTCGTTGACAGCGGAGTTGTCGTAGTGGTTGCCCAGGAAGTTGTCCGTGGAGAAGAACGGCGTCAGGTAGTTGTCGGCGTCGGAGTAGTCCGGGAACCAGCCGAGCTGGTAGGCGGGGTAGACGTCGGCGGTGCGGTCCTTCGAGTAGGTGACCCACTCGGTGGACTGCAGGTTGACCGTGAACAGGCCGGACTCTTCGAGCTGGCTCTTCACGAGGGCGTACTCGTCGCCGGACGACTCACCGTAGTGGTCGGGGTTGTACTGCAGGTTTAGCGCGACGGGAGTGGCGACTCCGGCCTCGGAGAGAGCCTGAGCAGCGGCATCCGCGTCGGGTGCGCCCGCGCCGTCGCCGTACAGGTCCTTCAGAACCGTGGTGGCGCCGGTGAGGCCGTCGGGAACGTAGGAGTACAGGGGAAGGTAGGTGCCCTTGTAGACCTGCTCCGAGATCTCGTCGCGGTCGATGAGGTCGGCGACCGCCGCGCGAACGGCGAGCGACTTGACCGGGTCGGCCTCGGGGGTCGAGGCGCCGAACGGCTGCGTGTTGAAGTTGAAGACGATGTAGCGGATCTCTCCACCCGGGCCGATCTCGACCTTCACGTTGTCGTTCGTCTCCAGGTCGGCGACGTCGGTCGCAGACAGGCTGCGGTGTGCGACGTCGATGTTGCCTTCCTGGATGTCGAGCTTCAGGTTCGACGCGTCGGTGTAGTACTTGAGCGACACGGTCTCGCTCTTCGCGGCGCCGAGGTTGCCCTTGTATTCGGGGTTGGCCTTGAACGACACGAGGTTGTTGAAGTCGTACTTCGCGATCGTGTACTGGCCGGCGAAGGCCTCGCCCGCGACGATGTCGTCGTCGGGGGTGACGGAGTCGGCCGAGAAGACCTCTTCGTCGACGATCGGGCCGGCGGGGCTCGAGAGGATCTGGCCGAAGGTCTGGTCGTTCGGGTTCTTGAGCGTGAACACGATCGTCGACTCGTCGGTCGCCTCGATGCTCGCGAGGTTGCCGAGCAGGGTCGACGGGCCGTTCACGTCGGCGATCGCCAGCTGGCGGTCGAAGCTGAACTTGACGTCAGACGAGGTGAGGTCGTTGCCGTTGGCGAACTTCAGGCCCTCCTTGAGAACGACGGTGTACTCGGTGGGGCTCGTGAAGTCGGCGGACTCGGCGATGTCGGGGGTGACGTCGGAGGTGCCCTGAACCGAGTTCAAGAGGAACGGGTAGACCTGGTTCATAACAGCGAACGATCCGTTGTCGTACGACCCGGCGGGGTCGAGGAACGTGACCTTGTCGGTGGTGCCGACGATGACGGAGCCGCCCGAGGCGCCTCCTTCGCTGTCGCCGTTGCCGGCTGCGCAGCCCGTGAGCACGAGCGCGAAAGCAGCTGATCCGGCGAGAACGCCGAATACTCGCTTATTGGTTGTGGACGACATATGCGTCTACCTCTTCCTGTGTGGTTGCAAGAAATGAATGCGCGGCGCACGCCAAATGACGACGTCGTGCATTGCTGTGGTCTAGTAGTAACACAGAAGATGAGGCCACCCCAACGTCACGGCGTCGCCCGAGCGGATGTTTACACGAAAGCAACATTGGTGCGTGAGGCCGGTTCGGCTAACTCGCCCGCAGAGCCCGTCGTTCGCCCTCGACTCGAACCAGGTCGCGCTGGATCTGGCCGTACGTGTCGACCTCAGCCGTGGCATCCGTTCTCTGCAACGCCCCGAGGAGCTCCTTCTTCTGGCGCAGGAGGTCGCGGTCGATGAGGCCGGCGACGACGTCTCGGCAGTAGGCGCCGATGAGCTCGGGACGCTCGGGGATCGGGGCGACGCCGAGCTGCTTGACGAGGGTCGCGAAGGGCAGCGGAACCTCGTCGGAGACACGGGCGAGCCAGTCGGGCGCCTCCCAGTGCTCGGCGCTCGTGGCGATCGCGTCGCTCACGACCGCGAGGGTGTTGTCGGTGAAGGTGACGTTGGCCCCGCGGCGGATGAAGTCGAGTCCGACGTCGGCGGGGTACTGCAGCATCGCCATCAGCGCGTCGCGTTCGAGACGGGTGGTCGGGTCGGTGGGCAGCTGCATCAGCGAGAGGCTCGTCTCGAGCGACTGCTCGGAGGACTCCCCCGCCCGGGCCTGGGCCGACGAGGCCGAGCGGGCGGATGCCACGGCACGACGCACCTCGTCCATGTCGAGACCGAGCCACTGGGCGGTCTGCCGCACGTAGCCGACCTCGAGGGCCTCGTCGCGGATGCCGGCGACCACGGGGGCCGTCGCACGCAGGGCGGCCACGCGCCCCTCGACGGTGGCGAGGTTGTGGGCGTCGAGCACCCTGCGGATCATGAACTCGAACATCGGCTTGCGGGTGGTCACCAGCCGGCGCACGGCGTCGTCGCCGCGTTGCAGTCGCAGGTCGCACGGGTCGAGGCCGTCGGGCGCCACCGCCACGAAGGTCTGGGCCGAGAAACGCTGCTCCTCGTCGAACGCGCGGCTCGCGGCCTTCTGTCCGGCGGCGTCGGGGTCGAAGGTGAAGATCACCTCGCCGGTGCTGCGCACGTCGCCCGCGACGTCGCCCATCACCCGGCGGATCATCTTGATGTGGTCGACCCCGAAGCTTGTTCCACAGGTCGCGACCGCGGTGGTGACACCCGCCAGATGGCAGGCCATGACGTCGGTGTAGCCCTCCACGACGACCACCTGCTTGCCGCGCGCGATGTCTTTCTTGGCGAGGTCGAGCCCGTAGAGCACCTGGCTCTTGTGGTACACCGGGGTCTCGGGGGTGTTCAGGTACTTGGGGCCCTTGTCGTCGTCGAGCAGACGGCGCGCGCCGAAGCCGACGGTCTGCCCGGTCGTGTCGCGGATCGGCCAGACGAGGCGGCTGCGGAAGCGATCGTAGACGTCTCCGCGGTCGCCCCTGCCGAGGAGTCCGGCGACGACGAGCTCGTCTTCGGTGTAGCCGAGCGAGGTGAGGTGCTTGCCGAGCGCGCCGCCGCGGGGTGCGAAGCCGATGCCGAAGCGCTCGGCCGCGCCCTGGTCGAAACCGCGTTCGCCGAGGAACTTGCGGCCGGGCTCGGCCTCGTCGCTGCCCAGCGAGGCGACGTAGAACTCGGCCGCGGCCTGGTTGGCGCTCAGGATGCGGGCGCGGTTGCTGTGGTCGCTCGCCTGCCCGCCGTCTTCGTAGTGCAGCTCGTAGCCGAGCCGGCCGGCGAGCAGCTCGACTGCCTCGGAGAACGACACGTGGTCCATCTTCTGCAGGAACGAGTAGACGTCGCCGCCTTCGCCGCAGCCGAAGCAGTGGTAGAAGCCGACGCCCGACCTGACGTGGAAGCTCGGGCTGCGCTCCTCGTGGAACGGGCAGAGCCCCTTCATCGATCCGACGCCCGCGCCCTTGAGGGTCACGTAGTCGCCGACGACATCGGCCAGATTCGTGCGTGACCGAACCTCGTCTATGTCACTTCGTCGGATCAGGCCTGCCACGAGATGAGTCTACGGTCGCGCCGCACCTGCCGCTGCCGCGCGCACACATCCGTGCACCCGTCGCGCCGTCGCGCCCCCGTGTGCCTCTTTTTCGGAAATTCAGGAGTTAGCACGAGAACCCGTCTGCCCGCCCGCGGCGTTGCGCGGGCAGCGGTCGCGGCGCATCCGCTAACTCCTGAATTTCCGAAGGTGTGCGCGGGCAGAGTCGGGTTTTACGGCGGGTCGACGCGCGGGGCGGTCTCGGAGGGCGAACGGCGCGCGCGGGTGGGTGTGCGGAAGGGCAGGCCGGCGCGCGGAGGCAGTGCTCGCGCCGCAGCCTTCGGAAATTCAGGAGTTAGCACGAGAACCCGTCTGCCCGCCCGCGGCGTTGCGCGGGTGCCGGTCGAGGCGCATCCGCTAACTCCTGAATTTCCGAAGGTGTGCGCGGGCCGAGTCGGTCTCGCGGCAGTTCGGTGAAAGACCGGACGCGACGCGACGGCGGACGGATGACGCGTCAGAGCACCAGTCGGGCGTGCCAGGCCAGCGCCGACTGGTCGGTGAGCGAGGCCACCTGGTCGACGATCACGCGCTTGCGGGCGGAGTCGTCGGAGGCGTCACGCCAGTCGGCCGCGAATCCGGCGTCGAGGTCGCGGTCTTCCGTGGCGAGCAGCGCGTTCGCGAGGTCGGTGAGGATGTCACGCTGCTCGGCGTAGATCGGCTTGCGCGCGTTGGTCGACATCACATTCGCGGCCACGATCCCCTTGAGCACCGCGATCTCGGCTTGGGTCTCGCGCGGCACAACGACGTCGGCGCCGAACCGGATGAGCGCACCCGACGTGTTCGCGGCGCGGGTGGCGTGAACGGCCTCGTGCGCGAACCGGCCGATCAGCTGGCTGGTGAGGTTCTTGAGCCGGGCCAGATCCACGCGCGAACCGCTCCAGGCGTCGAGCCAGTAGTCGAGGCTGTCGAGCCGGTCGAAGGCGGCGATGAGCGTGTCGTGGTCGAACTCGCCGCCGATCCAGACGAACATCGACTCGACGAGCTCGTCGTGGTCGGCGCGAGCCCCCAGCGCGGGAACGTCGAGGTAGCCGCCGACGACCGCGTCTTCGAAGTCGTGCACGGAGTAGGCGATGTCGTCGGAGAGGTCCATGACCTGCGCCTCGATGCAGCGCTGCCGGTCGGGCGCGCCCTCGCGCAGCCACTCGAAGACCGCGGTGTCGTCGTCGTAGAAGCCGAACTTCGAACGCCCGCTGGGGTCGGGGATGCCCTGCGACGCGGGCCACGGGTACTTCGTGCTCGCGTCGAGCGAGGCGCGTGTGAGGTTCAGGCCGTAGCTCTGCCCGTCGCGCCCGAACACCTTGGGCTCGAGGCGGGTGAGCAGGCGCAGCGTCTGGGCGTTGCCCTCGAATCCGCCGAAGTCGATCGACCAGTCGTTGAGCGCCTTCTCGCCGTTGTGGCCGAAGGGCGGATGCCCGATGTCGTGCGCGAGGCAGGCGGTGTCGACCACGTCGGGGTCGAGTCCGAGGCTCTCGGCGAGCTCGCGGCCGACCTGCGCCACCTCGAGCGAGTGCGTCAGACGGTTGCGGGCGAAGTCGAGGCCCTGCGTCGGGCTGAGCACCTGGGTCTTCGCGGCGAGTCGGCGGAGCGCGCTCGAGTGGAGCAGACGCGCGCGATCGCGGGCGAAGTCGCTGCGGCGGCTCGAGTGTTCTTCGGGCCACCAGCGCTCGGCATCCGCCTCGCTGTACTGCCCGGTATCGCCCCTAGCCACCACTGTTGTGCAATTCGGCCTCGATCAGCTCGGTACGGAAGCTCTCGTCGAGAGAGCGGCTGTCGAGCCAGCCGTAGGGCAGGCTCGGGTTCTTGGGGCTGCCGGCGCGGCCGCGCGGGCCCTCGGCCTCCTTGCCGGGATACGGCTGGTCGAAGTCGAGCGTGGCGATGAGGTCGTCGATCTCCTGAACGCTCGACGACATCGCGAGTGCCGCGCGGGTCTCCCCGCCGACCGGGTAGCCCTTGAAGTACCAGGCGACGTGCTTGCGCATGTCGCGGCAGGCGCGGGCCTCCTCGCCGTCGTAGAACTCGATGAGCAGCTCGGCGTGCCGGCGGTAGGCCTGCGCGGCCTCGCCGAGCGTCGGCTGGATGATCTGTGCCCCCGAACCCGAGAACGCGGCGGCGAGATCGCCGAACAACCACGGTCGGCCGAGGCAGCCGCGGCCGACGACGACCCCGTCGCATCCGGTCTCCGCCATCATCCGCACGGCGTCTTCGGCGCTCCAGATGTCGCCGTTGCCGAGCACAGGCACGTCGGAGATCGTTTCCTTGAGCTTCGCGATCGCGCTCCAGTCGGCGTGGCCGGAGTAGAAGTCGGCGGCGGTGCGGGCGTGCAGCGCGATGCTCGCGACGCCGGCGCCCTGGGCCGCCTTCGCCGCCTCGATGTAGGTGAGGTGCTCGTCGTCGATGCCCTTGCGCATCTTGATCGTCAGCGGGATGTCGCCGGCCGCCTTCACCGCGCCCTCGACGATGTCGCGGAACAGGTCGTGCTTCCAAGGGAGCGCCGCTCCCCCGCCCTTGCGGGTGACCTTGGGCACGGGGCATCCGAAATTCAGGTCGATGTGGTCGGCGCGGTCTTCGGCGACGAGCATCGTGACGGCCTCGGCGACCGTCTTCGGGTCGACGCCGTAGAGCTGGATGCTGCGGGTCGTCTCCGACTCGTGGTGCTTGATCAGGCGCATGCTCTCGGGGGTGCGCTCGACGAGCGCGCGGCTCGTGATCATCTCGGAGACGTAGAGTCCGGCCCCGTATTCGCGGCACAGGCGACGGAACGCGGTGTTCGTGATCCCGGCCATGGGTGCGAGCACGACCGGTACATCAAGGGCGATCGGCCCGATCTGTAGGGTAGGAAGTGTGGCGGTCACGGCGGTCATTTGTACAATTCTTCCACGTTCTTCCTATTCAGATACGCGAGGCGCCATGACCGGTCGAGAACGAGTGACGACGGATGCCGCGGCTCGCGACATCTCGGTGGAGTTCGTCGAGCGTCCCGCCGCCGGTTCTCTCGAGGAGGCCGCCGCGCTGCTGGGGCTGTCTGCGGCGGGGATCGTGAAGACCCTCGTGGTGAAACGGCATGACGGAAGCTACCTGTTCGCGCTGATCCCGGGCGACCGGCAGATCTCCTGGGGCAAGCTGCGCACCGTCGTCGGAGTGAACAAGCTGCGGCTTCCCGAAGCGCATCTGGCACTCGAGGCCACCGGCTACGAGCGCGGCACGATCACGCCGCTCGGCTCGTCGACCGCGTGGCCGGTCTTCGCCGACTCGCGGATCGTGGGCCAGCGCATCGCGATGGGTGCCGGTGAGCACGGCATGAGCGCGTTCGTCGCCGCCGACGAGCTCATCGCGGGGTTCGACGCGACCGTGGCGGATATCTCGGACTGATCCGGGCGGCGTCGGCCGCGGCATCCGCCCCGCTTGGTCGCTCGCCCGATGAGGGCAGTGCCACCGCCGGCCGGGCCGTCATCGGCGGCGCCCCTTCGGAAATTCAGGAGTTAGCGGCTCGAGCCGCCGAAGGCGCCGCGGGGGTACGGGCGTGCCAGGTCGCGGCGCGGTGCTAACTCCTGAATTTCCGAATCACCTCCCAGCGGAGGGGTGCCTGCCGGGGCCGGCGCTCCCGATATGCGGCCGGTCCCGGCAGAACGGGGGGGGGCGGTCAGCCGCCCGAGAGCCTCTGCGGCTGGCGCGTCGTCGTGGGGAGGCCGAGCGCGCAGTAGTCCCAGCCCGCAGCGCGGTAGCGGTCGGCGTCGAGCGCGTGCCGGCCGTCGACGATGCGGCGCTGCGCCACGAGCGCCCCGAGCTCGACCGGGTCGGCCGCACGGAACTCGTCCCACTCGGTGAGCAGCGCCACCACCTCCGCCGACGCCACCGCCTCGGCAAGGCTCGCGGCGAAGTCGAGGTCGGGATACACCCGGTGCGCGTTCTCCGTCGCCTCGGGGTCGTAGACGGTGACGCTGGCGCCCTCGAGGTAGAGCATGCGGGCCACGTCGAGGGCGGGCGCGTCGCGCACGTCGTCGGAGTTCGGCTTGAAGGCCGCACCGAGCGCGGCGACGCGCACCCCGTCGAGGGATCCGCCGGCGAGCTCGCGCACCAGGTCGACGGTGCGCACGCGGCGTCGGATGTTGATGGCGTCGACCTCCTCGAGAAACGCGACGGCCTGCCCTACCCCGAGCTCGCCGGCGCGGTGGGTGAAGGCGCGGATGTCCTTCGGCAGGCAGCCGCCGCCGAAGCCGAGCCCCGGCTTGAGAAAACGGGCGCCGATGCGGTCGTCGTAGCCGAGGGCCGTAGCGAGCACGGTCACGTCGGCGCCCGTCGCCTCGCACACCTCGGCCATCGCGTTGATGTAGGAGATCTTCGTGGCGAGAAACGAGTTCGCCGCGACCTTAACCAGCTCGGCCGTCGCGAGGTCGGCGACGACGAGCGGGGTCTGCCGGTCGAGGATGGGCCGGAAGACGGCGCGCAGCTGCGCTTCGGCCCACGCGCTGGCGACGCCGAAGACGAGCCGGTCGGGGTGCAGGGTGTCGTGCACGGCGAAGCCCTCGCGCAGAAACTCCGGGTTCCAAGCCAGTTCGAGCGCGTCGCCCGCGGGCGAGACGGCGTGCACGTCGTCGGCGATGCGGGCGGCGGTGCCGATCGGCACGGTCGACTTTCCCACGAGAAGCGACCGGTGGTCGATGCGGGTCGCGAGCTCGGTGAACGCCGCCTCGACGAAGTGCAGGTCGGCCGCGTAGGAGCCGGGCGCCTGGGGTGTGCCCACGCAGACGAAGTGCACGTCGCCGAACCTCGCGGCCGCGTCGAAGTCGGTGGTGAATCGCAGCCGGCCCGAGTCGAGCGCTTCGCGCAGCTTCTCGGGCAGCCCGGGTTCGAAGAACGGCACGGTGCCGGCCGACAGCGCGGCGACCTTCGCCTCGTCGACGTCGATGCCGAGCACGTCGTAGCCGAGCGCGGCCATGCACACCGCGTGGGTCGCTCCGAGGTATCCGGTTCCGACGACCGTGATTCTCGGGTGTTCCACGACGGGCGCCGCGGGTGTCGAACTGGTCATGATGCCTCCCTGGTCTGCGGGGGTCGGGCGGGTCGGTTGTCAGGTGTGCGCGCAGTCCACGTTGGTAGTCCCCTCCCCTGCGCCGGAGGCCGTGTTGGTGCATTCGACGACGTTGTCGAGCGTCGGGGTGAGTGAGTAGCCGAACCCCGGGCCGTTCACGGCGGCCTCGTTCGCGCGGAAGACGTTGTCGGTGCCCCAGCCGTCGACGATCTCGTGCGTCTGGAAGCCGTCTTGCGGCGAGTTGGCGCCCGAGTTGCCCTCGATCAGCCAGTCGTTGCCCTTGACGTCGACCCAGGAGTCCGCGCCAACGATCGCCGACCCGTCGAAGGTGTTCGCCCGCACGACTCCTCCGCTCGTGCCCTCCTTGAGGTCGATGCTCTCCGACGTGGTCGCGGCGATGTCGTTGCCCTCGATGGTGTTGCGGTCGCTCGCGTCGGGCTGGCAGCCGCTCACGTCGCACCAGTTGCTCTCGGCCGTGCCCACGTAGATCCCCTCGCCGAACTTCGGCTTGCGCAGCCCCGTGTCGCGGATGGTGTTGCCGCTCACCGTATTGTCGGTGCTGAAGTTGCGCAGGTGGATCGCCTCGTCGCCGATCTGCGAGACGTGCAGATCGTGGATCACCGACGCGGTCGTGGCGTCGGCCATCACACCCTTCTGCCCGTTCTGAATCGAGAATCCTCTGACGATCCAGTGCGCCGCGCCCTCGAGGTGCAGCACGTAGCCCTTGCTCGTGCCGCCGCCGTCGAGGATCGCGTCGCGCGGACCGCACAGTGTGATGGGCTGGCTCGCGGTGCCCTGCCCGGTCGCCGTGAACTCCCCGTCGTACCGGCCGGGTTGGAGACGGATGCTGGTGCCCGGCCGAGTCTCGGAGAGTGCGTCTTCGAGCTGCTCGGTGGTCGACACGGTGACGGTCGCTTCGCCGCACGAGGTCGGGGCTCCGGTCTCGGTCGGATCCGTGGCATCCGGGGTGCTGCTCGCGGGCGGAACCCCCGTGACGCCCGGCGCGCCGGTCGTGTCGCCGCCGGCGTTCGCCCCGACGACGACCGCAACGATCACGGCGGCCACCGCGACGGCGACGAGGACGATGATCGCTATGGTGCGCCGGCGGCGGGCGGCGGCCTCGTTCGGAGGGGTCGTCATGGCAGCTCCCTCATCGAGTCTCTGTTCACTATGCCCCTCGTGAAGTTCGACAGGGGCGCGCGTTCGGCGTAGGGGTGTCGGATCTCGTGCGAACGGCGGGCCGCGGGCGACAGCGCGGTGGCGAGCACGAGCACGGCCAAGAGGATCCAGATGATGGTGAGCGGCTGGAAGACCGCGTTGATCACGGTCTCCACGCTCGTCGCCTGCCGCCAGTCGAGGGTGTCGTTGGCCCGCACGACCCCGCCGGTGGCCCGCTCGGTGTAGACGGGTATCGCCCCGAATCCGGCGATGGTGTTGTTCGCGACGGTGCTCCCCCGAGCGTCGCCCATCAGCGTCACGCCGTGGTTCGAGACCGCGCGGATCGTGTTGTGCGCCACCCGCGCCTGCGAATTGCGCACGTAGATCGCCGTGTCTCCGCCCGAGACGGTGTTCTCGCTGACGTCGGCGTCGGCGACGGCGTCGCGGATCGCGATCGACTGCCGCGACTGCCCGTCGAGCCGGTTGCCGACGACCATCACCCGGTCGGCCTCGTGGTTCACGACAATGCCGCTCTCGCTTCCGACGACGTGGTTCGAGGTCAGCACGACGTCGCGCCCGCCGCTGACCGAGATGCCGTAGCGCGCGTTGTCGACGAACGTGCCGCCGGTGACGCGGTTGTCGCCGAACTTCTCGACGGCGGTGCCGGTGGCGCTCGGGCCGGCGGCGAGCGGGCGGCCGTCGAGGGAGACGCCGTCGCGGCCGTTGTCGCGCGCCGCGATGTTGAGCAGGGTGACGCCGGTGCTCGACCGGGAGATGCGGAAGCCGTCGACGGCGTTCGCGAACGACGAGGTGCGCGCGACCGAGCTGTCGGTCACGAAGCGGTGGAAGACGAGGCCGTCGACGAGGCTTCTGCTGATGGTCGAATCGCGGATGACGACGCCCTCCGCACTCGTGACGAACAACCCGAACGCGTTGCCGGCGAGCGTCACGTGGTCGAGCCCGGCCGAGACGAAGGTGTATTCCGGATCGGGGGCGGGGGTGCCGATCGTGCCGGGGGGCAGCACCTGCGCTCCGGAGACCTCGGCCGAGGCATCCGTCGCCTGCGGATTCGCGAACGAGTCGAACGTCGCCGCGGCCTCGGTGCCGGTGAGCGCGAGGCCGCCGGTGTTTCCGCTCCAGAAGCCGAGTTCGGAGAAGCTCACGTGCGACAGCGACGCCTGGCCGCCGATGACCCGCACGTAGGAGCGGCCGTCGGCGGTGCGCGAGTCGGGCGCGGCTGCGGCGGGGTTCCAGCTGGTGATGGCGACGGGGGTCGCGGCGGTGCCGTCGACGCGCAGCGATCCCCCCGAGGTGACGATCGACACGAACGAGGCTTCGTCGCTCTTCATCCGGATGCTGAGGCCGGCACCGCCCGGCGTCGGCGACGGAGGGGGTGCGAGGGCGAGGGTGGCTCCGGTGAGCACGAGGATGTTCTCCGACAGCAGGTAGCTGCCGTTCGGCTGCTTCACGAAGGTGTCGGGGGCGAGCTGTTCGAGGTCGGCGACGGTGTACGGCGAGGGCCGGGCGGGCAGCACAAGCGTGTAGGTGGGGCCGGTGCGCACCCGGTAGGGACCGTCGGTCACGGCGGCGTTCCACCGCGCGGTCGCCGCGACCGTGCGCACGTAGACGAGCCGTTGGGCTTCAGCGCGCACGAGCCGCGCCTCCTGCACCGAGTCGCCGTCGTAGGCGACACCGGTGGCGACCGTGGGCACCGCGTCGACCGCGTCGTCGCCGGCCGCCGCGTCGCCGGCACTGACCACGCGCACGATCGCTACGGCCGCGACGATGCCGACCAGGAGGCCCAGCAGCAGGCCGACGACGATCGGACGTCGGCGGCGCAGGCCGGGGTGCACGGGCACGGCCGCGCCGCCTCCGGATTGGCGCCGATCCGGGGGCGCCGACGACTCGTGCCGGCTCATGCCGCCACCGCCTGACCGGGGGCGGGCTCGGCGACCACGGTGCGGGCATCCTGTCCGTCGCCGCCGACCTGGTCGGCGTGCCTCGTGAGCCAGCCCTGCTTGTTCATGGTGACGAGGGCGTAGGCCTTGATCGGGAGGGCGATGAGCACGACCACAACGGCGACGAGGGGGAGCAACAGGATGTCGCCCGGATTGCGCCGCAGGTTGGAGCTGCCCCGGATGCCGCGTCCGAGCAGCAGCCAGCCGGTGGCAGCCGCGATGCCGACGGCGGTGAAGTCGAGCCGGTTGAACAGCAGGTAGAACATGCTGAGCCCCATCGTGAGGGGCGTGATCAGGATCTGCAGCACGGTGATCTTGGTCACGAAGGGCACCCGCCACAGCCAGCCCTTCGCCGCCGCCGTGAGGTAGCAGCGGTAGGAGTTGCGGCTCCATCGCACACGCTGTTTGACGAACGCGCCGAAGCTCGCGGGAAACATCGACAGCGCCCGCGCCGACGACTGGTGCACGGTCTGCCAGCCGGCGGCGATCACGAGCCAGGTCAGCCGGCCGTCGTCGCCGGAGATGCAGCGCTTGCCGAGGAAGAACTCGTTCTCGAGGTCGTCGAGTACCGGCAGCACTGCGGACCGCCGGTAGACGGCGGTGCGCCCCGAGATGCACGGCACGGCGCCCACCCGGCCCATCGCGGGCACGTAGTCGTAGTAGCGGAGGTTGACCAGCCAGTCGGCGACACGGCGCCACACGCTCGTCGAGCGCTGGTAGACGTTCTGCTGGGTGCTCACTCCCCCGACGACCGGGTCGGCGAACGGCATCTGCACGTTGCGCAGCAGGCCCGGCGTCCACGACGTGTCGGAGTCGGTCAGCACGAGGATCTCCGCGCTCGCGAGCCGGATGCCCGCTCCGAGGGCCGACCTCTTGCCCGCGTGCTGGAACAGGATCGGGCGCACCCGGGGGTCACCGACCGCGGCGAGCCGGTCGTAGGTGTCGACGTCGGCGACATCGAGCACCACGATCACCTCGGTCGGGTTCTCGCGCAGCCAGGTGTGCAGGCAGCGCAGGAGGATCTCGGGATCCTCGTGGAACGACGGCACGACCACCGAGGTCGTGGTCGCGAAGTCGCTGACGATCGGGTCCGCACGCCGGGACAGGATGAACCGGTAGAGCCACAGCGACCAGACGATGACGCCCGCGATGGCGATCGGGAAGTACGGCCGGAGTGTGGCGAAGAAGTCGCCCACCTGGTTCAGGTCGAATTGGATGTCCATTGCCGGGTTCCTCGGGGTCTGCGGTTATGGTGACCAGCCGAGAACTCGCGCCGCGCTGTTGCGCGGATCGCGACCCGGACCTCACTGCCCGCTGACCCGAGCGGGGCCTTGATGGACCACCGCCGCAGCCTGTCGGCTAAGAACCCCCAAGCTGGCACGCCCCCTCACGCCCGATCAAGACCACGCGGCGACTCGCCGTTCCGAGACGCACAAACAGCCCGCCTGGTCGCGCCTGGCGGGCTGTTTGAAACGTTTTCTGTTGGGTGAGAGAAATCTCACCGATCGGGGGGTTGCGTCAGACGAGGTCCGCGTCGAGTTGGCGGTTAACCTCGGCCTGAGAGTGGTGCTCGGGGATCAGGCAGGAGTCGCCGACGCAGGCCGCGGCCTCGGGGTCGCCCACCATCGTGAACGGTGTCGCCGTGACATCCGTCATGATGCGTCCCTTTCTGAGCGGGCCTGCTCGAGTGCCCCCGCGAAGGCGGCGGCCTCCTGTGCGCCCGAGATTCCGTACTTGCCGTCGATGACGAAGAAGGGGACGCCCTGGATGCCGTAGGCCTGCGCCTGGGCGACGTCGGCCTTGACGTCGGCGAGGTAGGTTTGCGCCTCGAGGGCTTCGACGACCTCGTCGTGGTCGAGGCCGATGCTTGCGGCGATCACCGCGAGGTCGGCGACGCGGCCCACGTGTCCGCCGTCGATGAAGTAGGCCTTGAGCAGGGCTTCCTTCATCTCGAGCTGCACACCCTTGCTCTTGGCGAAGTGCAGCAGCTCGTGCGCCTTGATCGTGTTGGTCTGGTGCACGTGATCGTAGTCGTAGTCGAGGCCGACCGACTTGGCGATGCTCGTGACGCGGTCGAGCATCATGTCGACCTGGTCGGGGGCGATGCCCTTGCGCTGACTGAGGAAGTCTTTCGGCGACCCGTCGAAGTCGACCGGGGTGTCTGGTGCGAGCTCGAACGAGTGGTACTCCACCTCGACGTCGCCGCCGAACTGGGCGGCCCCGTCTTCGAACTTGCGCTTGCCGATGTAGCACCAGGGGCACTGAACGTCGGACCAGATGTCTACCTTTATGGGTTCACTCACGCTGAACCCAACCGCCCCGGCCCGCCCGTATTCCCGAGCGCGAAGGATTGCCGCAAGGTCTGTTTCGGAAATTCAGGAGTTGTGCGCCTGCGACGTCCGCGCACGCCCGGCTTTCCGGGGGTCTTCACCGGCCGCGGGGCGCTAGCTCCTGAATTTCCGAAGCGGGCGGGGCGGCGGCGGGCGGCCAGGGCGGCCTCGACCGCGCGCACGACGTGCGGCCAGTTGTGGAACACCATGCGCGCGCTCGGGCGCAACGGATGCAGTTCGGCGATCGTGATGTCGAGATCCTTGCGGCGGTCCTGCTCGAACCGGTCGAGATGGAACTCCCGGCCGTCGGTCTCCATGCCCACGCAGTCGTCGATCACGAGGTCGATGCGTTCGATGTCGCCCAGCACCACTTGGATGTCGACGGTGTGGCCCAGCATGCGCATCCGAGTGCGCGCGAGACTCTCGGGCAGGCTCTCGCACCGCCTGTCGACCCACTCCCGGATGCCCCGCCGCTCGTCGGGCAGCCGCAGGATGAGCAGCTCGAACTCGATGCGGTCGAGCCGGCCGGTGTGCAGCGCCCAGTCGAGCGCGGCGACCGCTGTCTCGAAGCTCTCGTCGAGAACGACCCGCACCAGTGCGTCGCTCAGCTCGACCGCCATCGCCGTGCTCCGCGCCACGACCGTGTCGTCGTCCCAGTGCAGCGCGAGCCCGGCGACATGCCGCGCAGCCAGCTTCACGAACCGGTTGGCCGGCGTGCGCAGCCGTGCGGCGTTGGCCGCCACCGACACGTGCAGCGGAAACGGCCCGAGCGCCCACCCGCCCTCGGCGATCACCGCCGAGATGCCCGTGAGCCGTCCGCCCACGCGCACCGCGTTCACCCGCGGGTCGTCGGGCGGCAGCGTCGTGTACCAGCCCTGTCGGGCGCGGGTGACTTCGCCGCGCTTCACCGCGAGGGTCAAGTCGATGTCGCGCGCTCCACGGGCGACGAGCTGCTGTTTCTGGGCCATGCCGCCGAGTCGGGCGACGATCGAGGCGATGTCGGGCATGCAGGAATGCTCGTCGTCGGGAGGCCGCTGCGACGGGCCGCGCGGCACAATGTGGAGTCGCCGCCCGTTTCGGCCGCTGGGAAGGAGCCGCGCCATCCGCCATGCTTCGGAAATTCAGGAGTTAGCGCCGTCGCGGCTCACGGATGGCGGGAGTTTCCGGGTCCCCGCGAAACGCAAACGCCGCCAACTCCTGAATTTCCGAAGAAACCCGGGAGGTGACGGCGTGTGCGGTGCGGCGGGCGCGGGCGGCGCTACGGTCAGGCGCCGAGCAGCTGCTCCGCGAGGTAGCCGCGCAGGCGGTCGAGCGAGACGCGCTCCTGGGCCATCGAGTCGCGCTCGCGCACGGTCACGGCGTTGTCCTCGAGCGAGTCGAAGTCGACGGTGATCGCGAACGGGGTTCCGATCTCGTCCTGGCGGCGGTAGCGGCGTCCGATCGCGCCGGCGTCGTCGAAGTCGACGTTCCAGTACTTGCGCAGGTCGGCGGCGACGGAGCGCGCGAGCGGCGACAGCTGCTCGTTGCGCGACAGCGGCAGCACGGCCACCTTGACCGGCGCGAGACGACGGTCGAGGCGCAGCACGGTGCGCTTGTCGACGCCGCCCTTCGCGTTCGGGGCCTCGTCTTCGGCGTACGCGTCGATCAGGAACGCCATCAGCGCGCGGGTGAGGCCGAACGCGGGCTCGATCACGTACGGGATCCACCGCTTGTCCTGCGTCTGGTCGAAGTACGAGAGGTCGGTTCCGGATGCCTCGGAGTGGGTCTTCAGGTCGAAGTCGCCACGGTTCGCGACGCCCATGAGCTCGCCCCACTCGCTGCCCGCGAAGCGGAAACGGTACTCCACGTCGACGGTGCGCTTCGAGTAGTGCGACAGCTTCTCGGCGGGGTGCTCGTAGAGGCGCAGGTTCTCGGGCTTGATGCCGAGGTCGGTGTACCAGGCGAGCGACGCGTCGATCCAGTACTGGTGCCATTCCTCGTCGGTGCCGGGCTCGACGAAGAACTCCATCTCCATCTGCTCGAACTCGCGCGTGCGGAAGATGAAGTTTCCGGGGGTGATCTCGTTGCGGAAGCTCTTGCCGATCTGGCCGATGCCGAAGGGCGGCTTCATGCGCGCGCTGCCGAGCACGTTGGCGAAGTTGACGAAGATGCCCTGGGCGGTCTCGGGGCGTAGGTAGTGCATGCCCTCTTCGTTGTCGACGGGGCCGAGGAACGTCTTGAGCAGGCCGGAGAAGTTCTGCGGCTCGGTCCACGCTCCGGGCTGGCCGGTGTCGGGGTCTTTGATGTCGGCCATGCCGTTGACGGGCGGGTGGCCGTGCTTCTCCTCGTAGGCCTCGAGGAGGTGGTCGGCGCGGTAGCGCTTGTGCGTGTGCAGCGACTCGACGAGCGGGTCGGAGAAGACCTCGACGTGGCCGGAGGCCTCCCACACCTTGCGCGGCAGGATGACGGCGGAGTCGAGGCCGACGACGTCTTCGCGACCCTGCACGACGGTCTGCCACCACTGCTTCTTGATGTTCTCCTTGAGCGCCACGCCGAGCGGCCCGTAGTCCCATGCGGAGCGCGATCCGCCGTAGATCTCTCCCGACTGGAAGACGAAACCCCTGCGCTTGGCGAGGTTGATGATGGCGTCGAGAGAATTGGCGTTGGCCACAGATATGCTCCAAAGTTCAGCCGTGCTGGATGCGCGGCCCGAGTAAAGCCACAGTTTACCGGGGCGCGGGAGGCCGTTGAGGTCACCGGATGCCACGGCCGAGGTCTCCCCGCCGCCGCACCCCTCTCGGAAATTCAGGAGTTAGCGCCGCAACGGTGTGCCGTGCCCGCGAGAATCAGCGCCTCGCCGAGAGGTGGCTGGCGGCAACTCCTGAATTTCCGTGCGCTCACGCCCTCCCGAGCGCGGTGACGACGGCGGCGACGTCGGACTCGTCGTTCCACAGGTGGAAGGCCGCGCGCAGGCGGCCCGCCCGGCCCGAGACCTTGATCCCCGCGCTCATAAGCCGCGCCAGATCCTCCCCGTCGGGGTCCGCCCAGGTGACGATTGCCTGCCGTTGGCGTTCGATCCCGAGCCCGTCGCACAGTGCGTCGCCCAGCCCGCTGGCGAGGTCCCACACCTCGGCGATGTCGAGTTCGGAGAACATGCGGATGGCGGGCTCCGCGCCGACCCACGCCGGCCACGCAGGCGAGACGTCGAATCTGCGCGCGTCGAGAGCCAGGGTCATGTCGGGCCCGTAGCAGGACTGCCAGACGGCCTCCCCCGCGAACCAGCCGGCCTGGATCGGCACGAGCTCGCGCCCGAATCGCTCCCCCAGCGTGAGGAACGCTACTCCGCGCGGCGCGCACAGCCACTTGTAGGTGTGGCAGACCGTGGCGTCGAACAGCCCCGCGTCGACGGGATGCACGCCCGCCGACTGGGTGGTGTCGCAGTAGGTGTAGGCGTCGTGCGCTCGGGCGGCGAGGGCTATGGCCGCGACATCCGCCACCCGGCCGGTCGCCGACTGCACGTGGGAGAACACGACCAGCCACGTGGCATCCGTTATCTCGGCGGCCAGGTCGTCGAGCGCGACCGACCGCACCGTGACGCCGCGTCGCTGCAGAAACGGGAAGACGATCGACGAGAAGTCGCCGGCGACGCACAGCACCTCGGCGCCCTCGGGCACGGCCGCCGCGAGCACGCTCGTGATCGCCGACGACTGTGAGCCGATCGCGACCCTGTCGGGTGCGACGCCGACGAGCCGCGCGTAGCTCGCCCGGGTGTTGGCGACGATCTGGTCGTACTGCATCGGGTCGCGGCGGGCGCCCGACCAGAGGTCGATGTCGCGCTTCAGCGCCTCGACGGTCTCGCGCGTCGGCAGGCCGATCGACGCAGCGGCGAGAAACAGGCGCGGAGCCTCGAAACTCGCGATCGCGCGGGCCAGGGCGGGAGACGCGGTGAGAGTCGACATACCCCCAGCATGCCGCGCGTCCCCACCCGCAACAAGGGCGATCCTCCGGCCGGCTGATTCGGAAATTCAGGAGTTAGGGCCGGCCGTCGCCCGACGCGCCGGTGTTGCGCGAGCGGTCGGGGCCGCTAACTCCTGAATTTCCGATGAATCGGCCGGAGAAACCGGCTGCGAAACGGGCGGCGTGAAACCGGCCGCTCGCGCCGGCCGGGTCGAGCAGCGGCTAGAGCTGCTCGGTCTTCGACGCGATCGCGTGGGCGCGCTCGATGATGCGCACGACCTCGAGCGAGTCACGGGGGTCGACGGGAACGGGGGCCCCGTCGCGGATGCTCGCGGCCATTCCCGCAAAGAAGGCCGGGTAGTCGCCGGCCTCGGTGGGCACCGGGGTGAGCCCCGCCTCGGAGCCGTCGATGCCGAGCATCCCCCAATCGGCCTCCGGGGTGACGCCGTAGCCCTCTGAGCCGGGCCAGCGGCCCTGCTTGAGGAACGGCTCCTGGTTGTCGAGTCCGTGCACGGTGTAGCCGTTCTCGCTGCCGAGCACGCGGAAGCGCGGCCCGCTCTGCGCGGCGGCCTTGCTCATCGTGAGGTGCGAGCGCACACCGCTCGTGTGCAACAGGGAGATGAACGAGTCGTCGTCGCTGATGCCGCCGCGCACGATCGCGAGTTCGGCCTGCTCGACCGTGGCCGGGCCGAACAGGTGCAGCGCCTGGTCGATGAGATGGCTGCCGAGGTCGAAGGTGATCCCCGCGCCCTGCTCGATCGTGGTGGTCTCCTGCCACTGTCCGGGCTTGGGGGTCCCCCAGCGTTCGAACGTCGACTCGAAGCGGTGCACCTCGCCGAGAACGCCCTCGCGCACGAGTCCGGCGACGGTGAGGAAGTCGCCGTCCCAGCGACGGTTCTGGAACACCGCGAACGGCCGCCCCACCTCCTCCGCCTTGGCGATGAGCTTCTTCGCGTCGCTCAGGCTGGGCACGAACGGCTTGTCGATGACGAGTGCGGCGCCGGCCTCGAGCGCGGTGAGACCCTGTTCGAGGTGCACGTGCGCCGGCGAGGCGAGGATCACCAGGTCGAGGTCGCCCGCACGAGCGAGCAGCGCCTCGGGGCTGTCGACGATCTCCGCGCCCGGGTGGTGTTGCTGCGCCTGAGCGCGCCGGTCGGCGTTGCCGGTGGCGATGAGGTCGAGCGAGAAGGCGGGGTTGGTCGCGACGAACGGGGCGTGGAAGACGCGACCCGACAGGCCGTAACCGATGATTCCGGTGCGAATGACTGAAGGCATCAGGCCAGACTAGTTCTCCCCGGCCGAACGATGCGACTCGCGGATGCGCCCGGGGCCACCCCGGGCTCCAGTCTTCGCGCGTCAGACAGTCGGCGCGTCGACCGCCCCGCCGAAGCGCCGGTTGCGGCTCGCGTAGAGCGAGACCGCCTCCCAGAGCTGCTCACGGGTGAAGTCGGGCCACAGGGTGTCGAGAAACACCATTTCGGCGTAGGCGCTCTGCCAGAGCATGAAGTTGCTCGTGCGCTGCTCCCCCGAGCTGCGCACGAAGAGGTCGACGTCGGGAAGGTCGGGCGTGTAGAGGTGCTTCTGGATGGACTTCTCCGTGATGCCGCTCGGCTTGAGCCTGCCGGCCGAGACTTCTTCGGCGAGGGCGCGCACGGCATCCGTGATTTCCTGACGTCCGCCGTAGTTGACGCACATCGTGAGGGTCAGCACGTCGTTTGCGGCGGTCATCTGCTCTGCGAACTGCAGTTCTTTGATGACGGATGCCCACAGTCGCGGCTTTCTGCCGGCCCACCTCACACGAACGCCCCATTCGTTGAGCTGGTCGCGACGACGGTGCAGCACGTCGCGGTTGAAGCCCATCAGGAAACGCACCTCGTCGGGCGACCGTTTCCAGTTCTCGGTGGAGAACGCGTAGACGCTGAGGTGTTTGACGCCCATCTGGATGGCGCCGGCGACGACGTCGAGCAGGCTCGCCTCGCCCGCCTTGTGGCCCTCGATGCGGGTGAGCCCCTTGCCGTTGGCCCAGCGTCCGTTGCCGTCCATCACGATGGCGACGTGTTCGGGGACCGCGCGCTTGTCCACCACAGGCGGGTAGATGCCGGTCCAGTCCACGGGTTTGAAATCGACGGCGTCGGGATGCGTCATTCCGGGTTTGATGAATCTCATGCGGTGGACCTATCGACGTGTTGCAGCGAACGCAGCGTGCGCTCGAGGTGAAACTGGGTGTACGCCGCGACGACGCCGCTCGCCTGGCTCTGCTGGCGTTCGTCCGACGATTCGACCGCCGCCCAGTCGCCGGTGAGCAGGGCGCTCAGCAACTGCAGGGTCTTCGGCTCGAGCCGCGGCGAGCCGGGCGGGGCAACGTCGTCGGCGACGACGCCGCCGAGCTGCGCCACGAAGACGGTGTGCGGGCCGGGTGCTCCGGTGACGGCGCAGTCGACGAAGCTGGGTGCCCAGCCGGCGATGGACAGCGACCGGAGGAGGTAGCTGTCGAGCGTCACGCTCGAGTGGTGTTCCCGGCGTGCGAGGGAGCGCAGGGCGCCCACGAGGAGGAGGTACTGCTGCAGCGAGCCGTCGTCGTCGGTGATCTTGTCGGCCGTCTCGACCATCACGCTCGCCGCGGTGTAACTGCCGTAGTCGGCGGTGATCTCGGCGCCGTACGACCCGAGCGACTCCGCCTGCGTGATGATGTCGAGGCTGCGGCCCTCGTAGAGCTGCACGTCGGCGACCATAAAAGGCTCGAGCCGGGCGCCGAACTTGCTCGCGGTGCGCCGCACACCCTTGGCGACCGCGCGGATCTTGCCGTGCGAGCGGCTCAGCATCGTGACGATGCGGTCGGCCTCGCCCAGCTTGTGGGTTCGCAGCACGACGGCTTCATCACGGTAAAGGGGCACTTATCTATTATCGGCGTTGCTACGACAATGGGAGCGTGACGACAGGCAGAGACGGTGTGAACCCGGGCGCGACTCCACGAGTGCTCGTGACCGGGGGCACCGGCACGCTCGGCCACGAGGTGATCCCAGCCCTCGACGCCCGCGGCATTCCCGCGGTCGTGCTGAGCCGTCGCCCCGGTCCCGACACCCGCGTGGGCGATCTCGACTCCGGCGAGGGTGTCGCCGAGGCGCTCGACGGAATCGAGACCGTCATTCATCTCGCTGCGGGCAGAAGCCAGCCCCGCGAGGCGCGCACGCTCGTCTCGGCCGGCCGCGCCACGGGCATCCGCCATCTCGTCTTCATCTCGATCGTCGGCATCGACGAGATCCCGTTCGGCTACTACCGGGCGAAACGCGCCGCCGAGCGGGTGATCGAGGGCAGCGGGTTGCCGGCCAGCGTGCTGCGCACGACCCAGTTCCACCAGTTCGTGGCCGGGTTCTTCTCGGCGCAACGATTCTCGCCGGTGGTAGTGACGCCCGCCCTCAGCGTTCAACCGATCGACACCCGGACCGTCGCCGACCGGCTCGTGGAGCTCGCGGTCGGGCCGCCGAGCGGGCGTGTCTCCGACCTCGGCGGACCCGAGGTGCTGACCGGCCGCGAGATCGCCTGGCTGTACCAGGCGCACCGCGGGTGGCGTCGCCCGACGATCCCGTTCGGGCTGCCGGGCGCGACGTGGGCGGCCTTCGCACAGGGGTATCAACTGGTGCCGAAGAATCGCTCGGGCGGCCGCACGTTCGCCCAGTTTCTCGCAACGCCCGCGTCCTAGCGTTCGAGGCGGGACAATGGACGGGTGACCGAAGCCGCCTTCTTCATCCCCGCCTGGGCGGACATCCTCGCCATCTGCATCGGCAGCCTGCAGGGGGCGCTGTTCGCGGCGCAATTCCGCGACCGCCGGCTCGACCTTCTCGGGGTCGCGATCATCGGCATCGCGACCGGTTTCGGCGGCGGTATTCTGCGCGACCTCCTGCTCAACGAGCTGCCCGCGGCGATGCAGAGCAACTGGTACCTGCCGGCGGCGACGATCGCAGCGCTCGTCGGCATGTTCCTCGAGCGCATCTTCAGCCGGCTCTCGAAGGTGATCACCGTGCTCGACGCGCTCACGATCGGCTTGTTCGGGGCGATCGGAACGACGAAGGCCCTCGCGGTGGGTGTGCCCCCTGTGCCTGCGGTGTTCGTCGGAGCGCTGTCGGCCGTGGGCGGCTCGATCCTGCGCGACCTGCTGCTCAACCTGCCGATCGCGATCATGCAGGTCGGATCGCTCTACGCGGTCGCCGCCCTCGCCGGAACGGGCTCGCTCGTGGTGCTCGTCGCCTTCGGCGTCAACGTCACCGTCGCGGCGGTGTTCTGCGTGGCCGTGACCTTCGGCGTGCGCGTGCTGGCGGTGCTGTTCAACTGGAGCCTGCCCGAGCAGCGCAGACTCGAGAAGATGCCGACGCTGCGGCGCTTCCGCAACTTCCGCAACTTCCGCCGCTAGACCCCGGCCCGCCGAGTGCCCATTCGGAAATTCAGGAGTTAAGGCATCCGCCGGCCGGCGCGCCCGCGAACTCTCGCGGGCGCGAACGGCGCAGACGGTGCTTACTCCTGAATTTCCGAAACCACCACCGCGGGCGGGGCGGACCACCACCGCGGGCGGGACGGTTCACGCGGGCGGGACGGGTCAGACGGCGGCGAGCTCTCGGTCGGAGGTGGCGGCGCGCACGGCGCGGTTCACTGCCGAGACGACGGCCTTGAGCGACGCGGTGGAGATGTCCGCGTCGATGCCGACCCCCCAGAGCCGCACGCCGTTGACGTTGAGCTCGACGTAGGCCGCGGCGTAGGCGTCGCCGCCGGCGCTGAGCGCGTGCTCGACGTAGTCGAACAGCTTCACGTCGATGCCCTGCTCGGCCATGATGTTCAGGAACGCCGCGATCGGGCCGTTGCCCGTGGCATCCGCGTTGATCACGTCGTCGCCGACCCGCAGCACGGTCTGGAGGGAGACTTCGCCACCCAGGTCGCTCGCGGTCTGGGTGCGGGTGAGCTCGAAGCGGCCCCACTTGTCTTCGGGGCGGGTGACCGGCGCGGGCAGGTACTCGTCTTGGAAGATCTCCCAGATCTGCGCACTCGTGACCTCGCCGCCCTCGGCGTCGGTCTTGGCCTGCACGACTCCCGAGAACTCGATCTGCAGCTTGCGCGGCAGGTCGAGCGCGTGGTCGGTCTTCAGCAGGTAGGCGACCCCGCCCTTGCCCGACTGCGAGTTGACACGGATGACCGCCTCGTAGCTGCGGCCGAGGTCTTTCGGGTCGATCGGCAGGTAGGGAACGGCCCAGAGCAGCTCGTCGACCGAGGTGCCCTGCGCCGCGGCGTCGGCGGCCATGGCCTCGAAGCCCTTCTTGATCGCGTCCTGGTGCGAGCCGCTGAAGGCGGTGTAGACCAGGTCGCCGGCCCACGGGCTGCGCTCGGGCACGGGCAGCTGGTTGCAGTACTCGGCGGTGCGCTTCACCTCGTCGAGGTCGCTGAAGTCGATCTGCGGGTCGATGCCCTGCGTGAACAGGTTGATTCCGAGGGCGACGAGGTCGACGTTGCCGGTGCGCTCACCGTTGCCGAAAAGGCAGCCCTCGATGCGGTCGGCACCGGCCAGGTAGCCGAGCTCGGCGGCGGCGATGCCCGTGCCACGGTCGTTGTGCGGGTGGAGGCTGAGGATCACGCTGTCGCGGCGGGCGAAGTTGCGAGACATCCACTCGATGGAGTCTGCGTAGACGTTCGGTGTCGCCATCTCGACCGTCGCCGGCAGGTTGATGATAACGGGGCGCTCGGGCGTTCCGTCGAGGGCGTCGACCATCTGGTTGCAGATGTCGAGGGCGAACTCGAGCTCGGTGCCCGTGTAGCTCTCGGGCGAGTACTCGTAGTAGACGTCGACCTCGGGAACGGTCTTCTCGGCGGCCTTGCACAGCCGCGCTCCCTCGAGGGCGATGTCGATGATGCCCTGCTTGTCGGTGCGGAACACGACGTCGCGTTGCAGCACGCTCGTCGAGTTGTAGACGTGCACGATGGCCTGCTTGGCGCCGGCGATCGACTCGTAGGTGCGGTTGATCAGCCCCTCGCGCGCCTGGGTCAGAACCTGGATGGTGACATCGTCGGGAATCAGCTTCTCTTCGATGAGGCTGCGCACGAAGTCGAAGTCGGTCTGGCTCGCGCTCGGGAAGCCGACCTCAATCTCCTTGTAGCCCATCTTCACCAGGAGGTCGAACATGATGCGCTTGCGCTCGGGGCTCATCGGGTCGATGAGGGCCTGGTTTCCGTCGCGCAGGTCGACGGCGCACCAGCGTGGCGCGGTCGTGATGCGCTTCGAGGGCCAGGTGCGGTCGGGCAGCTCGACGTTCAACTGCTCGTGGTACGGACGGTACTTGTGAATCGGCATACCTGACGGCTGCTGTGTGTTCTTCATGATCGCTGTTTCTCTCGCTTAGTGGTGGTCAGCCGACAACAAACTCCGCGACGAGTGAGGCCTGAGTTAGGACTCGTCGCGGCAGCTAAGGAGGAGCAGACCGAACAACACAGTTCGAGGGTACCACTTGGCGCTCGCGGGGGTGCGGCCCAATCCGAGCACCCCGCGTGCGGGCTTCGGAAATTCAGGAGCTAGCGGATGCGCCCGCCGCCGCGCCCCGCAATGCCGCGGGCGGTGAACAGCGGTCGCCCGCTAACTCCTGAATTTCCGATGACACACACACGCTGACACACACTCGGGCGGCTACTCGAGGGCGAGGGCCGCGACGGGGGTGACACGGGTCGCGCGGCGCGACGGGCCGACGGAGGCGACCAGGGTGAGCAGCGCGGCGAGGATCACGACGCCGGCGAGGAACGGCAGCGGAATGCCGGGCGCGACAAAACCGGGGCTGCCGTTGATGCTGCCGAACATCGACTGCGCTCCGACCCAGCCGTAGAACGACCCGAGCACAAGTCCGACGAGCACGGACGCCGCGGTGAGCTGGGCGCTCTCGGCGGTGATCATCCCCCGCACCTGGCGGCCGGTGAAACCGAGTGCGCGCAACAGGCCGAGTTCGCGGGTGCGCTGCAGCACGCTGAGCGACAGGTTGTTCACCATGCCGACGGCGGCGATGAGCGCGCTGAACCCCATCAGGATCGTGAACACGACGAGGGTCACGGCGAAGGCGTCGTCGATGCCCTCGTAGTACTCCGGGTTGGAGTCCCGGGCTGCGGTGATGAGGTTCTGGTAGCCCTGCAGCGCCACGGCGAACGTCGTGACCAGGGTGATGCCGATGACGAGACCGATGGTCGTTCGCGACGAGCGTTCCGGGTAGCGCACGGCGTTCTCCGCCGCGAGCCTCGCGGGAGCGCTCGCGCCGAACAGCCGTCCGACGAGGCGCAGCGCCACCGGCATCACGACGTGTGCTCCGACGATGAGCCCGGTGAACGACAGCAGCCCGCCGACGACGCCGATCAGCACGGCGAACGGGCTGACGAGGCCCAGTATCACCGCGAGCACAAGAACCGCGGTTCCGGTGACGAACAGCACGACCGCGGTCACGGTGCGGCCCTTTGACGCGGATGCCTCGGCCAGTGTCAGCTCGTGCGCGGCACCGGTCGCCTCCATGGGCGACACCGCGAGCACTCGGCGCGATCCCACCCACGAGGCGATCCACGTGGTGAGCACGACTACGACGAGGGGCAGGATCAGCACGGGCGACAGGTAGGTGTAATCGACGTCGTCGGGGATGAATCCGACCGCGACGCCCACGGATACGGTGCCGACGGTGATCGCGGTGCCGGCGAGTGCGCCGATCACCGCCCCGATCACGCCGACCGAGAGACCCTCCCGTGCGACCGCCCGTCGCTGCGTGCGTGCACTCGACCCGATGAGCCGCAGCAGCGCGATGGTGCGCGTGCGTCCCGCGATGATCGTCGAGAACGTGTTGGCGGTGACGATGGAGCCGACGTACACCGCGATCACGATGAAGACCACCGCGACGATTCCGAGGAAGACGGAGACGATGCCGCTGTCTCCCGTGACGCTGTCGGCCGCGACGATCTGGCTGATCACGCCCACGAACTGCAGCACCGACACTCCGAACGCACCGCTGAGCGCCGCGACGAGCACGCTCGGGCCGTGCTCGGCCACGCTGAGGCGCTTCACGCCGCACGCTCCATTCCGAGCATCAGGCTCGAGATCTCTTCGGCGCTCGACTTGCCGAGGTCGCGCACGACCTCCCCGTCGGCGAGGAAGAGGATGCGGTCGGCGTAGCTGGCCGCGATGGGGTCGTGGGTGACCATGGCGATGCTCTGGCCGTACTCCCGCCCGGCGGCCTGCAGCAGCGTGAGCACTTCGCGGCTCGTGCGCGAGTCGAGGTTTCCGGTCGGCTCGTCGGCGAACACGAGGTCGGGCCGGGTGGCGAGGGCGCGCGCGATGGCGACGCGCTGCTGCTGGCCTCCCGACAGCTCGTGCGGCCGGTGGCGCAGCCTGTCGACGAGCCCCAGCGAGACGACGAGCTGGTCGATCCACTCGCGTTCGCCCGCCGACGGGCGGCGTCCGTCGAGCTCGAAGGGAAGCAGGATGTTTCCCTCGATGTCGAGCGTCGGCACGAGATTGAACGACTGGAACACAAAACCGACGCGACGGCGCCTCAGGATCGTGAGCGCGTCATCCGCGAGCGACGTGATCTCGGTGTCGCCGAGCCAGACCTCGCCCGTGGTCGCCGAGTCGAGGCCGGCCATGATGTGCATCAGCGTCGATTTGCCCGAGCCGCTCGGGCCCATGATCGCGGTGAACTCGCCGCGGCGGATGCCGATCGTCACACCGCGCAGGGCTGAGACGCGGTTGTCATGCGCGCCGTAGGTCTTGCCGAGATCGGAGACCCGGGCGACGAGGTCGATGTGCGAGGCAGGTGACGCGGGTGAGGCTGCTGAAGTGTCCATACCCCAACGCTATGAACGCCGCGACGGACGCACATCGCACCCAGGGACCGTGTGCCATACCTCTCAGGAATGACTTCTACTCGGTGAGCCGGTTCTCGTAGGCGAACACCACGAGCTGCACGCGGTCGCGCAGGCCGAGTTTTCCGAGCACACGCGAGATGTGCGTCTTCACGGTGGCCTCGCTGAGAAACTCGGTCGACGCGATCTCGGAGTTGCTGAGGCCGCGGGCCGCGAGCACGAAGATGTCCTTCTCGCGTGAGGTGAGCGTGTCGAACGACGCGGGCGCGGCCGAGGTCGCCCGCGAGTCGAAGTTCTCGAACAGCTCGCGGGTGGCGGATGCCGCGATCACCGACGTGCCCGCGTGCACCGTGCGGATCGCCGCGAGCAGGAACTCGGGGTCGGTGTCCTTCAGCAGAAACCCGCTCGCCCCGCCGCGGATCGCGCGCATCGCCGCCTCGTCGAGGTCGAAGGTGGTGAGCACGATGATGCGCGGCTGCGTGCCGCCGCGGACGGCGGCCTGCGCGAGGATCTCGCGCGTCGACTCGATGCCGTCCATCACCGGCATACGGATGTCCATGAGGATCACGTCGGGCAGGGCGCTCGCGGCCATCGCGATGCCCTCGACGCCGTCGCCGGCCTGCCCCACGAACTCCAGATCGGGCTGGCTGGAGACGAGCATACGGATGCCGGTGCGGAACAGCGCCTGGTCGTCGACCAGACCGACGCGGATGCGCGCGCTCATACCGCGGTCGCCGTTGCCGGCAGCGAGGCCGAGACCACGAACTGGGAGCCGGTGGGAGCCGCATGCAGCTGGCCGCCGACGAGGGACGCCCGCTCGGTCATGCCGGCGAGGCCGTGACCGATGTGGAGTTCTGCCGTTGTGGTGGGCACGTTGATTCCGTTCGTGATGGTGACATCGAGCATGTCGGGAAGCCAGTTGAAGCGCACGCTGACGTCGCGTGTGCGGTCGCCGTGACGCAGCGCGTTGGTGATGGCCTCCTGCACGATGCGGTACACCGAGAGTTCGGCAGCGGTGCCGATGGGCCGCGGCGGGCCGTTCTGCTCGAAGACGACGGTGAGACCGGATGCGCGAAACTGGTCGAGCAGCCGGTCGAGGTCGGCGAGCACCGGCTGCGGGCCGTCGCCTTGACTGTGCCGCAGCTGTCCGAGCAGCAGCCGCACGTCGGCGAGGGCGTCGCGCGCCGTTGTGGAGATCGC
>Ga0247808_10000039_pt1 | contig 151620 bp, 153 predicted proteins | sample UWRJL089202R1_FD_179914 | JGI IMG/M metagenome (GOLD analysis project Ga0247808, IMG submission 179914) | Plant litter microbial communities from Arlington Agricultural Research Station in Wisconsin, United States - UWRJ-L089-202R-1 | ecosystem: Environmental > Terrestrial > Plant litter >...
GCCTCTCGGTCGCGACAGTGGTTGTCTAAGCAGCTCCACTTTGCATCGAGGGGCCCTCACCCCGTTTCAGCGACTACAGCGAGTCGTCACACCGATTCAACCAACGTCCCTGGGCAGTACATCTAGGCCAGGGTTGGCACCGGCTCAGGCAGTTCAGGCAGGGCGTCGAGGATGCTCGTGATGACGCCCTCGTCGACATTCGACGGAGCCTGGTGCCTGGCCAGGGCCCGGATGCTGGGGTGGGCGTTGGCGACGGCGTAGGACTGCCCGGCCGCTCCGAGCATCTCGGCGTCGTTGAGGAAGTCCCCGAACGCCATGGTCTGCTCCCGGTGGATGCCGAGGCTCTGCTGCAGCCGGGTGAGCGCCGTGCCCTTGTTGACGCCAGGGCGCATGATATCCACCCAGTTGTCGCCGGAGATGACCACGTCGGCTCTCAGGCCGAGCGCCCGCACGGCGGGTGCGATCCGGGTCTCCGCCTGGCCGAGCCCGAAGACGGCGAGCTTGAGCACGTCGTCCTCCGCCGAGGCCGCCCGCACATCGGCCACGACCTCGAGGGCGGCGTAGTAGGGGCGCACGTGCCGGAGGAAGCCCTCATCGGCGCGCTCCACATAGGCGGATCCGGCGCCGCACACGACGATGCCCACATCGGCCCCGTCCGCGGCGGCGCGGCGCACCCAGTCCACCACGGGGGCGATGATCGACCCGATGACCGGTTCCCGGGCGATGCTGACGCCGTCCTGCACGATGTTGGTGCCGTTCTCCGCGATGTACACGAGCCCGGCCCGGCTGCCGAACACCGCGTGCAGGGTCTGGTACTGCCGTCCGCTGGCCGGAACGAAGACGATGCCGGCCGCCTGCAGGCGATCGAGCAGGGGCCAGAACCGGTCGGGCACGCGCCCGTCGGCATCGAGCAGGGTCCCGTCCATGTCCGAGGCGATCAAACGGATGTCGGCGGGCAGGGAAGAGGTCATTTGGCCGAGTTTACCGCCGGCCGGTCCCGGCTGGCGTGTTGCCGGCCCGGCCGGGGCTCTCGCCGCACGAGCGCAGCGGGCGTACCGTGTTGGGTGAAAATGGAAGCGAGGGAACAAATCATGTTGAGTCAACTGGAACCGTCCGCCGTGCTCCCGGCGCGGGACATCAAGCGTGCGCGGACGTTCTACACGGAGAAACTGGGCCTGCAGCCGGCCGAGGAGCGTGTGGGCGAGTTGCGGTTCCGCGCCCCGTCCGGCGCGTCGGTGCTGGTCTACGAGACCGAGAACGCCGGCACGGCCAAGAACACGGCCCTGCTCTGGACGACGGACGACCTGCCCGCCGAGGTAGCCCGACTGCGGGACGCCGGCGTGGTGTTCGAGGAGTACGACCTGCCCGGCCTGAAGACCGAGAACGGGATCGCGACGACCGATCAGGAACGCGCCGCGTGGTTCAAAGACTCAGAGGGCAACATCCTCTGCGTTGCTGAAGAACGTGTTACTGAGGAACGTGTTGCGGAGGAACGCTGAGGCGTCAGGCCGGCCAGGCGGCCCGCAGATACTGGCCGGGCCAGTAGTCAAGCTGTACGCCGAGCTCATGAGCGGCGCGCAGGGCGAAGTGCGGGTCCCGCAGGAATTCGCGGCCGAGCATCACGGCATCGGCGGCGCCTGAGGCCACGATCTCGTCGGCCTGCCTGGCCGTCGTGATCAGACCGACGGCGTTGACCGGCACTTGGGCGTTGTCCTTGACGAACTGCGCCAGCGGCACCTGGTAGCCCGGCGCGAGCGGGATCTGCACCCCGGTGACGTTGCCGCCGGACGAGATGTCGAAGAAGTCGGCGCCCGCCGCCGCGGCCCAGCCGGACACGATCGCGGTCTCCTCGACGCTCCAGCCGTCGGTGGCGTAGTCGGTGGCGGAGAACCGCACGAGCAGGGGAACGCTCTCGCCGGCCTCGGCGCGCACCGCTTCGATCACGCGCAGCAGCAGACGGGCACGGTTCTCCAACGAACCGCCGAACTCGTCGGTGCGCTCGTTGCTGAGCGGGGAGAGGAACTGGTGCAGCAGGTAGCCGTGCGCCGCGTGCAGCTCGAGCACGTCGAAGCCCGCGGTCAGGGCCCGGCGGGCGGCCGCGGCGAAGTCGGCGATGACGGCCGCGATGCCGGCGGCGTCGAGCGCCGTCGGGGTGGCGTAGCCGCCGAACGCGATGTCGGACGGGGCGAGGGCCGCCCAGCCGCCCTGCTCGGCGGGCACACTGCCGTGTTCGGCGGTGCCCCAGGCCGGGAAGGTGGAGGCCTTGCGGCCGGCATGGGCGAGCTGAATGCCCGCCGTGGCGCCCTGCTCGTGCAGGTAGGCGACGATCCGGGTCCAGGCCTCGGTCTGGGCATCGTTCCAGATGCCGGTGTCCCGGTCGGTGATGCGGCCCTCGGGGCTGACCGCGGTCGCCTCGGTCACGATCAGGCCGGCACCGCCCGCGGCGAGGGAGCCCAGGTGCACGAGATGCCAGTCGGTGGGGATGCCGTCCAGACGGTGCACGGAGTACTGGCACATCGGAGCCACCCAGAGCCGGTTGCGGATCTCGACACTGCGCAGGGTGATCGGGTCGAAGAGCGAGACGGCTGGGGCTGTTGAGGGAGCTGTGGAGGTATCGGGCACCGAAACAACCTATCGTGAGTGCATGGCGAAACCACGACGATGGCTGGAATGGGAGGCCGCCCAGGCCCGCGACTGGATCGCGGTTCCGCAGGCGACCGACGACAAGTACAGCCGCGGCGTGCTGGGCGTGCGCACCGGCTCCACCGCGTACCCGGGGGCTGCGGTGCTCGGCGTCGAAGCAGCGAGCCGCACGGGCGTGGGCATGGTGCGCTACCTCGGCCCGAAGCGGGTCTCCGCCCTGGTGCTTCAACGCCGCCCGGAGGTCGTCACGGCCGACGGCCGGGTACAGGCCTGGCTGCTCGGGTCGGGTATGGACGCCGGTGCCCGCAGCGACGAGGAGACGGCGCGGCTGCGGAAGGCCCTGAAGCAGGGACTGCCGACGGTCGTCGATGCCGGCGCCCTCGATCTAGTGGGCGGCACGGCCGGGCCCACGGTGATCACCCCGCACTTCCGTGAGCTGGCCGGCGTCTTGGGCCGCTCCGGCCAGACCGTCACAGCCGACCAGATCGCCGGCGACCCCGGGGAGTGGGCCGTGCGGGCCGCCGGCACGCTCGGCTGCACGGTGCTGCTCAAAGGCAGTGTCACGCACATCGCCTCACCGTCCGGCATCCGCCTGACCGTCTCGGGCGCACCGGCCTGGCTGGCCACGGCCGGCTCCGGCGACGTGCTCGCCGGCATCCTCGGCGCGCTGCTGGCCACCCACTCCGCGCGCATCGAGGCGGATGCCGATGCCCTCGCCGCCCTCACCGCCACGGCCGCGTTCGTGCAGGCGGCGGCGGCGCACCGGGCCAGCGCCGGGGGACCGCTCGTGGCGCTGGACGTGGCCGAGGCTGTTCCGGCGACCCTGGCCGCGCTGCTCGCCTGACCCTACCGACCCGTCGGAGTCTGGCGGCCCTCGGTGACGGTGGCTACACTCGCTTCCAGGGCTCGGTCCAGCTGGGAGGCTTCTTCCGGGTGACCGCACTCATCGTGGTGCTCATGCTCGCCCGAGCCGGGATGCGACGTCTGCTGGAGCCTGGGCGACCCAGCCCTCGGGGCTGACGGGGCCGGGCGTCCCCGCCGCCTCTGCAGGAGGCCGTGCCGGGGGTCTGGTCGAGGCTGCGTTCCTTCCCGGTAGCGTCGCCCCGGAGATGTGCCACAGTGGAGCGTGCCTGAATCCCTGATCCCCGCCGCAGCATCGGTCGCACCATCGACCGTTCGCCCGCGGTTCCTGCGCCGGCCTCTCGTTCTCTGGGGCGGTTTCGCGCTCGTGCACGCCGTGCTCATCGGCCTCAACCTCAGCGGTATCGGCTGGCCGCTCGGCGATGTCGAACGGGTGTACCTGGGCTGGGCAGAGGGCACCGTCTCCGGCGCCGTGCGGCTGGGCATCGACACCGACTTCGTCTACCCGATCCTGGCCCTGGCCCCGATCCTCGCGTCCCTGGCGTTCGGGGCGCCGTTGTACGCGCTCACCTGGCTCGGCCTGGTCACGGTGCTCAACGGCGTCGCGTTCGGCGTCCTCACCGGCCGCCGGCCCGGCCGGGCCGCTGCCGGGGCCGCCTGGTGGTGGCTGGGCTTCCTGCTGTTGCTCGGACCCGTCGCGCTGGCCCGGATCGACTCGGTGACGGCGCCGTTGGTGATCCTGGGTCTGCTGTGGCTGCGCACCCGTCCGTTCTGGGGCGCCGTGCTGCTCAGCGTGGCCACCTGGGTCAAGGTCTGGCCGATCGCGGCGATCGTCGCCCTCGTGGTGGCATCCCGGCGCCGCTGGCAGGTGCTCGCCGCCTTCGCCGGCACCTCCGCACTGATCATCGTGGTGGCCTTGACGATGGGCAGCGGGCTCACCATCCTCAGCTTCGTCACGGAGCAGACCAACCGCGGCATCCAGATCGAGGCCCCGGTGGCCGACTGGTGGTTGTGGCAGTCGGCGCTGGGCATCCCGGGCACGCTGGTGTACTACGACCAGCAGATCCTCACCTACCAGGTGATCGGCACCGGCACCGAGCTGGCCATCGCGGTGATGACCCCGCTGCTCGTGCTCTGTGTGGCGGCCGTGCTTGCGCTCGGCTGGCGGGCCCAACGCCGCGGCGCCTCCGTCGACAGGCTCTTCCCGCCGCTCCTGCTGGCCCTGGTGCTCACGCTGATCGTCGTCAACAAGGTGGGGTCGCCCCAGTTCATGACCTGGCTGGCGGCCCCGCTGATCCTCGGGCTGGTGAGCTCGCCGCGGTCGTGGTGGCGGCCGGCCCTGGTCGCCCTGGTCATGGCGGCGCTCACCCAGGTGGTCTATCCGTATTTCTACGACGGCCTGCTCGCCACCACCCCGGCCATGGTGCTGATCCTCACGGTGCGCAACCTGCTCGAGGTGGTGCTGCTGGGCTGGATGGCGGTGCGGCTGTGGCGGCTGGGCAGCCAGCCCGTCGGCCCAGGAGCCCAATCGCAGGTCGCGCCGGACGCCGGCCTGTACCGTTCGATCCTGAAGGAGTAATCATGCTTGTCGCATTCTCACTGGCCCCCTCCGGAGCCCCCACCGACTCGGTGCACGACGCCGTCGCCGCCGCCGTGCGCGTGGTGCGCGAATCGGGCCTGCCCAACCACACCGACTCCATGTTCACCACCATCGAGGGCGACTGGGACGAGGTGTTCGCGGTCGTCAAGGCGGCGGCGGATGCCGTGGGCGCGTTCGGCACCCGGGTTTCGCTGGTGCTCAAGGCCGACATCCGCCCCGGCTATTCGGGAGAGTTGACCGCCAAACTGGACCGCCTCGAGGCGGCCATGGAGCAGACGGACGAACCCGCGTAACACCGTCGATACGACGGGTGCGTATCCTGGGTCGATGCCCTCACTCACCGACGGGACGGCGGCACTGACGCCGGCCCGGGTCCGCCTCGCGCTGCTCGCCCTCGCCCTGGGCGGTTTCGCCATCGGTGCCACCGAATTCGTGGCCATGGGCCTGCTGCCCAACCTCGCCGCGGATCTGCTGCCTGGTCTCTACGCTTACTCCCCGGACGTCGCCAACGCGCAGGTCGGTTGGATCATCTCCGCCTACGCGCTCGGCGTGGTTGTGGGGGCGCCCACCATCGCGGCGGCGGCGGCCCGCTGGCCGCGCAAGCAACTGCTGCTGGTGTTGCTGGCCTGCTTCACCCTGGCCACCATCGCGTCGGCGTTGCTGCCGACCTTCGGCCTCGTGCTCGTGGCGCGGTTTGTCGCCGCGCTGCCCCACGGCGCCTACTTCGGCATCGCCTCGCTCGTCGCGGCGGAGCTGATGGGGCCGGGTAAACGGGCCCGCGGGGTCGCGATCGTGCTCTCCGGGCTCACCATAGCCAACGTCATCGGGGTGCCGTCGATCACCTGGCTCGGCCAGCTGGCCGGCTGGCGGGTGGCCTACATCGCGGTAGCCGCGCTGTTCGCCGTGACCTTCGTTGCCGTGATCGTGGCCGTGCCCTTCCAGGCCGGAGACGCCGGCGCCACCATGCGCAACGAGTTGCGGGCGTTCGGTCGCCTCCAGGTCTGGTTCGCCCTGATGATCGGAGCCGTGGGCTTCGGCGGGCTGTTCGCCGTGTACACCTATGTGGCGCCGCTCGTGATCGAGATCACCGGGCTGCCCGCCTTCGCCGTGCCGCTCGTGCTCATCGTGGTGGGGCTCGGCATGACCGTGGGCAACTTCGCCGGCGGGGTCTTCGCCGACCGCAGTGTGCGGCGCAGCATGTACGCCTTCTTCGCCGTGATGCTCGCGGCCCTGCTGCTGCTGGCCCTCTCCGCCCAGCACCTCGCGGGCCTGCTGATCGGGGTGTTCCTGGTGGGCGCGTCGGCGGCGGCGCTGTCGCCGACCATCCAGACCCGGCTGATGGATGTGGCGCACGACAGCCAGTCGATCGCGGCGGCCCTGAACCACTCGGCCCTCAACCTCGGCAACAGCCTCGGCGCGTTCCTGGGCGGCGTCGTCATCGCCGGCGGCCTGGGCTACCTCGCCCCGATCTGGGTCGGCTTCGGGCTCAGCGTGGTGGGCCTGGCGCTCGCGGTGATCACCTTCGGGATCGACCGCGCCCGACGCCGGAGAGGGCGGCCCGTTCCATACGGCACCGCCCTCATCACCGTGGTGGACGCGAACTGAGTCGCGCGCCGACCGGCCCGGTGGAGCCTAGTCGGACTGCAGCAGGATGCCGTCGTGGATGGCGCGCTTCCGCAGCGCTACCTTGGTGCCCACGTCGAAACCCGCCAGGCGGTACTTCTCGCGGATCCGCTTGAGGTAGGACTTCGCGGTCTCCTCGGAGATGCCGAGCTGGTGCGCCACGGCCTTGACCGGTTCGCCGGCGCCGTACAGCGCCATGACCCGGCGCTCCTGAGCGCTCAGGCGAGGCGACGTGCCGGCCGTTCCGCTGTGCAGGGCCAGGTCGAGTTCGGCGGAGATGTACGAGTCGCCTTCGTTCGCGGCGTGGATGGCTTCGACGATGGTGCTGGCTTCCTCGGTCTTCACGAGGTAGCCGAGCGCTCCGGCGGCCAGGGCTTCGCGCACCAGGGCGGGCTCGGAGTAGGTGCTCATGAGCACAGTCTTCACCCCGGCCGTCTTGAGCGTGGAGATCTTGAGCGAGACCGGGATGTTGTCCTTGAGGTCCAGGTCGAGCAGGACCACATCGACCGGGAACTCCGGATGGGTGAGGAGCTCCGACCAGGTGGTCACGGCGGCCACCATGTTGATGTCGTCCGCGGCTCCCCTGATCCACTCGGTCAGCGCCCCCAAGAGCATCCGGTGGTCGTCGACCAGGGCCAACCGGATGGGATTGTCGATGAGCGTCACTGCTGTGTTCGTCACTGCTGCCTCCTGTTGCATGTTCCCCCGTCAGACGCACTCGTGCCGGCTGGCACGGTCAGGCGTCCGCAGGATTGTCAATACTGCATTCGATGTCGACGTGGAGCTGCCCACTTCGCACCGAATCGATGTGAGGGCCGACTACTCGGATAGCTTGCCACGTCTCCGGGTCCACGCGTCGCCGAGGCACACCCTCGACGATCATTTTGATCGGAAACCGCAGCATCTCACCGATTTCTCGGCCGCTAGTACGGCCTAAAGGCCCGAATACGAGCGAAACCGTCGGTTCAGCACCCTCTGTGTCGCTGATGAGAAGCCATATCGCCAGAAGCAACGCATCACGCTGCTCGGGCGAGAGCTGGCCGGCCAGCCCGGCCGGGTCGTCGAGGTTGACGGCCGGACCGAGGAACTCCGACTCGGTGAGCGCGTGGCGCAGCCAGGTCTCACGGCGGCCCTCGATGAGGTGCAGGCGCAGCTGGGTGGCCAGGGTCGCCGCGGCGGCCGATTTCGCCGAGCTGAGCGGCAGGGCGGTGCGCCCCGTCGCGACGTCGTCGAGCAGCGTCTCGGCGTCGAGGTCGATGCGGGCCAGTTCCTCGGAGGCGAGCATCCCGACGGCGGAGGACAGCTGGGTGACCGTGCTCTGCACCAGGACCAGGTCGAGTTCCCGCTGCACCATGCGGCGGAAGCCGCGGACGATCGAGACACCGACGAGGGGCGGGAACACACACAGGCTGATGGTGAGGATGGCCGGGGCGAACGTCAACGGGAGGGTGGCCGCGGCCGTGAGGGAGCCCGCGGCGATGACGGCGCCCAGCACCAGGGTGGCGGCGACCACTTCCCTGCCGCGTCGCACGGTGACCAGCATGGCGAACAGGGCGCCCACCCCGGCCGCGGCCGTCGGGTAGGTGCCCAGGGCATCGCCACGGCCGTAGCCGGCCAGGTCGAGGCCCACAATGACCTCGCCGATGGCGAGCACGGTCAGGAACATCCAGGTGGGCATCCGGCCGGACAGCCGGTTCACGCACACCATCGTGAGGGCCGTGGCGAGGACGAGGATCACCCACGCGGCCAGGGTCGGCAACGGGTTCGGATAACGGTCCCACTGTATGGCGAACCGCCACAGCAGGAAGAGCGCGAAGAAGCCGCCGCTCAGGGAGATCCCGACACCGAGATGGCGCCCGCCGAGCCCGGCGCCGTTGGCCCTGGTGGTATTGACGGTGCGCTGCGGGCGTCGGAACGCGCGCCGGCGCTCGTCGCGTTGTTCCTCGAGCAGCTGGCGGTGCGCGCGGGACGAGGACGACCCGCCAGTGCTCAACGGTGCCGGTACGGTTCCGGAGGTCATTTGGGCACCTCGAGGACAACTGTCGTGCCGGCGCCGGGGGAGGAGAACAGGCGTGCCGATCCGCCGACGTCACGAAGGCGCGCCACCACAGACTCAGCGAATCCGAGCCGTTCGGTGCTGACCGCGCTGAGGTCGAAACCCCTGCCGGCATCCGTCACCATGGCGCGCACCGTCGTGTCGTCGTCGGAGATGGTGACGTCCGCGCGGGTGACGCCGGAATGCCGGCGTACGTTCTCCAGGCACTCACCGAGGGCCAGCAGGAACGAATCGAGCACGTCGCTGGGCAGCAACACCTGGCCGCTGCCGTGCCAGTCCACTTCGAGGCCCATCCTGCCGAAGCGTTGTTTGACCGACTCGAGGGTGCTGCCGAGCATCGAGGCCTTCGCCGGCTCAAGGGTGTACACGCCGGACCTGCTCGGGGTGGGCAGCCCGCCGAGGCGGAGCTGCCGCAGGAGCCGGGCGTCGTCGCCGGACTGCTGTCGCAACGCCGCGGGGCTGACGCCCACTCCGGAATGGGCCAGGAGGGTGAGGGTGGCGAGTACGGTGTCGTGCAGCAGTCGGGCGCCCTGCCGGCGCTGGGCCTCGAGTTCGCTGGCGTGTCGTTCGGCCTGATGGGCCCGCCCGATGGCCGCGATGCGTTGCAGCACCCGGGGTACGCTCTGCGCGATCCACCAGCCGCCCAACGACAGCGCCGCCCAGCCGCACACGGTCAAGGCGAGGGGGAGCACCGACCCGCCCGCCGAGATGGTGACGAGTGCCACGGCAGCCACGGTGAGCCCGAACGACGTCAAGAGGACGATTTGTCTCCCCGGCCCGACCACCAGCACGGGGGCGACGCAGCTGATCGCGCCGGCCGCGATAGAGGCGATCACGGCCTCTTCGAGCACGTTGAGTCCGAGCCCCTGAGGCAGGGACATCCCCATGATCAGGATGGTGGTGTTGCCCAGAAGCACGACGCCCAACGCCCAGCGGAGGGCGCTGCTGCGGCCGAGGAGGTACTGGCAGCCCATGACGAGCAGGAGGAGGGGAACGACCACCAGAGTCACGCGCGGGTCCAGCCCGCCGGGTACAGCCAGGTAGGCCAAGGTCGTCACCGAGGCGGTCAATCCGACCATACGGCTGACCCGCCGGAGGACCCGGTCTCGCTCTCTGGCAATGCGTGGCATGGATGCAGTGCTCCTCGTGAGTGCTCTACACAGCACCCTATCGGGCCGGGGTCGGTTTTACGCCGTTTGACTAGGACTTTCGCCGCCGGCGGGGTGGTCTCGGCGTCGAATATGCCGCCGGGAACCCGAGCGGGCGTGGCGCAGGAGAGTGCGGAGCACCACGCCGCTGACGACGGCCATGGCCAGGGCCATCAACACGGCGGCGAGCAACCCGATCCCGAGGACCAGCGCGGCGGACTGCCCGGGCTGCCAGAGCGGCGTCGCGACCGCGAAGAAGACCGTGAGGCCCGCGCACCAGGCCGCCGCGCTTCCCGCGATCCACCAGCCGGCACTGGGCAGGTGCCGACGCAGTTCGAACCACTGGGCGAACCCCAGGGTGCACAGCAGGAACGTGGCGAGCAGCGCGGCGGTGACCAACTGGGCGACAGTCGGCCAGCGCTGCCAGACATCGGCCCACTCGGCGGGCAGCAGCCCGACGAACCAGGCCGCGGCAGCGCCGAGTGCCGTGGCGCCGACCCAGCGGGACCGGTCCAGTGCCGGCAGCACGACCCGGAGCACCGTCGCCTGGGTCCAGCCGAGCACCGCACCCTCGACCGCCCCGGCGAGGATGAGCGCGGCGGTGGCGACGGGCGACCCGGCGAAAGCCAGCTGGGCGAGCGCCGGAGCCGCAAAGCCCACGGTCTCGCCGAGGGTGACCCACAGCACCCAGTACCGCAGGAATCGGTCGACGAGGTCGGGATGGGCGCGTGGCGGGGGCGCTGCGGCGCTTCTATCGACCGTCATCGGGAGCGAGGGTGGGGCCGGGCACGGCAGGTGCAGGTGCGGGTGCGGGTGCGGGTGCGGCGGGTGCCGAGCCGGCCGGAGCCAGGGATCCGGGGTCGATGGGGCCCTGATCGAGCCGGAACGGCGGGTACTCGTCCCGCATCAGCGCCGCGTACACGATCACCCGGTAGAGCCACCGGTTCAGCCCCAGGACCAGGTCGAAGATGCCGCGACGGTACCGGCCGCTGAACAGCAGGACCACGGCCGCGATGAGTACCAGCACGGTCAACAGGGAGAACCCGGCACCGCCGCCCGTGGCCCAGCTGTTCCAGCTCGTCGTCCACGCCCACGTGCCCCCGGTGATGATGGCCACGATGATCAGGTGCGGAATCGCCAGCAGCCAGGACTTCACCAGGACCAGGCCGTGCGAGAGGCGCTCAGGGTAATCCACTTCGAGGTCGGCCGGATAGTCGGTCGCGGCGAGCGTGAACGGCGGGTACCGGTCGGTGCCGAGGGCCGAATACGCGTAGAACGCCACCCGCCAGTTCCAGCGCAGCACCCCGACGTTGTAATTGAAGATCGCCCGGGGATACCGGCCGGTGAAGAGGATGGCGAAGCCCGCCACGATGGTGCTGATCCAGAAGCCGAACCACAGGAAGAACAGCACGATGTAGTGCGGGATGACCAGAACCCACTTGACCAGCCAGAGCGCCCGCGAGAGATCGGGTTGGAGCCAGCCGTTCAGGCGCGCCGGGTAGTCAGCGCCGGGCCGGTCCGGATCGACGGGCGCTTGGGGCCCAAGAACGTCGGGCCGGCTCGACGGGGGCGGTCCGTTGCGGCCGAGGCCGATCACGCCGAGGATCACGAGGGCCAGGCCGATGATGAGGGTCACGAGACCGGTGAGCAACAGTGCAGCCGCTGCCGGGGCGATCAGCCCTGACCGCACACCCGCCCGCAGGTCCACGGCCACGGGCCGGCTGGCATCCGCGTTCATCACCACGACCGCCCACGACCCCGGCTGCACCGACCAGGTGATCTCCTGCGTGCCCGGACCGGCCGCCGACGCGGTCCACCAGGACTGCTCCGCGGGAAGTTCGGGCCGGTCCGAACCGGCGATCTCCCGGTAGGTCACCCGGAACGGGGCGGATTGGATGCCGCTCACCTCGGTGTGCGCGACGCTGGCCAGGTAGCTGTCCACCTCGGTGCGGGGCGCGATCCCGATGAAGACGTCACTCCCGTTGCTGCTGGTGGCCTCCAGCCGGATGCGGGCGATATCGAGGTTCAGCGGCGGTGGTGTGTCCGTGGTGGTGACCGGGCCCACGGTGGCGCTGGTGAGCGCGTACGAGTTCGCCACGAACGAAGCTGTGCGGGTGGAGAAGTAGCCGTTGTCGCCCTGCGCCGCGTTGGCGATGGCCGCAACGGTCCCGGCTGCGGTGAGCCCGAAACCCAGCAGGGTGAGGATCGTGCCGATCAGGAGCATCACGAGGGGGCCGGGCTTCATGGCTGCGGATCCTTTCGCGCGGGCGAACCTACCGAATTCAGCCAGAGTTCTCCCGAACGCCGGGACTGTCAACCCTCCCGGTCGGGCCCGCGGAGGCCAGGAGCCTGCGCAGTTGGGCGCCGATGGCCTCGTCCTCGATGAGGAAGCCGTCGTGCCCGTAGCCGGACTCGATCACCACGGTTCCTGCGCCCGCCGGGTCTGGGCCCAGGCCGAGGCCTGCGCCGAGGCCGGCGGCGATCACGCGTTGCCCGTCGACGGGGAACAGCCTGTCACTGTCGATGCCGACGATCAGGGTACGGGCGGTGATCCGGGCCAGGGCGGCCTCGACGCCGCCGCGCCCGCGGCCCACATCGTGGGAATTCATGGCTTCGACCAGGGTGATGTAGCTGTTCGCGTCGAAACGCCGGGTGAACTTGTTGCCGTGGAAGTCGAGGTAGGACTCCACGGCGAACCGGCCGTGCGCACCCAGCGGGGTGATGTCGCTCTGCCAGCTGCGCTCGAAGCGCTGGTTCAGCTCGGACGGGCTGCGGTAGTTGAGCAGGGCCATCCGCCGGGCCAGAGCGAGGCCGCGGCTCGGGCCGTCGCCGGCGTCGGCGTCGTAGTACTCCCCGGAGCGGAACAACGGGTCGGTGCGGATCGCCTCGATCTGCACCGAGTTGAGTGCGATCTGGTCGGCCGTCGTGACGGGCGGGGCCGCGAGGATGCCGAGCCGGTCGACCCGGTGGGGCTGGTCGATACCCCATTCCAACACGTGCATCCCGCCCATCGAGCCGCCCACTATGGCGGCCCACCTGTCGATGCCGAGCCGGTCGCTGAAGGTGACCTGCGCCGCCACCTGGTCCCGGATGGTGAGGTAGGGGAACCGGGGCCCCCACTCGGAACCGTCGGGCGCGAGCGAGGCCGGCCCGGTGCTGCCCTGGCAGCCGCCGAGCATGTTCGGCGCCACCACGAACCAGCGGTCGGTGTCGAGGGCCAGACCGGGTCCCACGATTCCGCTCCACCAGCCGGCGGTGGGATGCCCGGATCCGGAGGCGCCCACCAGATGGCTGTCGCCCGTGAGGGCGTGCAGCACGAGCACGGCGTTGTCGCCGGCGGGGGAGAGCTCGCCCCAGCTCTCATAGGCGATCCGGGCCGCCGGAAGGCGCTGGCCGGCCTCGAGATCCAGGCCGCCGATGTCGACGAAACGCCGGTGGCCCACCGGGTCTCCGTCGCGCCACGCCCCGGTGACCGGTGGTTTACCCGCGACGGACCGTACCTGTGCCTCGGTCACGAGGCTGGACGGGACGGTGTCCTCGGAGTATTGCCATTCCATACGGCTCCATTGTGGCCAACTTCGGCCCTGACCGCCGATTGTTACGTCATCCGGCGCTGCGCTGGTCGAGCCTGTCTGCGCTGGTCGAGTGTGCCTGCGCTGGTCGAGCCTGTCTGCGCTGGTCGAGCGTGTCGAGACCCGGTGACCGGCTCAGCGGTCCCGACCAGGGCAGCCCGACCAGCGCAGACGGACTACGCGTTCGCCCGGGACGCCTGCACCACGGCGCGTGCCGCGGCGAGCCCAGCCTCGAGGTCGGCCTGCAGGTCGACGACGTTCTCGATGCCGACCGACAGCCGCACGAGGCCGGGCGTGACACCGGCGGTGAGCTGCTGCTCCGGGGTGAGCTGGGCGTGGGTCGTGGACGCCGGGTGGATGACGAGCGAACGCACGTCGCCGATGTTCGCCAGGTGGCTGAACAGGGTGAGGCTGTCGACCAGCGCGCGGCCGGCATCCACCCCGCCCTTGAGCTCGAACGACAGCACGGCGCCCACACCCAGCGGGGCGTAGGTGTTGGCCGTGGCGTACCAGGGGCTGGATGGCAGGCCAGCGTAGTTGACCGATGCGATGTCCGGGTGGTTTTCCAGGAACTCGGCGATCGTCTGCGCGTTGGAGACATGGCGTTCGATACGGAGGCTCAGCGTCTCGATGCCCTGGATGAGCTGCCAGGCGCTGGCCGGGGCGATGGCGCTGCCGAGGTCGCGCAGCAGCTGGACCCGGGCCTTGATGATGTAGGCGAGTCCGTCGCCGACCGCCGCGGTGTAGCTGGCGCCGTGGTACGACGGGTCTGGCTCGGTCAGGCCGGGGAACTTCTCCACGTTGGCCGTCCACTCGAACAGGCCGCCGTCCACGATGACGCCGCCGATCACGGTGCCGTGGCCGCCGAGGAACTTGGTGGCCGAGTGCACGATGATGTCGGCGCCGTGCTCGAACGGGCGGATCAGGTACGGCGTGGCGATGGTGTTGTCCACGATCAGCGGTACCCCGTTGGTGTGCGCGACCTCGGCGACGAGGGCGATGTCGAGCACGTTGATCTTGGGGTTGCCGATGGTCTCGGCGAAGAACAGCTTGGTGTTGGGCCGCACGGCACGCGCCCACTCTGCGGCGTCGTCCTGGTCTTCCACGAAGGTGGTCTCGATGCCGAGCTTGGCGAGCGTGTACTTGAAGAGGTTGTAGGTGCCGCCGTAGATCGAGCTCGACGAGACGATGTGGTCGCCGGCCTGCGCGATGTTGAGCACCGCGAAGGTCGAGGCCGACTGGCCGGACGCCAGCAGCAGCGCGCCGGTGCCGCCCTCGAGGGCGGCGACGCGCTCTTCGACAACGGCCTGGGTCGGGTTCTGGATGCGCGTGTAGATGTTGCCGAATTCGGCCAGCGCGAACAGGTTCTGGGCGTGCTCTGCGCTGTTGAAGACGTACGAGGTGGTCTGGTAGATCGGCGTGGCCCTGGCATTGGTCACGGGGTCAGGGCGGGCCCCGGAGTGGACCTGCTTGGTTTCGAACTTCCAGTCTGCGGAATCGCTCATGGGTCGGTCTCCCTGTTCGTGCGTGGGCCGGCATGCCCGGCAGCGGTGTGCGGAGCGCTTCGCTCCGTCTGCAGCAACCCTAGGCAGCCCGGCCGCGCGCGACAACGGTTCCGGACACACAACGTCATCTGCCGGAGCGGTTACTTCCCCGGCCCGTGCGGCAACACGATGGTGCCCGTGTGGGTGGACGGCTCCTGACGGAACAGCCAGCGCAGCCGGGGCTCGACGAGCGGCCGGAAGACCCGTTTGACGACGGGCAATGACAGCAGCACCGAGATGCCGATGGCGAGCAGGATGATGCCGGGTAGCACCCAGGCCGGCTGCGGCCCGTCGAGCACGCCGGTCTCCCGCAACGGGTAGAGCAGGAAGGTGTGCAGCAGATAGATGTACATGGTGGCCGCGCCCAGCGGAGTGAACCAGGTGGCCCGGCGGGGCATCAGCATGAGGAACGCCAGGATGAACCCGAACGAGGCGAGCATCAGGCCCAGCCGGATGACGCCGGCCCAGAACTGGTCGTAGCCGAACTGCCAGTAGGCCTCGTCGTAGAGCGTGAAGCTGCGCAGGCGCAGGTCCCGCACACCCACGATGTTGACGGTGACGAGCAGCGCCAACGCCCCGAACAGGGCGATCGCCCCGCTCCGCCAGCGCCACACCGCGCCCGGCGACAGGTGCATCCACCGGGCGGTGAGGGGCCACTGGCGCAGCTTCCAGCCGAACACGAAGAACGGCAGCAGGCCCAGCGTGCGCGACAGCGAAAAGGTGCTGTCGATGTCGCCGACGTAACCGGCGCCCACCGAGATGGCGATGGCGATCAGCAGCGGATACCGCAGCAGCACCAGGTAGGGCAGCAGCACCCGCCAGATGGCCAGGGCGATCAGGAACCAGAGCGTCCAGGACGGGCTCGAATAGTCGATCTTGAGGGTACCGCTGAGCCCCCAGCCGAGCAGGGTCCAGATGCTCTGGAAGATCAGGTACGGGAAGACGATGTCGGTGATGAGGCGGTGCATCTGCCGGGGTCCGGGCGGGCCGGACTTGGCGAAATACCCGCTGACGGCCACGAACACCGGTACATGGAAGGCGTAGATGAACAGGTAGACGCCGTAGGCGGTGTCGGACTCGCCGATGAGCTTGAGGATGGCGTGCCCGATGACCATCAGGGTGATCGCGATCCAGCGGGCGTTGTCCCAGAGCGGAACCCGGCGCTTCGGCTTGTGCGGGCCGGCGTCGTGCGGGGTCTTGGTCGGCGAACTCATCGGGTCCATTCTCCGGGCAGAATAGGGCAATGGGCAAAAGACGAGTCGTGGTCACCGGTGCGAGCAGCGGAATCGGAGCGGCCACCGTGCGCCTGTTCCGGGAGCACGGTTGGGATGTGGTGGGCGTGGCCCGACGCGCCGACCGGCTGGCGGAGCTCGCCGAAGAAACCGGGGCCGCTGTCTTCACAGCCGACCTCACGGTGCGGGCCGACGTTGACGCGTTGCGGGACTTCCTCGCCGCATCCGGGCCGGTGAACGCCCTGGTCAACAACGCCGGCGGCGCCAAAGGGCTCGACTCGGTCGAGCACGGCTCGCTCGACGACTGGGCGTGGATGTACGAGATCAACGTGCTCGCCGTGAAGCGGGTCACCAGCGCGCTGCTGCCGTTGCTGCGCGCCTCGGTCACGGCACCGGATACGGGCGACGCGCCGGGTGGCGCTGCAAACGTGTCTGCGGACATCGTCAACATCACCTCCACCGCCGGGCACACCGCCTACATCGGCGGTGGCGGCTACAACGCCGCCAAGTTCGCCGCGCACGCCATGACCGAAGTGCTGCGCCTGGAGCTGAACGGCGAGCCGATCCGGGTGATCGAGGTGGCGCCAGGCATGGTGCAGACCGAGGAGTTCGGCCTCGTGCGTTTCGGCGGCGACCCGGACAAGGCCAAGGCGGCGTACACCAACGTGGCCAACCCGCTGGTCGCCGAGGACGTGGCCGCGACCATCGTGGCCGCCGTTGAGCTGCCCGCGCACGTGAACCTCGACCTCGTGGTGGTCAAGCCCGTCGCGCAGGCCTCCACCACCCTGGTCGCCCGCGGCCCCCTGGCCCCGCGCCCCTGACCCGGTACCTGTTCCCGCAACGGACAATTGCGCCCGGCGTACCGGGCGCAATTGTCCGTTCCGGCCGCAGTCGGGCCACGGGTGGGATCGGGCGAGGGCGGGTGGCTAGTGGTCGCTCGCCTTCTCGGCGCCGAATCCGGTGAGTGAGCGCACCGCCATCTCGGCGGCCAGCTTCGGGTCTTCCCGCTTGGTGCTCGTGACCGAGCCGAGCCAGCCGAGCAAGAAGCCCAGCGGGATCGAGATGATGCCAGGGTTGTTCAGCGGATAGAGCGCGAAGTCCACGCCCTCGCCGAACATCGAGGTGGGGGTGCCGGAGAACACCGGCGAGAACACGATCAGCAGGATCGCCGAGCCCAGGCCCCCGTACATGCTCCACAGGGCGCCGCGGGTGGTGAAGCCGCGCCAGAACAGCGAGTACAGGATGGTGGGCAGGTTGGCGCTCGCCGCGACGGCGAAGGCCAGCGCCACGAGGAACGCGATGTTCTGCCCCTGCACGCCGATGCCGCCGGCGATCGCGAGGATGCCGATCACCACGACGGTGCGGCGGGCGATCTTGACCTCGCCGTCGGGGTCGCCCTTGCCCTTCTTGATCACGCTCGCGTAGATGTCGTGCGCGAACGAGGTGGCCGCCGTGATAGTGAGTCCGGCCACCACCGCGAGGATGGTCGCGAACGCGATCGCCGAGATCAGGCCGAGCAGCAGCGGACCACCGAGCGCCAAGGACAGCAACGGGGCGGCCGAGTTCACCCCGCCGGGAGACGCGAGGATGGTGTCGGCGCCCACGAGGGCTGCGGCGCCGAAGCCGAGCACCAGCGTGAACAGGTAGAACGCCCCGATCAGGAAGATCGCCCAGACCACCGAACGCCGGGCCTCCTTGGCGCTGGGTACGGTGTAGAAGCGCATCAGTACGTGCGGCAGGCCCGCGGTGCCGAGCACCAGGGCTACCGCCAGCGAGATGAAGTCCAGCGGGTTGTGCCCGTACTGCAGCCCGGGGGCGAGGATGGCGTCGGCCGGGGTGGCCGCGGAGTTCGCGACCGCGGCGTCGAGCAGGGTGGACAGGTTGAACCCGTTGATCACCAGCACCCACACGGTCATGGCGCCGGCGCCGATGATGAGCAGGAACGCCTTGACGATCTGCACCCAGGTGGTGCCCTTCATGCCGCCGATGAGCACGTAGAGGATCATCAGGCCGCCGACCACGGTGACCACGATGGACTGGCCGAGCTTGTCGTTGATGCCCAGCAGCAGCGACACGAGGCCGCCGGCGCCGGCCATCTGAGCGAGCAGGTAGAAGAAGCACACCGCAAGGGTGGTCGTGGCGGCGGCGACGCGCACGGGACGCTGCGCCAGCCGGAAGGAGAGCACATCCGCCATGGTGAACTTGCCGGTGTTGCGCATCAGCTCGGCCACCAGGAGCAGGGCCACGAGCCAGGCCACCAGGAAGCCGATCGAGTAGAGGAACCCGTCGTAGCCGTTGACGGCGATAGCGCCGACGATGCCGAGGAACGACGCCGCCGAGAGGTAGTCGCCGGCGATCGCGAAGCCGTTCTGCGGGCCGGTGAAGGAGCGCCCGCCGGTGTAGTAGTCGGCGGCGGTGCGGTTGTTGCGGCCGGCCCGGATCACGATCACCAGGGTGACGGCGACGAAGGCCAGGAAGATCGAGATGTTCAGGACCGGGTTGTTCTCGGCCGGTTCGACCGCGGAGGCGACCGCGCCGAGGCTCATGCCCAGGGCGCTCATGCGGTGGCCTTCGCTTCGAGCTCGGCGCGCAGGTCCGCGCCCAGCGGGTCGAGCACCCGGTTGGAGAACGCGACGTACCAGATGGTGATGGCGAACGTGGTGACGAACTGGCCGAGGCCGAGCAGCAGACCCAGGTTGACGCTGCCGAACACCGGCTGCGCCATCACCTCGGGCAGGTAGGCGGCCACGAGCACATACGCGAAGTACCAGACCAGGAAGAACACGGCCAACGGCACCACGAACCTCCGGCGCCTGCGTTGCAGGTTGACGAAGCGTTCAGAGGTCTCGAATTCGACGTAGTCGATCGATCCTTCCGGCCGGGTGTCTTTCAGTGATTCCTTCATGGGGGCTCCTTTGCTCCGGTGAAATGGGATGGCTGAGTGGTGGGTGGGCTACGACTGCGCCCGACCCGGACATCTGCGTCCGGTGTGCCGGGCGCAAATGTCCGCATGGGAGACAGTCAGTCGGGGGTGGGGCGCACGGCTCGGACGAGGGCGTCGAGGGTGGCGGGGTCCTCGATGGTGGGCGGCACCTTGTACGGCTCGCCGTCGACGATCTGACGGATGGTCTTACGCAAGATCTTGCCCGAGCGGGTCTTGGGCAACCGCTCCAGGATGGTCACATCCCTGAACGCCGCCACCGGGCCGATGTGCTCGCGCACCAGGTTGACCAGTTCGATGCTGAGCAGGTCGTGGTCGACGACCCAGCCGGCCTTGAGGGTCACGAAACCGGCGGCACGCTGGCCCTTGAGCGGGTCGTGCACGCCCAGCACCGCGCACTCCGCGATTGCCGGATGCCGGGTGAGCACCTCCTCGAGGGATCCGGTGGAGAGCCGGTGCCCGGCGACGTTGATCACGTCGTCGGTGCGGCCCATCACGTAGAGGTAGCCGTCGGCATCGATGTGGCCGGAGTCGCCGGTGGCGTAGAACCCGGGGAAGGCGGTGAGGTAGGCGCTGGCGAACCTGTCCTCGCCGCCCCAGATGCCCAGCAGCGAGCCGGGTGGCAGCGGCAGCCGGATGGCGATGTTGCCGTCCTTGCCCGGCTTGGTGATGCGGGCACCTTTCGAGTCGAGGATGGCGATGTCGTAGCCGGGCACCGGCACTGCCGTTGACCCGGGCTTGGTGGGCAGTTCCTCGATGCCGCGCGGGTTGGCGCAGATGGCCCAGCCGGTCTCGGTCTGCCACCAGTGGTCGACGACGGGGCAGTGCAGGCCGTCGTTGGCCCAGTGGAAGGTCTCCGGGTCGAGCCGCTCGCCGGCCAGGAACAGCGCGGTGAGGCTGGACACGTCGTACCTGGCCAGTTCGGCCAGCTCCGGGTCGACCCGGCGGATGGCGCGGATGGCGGTGGGAGCGGTGAACAGCACGGTCACCCGGTAGTCCTGCACGACGCGCCAGAAGGCGCCGGCATCCGGGGTGCCGATGGGCTTGCCCTCGTAGATGACGGTGGTGGCCCCGGCCAGCAGCGGCGCGTAGACGATGTAGGAGTGCCCGACCACCCAGCCCACGTCGGACGCCGCCCAGAAGACATCGTCGGGGCCGATGTCGTAGATGTTCCGCATCGACCAGGTCAGCGCCACGGCGTGGCCGCCGTTGTCGCGGATGATGCCCTTCGGGTTTCCGGTCGTGCCGGAGGTGTAGAGGATGTACAGCGGGTCGTCGGCGGCGACGGTGACCGGCTCGGCCGGGGTGGCCGCGGCCGCGGCTTCGGCCCAGTCCAGCCAGCGCACGGCCGCGCCGTCAGTGGCGGCGGACGCGTAGTCGGCGGCGGACCCCGGGATGGCGTGCCGGTTCTGCACGATGACGGTGTGCACCGACCCGGCGCTCTGGTCGAGGGCCTTCCGCACGAGCGGCAGGTACTCGACGGCTTTGCCCGGTTCGAGCCCGCCAGAGGCCGTGACGAGCACGGACGGCCGGGCGTCGTCGATGCGCACGGCGAGCTCGCTGGCGGCGAAACCGCCGAAGACCACCGAGTGCACGGCCCCGATGCGGGCGCAGGCGAGCATGGCCACCACGGCCTCGGGGATCATCGGCAGGTAGACGACCACCCGGTCGCCCCGGCCCACACCGGCCGCGCGGAGCACGCCGGCGAAGCGGGCGACCCGGTCGAGCAGGTCGCGGTAGCTGATCCGGGCCCGGGTGCCGGTCATGGCGGAGTCGTAGATGAGCGCGGTGTGGTCGCCGCGGCCGGCCAGCACGTGCCGGTCGAGGGCGTTGTAGCTCGTGTTGAGGGTGCCGCCGGCGAACCAGCGGTAGTCGGTGGGGGAGCGCTCGGTGAGCGCCGCGCGGGGCGGGTCGACCCAGTCGACGAGCCGAGCGGCGTCCAGCCAGAATTCCTCGCGCTGCTCGATGCTGCGTCGCCAGGCCGCGCGGTACGCGCCGGTGCCGGTGCCGGCCTCCGGCGGGGCGGGCTGCGGCGTGGCCCGCGGGGTGTCGGGCGCGTCGGTGAGCGGTGTGGTGCGAGTGCTTACGGTGTGGTCGGTCATGGTGTGAACCTCTCCATTGAAGCTCTCATGTATACACAAGGTGCGGTTAGTCTTGCACAATCGCGGCAATAGGGGAATAGAATGCGCTTGTGTATACAGAAACCGTGAGGACCGCACCGGAGCGGGCCAGCGACCGGGCCTACCGGGTGCTGCGAGACGAGATTCTCGACGGTGTGCTCCCGGCCGGAACCGTGCTTCTGGAGGTGGAACAGTCCGCCAGACTCGGGGTCTCCCGCACCCCCTTGCGCTCCGCCGTGGCCCGGCTGGTCACCGACGGCCTCGTCGCCGGCCGCAGCGGCCGGGGCTTCTCGGTCACCGCGATGTCGGTCGAGTCGATCAACGATCTCTACGAGCTGCGCGAGGCCCTCGAGGAGCGCGCGGCGACCCTGGCCGCCCGCGGCGCCGATCGTTCGGCGTTCGGGATGCTGCGCGAGCGGTTCCTCGCCGCTCCCGCCCTGCTCGACGGCGGGGAGACCGGCATCCACGAGTACTACGCCCTCATCGACGAGTTCGACGCGGCCATCGATGCCGCCGTCGACAACGCCTTCCTGGTGGGAGCCCTCGACACGGTGCGCACGCATCTGGCGCGCATCCGCCGGGTCGCCCGCGGCAACCCGGTGCGCCTGCGCCAGGCGGCGGCCGAACACCTGCTGATCCTCGACGCGATCATCGACGGCGACGCGGCGCTCGCCGCGCATGCCACCCATGTGCACCTCCACCTGAGCCTGGCGAGCGTGCTCGCGGTGCTCGGCTCCACCGACCAGGCTTCCTGACCTCCCGACCGAAAGGACCACCCGTGCAGTCCACCGAAGTGCGCGTTCACCCGAGCGAGGACAGCCCCGCCCGCACCGAACAACTGGCCTGGAAGCTCGCCGCCTGCGCGGCCGACCCGGTGCCCGTCGACGATGACGTGACCGAGATGATCATCAACCGCGTGATCGACAACGCCGCCGTCGCGGCGGCCTCGCTCACCCGCGACCCGGTCGCCGCGGCCCGCTCGCAGGCGCTGGCGCATCCGCGCTCAGGCGGCGGCGACGGCGCCACGGTGTTCGGTCCGCCCAGCGGCCGCCGGGCGTCGCCGGAGTGGGCGGCCTGGGCCAACGGTGTGGCCGTGCGGGAGCTCGACTACCACGACACCTTCCTCGCCGCCGAGTACTCGCACCCGGGCGACAACATCCCGCCGATCGTGGCCGTGGCCCAGCACCTGGCCGCCGCCCGCGGCCTCACCGGGCACGAGCTCGTGCGCGGCATCGCCACGGGCTACGAGGTGCAGATCGACCTGGCCCGCTCGATCAGCCTGCACAAGCACAAGATCGACCACGTCGCCCACCTGGGCCCGTCGGCCGCGGCCGGTATCGGAACCCTGCTGGGCCTGGACCCGGACACGATCTTCCAGGCCATCGGCCAGGCCCTGCACACCACCACTGCCACCCGGCAGTCCCGCAAGGGTGAGATCTCCAGTTGGAAGGCTTTCGCGCCGGCCTTCGCCGGCAAAATGGCCATCGAGGCCGTGGACCGGGCTATGCGCGGCCAGACCAGCCCCACCCCGATCTACGAGGGCGAGGACGGTGTCATCGCCTGGCTGCTCGACGGGCCCGAGGCGTCCTACGACGTGTCGCTACCGGCCGGCGGCGAGCCCAAACGCGCGATCCTGGACAGCTTCACCAAGGAGCACTCGGCCGAATACCAGGCCCAGGCCCTCATCGACCTGGCCCGGAAGCTCAACCGCGAGCACCCCGAGATCCTGGTGCCCGGCGCGGTGCGGTCGATCGTCATCCACACCTCGCATCACACCCACAACGTGATCGGCTCCGGCGCCAACGACCCGCAGAAATACGACCCGCGGGCCAGCCGGGAGACCCTGGACCACTCGGTGCCGTACATCTTCACCGTGGCGCTGCAGGACGGCACCTGGCACCACGTTGACTCCTACCTGCCCGAACGGGCCCGGCGGGCCGACACCGTGGCCCTGTGGAACACCGTGACCACGAGCGAGGACGCCGAGTGGACCCGCCGCTACCACTCCACCGACCCGGCCGAGAAAGCGTTCGGCGGCCGGGTGGAGATCCTGCTCGCCGACGGCACCCGCCTGGTCGACGAACTGGCCGTGGCGGATGCGCATCCGCTCGGCGCCCGCCCCTTCGTGCGGGAGGACTACGTCGCCAAGTTCCGGCTGCTCGCCGCCGACGCCCTGGAGCCGCCGGAGATCGAGCGGTTCCTCGACCTCGCCCAGCGGCTCCCCGAGCTCTCCGGCGCCGAGCTCGGCTCGCTCACCCTCGTGGCCCGGCCCGGCCTCTTCGACGCCCTGCCCAGCCTGAACGGAATCTTCTGATGCTCTACTCCGCCCTTACCCCCGCCGCCAAGCGCGCCCAGTTGCGCGCCGACCTCGCCGGCGGCGGCCTGCTGCGCTTCCCCGGCGCGTTCAACCCGCTCTCCGCCAAGCTCATCCAGGGCAAGGGCTTCGAGGGCGTCTACATCTCAGGGGCGGTGCTGGCCGCCGACCTCGGCCTGCCGGACATCGGCCTCACCACCCTCACCGAGGTCGCCGTCCGCAGCCAGCAGATCTCCCGGATGACCGACCTGCCCACCCTGGTGGATGCCGACACCGGCTTCGGCGAACCGATGAACGTGGCCCGCACGGTGCAGACCCTCGAGGATGCCGGTGTGGCAGGCCTCCACATCGAGGATCAGGTCAACCCCAAGCGCTGCGGCCACCTGGACGGCAAGCAGGTGGTCGACACCGACACCGCACTCAAGCGCATCCGCGCCGCCGTCGACGCCCGGCGCGACCCGAACCTGCTGATCATGGCGCGCACCGACATCCGCGCCGTCGACGGCCTGGCCGCGGCGATCGACCGGGCGAAGGCGCTGGCGGATGCCGGCGCCGACGCGATCTTCCCCGAGGCCATGGGCACCCTGGCCGAGTTCGAAGCGATCAGGGCGGCCGTTGATGTGCCGATCCTGGCCAATATGACCGAGTTCGGCAAGAGCGAACTGTTCCGGGTGGACCAGCTCGCCGACGTGGGAATCAACCTCGTGATCTTCCCGGTGTCGCTGCTGCGGCTGGCCATGGGCGCGGCCGAACAGGGCCTGGACACCATCGTCGCCGAGGGGTCGCTGACCGGCCTGCTTCCGGCCATGCAGACCCGCGCGGAGCTCTATCAGTTGCTCGACTACGAGGCCTACAATCGCTTCGATTCGGGGATCTTCAACTTCACGCTGACCGGACACGAAGGCTGACCCACCACCACGACAGCATCACCAGCACGGCCACGAATCAGGACGCAAAGGAGCGAAATGACCATCAACCAGCCCACCCACACGTCAGCGGCGGAACCACCGGTCGTGCCCGAGATCCACCGTGGTCTGGCCGGGGTGGTGGCCGATTCGACGGCCGTCTCCAAGGTCAACCCCGACTCGAACTCGTTGTTGTACCGGGGGTACCCGGTGCAGGAACTCGCCGCCCAGAAGAGCTTCGAGGAGGTGGCCTACCTGCTCTGGAACGGTGAGCTGCCCGGAGAGGCCGAACTCGCCGAGTTCGAACAGGCCGAGCGCGCCCTGCGCCGGCTCGACCACTCCGTGCGCCGGGTGATCGACGAGATCCCCACCTCCGCCGACCCCATGGACGTGGTGCGCACGGCCGTGAGCGTGATCGGCGCGAACGACCTCACGACGCCGGACTCCTCGGTCGAAGCGAACCTGGCCAAGTCGCTGCGCCTGTTCGCGCAGTTGCCGGCCATCGTCGCCTACGACCAGCGCCGCCGGCAGGGGCTCGAGCTCGTCGAACCGCGCGACGACCTGGGCTACTCGGCGAACTTCCTCTACATGACCTTCGGCGAGGTGCCCGAACTGACCGTGGTCGAGGCCTTCGACGTGTCGATGATCATGTACGCCGAGCACTCCTTCAACGCCTCCACATTCACCGCCCGGGTGATCACCTCCACGCTCTCCGACCTGTACTCCGCCGTGACCGGGGCCGTTGGCGCGCTGAAGGGCCCGCTGCACGGTGGCGCCAACGAGGCCGTGATGCACATCTTCAGCGAGATCGGTCTCGGCGCCGGTTCGGCCGAGCGGGCCGACCGCTGGCTGGACGACACCCTCGCGCACAAGCGCAAGGTCATGGGCTTCGGCCACCGGGTCTACAAACACGGCGACAGCCGGGTGCCCACCATGCACGCGGCCCTGCTCACCCTCATCGACCACTATGACCGCCCTGACCTGCTCGAGCTCTACGAGGCCCTGGCCGCCGGCATGGCCGCACGCACCGGCATCCTGCCCAACCTGGACTACCCGTCCGGACCGGCCTACCACTTGATGGGTTTCGACACCGCCAGCTTCACGCCGATCTTCGTGGCGGCCCGGGTGACCGGCTGGACGGCGCACATCATGGAACAGCTGGCCGCGAACTCGCTGATCCGGCCGTTGTCGTTCTACAACGGCACGCCGGAGCGGCACCTGGCCCCGCCGCCGCCGGGCGAGGTGCTCTGAGCGTCCGGCGCGCCTCCATACTGGGGGGATGACAGTACTGATTGCCGGATGCGGCGACCTCGGCACCGAGACGGGCCTGCGCCTGGCGGCGCTCGGCCAGCACGTGGTGGGCCTCCGCCGCCGGGCCGGGCTGCTGCCGGCTGCGCTCGATGGGCAGTCCGTCGACCTGGCCAGGGAGAAGCCCGTGGTGCCGCCGGACACCGACCTCGTGATCGTGGCCATCGCGGCGGGCAACCCCGACCCGGAGGTCTACCGGGCCGCCTATGTGACCGGCCTGGGAAACGTGCTCGACGCCCTCGACGACGCACAGGTGACGCCGCGCCGGTTCCTGATGGTGTCCTCGACGGCCGTCTACGACGTGGACGATGGCAGCACGGTCGACGAGACGACCCCGGCGACCCCTGGCCCCGGCACCGACGCGATCCTGCTCGAGGCCGAACAGCTGCTCCGCAGCCGGATCCCCTCGGCCGTGGTGCTGAGACTCGGCGGCATCTACGGTCCCGGCCGTGAGCGCCTGATCGACCAGGTGCGCTCTGGACGCGCCACCGTGGGCGAGCGCACCCGTCTGACCAACCGCATCCACCGTGACGACGCCGCCGCGATGATCGTGCACCTGCTGCTCCGGGCCAAGGCGCCCGACCCGCTCTACCTCGGGGTGGACTCCACCCCGGTGCCCGCCGCGGAGGTGCTGGCCTTCGTCGCCGGTGAGCTCGGCCTGCCCGTGCCCGAGATCGTCGAGACCGGCAGCAAGCGTGGCGGTGACAAGCGCGTGAGCAACCGGCGCATCCTCGAGACCGGCTTCAGCTTCAGCTACCCGAGCTACCGGGAGGGCTACCGGGCCGTTCTGGCCGGCCAGGGAGTGCGGCACCCGTAACCACCAGCGGCACGCTGCACCGCATGGTGGCCGGGCCGAGCCGCAGCATCCCGTCGGTCACCGGTTCACAGCGCAGGCCCCCACGCCCGCGGAGGGCGCGGTGGGCGCCGGGGGAGAGCATCACGTCCATCCACGCGCAGGGGTTCGCGGGCCGGTGCGCCCTGAGCTCGACGGGACCGTCGCCGCTGTCGAGCGAGAAGGTCGCCCCGCGCAGGGCATCGATCTCCACGCCGCGCAGCAGGATGTTGCGCCGGGTGGCGGCCGCATCCAGCGGGTGCGTCAACGACAGCTCGGCGGCGACCCGGTCGAGCACCTCGGCGTTCATCACCGTGACCGACGCCTGCACGTGCGCCCGCCGGCCGTAGTGCCGGTCGCCCACGATGCCCAGGCCCGCGCGCACCTCGATGCGTTCGTGACTCTCCCCGCCCACCGCCGGCAGTGGCCCGTCGGCCGGGCGCCCCTCGTACCGGTGCACGGGGGAGGCGTGCAGGAGCACGATCTCCACCTCGGCGCTGTACGGCAGGTCACTCAGCTGCTGGCTCATGGGGCGGTCTCCCGGATGTGACCTAAGGGGTCATTCCGGACTGCACGGGCACGAACTCGACGTTGTGGGTGGGGTGCACGGTCTTGGCCGGCGACCGGGAGAAGCCCTTGGCGTCGAGGCGGTTCTCGGCCCGGAAGATGGCCAGGGCCGCGTCGTACAACTCGTTGAGCCGCGCGCCGGTGTACTCGCCGGTCGTGCCGTCGGTGAAACGGATGGCAATGGGCGTCTTGGCGGGGAAATGCCGGTTCATGCGGACGAAGCCGTCGGCATCCTGCTGCAGTGTGATCATCCCGCTAGTCTTCCGTATCCGCGCCGGCCGTGACACCGCCCCGTACCGGCCGTGACACCGCCCCGTACCGGCCGTGACGCCGGGCCCTCACTATGCCCATACCGGGTACACACCGGGCCCGCACCGGGCCCTTCGTCCGCGCGCGGCGGGCGCGGGAGGTTCTACCATTGACAAATGCAACAGGACCAGCACGCCGAGACCCCCGTTACCGTCGATCCGCCCCGTGAGGTGCTGGAGTGGACTGAATTCGCCGACGCGTCCAGGTCGCTGGCCAGCACGGTGCTGGCGAGCGGGTTCCAGCCCGATGTCGTCATCGCCATCGCGCGCGGCGGCCTGCTGCTGGCCGGGGCCATCTCCTACGCCCTGGGCACCAAGAACTGCGGCTCCATCAACGTGGAGTTCTACACCGGCATCGACGAGCGCCTGCCGGAGCCCGTGCTCTCCGGCCCGATGCTCGACGCGCCGGCGCTGGCCGGCAAGCGCGTCCTGTTGGTCGACGACGTCTCCGACTCCGGCCACACCCTGGCCCTCGTGGTGGGCATCCTCAAGGAATCCGCCGGCGAGGTGCGCTCGGCGACCCTGTACACCAAGCCGCGCACGGTACACGTGCCCGACTTCACCTGGCGGGAGACCGACGGCTGGATCGTCTTCCCGTGGTCGGCGCTGCCGCCCGTGACCGCCACCCCGCTGACGAGCGTGGTGGACGCATGAGCATCCACCTCGTCGGCGGCGGCTGGGCTGCCGAGAACGCCACCGAGAACGACGCCGTGGTCTACGGACCGTTCCTGGCCGAAGCCGCCCTGCGCGCCACCGCGGCCGGCCGCGAGGAACCCCGCGTGGCCGTTCTGGTCGTGCGTGACGGCGACGGCGACGACCACGCCGCGAAGCTCGTTGCGGCCCTCGGTGCCGCCGGCCCCGTCGACCCGCACCTGACGGTGCTCGGCCTCACCGACGCGGCCACCCTGCTCGCCGTGGCGGATGTCGACGGCATCGTGATCGGCGGCGGCCTCACCCCGGCCTACCTCACGGCCGTGACACCCATCGCCGGTGAGATCCGCCGCCAGGTGGCGGCCGGCATCCCCTACCTCGGCTACTCCGCGGGCGCCATGATCGCCGCCGAACGCGCCGTGCTCGGCGGCTGGCAGATCGGCGGCGTGCCGGTGAGCCCCGAGGACGCCTCTGAGGGACTCGACGAGATCACCATCGAGAACGGCATCGGCCTGCTCGACGTGACCGTGGACGTGCACGCCGCCCAGTGGGGCACGCTCTCCCGCATGGTCGCCGCCACCGAGGCCGGACTCATCCGTGGCGGCCTCGCCGTGGACGAGGGCACCGTGCTGATCGTGGGCCAGGGCACCCTGGGCGTCGCCGGCAGCGGCAGCGTCTGGACCGTGAGCGAATCCGAGGGCGGGGTGCTGGTGAGCACCTTCGGCTCCTGAGCCGGATGCCCGCACCCTCGCCGACTGACCCGACAGGGCCGGCCCTGATCGAGCCCGGCTGGGCGCGCGCCTTCGGGCTCGGTGACCACACCGGCCCCGTCGACGTCAGCACCCTGGCCCCGTTTGCGGCCCCGCTCGCCTTCGCGCGGCAGCGGGCCGCGGCGGGCGCCGAGGTGCTGCCGGCGCCGGAGAACGTCCTGCGCGCCTTCCGGCAACCGTTCGACGAGGTGCGGGTGCTCATCGTGGGCCAGGACCCGTACCCCACGCCCGGGCATCCGGTGGGCCTGTCCTTCTCGGTGGCCGCGGATGTGCGCCCGGTGCCGCGGAGCCTGGCGAACATCTTCACCGAGCTGCACGACGACCTCGGCCTGCCGAAACCGGTCGCCGGCGACCTCACGCCCTGGACCCGGCACGGGGTGCTGCTGCTCAACCGGGTGCTCACGGTCGAGGCCGGCGCCGCCGGGTCGCACCGCCGGCACGGCTGGGAGGCCGTGACCGAGCAAGCCATCCGGGCGCTGGCCGGCCGCGGCACGCCGCTGGTCGCCATTCTTTGGGGCAAGGACGCCGAGAACCTCCTGCCACTGCTCGGGTCGACCCCCGCAATCGTCTCGGCGCATCCCAGCCCGCTCTCGGCCCGCCGCGGCTTCTTCGGCTCCCGCCCGTTCAGCCGCGCCAACACGCTGCTGGCCGAGCAGGGCGCGGCAGCCGTGGACTGGTCGCTGCAGTAATCTGATTCCCATGTGGAGAGGACCCATCCGGTGCTAGAAGAGGAATACCAGCCGCGTCGACGGCTGCCGCGTCATCTGACGCCGGCGCCGGCGCCCGAGGCGGCGTTCGAGTACTCGCTGCGGGATGCGGTCGACACCGACCTGCCCGACATCCGGGAGATCTACAACTACTACGTGGCCAACAGCACTGTCACCTTCGACGAGGATGCGATGACCCTGGCCGAGTGGCGCGACAAGTTCGCCTACCTGACCAAGCTCGGCATGCCGTTCATCGTGGCCGAGTCGCCGGCCGGGCAGCTGCTCGGTTACGCGCTGGTGAGCCCGTGGAAGCAGAAGAAGGCGTACCGGTTCACGGTGGAGAACTCCATCTACCTGGGCGCCGCATCCACCGGCAAGGGCCTGGGCCGGGTGCTGCTGGCCGAGCTGATCGAACGCTCCAAGGCCGCCGGGCTCAAGGAGATCATCGCCGTGATCGCCGACCAGGGCGCGGAGGCGTCGATCAAGCTGCACCAGGACTTCGGGTTCGAGGAGATCGGCCGGATGGGCAAGGTCGGCTTCAAGTTCGAGCGTTGGCTGGGCACCGTTCTGCTGCAGAAGAGCCTCAAGTAGGCCGCAGCCCGGCGCTCAGCGGCGCGACAGCCGCCCGGTCACGGTCACCACGGTGCGCCGGGGCGAGACCGCGGCCAGCCAGGCCAGCACCCGGTTCTGCCCGCCGCTGACCGCGTGCGGGGGAGTGTGGGGCGCATCGAGCGCGGCGAAGGCCGTGCGCATCACCTCGTCCACGCTCGCCAGGCGGCGTGGGCCGGCCGTGGAGCGCTGCGCGACGGTGTAGAACTCGGTCTCGGTCGGGCCGGGGCACAGCGCGGTCACCTTGAGACCGGTGCTGCGGGTCTCGTACCAGAGCGCTTCGGTGAGGCTGAGCACGTAGGCCTTGCTCGCGGCGTACACGGCCAGTCGTGGCACCGGCTGGAACGCCGCCGTGCTCGCGACGTTCACCAGCGCCGCGCCCTGCGGATGCGTGAGCGCCGCGCTGAGCAGGCCCGGCAGGAGGGCGTGGGTGAGGTCGGTGAGCGCCTGGACGTTGACCGCCACCTGGTCGTGCACGGGCGCGGCCGGCGCATCCACCAGACTGCCGAACAGGCCGAAGCCGGCGTTGTTGACCAGGGTGCTCACCCGGATATCCCGGTCGGCGAGGTCCCGCACGAGCTCGGCGACCGCGCCGGGGGCGGCGAGGTCGAGCGGGATCACGGTGGACACCGTGCCGTACTTCTCGGCCAGGTCCACGGCGAGGGCCTCGAGCCGGTCCAGCCGGCGTGCGGTGAGCACCAGGTCGGCGCCCCGGCGGGCGAGTTCGTGCGCGAAGCCCACCCCCAGCCCGCTCGACGCCCCAGTGATCAGTGCGGTCGTGCCCATCGGGTTGTACAGAGCGGCAGCGTCAGTGCGGGTCATCCTTCGAGGCTACCCGGGCGTGGGCGGCCAGAGCCAGTCCGCGCATCCGCAGCATCCGTCGGCGGATTGTTGCCAAAGCGGACATCTGCGCCCGGCGCACCGGACGCAGATGTCCGGAGCGGGAACAGTTGGCGCGCAACCTGGCCTTCGCCAGCGGCCCCGGTCCGGGGCGTCGTCAGGGCCGGTCGCTAGGCTCGGGGGATGGCCGACCTCCACGAATTGACCGCCCTCGAGCAGTGGCGCTCCCTGCAGCAGGGCGAGATCAGCCCCACCGAGCTCACCAGGCACTACCTGGCCCGCATCGACCGGCTGAACCCCGGCCTCGGCGCCTTCGTCACCGTGACCGCCGAGGCCGCCCTGGCCCGCGCGCGGCACGTGGAAACCGAGGTGCCCAGGACAGCACCGCTGTGGGGGCTGCCCTTCGCCGACAAGGACCTGCAGCAACGCGCCGGGGTGCCCGTGGGGTTCGGCTCCCGGCTGATGCAGGGCACGGTGCCCGAGACCAGCGACCTGCTCGTGCAGGCTCTCGACGAGGCCGGCGGGGTGAGCCTGGGGAAGACCGCCACCCCGGAATTCGGCCTGCCCTCGTACACCGAGCCCGTGGCCGGTTCTCCCGCCCGCAACCCCTGGAACCCCGATCTCGGCGCCGGCGGATCCAGCGGCGGCGCCGCCGTGGCCGTGGCCGCCCGCATGCTGCCGTTCGCCCCCGGCAGCGACGGCGGCGGGTCGGTGCGCATCCCCGCGGCCGCCTGCGGGCTCGTCGGCCTCAAGCCGTCTCGCGGCCGGATCCCCGCGGCGAGTGGCCTCGACGTGCCAGGGGGTCTCCCGGTGGCCGGCCCGCTGGCGCGCACCGTGGCGGATGCCGCGCTGCTGCTGGACGCCATGATCGCGCCCGCCGGCGGCCGGCCGGCCCATCCGTTCGCCGTGCGGGCACCCGGGGCAGACGAGCAACTGCTCGGCGCCGCCGTGCGGGGCGAGGGGCGCTACCAGCTGGGTGTGATGACCACCTCGGCCTGGGACGATGCTTACGAGATCAGCCTGGCCCCGGAGGCGCTGGCGGCGCTCGCCGTGGGCGTGGACGGTTTCGCCGCCATGGGCCACGGCATCGAGCAGACCGCGCTGGAGCCGGACCCGAGTTACGCGCCGGCGTTCCGGGCGCTCTGGCAGCTCAGCGCCGCCCGGATTCCGGCCGAGACCGCCGAGCAGGAGGCCCAGCTCGAACCCCTCACCCGCTGGCTGATGCACCGCGGCCGGGCGCTGACCGGCCGTGACGTCGCCGAGGCGCTGACCACCCTGGCCACCTACGAGCGCTCCCTGATCCGCCAGCTGGGCCGGTTCGACGCCGTGCTCACCCCGGCGCTGGCGCTCACCCCGCGGCCGGTCGGCTGGTACGACGCCGAAGACGGCGAACGCAACTTCGCCCAGCAGGTGCAGTACACCCCGTTCACCTCGATGGTCAACGTCTCCGGACTGCCGGCCATCACCCTGCCCGTGGCGCAGACCTCGGACGGCCTGCCGATGGGCGTGCAGCTGATCGGCCGGCCGGGCGGTGAGGCCACCCTGCTGGCCCTTGGCGCGCAACTGGAGCGCCGGCTGCGCTGGCAGGACCGGGTGCCGCCCGGGGTGTGACCCCGGCGCGGCGTGTCTTATTTTGAGGAGTTCAAAACAACTGCTACCGTGAGGCATGGCCACAGGCGGAACGATCACCGCGGAGCAGCGCTCTGCCGGTCACCATGCGACCGGCCACCACGCCGCCGACCACGCGATCGATGGCCACGCGGATGACTTCGCCGCGGTCATCCGCGCCGCCGGCCTCAAGGTCACCGCTCCCCGCCTGGCTGTGCTCACCGGCCTGGCTGAGTCGGCTCACGCCACCGCCGAGCAGCTCTTCGACACCGTGAGCGCGGGGCTCCCCGGCACCAGCCTGCAGGCGGTCTACGGCGTGCTGAATGCCTTCACCAGCGCCGGCCTCGTGCGCCGGATCGAACCGGCCGGGTCCGCCGCCCTGTTCGAACGCCGGGTGGGCGACAACCACCACCACCTCATCTGCACCGGCTGCCGCTCGGTGACCGACGTCGAGTGCGTCGTGGGCGAGGCCCCGTGCCTCACTCCCAGCGACTCCGCCGGCTTCATCGTGCAGACCGCTGAGGTGACCTTCTGGGGTCTCTGCCCCGCCTGCCAGGCCGGCGCCGCGGTATCCGCCCCCGATCTTCGACCCACACCTTTTGAATGACCTGAACGACGAGCACATGACACAAAGGAGCACCATGACAACACTGCCCCCCACCACCACCCAGACCGGAACCCCGGTCCCGAGCGACGAGCACTCCCTCACCGCCGGTTCTGAGGGCGTCACCGCCCTGCACGACCGCTACCTGGTCGAAAAGCTCGCCCAGTTCAACCGTGAGCGCATCCCGGAGCGCATCGTGCACGCCAAGGGCGGCGGAGCGCACGGCGTCTTCGAGGTCACCGGCGACGTGTCCGCCTACACCCGTGCCGCGCTGTTCCAGCCCGGCGCCCGCACCGACACCCTGCAGCGCTTCTCCAGCGTCGCCGGCGAGCAGGGCTCGCCCGACACCTGGCGCGACGTGCGCGGCTTCTCGGTCAAGTTCTACACGACCGAGGGCAACTACGACATCGTCGGCAACAACACCCCGGTGTTCTTCATCCGCGACGGCATCAAGTTCCCCGACTTCATCCACTCGCAGAAGCGCCTGCCGGGCTCGGGCCTCCGCGACGCCGACATGCAGTGGGACTTCTGGACCCTCTCGCCCGAGTCCGCGCACCAGGTGACCTACCTGATGGGCGACCGCGGCCTGCCGCGCTCCTGGCGCACCATGCCCGGCTTCGGTTCGCACACTTATCAGTGGATCAACGCCGCCGGTGAGCGCTTCTGGGTGAAGTACCACTTCACCTCCAACCAGGGCAACGTCGAGATGGAAGGCGCCGAGGCCGAGCTCATCGCGGGCGCCGACGCCGACTACTACCGTCGCGACCTCTACGAGGCCATCGACGCCGGCGACTTCCCGTCCTGGGACGTGCACGTGCAGGTCATGCCGTACGAAGAGGGCAAGACCTACCGGTTCAACCCGTTCGACCTCACCAAGGTGTGGCCGCACAGCGACTTCCCGCTGATCAAGGTGGGCACGCACACCCTCAATCGCAACCCGGGCAACTTCTTCGCCGAGATCGAGCAGGCCGCGTTCTCGCCGGCGAACTTCGTGCCCGGCATCGCGGCCAGCCCCGACAAGATGCTCATGGCGCGCATCTTCTCCTACCCGGACGCGCAGCGTTACCGCGTGGGCACCAACTACAACCAGCTGCCCATCAACGCCCCGCAGGCTCCGGTGAATAACTACTCACAGGATGGCGCGGCCCGGTACCACTTCAACGACGCCAGTGCGCCGAACTACGCGCCCAACTCGCTCGGCGGCCCCGTCGCCGACGAGGCCCTCGCGGGCGACGGCACCTGGGAGAGCGACGGTGCGCTCGTGCGCAGCGCCGCGATCCTGCGAGCCGACGACGATGACTTCGGTCAGGCCGGCACGCTGTACCGCGACGTCTTCGACGACGCGGCCAAGGCCCGATTCCTCGACACCATCACCGGTGCCGTCGGCGGCGTCACCCGCCCCGAGGTCAAGGAACGCGCCATCCAGTACTGGACGAACGTGGACGCCACCCTCGGTGCGAGCCTGCGGCTGAACCTGGCCGACGGCGAAGCGGAGGCCACCTCGGCCAACGTGTCCGCCGAGCCCGTCGGCGTCGGCGAGTAACACAGCACCACCACAGGGTCGCGCGGTCGGACACCGGCCGCGCGGCCCCGCACGACCCCCACCAGCACGCGTCCAATGAAGCTCTGCGTCGACCGGCACCATCCCCGACAGGAGCATCATGAACGGTTACATCAGCACCACCGCCCACACCGACCGCAGCAGCGAACAGGCCGGCTACGTCAGCACCGGCCGGCCGGCCGGCATCCCCACCGGCTACGTCAGCCCCGCCACTCGCCCCGGCGCCGGAAGCTACGTCAGCAGCGACTGGGTCACCGCCGCGTAACACCCGCCAGTGGGCAGGATTCAGGGAACTCTCGGGGTGCAATGAAGGTTAGGCATGCCATACTTAGGCCATGCTTACTTCGACAGTCGCTCCCGCGCCGGCCGCACGTGTGCGGGCACCGCGCCCCAGCTACCGCCCGTTTGCCGTCTCCGTGGCGCGCGTTCAACGGCTGTCGACCAACTTCACCCGGGTGACCTTCACGGGCCCCGACCTGCACGAATTCGGCACCGCCGGCCTCGACCAGCGCATCAAGATCGTGCTCCCGCTGCCCGGGGTGGGCGTCTCGTCCTTCCCCCGCAGCGACTCCTGGTACGAGACCTGGCGGGATCTGCCCGAGGAGCGCCGCAATCCCATCCGTACCTACACGGTGCGGCACGCCCGTCCGGAGCACCGCGAGGTCGACATCGACTTCGTCACCCACGGTGACGCCGGACCCGCGTCGCGCTGGGTGCGCGCCGCCATCGTCGGCGACGAGGTCGCCATCGTGGGACCCGTCGCCGACGGCGACAACCCCATCGTCGGCATCGAATGGGCCCCCGGTAACGCCAACACCGTGCTGATCGCGGGCGACGAGACCGCGGCGCCGGCGATCTGCGCCATCCTCTCCGCCCTGCCCCGCACGGCCCGCGGCTGCGCCTACATCGAGGTGCCAGAGGCCGGCGACGCGCACGAGACGAACGCCCCGGATGGCGTCACCGTCACCTGGCTGCCCCGCAACGGCGCCGGCCACGGCGCGGCGCTCGAGTCCGCGGTGAAGGGCTGGACTGCCAGGTTCATCACCGCTCACCACAGCGGCACCGTGCTCCCCGACATCGACATCGACGAGTCCATCCTCTGGGAGGTGCCCGACGGGTCCGCCCTGGACGGCGAGCTCTACGCCTGGCTGGCCGGTGAAGCCGGTGTGATCAAGCGGCTGCGCCGGTTCCTGGTTTCCGAGGTCGGCATCGACCGACGCCAGGTGGCCTTCATGGGGTACTGGCGGAACGGTCGCGCGGAGCACGCGTGACCACCCGCTTCTTCCGCAGGTAGCCGCCCTTCTCGAGGCCGGCCTCGATCTCGTACCGGTTCTGGAGCGGGTCGCGCCCGGCGATGAAGTAGAGCAGCGGGAACAGCATGCCGTAGCGCTGCCACTGCGCCTTGTGCACGGCCTCGTGCTCGAGCACATCCGCCGACACATTCTGGTTGGTGAGGTAGCAGCCGCCCACGCAGGAGCCGCCGCGGCCGAACGCCCAGGCCGGCAGCCCGCGGAAGACGAACAGTCCTTCTCGGCGTTCCACCCGGCCGGTGCTCCAGATCGAACCCCAGACCAGGCCGACGGCGGTGGCGTAGAGGTACCCGGCCCGGCTGATCGGCGAGTCGAACAGGATGCGCCGCATCACTCGCTCCGGGTGCCGGCGGCGGGCGGGCGGCCGTACTCCTCGAGCAGCCGCAACCAGACCTCGCTGAGGGTGGGGTAGCTGGGCACGGCGTGCCAGAGCCGGCTGACCGGCACCTCGCCGACCACGGCGATGGTGGCCGCGTGCAGCAGCTCGCCCACCCCGGCGCCCACGAAGGTGACGCCGAGGAGCACCTCGGTGTCGAGGTCGACGATCGCGCGGGCCCGGCCCGTGTACCCGTCGGCGACCACGCTTGCCCCGGCCACCCCGGCCAGGTCGTAGTCGAGCACCCGGGTTCGGAAACCGGCCTTCTCCGCCGCGGCGGCGGTGAGCCCGACCGACGCGACCTCGGGGTCGGTGAAGGTGACCTGCGGCACGGCCGCGTGGTCGGCGGTGGCGACGTGGGTGCCCCAGGGGGCGTCGTCCACGACGAGGCCGGCGGCGCGCGCCGCGATGACGTCGCCCGCGGCCCTGGCCTGGTACTTGCCCTGGTGGGTCAGCAGGGCCCGGTGGTTGAGGTCGCCCGTGGCGTAGAGCCAGTCACCGGCCAGCGCGGGGGAGTCGCCCTGCACGAGCATGGTGTCGTCCACGCTCACCCAGTCGCCGGGCGTCAGGCCCACGGTCTCCACGCCCAGGTCCTGGGTGCGCGGGGTTCGGCCGGTGGCCACGAGAACCTCGTCGGCCGTGACCGTGCGACCGTCGGCGAGAACCAGGGTCACCTCGCCCTCGTCGGTGCGGCGGGCTCCGGTGGGGCTCGCGTCGGTGAGCACCTCCACCCCCGCGTCGGCGAGCGCGGCGGCCACCATCTCGCCGGCGAAGGGCTCCTGGTCGCGCAGCAGCGAGCTGCGCACGAGCAGGGTCACCTGCGCGCCCAGCGAGCGGTAGGCGGCGGCCATCTCCACGGCCACGACACCGCCGCCGATGATCGCGAGATGGCCGGGAACATGCTTCACCGAGGTGGCGTCCCTGCTGGTCCACGGGGAGACGTCGGCCAGGCCGTCGATGTCGGGCAGCAGCGCGCTGGAGCCGGTGCTGAGCACCACGGCGTGTTTCGCGGTGATGATCACCGGGCCATCCGTGGTCTCGACGGTGACCTCGCGGATGCCGCTGAGTCTGGCGTGCCCGCGCAGCAGGTCGATGCCGGCGGAATCGAGCCACTCGGCCTGGCTGTCGTCGTTCCAGTCGTGGGTGAACTCGGTGCGGCGCTTGAGCACAGCCGCCACGTCGAGCTGCCCGGTGACGGCCTCGGCCGCGCCGGCCACCCGGCGGGCGGCGGCGAGCACCGCGCCGCTGCGTAACAGCACCTTGGAGGGCATGCAGGCCCAGTAGGAGCATTCGCCGCCCACCAGTTCGGCCTCCACGATGAGGGTCGTCAGGCCGCCCTGCACCGTGCGGTCGGCCACGTTCTCGCCCACGGCGCCGGCGCCGATCACGATGACGTCATAGCTGCGGGTCGTGCTGTCAGGGGCGCTGGGGGCGGGCGCTGTCGAGGTCGTGTCGCTCATCGTCGCAGCCTACCGACCGTACCTCCGAAGAATCCAGACCAAGCCTCTGGATGTTCTGCCGCTGGCGAGCGGGGGAGGGGCGGCGGCCTCTAGCGGCCCTGGAACTCGGCCGGGGTGCGGGAGAGGAAGGCCTCCATGCCGATACGGGCATCCGTGCTGCCGGCCAGCCGGGCCAGGGCGGGCTGCAGTTCGGCCTCGGCTGCGGCCGGGCCGTCGCGCAGGGCGGTGCGGGCGTTCGCCAGGGTGGCCTGCACGGCCAGTGGGGCTTGTGCGGCGATGCGCTCGGCGAGTTCGATGGCGCGGTGCAGCTCGCGGCCGTTCGGCGTGATTTCCTGCACCAGGCCCATCCGGTGCGCCTCGCGGGCGTCGAACAGGTCGCCGGTGAGGAGCCAGCGCATGGCGTTGCCCCAGCCGGCGGCGCGCGGGAACCGGATCGTGGCGCCGCCGAACGGCAGGATGCCCCGGCTCACCTCGATCTGGCCGAACCGGGTGGACTCCGCGGCGACGACGATGTCGCTGGCCAGCATCAGCTCGATGCCCAGGGTGAGACAGGTGCCCTGCACGGCCATCACCACTGGCTTGCTCAGGGCGGTGCCGTCGACCTGCCAGGGGTTGATGCCGCCCTCCGGCACCATGTCCAGCCCGTCTGGGCCCAGCCGCGGGCCGATGTCGGCCAGGTCGAGCCCGGCGGTGAAGTGCTCGCCCACGGCATGCAGCACGCCCACCCGTAGCTCGGGGTCACGCTCGAGCTCCCCGTAGGCCAGGGCGAGTTGCTGCAGCAGGGCGAAGTCCGCCGCATTGCGCTTCTCCGGCCGGTTCAGCCCGATCAGGAGCAGGTGCCCCCGTCGTTCGAGCAGGACGCGCGCGTCATCCGTGGTCACGTGTGATCTCCTTCGATCGTTCCGTCCGTCCCGAAGGATTAGCGGGTGAGGGCGCTGATGATGCGCAGGATGCTGGGCAGGTCGTCGCCGGCGGCCTCGGGGGAGGACGGCGCGAAGCCCGCGATGGTTGCCCCGGCCAGGGTGAACTCGGCCCGCAACGCCACGATCGCGGCCGTGAGGTTCTCCACGGCCAGCCCGAACGGGTAGATGTTCGACAGCCCCACGATGGTGGCCGGGTCGAGCACGTCCAGGTCGATGTGCAGGTAGATGTGGCCGGCGCCGGTGCGCTTGACCGCGGCCAGGATGCCCTCTGGAGTGCCGAAGTTCTCCACCGGCACCAGGGGGATGCCCTGCTCGGTGATGTAGACATCCTCGGCCGGGTCGATGTCGCGTACCCCGGCCAGCACCACCCGGTCGGCCGTGAGACGCTCATCGGGGCCGAGCGCGAGGCCGTCGACGCCGTCGCCGAGGATGGCGCGCAGAACCATGCCGCCGAAACCGCCGGACTGCGAGGAGTCGCTCGTGTGCAGGTCGGGGTGGGCGTCGAACCAGACCAGCGCGATCTCGCCGGGGTGCCGGCGGGAGGCGTGCTCGACGGCGCCGAAGGAGACCCCGCAGTCGCCGCCGATGGTGAGCACCGGTTCGGTGCTGCTGCGCAGCACCGCCAGCTGCCGGTCGCGCACCGTCAGCAGTGACGAGAACCGGTGGATGCCGGTGTCGAGCGAGTCGCCGGCCTCGACGGGCACGTCCACGGGGTAGGTGACCGAGGAGGGCAGGTCGCCCTGGATCGCCTCCGCCCCGTCGACCAGGCGCATCGCGCGCGGGGAGACAGAACCTTGCCACTGTGGGACGACCACGTAGTTGGGGGACACCCCCTCAGTATGCTCCTCGGCCCCTGCCCGCCGCATCTGCCAGTTCGCGGGTCAGGGGCCGTGGAGCCGGCGCGTCTGTCGGTTAGACCGCCTGCGGCATGTCGCGGTAGCGGATGGCCGCGCTCACGGCTTCGCGCAGCTCGAACGCGTCCATCCGCGGGCCGTAACCCGGGGTGTCGCGCTGGATGCGCCAGCTCTCGGTGAGCGGGCCGAGGTCGACGGTGTCGAAGCCGAAGGCGTCCAGCAGGGCGGTGACGGTCTCGCGGGCCTCGGGGTCGTTGCCCGCGATGACGAGGGCGCGACGGTTCTCAGCGCCAGAGGGGAGGCCATCCGTGCTGAGGTCGGCGGCGTAGATGTGGTTGAACGCCTTCACGACCCGGGACTCGGTGAGCAGGTCCTGCAGCATTTCGGCGGTGGTCGTGGTCTCTTCGTCGAGGGCGTCGATGTTGCCGTCGCGCTGGGGGTAGTAGTTGTTGGTGTCGATCACGAGCTTGCCGGCCAGTTCGGGCAGCGGCAGGGTGTCGATGGCGTGCAGCGGGATGGTCACGATGACCAGGTCGCCGGCGGCGGCCTCCGCGGGGAGCGCCGCGCGGGCGCGTGGCCCGAGTTCAGCGATCAACGCCTCGAGGGTGGCGGGGCCGCGTGAATTGCTCACCACGACGTCGTATCCGTTGGCCACGCCGAGGCGGGCGAGCTGACTGCCGATGTTACCGGCACCGATGATTCCGAGAGTAGTCATGCTTGACCCAACTGAAAACGGCCGCGGGTTGTTCCCGCGGCCGTTTTCGGATGCTGCTGTGACCGGCCTGTTACTGCTCGATCGAGGAGGGCGTGCCGGCCTTGAGAGCGGCCAGGCGGGCATCCACCTCGGTGAGCTCGCCGAGGTCGTCGAGGCTCTCGAACTGCGCGTCGAGGCTGGATGCGGCGAGCTCGCTGGCGCCGCGCACCTTGGCCTCTTCGCGGCGGATCTTGTCTTCGAACCGGCTGACCTCGCTGGTCGGGTCCATGATGTCGATGCTCTTCACGGCGTCCATCACCTGGGCCTGCGCGGCCGCGGTCTTCGAGCGGGCGATGAGCTCGTCGCGCTTGGACGTGAGCTGGCTCAGCTTGGTCTTCATCGTGTTCAGGCCGGTCTTGAGCTGCTCCACGATCGCCGTCTGGCTGGCAATCTGCGGTTCGGCGTCCTTCGCCTCCTTCTCGGACTGCAGCTGGCGGCCGAGGGCCACCTTGGCGAGGTTGTCGAACTTGTCGGCGTCGACGGTGTTGCCGGCTCCGCGCAGCTCGTCGGCCTTGCGGCTGGCGGCGAGGGCCTTCCGACCCCACTCGCCTGCGGCCTGCACGTCTTCGCGGTGGTCGTCTTCGAGCAACCGCAGGTTGCCGATGGTCTCGGCGATCGCGCTTTCGGCGTCGGCGATGCTGTTGGTGAAGTCCCGCACCATCTGGTCGAGCATCTTCTTCGGGTCTTCCGCGGAGTCCAGCATCGCGTTGATGTTCGCCTTGGTGAGCTGGGCGATGCGGCCGAAGATCGACTGCTTGGTCATGTGAATGTCCTTTCGAAGGGGGTCAACGCTTAGAAACTACCGCGTTCACCTCCACAAGTGCCTGTGTGACCACCGGTCAGGACGGGATGGATTGGGGACGGATAGTGTGTGTTCACACGCCGAAACGCCCAGCCGAACAACTGTCGAGGATCCCGATCATGCCGACCCCCCTGAGCCTGACGATCGTGCCGGGCATCAACGACTCCGCCGAGAAGCACTGGCAGACCCGTTGGCAGGCGACGCAGACGGATGCCGTGCGCATCCGCCCCACCTCGTGGGACGCACCCGATCTCGAGGACTGGGTCGCCGCGGTGGATGCGGCCGTGAGCACTCCGGACACGATCATCGTGGCGCACAGCCTGGGTTGCCTGGCCGTCGGGGCCTGGCTGGCGGACAACCCCGGCCGGGTGCGCGGTGCCCTGCTGGTGGCCCCGCCCGACCGGTTCGGACCCGGGTTCCCGTCTGCGGCCCCGACCTTCCGGGATGCCGAACCGGCCGTGCTCGGCACCCCCTCCCTCGTGGTCGCCAGCGCCGATGACCCGTACTGTGCTCTCGGCGTCGCGCGCACCCTTGCGGCGTCGTGGGGCGCCGGGTTCGTCGAGGTGGGCAACCTGGGCCACATCAACATCATCAGCAAGCTCGGCGCCTGGCCGGCCGGCCGTGCCCTGCTCGATGAGTTCGCCGAGAGCCTCGGCGGGATGGTGCGCTGATGACCGACCCGGATGTGCTCACCCGCCAGACCGTCGACCTGCTGCGCGACCTCATCCGCAATGCCTGCGTGAACGACGGCACCCCCGATTCCGGCGGCGAGATCCGCAGCGTGCGCACGCTCGAGGGCTTCTTCGCCGGCTCCGGCCTCGAACTCGAGGTGGTGGAGCCGCACCCCGGGCGGGCGTCGTTGATCGCGCGCATCCGCGGCACCGACCCGGCCGCCCCGTCGCTCGCGCTCGTGGGCCACATCGACGTCGTGCCCGTGGACCGGGACGGCTGGAGCCGGGACCCGTTCGCCGCCGAACTCGTCGACGGTGAGATCTGGGGACGCGGCGCCCTCGACATGCTCTACCTCACCGCCAGCTACGCCGTCGTGATCCGCGACATCGCCATGGGGCCGTTCCGGCCGCGGGGCGACCTGATCTTCGCGGCCGTCGCCGATGAGGAGAGCGGCAGCCGCTACGGGGTGGGCTGGATGACCGAGCACCGGCTCGACCTCATCGACGCGTCGTTTGTGCTCACCGAATCCGGCGGGGCGCCCGTGGGCGTGCGCCCGTCGATCACCACCACGGTGGGGGAGAAGGGCATCGCCGGCCGGCGGCTGGTGGTGCGCGGCACGCCCGGTCACGGCTCCGCCCCGTGGGGCGCCCGCAACGCGGCCGTGATCGCGGCCGAGGCCGTGGGCCGGCTGGCGCGGTTCGAGGCCCCCGTGCAGATCACCGCGGACTGGCGGCACTACGTCTCGGTTCTCGGCCTGCCCGCCGAACTGGCCGAACGGCTCACCGACCCGGCCCACATCGACGACGCCGTGCACGAGCTGGGCAGCCTGGCCGGCTTCGCGCACGCCTCCAGCCACACCACCATCTCGCCCAACATCGTGCGCGCCGGCGAGAAGGAAAACGTCATCCCGTCGCTGGCCACGGTGGACCTGGACATCCGGGTGCTGCCCGGTGTCGACGCCGCCCAGGTGGACGGCTACCTGCGCCATGCCCTCGGCGAACTGATGGTGGACATCGAGATCGTCGGCGAGAGGTTCGAGGCGGCCACCCGGTCGCCCGTCGACACCCCGCTGTTCACCGCGCTGAGCGCGGCCGTGGCCCGGGCCTACCCGAACGCCGACCTGCTGCCGGTGCTCAGCGTGGGAGGCTCCGACGCCCGCTTCTACCGCCGCCGGGGCATCCCCGCCTACGGGTTCGGCCTGCTCAGCCGGCGCTGGGACTACGGCACCTTCCGGATGCTCTTCCACGGCAACGACGAACGCATCGACGTGGACTCGATCGCGCTCACCGTGGCCGCCCTCGACTTCACCGTGCGTGAGGTGCTGGCATGAACGCGGCGACCGGACTCGTACAGCTCCACGTCGTGGACTGGACCGACCCGAGGGCCGTCGCCTTGCGCCGGGCCATGGACGACGAAGTGGGTCCCCGCTACGCCGACCGCTTCGAGAACCCGTCGGCCGAGACCGCCGCCGAGTTGGCGCAGGCGTTCGCGATCGACCCTGACACCATGGTGCTCACCCTCGTCGCCACCGTCGGCGGCGTGCCCGCCGCGCACGCCGCCCTGCGCATGCTCGGCACGGAATATGAGCTGAAGCGCTTGGTCACCCTGCCGGAGTACCGGGGCAGGGGCCTGAGCAAAGCACTCATCCGCGCCATCGAGGACGCGGCGGCCGAGCGAGGCGCCCGCCGGCTGGTCCTGCAGACCGGCGACCGCCAGCCCGAGGCCGTGCGCCTCTACGAGCACCTCGGCTACACCCCGATCCCGATCTATCCTCCCTACAGTGCGATCTGGTTCTCGCTCTGCTACGAAAGGATGCTGCCCGCATGACTACGCACGTCGATACTCTCGTCATCGGCGGCGGAGCCATGGGCTCGGCCGCCGCCTGGGAGCTCGCTCGCCGGGGCCGCGACGTGACCCTGGTCGAGCGCTTCGCTCCCGGTCACAAGAACGGCGCGTCGCACGGCGCCTCGCGCAACTTCAACCTCAGCTACTCTGACCCCACCTATGTGGCCATGCTCGTGGAGGCGCTGCGGCTCTGGCGCGAGCTGGAGGACGAGACCGACACCCGGCTGCTCGAGCAGGTGGGCCTGGTCAACCACGGGCAGGGCCAGCCGTTCGCCGAGGTGCACGCGGCGCTGTCCGCCGTGGGCTTCGACCCGGAGCTACTCGGTGTCGAGGCGGCGGCGGAGCGCTGGCCGGGCATCCGTTTTGATACCGAGGTGCTCTACACGCCCGAAGCCGGCCGGGTGAACGCGGATGCGTCGGTGACGGCTCTGCAACAGGCCGCGATAGCGCGCGGCGCCCGGGTGCAGCACGGCATGGCGGCCACCCGCCTCACGGTGCAGGGCGACGACAGCGTGCTGGTCGACACCGACGCCGAGCAGTTCCGGGCCCGACGGGTGATCGTCACGCTCGGCGCCTGGACCGGCTCGCTCCTCGAAGGCGTGCTGCCGCTGCCGCGCCTCGTGGTGACGCAGGAACAGCCGGCGCATTTCGCCGTGCTCGACACGAGCTTCACCTGGCCGGGCTTCAACCACGGCTACCGGCCTGGCACGCCCGGGTACGAGTACTGGCGCTCACCGGTCTACGGCATGCACACCCCGGGTGAGGGGATCAAGGCCGGCTGGCACGGTGTGGGGCCGGTCGTGGACCCCGACCTTCGCGACTTCACCTCGGAGCCCGAGCAGCTGCTGGCCCTCCGCCGCTACGCCCGCGAGTGGCTGCCCGGCGCGGACCCGGATGCCTTCACCGAGATCAGCTGCACCTACACGACCACCCCGGACTCCAACTTCGTGCTCGACCGCCGCGGCCCTGTCATCGTGGGCGCCGGCTTCTCCGGTCACGGCTTCAAGTTCACCCCCACCGTCGGCCGGATCCTCGCCGACCTCACGGTCGACGTGCCCGCCCCGCCCCTGTTTGCGCTGGCCCGCTGAGCTATCGTGCGGGCTCCTCGCGAGTTGCCGCATAGCGCCCCTTCGCGAGCGGGGAAGGGGACTTTGGCGGCAAGTCGGCGAAGGACATGTCGCCCACTTGCGGCATAGCGCCCCTTCGCGCGTGCGGAAGGGGAGCTTTGCGGCAACTCGAGGGCTGTGTGGTCGGGAGGCTGGACAGCAGGCTCAGCAGGCTCAGCAGGCTCAGCAGCCTCAGCAGCCTCAGCAGCCTCAGCAGGCGAGGGAGGCTGGCCGAGGGGCCCGGAAGGGGAGGTCGCCCGGGCGGCTCAGAACCGGCCGCCGCCGCCGCGCCGACCGCGTGTGCCCCCACCGCCGAAGCTGCCCGGGCTGCGGCCGCCCCCGAAGCCGCCGCCGCTCGAGCGCCGTCCGCCGCCGCCCATCCCGCCGAAACCGCCCCCGCCGCCGAACATCCCGCCGCCGCCGCCGCCCAGGATCTGGCCGATCAGGATGCCGCCGAGCACGGCGCCCATCGACCCGTTGCTGCCGCCGCGGCGACTGACCCCGCCGCCGCCGAAGAAGTCCCCGAAGTCGTCGCTGTCTGTGGAGAACCCGTCCACGTCGCGCCGGGCCATGGCCGTGGCCTCGGCGGCCAGGGAGCCGGCTCGCTGCGACACGGCGAGGGCGGCGGCCGGATCGCTCGCCACGAGGGACTCGGCCTGGGCGGTCAACCGGCCTGCCTCGGCCAGCCGGGTGCGGGCCTCAGCGCCGACCGCGCCCCGCCGGGCGGTGATGAAGTCCTCAGCGGCGGATACCTGGCTGCGGGCCGCCTGCAGGCTCTGCGCCAGCGCGGCCTGCAGCCGCTCTGCCTGCACCTGGGCGTTCCGCACGCCCTGCAGCGTGGCATCCATGGTGGCATTGGCGGCCTCGAGGCGCTGCAGCAGGTCGACCGGGTTCACCGGCGGGGCCGCGAGCGCGGAGCGCACCTCGGTGAGTGTCTGCTCGGTGCGGGCGATCACGCCCGGAACATCGGCCGACGCCTCTCCGGCCGCGGGCAGCCCGCGTGCCGTCGCGACGTCGGTGTCGAGGTCGGCGAGCACCTCCGGGATGCCCGACTCCGCGCGCTGCAGGTCGGCGGCGAGCCTGTCGACGGCGTCGACGAGCAGCTGCGCCTGGTCGACGGCCTCCTCCGCGGCGCGGATGCCGACCGCCGCGGCACTCGGTTCGCCGGCGGCCAGTCGCGCGCGGGCTTCAGCCAGCGCATTGGTGGCGAAGGTGAGCCGTTCGGCAGCCTGGTCGGGGTTGTCGGCGACCGTGGCGATGGTCTCGGGCGTGTAGCGGGCGGACAGCTCCTCCACCCGGGCCTCGGCCTGGTCGAGGCGGGCGTCGATGGCCCCGAGCTCGGTCTCCAGCCCGGCGGCCGCGGCCGGGGCGTTGGCCTCGAGCTTCCGCAGCTCGTCGAAGTCGGCGGCCTGCTCGTCGAGCAGCTGGTTGGCCTCGGCGCACAGCGCGATGATCTGCCGGTACCAGGCCCGCACCTGGTCTTCGGTGTCGGGTTCGGCGTCGTCGAGCCGCTGCTGCAGGGTGAACGCCTCGGACAGTTTCGCCGTGGCGGCGCCCACCGCCGCCTGGAAGGGCGCGGCGGCATCGGCGCCGTACTGGGCAACGGCGAAGCCCACCTCCTGGCCGCTGGTCTTGATGGCGTCATCGGTCGCGATGAGCGCGCTGGAGGCGTCGCGTTTCAGCTCAGGCGTCGACGCCTCGGCGCCACCCGGCCTCGCCACCGGGGCCGTGCCGCGGCGCCGCAGCGCCCAGATCACCACGGCGATGATGCCGCCCACGACGGCGAGCACGAGCAGCACCGTGACCCAATTGGGAAACCCGCCGCCGCTGGACGGGCTGGCGTCCCCGGGGGTGATCACCGGATCGCTGAGCGGCTCGCCGGCCACGCTCTGCTGCATGGCTGTGGCCCCGTTGATCGCGGCGCCGGCCCAGTCGTTCACCCGCAGCGACGGTTCGATGGCGGTGCTCTGCACCTCGGCGAGCTGGGCTTCGTCGAGCACAAAATCGGTGGCGACCGACAGCTGGTACTGCCGGTCATTTGTGGCCACGGCCAACAGCACGTCGTTGTCGCCGAAGCCGTTGTCCACCGCTGTGTAATCGGCCCACGTCGACGGGTCGTCCACGCCCTCGAAACTCGCCACGTAGGCCACGAAGAGGTCGATCTGGGTGTCGGCGAACAGTGCGTCGAGGGCGGCAACCACCTCGGGCTCCCGGTCGCCGAGAGCCCCGACGGTGTCGACGATGTGGCTCTCGCCGAAGTTCACCGGGTCATCCGCCCTGGCCGGTGCGGCCGCGCCCAGCCCGGTCCCGACCAGCGCGAGGGCGACGATCGCGACGAGCGCTGCCACGCGGGCGGCAGGCCCGGAGATCGTCGGTCGGATGCGCGGGTGGCCTGGCTGCATGGGGTCCATTTCCTCGGAAGCGCTCACGTGCGGCGTATTTCCCTCGAGCATAGAACCCCTCGCTCTGTTGCGCTCTGTTACCGCCGCCCGGATGCCGGCCGGTCGCCTCGGGCACACTGGAACGACACCAGCACCCGCTGCACCCTGCACGTCACGAAAGGCGAGCCATGACCACCCAGACGCTCGCCACGATGACCGCCCTGCCCACGGCCCGCGAAGACCGGCCCACTCTCGCCGTCGTCGAAGTCACCCGCAGCCGGCCGGACCGCCCCGAGTACCACGCCAAGGTGCAGACCCTCAACGCCACCGTCGTGGACGCCGGCACTGACGGCGGCTGGACCGTCGTGCGATTGGCCGCCGCGGACCTCGACCCCGCCGACCTGCTCGACCTCACCGACTCGGCCGACGCCGTCGTGATCGTAGGCGGCGAGGACATCGACCCGCGCTTCTACGGCGCCGACTCCGGCTATGAGGGCGAGACGGTGCACTTCACCGACGCCGATGCGGGCCAGATCGCGCTCGTGCAGCGCGCCGCCGAACGCGGCACCCCGCTGCTGGGCATCTGCCGCGGACTGCAGATCATCAATGTGGCCCTCGGCGGCGACCTCGTGCAGCACATCGACGACGGCATCCACCGTAACGTCGGCGTGCCCATCGACGAGATCCTCTCTACCCACGCCGTCGTGCTGCGCTCCACGAGCACCCTCGCCGAGGCCCTCGGCGACACCCGCATCTCGGTGCAGAGCGCCCACCACCAGAGCGTCGGCCGGCTCGGCGCGGGCCTCACGCCCGTGGCCACCGCCCCCGACGGCCTGGTCGAGGCCGTTGAGCACCGCACCGCACCGATCACGGGTGTGCAGTGGCACCCCGAGGCTCCGGATGCGCCGGCTGCCCAGCTGCCCCTGCTGCTGGCATCCCTGCAGAACGCGCTCACCCGCTCCGAGGCCGCCCGCGCCGCCTAACCTCGCGCGGGGCGCATCCGGGCGAGGAAGGCGGGCACGTCGAGTTCGTGCTCGAACGGTTCGGCAAGAGTGGTGGCGTCGTAGTACAGCCCGTCGGCCAGCAGCATCGTGGCACGGGCCAGTTCGGGGTCGCGCAGGTCGTCGTTCAGGATGTCGAAGTAGCGGCGGCGCATCTCAAGGACCACGCCCCGAGCACGGGGGTTGCGGCGGGCCAGTGTGCCGCCGGCCAGCGTGGCCCGGTCCAGGGGACTGTCGACGTACTCGGTGAGGGTCACGTAGTAGGCGGCCGCGCCGTTCGATGCCGCGCGCATGCGGTCGTATTCGGCCGCGGCGAGCGTCTCCAACCGCTCGATCAGGGCGGTTTCCAGGCCGTCCCGCGAGCCGAAGTGATAGAGCAGGCCACCCTTGGTCACGCCCGCAGCCTGCGCGACGGCGTCGAGCGAGGCACCGGACCCGCTCGTGTCGATGAGCAGTTCCTGGAACGCGGTGAGGATGCTCTCCCGCGCGCTGTCGCGATGTTGGGCCATGACCGCCACTTTACTGTACCTGGTGGTATAGTCTTATTCTGCTGTACCAGATGGTGCAGTAAAGCCCGTCGTTCCGCCAGGAACCCGTTCTCCAGCCAGGTTGATATGAGCACCACACACCCCATCCGCACTCACTCGGACGCCGAGTCGGCCATTCCCCGCGCCGGCCGACGCGAGTGGCTCGGCCTGGTGCTGCTGATGCTGCCCGTGCTGCTCATCTCGGTGGACAACACTGTGCTCAGCTTCGCCCTGCCGGCCATCAGCCTCGACCTGCGACCGAGCAGCACCACGCTGCTCTGGATCGTCGACATCTACCCGCTGGTGCTCGCCGGCCTGCTTGTGGCCATGGGCACCCTCGGCGACCGCGTCGGCCGCCGCAAGCTGCTCTTGATCGGCGCCACCGGTTTCGCCGTGGTGTCGGCCCTGGCCGCCTTCGCGCCCACCGCCGAGCTGCTCATTGCGGCCCGTGCGGTCATGGGCTTCTTCGGTGCCATGATCATGCCGTCCACGCTGTCACTGCTGCGCAGCCTGTTCCTGGATGCGCGCCAGCGCACCCTGGCCATCGCCGTGTGGGCCGGCGCATTCGCGGCCGGCTCGAGCCTGGGCCCCATCGTGGGCGGTGTCGTGCTGCAGCACTTCTCCTGGGGAGCGGTGTTCCTGATCGCCGTGCCCATCCTGCTGCCGCTCCTGGCGCTCGCCGGGTTCCTCATCCCCGAGTCGAAGGACCCCGCGCCGCTCCGGATCGACCTCGTCAGCGTCGGCCTGTCGCTGCTGACCCTCGCGCCGCTGGTCTTCGCGATCAAGACCCTGACGCACGACGGCGTTGGGCTGGTCGGCATCGGCGCACTGGCACTCGGACTGGCCGCCGGAACTGTGTTCCTCCGCCGCCAGCTGCGCATCGCCAACCCGCTGCTCGACCTGAGCCTGTTCCGCCACGCGCCGTTCGCCGGGTCGGTGCTGGCCAACTTCCTCGCCGTGTTCAGCCTGGTCGGCTTCCTGTTCTTCGTCTCCCAGCACCTCCAGCTGGTGCTCGGCCTCGACCCGCTGGCCGCCGGCCTGCTGCTGCTCCCCGGCGCGGTGCTCTCGGTGGCCGCCGGCCTGACCGCGGCCTATGTCGTGCGCCTCGTGCCGCCGCGTCTCGTGATCGTGGCGGGCATCCTGCTCTCGGCCCTGGGCTTCGGCGTGATCATCCTGCTGCGGGACAACCTCACCGCCGGTGTGGTGGCGCTCGCCTTCGGCATCCTGTCGGTCGGCGTGGGCGCCGCCGAGACCATCTCCAACGACACGATCCTCAGCTCGGTACCGGCCGACAAGGCCGGGGCCGCCGCCGGTGTCTCCGAAACCGCCTACGAGCTCGGCGCGGTGCTCGGCACGGCCGTGCTCGGCGCCATCCTCGCGGCGTCGTACCGGGCCAGCGTGGTGCTGCCGGAGGGGCTCGGTCGCGCCGAGACCGCCCAGGCCGGCGAAACCCTCGGCGGGGCGCTCGGAGTGGCCGGCGACCTTCCTGCCGCGTCGGCGGCCGCGCTCACCGAGTCGGCCCGGGCGGCCTTCGACAGCGGGGTGGGCGTGACCTCCCTCATCGCCGTGCTCCTGATGCTCGTCGCCGCGGCTGCCGTGCACCGCAGCATGCGCCCCTCGCGGTAAGCGCGGCCCGGGGTGATACTCGGGGCATGACCTCAACCGGCAGTCACCGCACCCTCGCGCCCAGCCGTCCGCCCGCACGCTCCGGCACGGAGAAAACGCTGGTCACAGTCGAGGCCGTCACCAGCATCAGCGCTCTGGCCGGCGGGATTCTGCTGATGCTCGGTCCCGACGGGGCGCTTCTCGCCGCGGACCCCGCCGTGCTCGAGGGCAGCCCGTTCGACGACTGGCTGCTGCCCGGCGCCGCGCTCACTCTCTTCGTGGGCGTGGGGTTCGGCGTGGGCGCGGTCTGGCAGTGGCGCAGGGGACCCTACGCGAGGCATGTGTCGCTGGCCGCCGGTGTCGGGCTGGTGGCCTTCGAGATCGTGCAGTTCACGGTGATCGGCCCACATCCGCTGCAGGCCGTGTTCGGCGTGGTCGGCGCGGCCACGGCGTACCTGGCCTGGCGGTTGCCCTCGGCCAGGCACGGCGCGACCGCCGCAGCTCGCTAGACCGCCCGGAACCCGCGCAGCCGCAGGCTGTTGGTCACCACGAACACCGAGGAGAGCGCCATGGCGGCGCCCGCGATCAGCGGGTTGAGCAGCCCCAGGGCGGCAAGCGGAATCGCGGCCACGTTGTACGCGAAGGCCCAGAACAGGTTGGTCTTGATGGTGCCGAGGGTGCGCCGCGACAGCCGGATTGCGTCGACGACGGCCAGCAGATCCGATCGCACCAGGGTGATGTCGGCGGCCTCGATGGCCACGTCGGTTCCGGTGCCCATGGCGATGCCGAGGTCGGCCGCGGCCAGCGCGGCGGCGTCGTTCACCCCGTCGCCCACCATGGCCACGACGTGCCCGGCGGCCTGCAGGGCGCGCACCCGGTCGACCTTGTCGGCCGGCAGAACGCCCGCGAAGACCTCGTCGATGCCCACCCGCGCGGCCACGGCGCGGGCCGCGGTCTCGTTGTCGCCGGTGAGCAGCACGGGTGTCAGGCCCAGGTCGATCAGCCGCGCCACGGCGGCGGCGCTCGACGGTTTGACCTCGTCGGCCACGACCAGGATGCCGCGGGCGACCCCGTCCCAGGCTACGGCGACACCGGTCTGGCCGGCCGCCTCCGCCGTGTCGAGGGCTGTCCGAAGCTCGCCCGGCAGGGTGATCTGCCACGCGTCGGCCAGCCAGCGCGGTCGACCGACGAGCACCCGACGGCCGTCGACCGAGGCCTGCACGCCGAAACCCTGCGCAGAGGCGAACTCCGTGGCAGCCGGCAGCACGCCGACCCTCTCGAGCGCCCCGTGAGCGATCGCGACGCCGATCGGATGCTCCGAGCCGGCCTCCGCCGCTCCGGCGAGACGCAGCAGCTCGGTGTGGGAGGCGGCCGAGGCCGAGGCCAGGCCGTGCACGGCCAGCAGCGCCATCTTCCCGGTCGTGACCGTGCCGGTCTTGTCGAGCACGATGGTGTCGACCCGGCGGGTGGACTCGAGGATCTGCGGTCCGCGGATGAGCACGCCCAACTGGGCGCCGCGCCCGGTACCCACCAGCAGCGCGGTGGGGGTGGCCAGCCCGAGCGCGCAGGGGCAGGCGATGATCAGCGTCGCCACGGCGGCGGTGAACGCCTGCTCAGCGCCGGCGCCGAGCGCCAACCAGGTGGCCAGGGTGCCCAGCGCGATGACGAACACGATGGGAACGAACACCGCCGACACCCGGTCGGCGAGGCGTTGCACGGGGGCCTTGCCCGACTGGGCCTGCTCCACGAGGCGGCCGATGCGCGCCAGTTCGGTATCGGCGCCCACCCGGGTGGCGCGCACGGTGAGCCGGCCGCCCGAGTTGACGGTGGCGCCGACGACGGCGTCGCCCTGGCCCACCTCCACGGGCACGGTCTCGCCGGTGAGCAGGCTCGTGTCGATGGCCGAGATGCCGTCGACGACGACACCGTCGGTGGCGATCTTCTCGCCGGGGCGCACCACGAAGAGGTCGCCCACCGACAGTTCGGCGATGGGGATGCGCTGCTCGAGGGAGTCGCGCAGCACCGCCACATCTTTCGCCCCCAGATTGAGCAGCGCGAGCAGTGCCGCACCCGAGCGGGTCTTGGCGCGGGCCTCGGCGAAGCGTCCGGCGAGGATGAACACCGTGACGGCAGCAGCGACCTCGAGGTAGATCTCCGTGCCGCCGGTCATGCTGAAGCTGAGCTGCATGGTCATGCCGGCGAGCCCCGCGTCGCCGAGGAACAGGGCGTAGAGCGACCAGCCGAAGGCGGCCAGCACTCCCACGCTGATCAGGGTGTCCATGGTCGCGGCGCCGTGGCGGGCGTTCAGCCAGGCGGCGCGGTGGAACGGCCAGGCGCCCCAGACAGCCACGGGAGCGGCGAGCATGAGGGCCAGCCACTGCCAGTTGGTGAATTGCAGGGCCGGAATCATCGACAGCAGGGTCACCGGGATCGCCAGGGCGGTGGAGATCAACAGGCGCTGGCGGAGCGCCGCGGTCTCGGCATCAGGGGCGGCCGCCGGGGCGTCGGCGCCGGCTGGGGGTTGGACCGGTGGCGGATCGGGCAGGGTGGCCGTGTACCCGGTGGCGACGATGGTGGCGATGGCGTCGTCGATGCTGGTGCCCTCGGGGAGCCGCACGGTGGCCTTGTCGGTGGCGTAGTTCACCGTGGCCTCGACCCCCGGCAGCCGGTTGAGCTTCTTCTCGATCCGGGCGGCGCAGGACGCGCAGGTCATGCCGCCGACGAGAAGGTCGACGGGGTCGCTCACTCGGCGGCGCCCGTGTCGGCCGGGCCCTGCAGTTCGTAACCGGCCTCATCCACGGCGGCCCGGATCTCGGCCAGGTCGGGGGAGCCGGCACTCGTGACGTGCACGGTGCTCACGGCGCCGGCCACGAGGTCAACGGTCACCGCGCTCACGCCGGTGACCGTGGACACCTCCTCGATCACGCTGGCCACGCAGTGTGAACAGGTCATGCCGCTCACCAGGTAGTCGGTGACGGTGTCGGAGGTGCTGTCGAGCTGAGCCATGGGACGAACCTTTTCGTGTTGAAGCGGATGCTGACGAAACTGATGGGAGGTTTGGATACCCCCTCCGGGTACTCTAGCGCACTTTCGTGATACCGTGAGGGGGTATAGGGCCAGCCGACACCAGGAGCACACCATGACGACCGACGCCGCCGTTCCCGACGCCATCGATCCCCACGCCGGGCATTCCCACGACGGTCCGCACGGCTACATCTCCAACAAGGACGACTACCTCAAGCGTCTGCGCCGCATCGAGGGCCAGGCGCGGGGCCTGCAGGGCATGGTCACCGACGACAAGTACTGCATCGACATCCTCACCCAGGTCTCTGCCATGACCAGTGCCCTGCAGTCGGTGGCCCTTGGGTTGCTGAACGACCACCTCAGCCACTGCGTCGTGGACGCCGTCGCGACAGGCGGCGAGGAGGCCCAACTCAAGCTCAAGGAAGCCGGCGACGCCATCGCCCGGCTGGTGCGTTCCTGACCCCTCGGCGCGCGGTGCGACATGCGCTGGCATTCAAGCCGCAGGCCTCTCTAGGCTGAGCGCATGACAGACGCGCCTGGCATCAGATTGCACCGTCGGATGACTGCGCGCGACACCGCAGAGCCACACCGGGTGTCGAGCCCGCTAGAGCTCCTCTTCGACCTCACCTTCGTGGTGGCCGTGGCCCAGCTCGTGGTGCAACTGGCGCACGGCCTCGAGCGCGGCCACGGGGCCGACGAGATCGCCCCCTTCCTGATGGTGTTCTTCGCCATCTGGTGGGCGTGGATGAACTTCACCTGGTTCGCCTCGGCGTACGACACCGATGACGTGCCGTACCGGCTGCTCACCCTGGTGCAGATAGGCGGGGTGCTGGTGCTCGCGGCCGGGGTTCCGGCCGCGTTCCTCGACCAGGATTTCCGGGCCATCACGGTGGGCTACCTCATCATGCGGCTGGGTCTCGTGGCCCAGTGGATACGGGCCGGCGCCGAGCATCCGGACGGTCGCGCGACGGCATGGCGGTATGCGGCAGGGGTGAGCCTCGTACAGCTCGGCTGGCTGGCCCGGCTCGCGCTGCCAGAGGAGCTCGGCCTGGCGTCGTTCGTGGTGCTCGTGGCGCTTGAGCTGGCCGTGCCGCCGTGGGCCGAGCGCTCCGGCAGCACCTTCTGGCACCCGCACCACATCAGTGAACGGTACGGACTGTTCACGATCATCCTGCTCGGCGAGGGTGTGCTCGCCGCCATCTACGGGGTGCAGGATGCGCTCGAAGCGCGCGGGTTCAGCGGCGATCTGGTGCTCGTGTCCGTGGCGTCGTTCATCGCGGTGTTCGCGCTCTGGTGGCTCTACTTCCTCGAACCGGCCGGGGAGGGACTCTCGGCCAACCGCGGTCGCTCCTATCTGTGGGGCTACGGGCACTACGGGGTGTTCGTGTCGCTGGCGGCCCTCGGCGCCGGACTCGAAGTGGCCGTGGCCGACGCCGGTCATCACGTCGAAGCGTCGGCGACGACCCTCGCCTTCGCCGTGGCGCTGCCGGTCGGTGCCTTCCTGCTGCTGCTCTGGGCCACCCACGCCGTACTGGATACCCGGTCGCAGGTGCGGCCGGCCGTGATCCTGCCCGCGGCGGCGGCCGTGCTGCTCGTTCCGCTGCTCGCCGGCACGGTCGGGGTCACCGTGGTGGTGCTGGTCATCGCCGCCCTGTGCGTGCTCATCGTGGCGCTCACCGTGGCCGACCAGTTACGCCGCGCCCGCGGCTAGGGCTTGGGCACCCAGTAGCCCACCCGGCCCAGCAGCTGGGTCTCCCGGTCGGCGTCGGAGGGGACCTCCACCTCGGGAGGGAACACGCCCATGGCCCGGAACCCCTCGACCTGCGGGCCGATCACGTCCCAGAGGGTGTCCACCAGCGGGGCGGGCAGGGAGTAGTCCCAGCCGAGCTGCCGGGCGATCGACCAGGCCTGGAAGGCCCGGTAGATGCTCACGTGCTCGAGGTACTCCCGCAGCGGGAAGTCGCCGTAGCTCAGGTGCACGATCTTCTCGGGGTCGAGGTCCTCGCTCACGGCCCTGGTGGCGAGGTCGTTGAGCCGGTCGTACGCGGCGATCGGATCGGCGCCGAGCAGATCGCCGTCGTAGGTGCCGCCGGCGTCTTCGATGGTGCGCCCGAGCAGCACATCGGGCACCCAGGCCTCGTCGCGGGCGTGCGCGGCAAGCACATCGCGCAGGGTCGGGTCGGGCGTGGCTGACCACTCCGCCGGCGCGGGCAGGTCGAGTTGCTGGGGAGTGATCCGGTCGATGACGGAGCGCAACGCGGCATCCGCCTGGAGGAAGAGCTCTCTCTGCTTCATGCTGGCACGCTAGCACCAGCGGCGGACACGTCGGCAGCGGGTAAAGTCCGCATGTGCCCGACCCGTTCACCACCTCCGAAGTCACCGACGCGATCGTGGGGTTCCTCGACCCGGCCGCGCGCAAGAATCTCGGCATCGCCGTGGCGCTGCTGGGCACGATCTTCCTGGCCCTCGGGGCCCAGCTGCAACACCGCGGGGTGGGCAAGGCCGCCCGGATCCGCGCGGCCGACCGGCAGCGGATGAGCGCCGGCCAACTCCTCGCCCTGCTGCGCCGGCCGTCCTGGTTGCTCGGCACGCTGCTGCTGGGCTGCGCGATCCTGCTGCAGCTCACCAGCCTGGGCCTGGCGCCGTTGCTCGTGGTGCAGCCGCTCGGTGTGGCCGCCCTGGTGCTCTCCACCGTCGTCGATTCCCGGCTCGCGCACACCCGGCTCGACGGCACGGTGTTGCGCTCGGTGGCGCTCTCCGTGGGCGGGATCGTTGTCTTCGTGACCATCGCCGCGGTGTACGCCGCCGACCGGCCGATCCGGCCACCGCAGGTGACCATCATCTTGATCCTGCTGGCCGCGGTGCTGGTGGGCTTCGGCCTGGTCTTCGTGTTCCTGCGCGCCCGGCTCACGGCCGTGGCCTGGGTGGTCGGCGCCGGAGTGCTCTACGCCTTCGTCGCCACGCTCGCCAAGCTCACCATCACCCAGCTCGTGTCGGGCCAGATCTCGCTGCTCACCCTCTTGTGCGTGGGCGGCGTCCTCACCGCGGCCGTCGTCGGCGGCATCTTCGTACAGATCGCCTATTCCTCCGGACCGCCCAACCTCGTCATCGCCGGGCTGACCGTGGTGGACCCGCTCGTGGCGGTCGGCATCGGCATCGTGGTGCTGGGGGAGGCCTCCGCCGCGCCACCCTATGCGCTGGTGGCCTTCGTGCTCGCCGGTGCTGTGGCCGCCTTCGGGGTCGTCGGGCTGTCCCGGCACCGGCCGCAGTCGACGCTGGAACCGGCACGGCCGGAATAGGCCGCCGAACCAGGTGCTGAACCAGGTTCCAGTGGCACACTGGCAATACCCTCCGAAAGCACGGCCGAATCACGGAGGGCGCCCAGCCAACGTGGGTAGCATCGATCTGATGTCAACCGTTCATTCGAAAACCCACCGCGCAGGCCGGTCTTTCGTCGTACTCGGTGTGCTGCTGTTCGTCCTCACGGGGTGCGGTGCGGCCGGGGTGGCCCAGAGCTCTCTGGTGACGTCATCAGACATCGACGGTTCCGGTGACGCCACTGCGACCGCGGAGGCCGAGGAGCCTGCCGCCGAGGCCGCCGGCTGCCCTGCCACCCCCGCCGAGATGCCGGCCGGAGCCGCCAGCGCCGAGATCGCGGATGTCGACGGCGACGGCGAGAACGACACCGAGTGGTATTCCGAAGCCAGCTCGCCATTCACCTACGGCATCACCACGGCATCGGGCGCCACGCACACCCTCACCGACGATCTGGCCGGGCCGGGGACGCACAGCGGCTGGACGGCGACGCTGCACAATGGGGTGGTCGTCACGGTTCTCGACGACGGTCGCAGCGCCAGCCTGCACGCATTCGTGGATTGCGAGTACGTCACACCGATCGGCGTGGACGGCCGGCCGTACACCTTCGACATGCAGAACCTGCGCGGCAACGGCACCGGCGTCGGCTGCCTCGAGGTGGAGGGCGGGCTCGAGCTGAACGGCCTGCAAGTCGCCGAAAAGCACGGGGACACCTATGCCCTGATGGCCACCGGAATCACGGTCTCCGAGAACGGGCTCTCCGCCATGAACGGCTATACGGCCGTGTCGGGCTCCGTGCCGGAAGACGACCGCCGGGTCAGCGCGGCGCAGACCTCATCCTGCGCCAACGCGGCCGTCGTGAGCACCAGCGGCCACTAGCGCACTCGGCCAGGGTGGCCGACGAGGGTGCCGCACGCGCTCACCGGCCGCGTTCGTACCGGCTCAGGTTGATGGTCTCGTCGGCCCGGGCCTCGGCCCAGCCGCGCATCGGGTTCAACCAGAGCAGATCGGCCACGGTGATGCCGAACCGGTCGGCGATGGTCTCCAGCGCGTCTTGTGGCGCCACCACGTACCCCGACGGGTTTCCCGCGCTGTCGTAAATCACGGTCCCTCGAGCGGTGGCTACTTCTCCGGAATCCACGACCGCCAGGTCGGGGTGCATATCCGGTACCGCCCAGACGAGTTCGGCCGTGGCCATCACCCGCCCGAAGGTGATCCCGTCGACCTGCTCCCAGAGCACGGCCGTGCGCATCCAGCTGGGATCGTTCGTTATCAGCTGGTCGCCGTATCCGTTGCCGGCCGCGATGTCGAAGGTCTGCCGGTCTGTCGTGAGCACCGGGGCGTCGGCGACGTAGCTGCGGGCGGTCCGGAATCGGGCCGCCGACGAGTCGTCGGTGAGGGCGTTGAGCTCGAGGGTCACGGTGCTCTCGGTGGGGCCGAGGTCGAGGTTCAGCACGCTCAGAGTCAGCCGGCCGGAATCAGCGCTGATCTCGACGGTTCCCGAAACGGGCACCTTGGTGCTGGCGTCGAAGGTGCCCGTGCCCAGCACGGTGCCGGCAGCCAGCTCGTACAACTCGGTGATGGGCTGGGGCGCCGGGCTGGCGATGCTCGGGCTGGGTGGAGAGGTGAGGCCCTGATCAGCCGTGCACCCGCTCAGAGTCACCAGAACCAGGGCCATGCCCCACACCCGCCGCCCAGTCGCACCCGTCACCGTGACCCCCCGGCTGCAATCTAGCAGTGCAGGGTCAGCCGCACACAGCGCTACGGGAATTGCAAACTCGGCGTGCACCTGAAACTCTATGCAGTGGGGGGCTTCGAGCGCGAGGTCCAATCAGACACGACGGAGAGAGCGCGACCATGACGCAGCGGGGGCTCGGGGCGGCACACGGCGGGGTGGTGCGGCTCGTGCCCGACTATGCGGGCACTGTGCTCTGGTTTCCGCATCCGGTCGCCTACGCGCACACCCGGCTGCATCCCGACCTGATCACCGACCTGATCCGCTGGGAGCTCGGGTACTACGACGCCCTCGACGCCGGCTTCAACTGGCAGAGCCCCGCCCACGCGAGCGCCTTCACAAGTGATGGCGTCGCCCTTGCCCTGCGTCTGGCGGTGCAGCTCGGTGCCGGCTTCGACGTCGAGTTCGCAACCTACGAGGCCGGCGTGGCCAGCCGACGGTTCCGCAGCGAGCTGCCGGCCGACAACCCGAGCGCCGCAGCGGCCTTCACCGCGCTGTCCGCCCGGCCCGCCTCCAGCTGGGCTCCCACCGGCTGGCCGACCCGGGCGATGCGCGACACCATCGGCATGTGAGCCCGGTGCTGCGCGGGGTGTCGGCGCCTCCGGTCACGGCCTCTCCTCTCCCCGGGCCTGCCCGGACGGGTGTTCCTCGGTGAGCCGCCCATCGGCGTCAAGGGTGAGCCAGTCGGTGATGCCCAGCCGCCCGAGGAAGGCGTCGTCATGACTGACCACCAGCAATGCGCCGCGGTACGTGCCCAGGGCCCCGACCAGCTGGTCGACGCTCTGCAGGTCGAGGTTGTTGGTCGGCTCGTCGAGCACGATCAGCTGTGCCGGCGGGTCGGCCAGCAGCAGCCGGGCCAGGCACACCCGGAACCGCTCACCGCCGGACAAGCTGCGCACCGGCCGGCCCACCGCCTCCCCGCGCAGCAGGAACCGGGCGAGCCGGCTGCGCAGCTCACCAATGGAGGCCTGCGGGGCCGCCGCGCCCAGATTCTCCAGGGCGGTCAGCTCCTCATCGAGCCCGTCGAGCCGCTGGCTGAGGTACCCGATGCGCCCGGTGTGCGCGATCGCGGTGGCCAGGCCCGCCCGCGCAGTCTGGGGATGCACGAGCGTTTCGAGCAGGCTCGTCTTGCCCACTCCGTTGGGCCCGGTGAGGGCCACCCGGGCGGGGCCGTGCAGCAGGAACGTGCGGTTGCTGCCGGCGAGTTCGGCCAGCCGTTTGCCGCTGGGCACCTGCGGGTCGGGCAGGTCCACATGGATGCTCTCGTCTGAGCGCACCCGGGCGGATGCGTCGGCCGCCACCCTGCGCGCATCCGCCACCTTGCCGTCGGCCTCACGGTGCAACTTGCCCGCCGAGACCTGCGCCGCAGACTTGCGAAGCCCCATCACGATCTTGGGCACGCTCTTGTTCTCGAACTCGCTGCGCGCGAACCGTCCCCGGCGGGCAAGCTTGGTCTCGGCCTCGATGCGCTGCGCCTTCTCCTTCTTCACGGCCTGGTCGGCGGTGCGCTGTGCTTGCATCGCGGCGGTCTGCTCGCGGTCGCGGTGCTCGAGGAAGGCGCTGTACGGTCCGCCGAAAACTGTGAGGCCGCCCGCGTACAGCTCCGCGATGTCGTCCATGAGCTCGAGCAGCGTGGTGTCGTGGCTGACCACGACGAGCGCGCCCGGCCAGGAGCGCACCAGGGCTGCCAGCCGCGCCCGGGCCGCTCTGTCGAGGTTGTTGGTGGGCTCATCGAGCACCGTGATGGGCGCATTCGTCAGGCGGAGGCCGGCAACGGCCACCAGTATCGCCTCGCCGCCGGACATCGCGCCGACGGGCCTGTCGAGATCGGCCTCGGCCAGCCCGGCCGAGTGCAGCGCCTCGCCGGCTTGGCTCACCAGGTCCCAGTCGTCGCCGAGCACGTCGAAGTTCCGCTCCTCGACATCGCCGGCCTCGATCGCCCGCAGCGCGTCGAGCTTGGCGCGCACCCCGAGCAGGTCGGCCGCCGTGGCGGTCACGCCCAGGGTGAGGGTCTGCGGCAGGTAGCCGACATCGCCGGACAGCACGACGCTGCCCGTGCTCGGCTGCAGCCGGCCGGCGATGAGGCGCAGCAGGGTGGACTTGCCGGAGCCGTTGGCGCCGACCAGGCCGGTGCGTCCCCGGCCGAAGGCGGCGGTGAGACCGGTGAGGGCCGTGGAGCCGTCGGGCCAGGTGAGGCCCACATCCGTCAGAACAATGGTCGGAGTGTGTGCAGGTGAAGTGTGTGTCGCAGCCATGGGGCTCCCCGTCGTCAGTGAATGCACTGACCCCGGATGCCGCGGCGCGGCCGATCGACAGGGTCAGCGCGTGAGCGCGAAAACGGCGAAGAACTTCACTGGCTGAACCTGACTCTGGGGAATGGGACCGCTCCAGTCTGCCACGGCCCGGGCGTTTGTGGCGAGCCGGGTCACCCCACATCGGGCACGGCGACGACCTTGCCGTGCAGGTCGCCGGCGGCGGCCCGGGCGTGCACAGCGGGAAGTTCGCTCAGCCAGACGCGCTGCGAGACCTCGACGGTGAGTTCGCCGCCGTCGACGAGGGCGACCAGCTGGGCCAGCTGATCCCGGTCGGCACGGACGAAGACCCCAGCGGTGCGCACGCCGCGCTCCGCGTCGCCCGGTGTCGTCATCCAGGCGGTTGTGGCGACGACGATACCGCCGTCGCGCACGAGCGGGACGAGCGCGGCGAACTCCTCCTCGCTGATCGGCGCCAGGTTGAACAGGACGTCGACGGGCTCGGCGACGGAATCGAGGACCGCGGCGTCGGTGTGGTCGATGATCTCGTCGGCGCCTGCCGCCGCGACGGCGCGCCTGCTGCGCGGGCTCGCGGTGGCAACCACATAGGCGCCGGCCCGCTTGGCGAGCTGGATGGCGTATCCGCCGACCGCGCCACCGGCACCGGTGATCAGTAGCCGTTGGCCCTTCGTGAGCCCGCCCAGGTCGAACAGGCCCTGCCACGCGGTGAGTGCGACTGACGGCAGTGCGGCCGCGTCGGCGAGGGGGATGCTCGAGGGCGCTGTGACGATCGCATCGGCCGGAGCGACGACGAACTCCGCCGCCGCGCCATCCTCGACCATGGGAAGGAAGCCCACGACGGCATCGCCTGCCTGGATGCCGGTGACACCGGTGCCGACGGCGTGGATGGTGCCGGACACGTCGTAGCCGGGCACGTGCGGCAGGGTCACCGGGAATGGCAGGGTTCCGGCCATGATGCCGTTGTCGGCCGGGTTGAACGCGGAGCCCGCCACCCGGATGAGCACCTGGCCCGCGGCCGCACGGGGCTGCGGGGCGTCTTCGTAGCGGAGGACTTCGGGGGACCCGAACTGGTGGAAACGTACTGCCTTCATGGGAATTCTCTCTCTTTCGGAAAACGGCTATTGCTTCGACGTCGAAGCAAGTGAGAGAAAACGTAGCATTGCTTCGACGTCAAAGCAACTACGATGGGGGAATGCCAGAACAGACGCCGTCGCTAGACCCCGTTGAGCTGGGCGCGTACTTCGCGTTCATGGAAGTGGGCAGCCTGATTCGCCACGCGGTGGAGCAGCAACTCATGGACGTGGGCCGGCTCAGCTACGTGCAGTTCCAGATCCTGGCCCGGCTGGGAGACTCGCCGCGCGGCAGCCAGCGGATGACCGATCTGGCGGACAGCATCGTCTACAGTCGCAGCGGTCTCACCCACCAGGCGGGACTGCTCGAGAAGGCCGGTCAGGTGACCCGGGCGCCGTCCGTCGACGACGAACGGAGCGTCACGATCACCATCACCGACGCTGGGCGCTCCGTGTTGGCCGAAGTCTTCCCCGGGCACATCGAGGTGCTCAAGAACCTGTTTTTCGCCCCGCTGAGCCGCCCGGACGTGGAAGCCCTGGCCGGGTCGCTGACCTCGGTGCGCGACCATCTGCGCGCGGCCCCGCCCCGGTCGGCCGCACCACGGCGCCGCAAGACCGGTTAAGACCCGGTGCCACCCGGCTCCCGAGAAGCACCTAGTCCACGATGAACAGCCGGGCGCCCGTCTGGGTGCTCGACCGGTGCGCTTCCATGCCGGTGGAGACCGTATAGCTCTCGCCGGCCGTCAGCAGCACGACGCGACCGTCGTCGAGTTCGGTGCGGAGGGCGCCGTCGAGCACCAGAAGTACGTGGCCGCGCGAGCACCAGTGATCGGCCTCGTAGCCGGGGCTGTACTCCACCATGCGGGTGCGCACGTCACCGACCGTCACGGTGCGCCAGATCGCCTCACCGGTCGTGCCGTTGTGCACGGTGCGGGGCACATCGGCCCAGGTCGTGGTGAGGAATGCCAGCCCCGGCTCAAGCATCGGAGGTGCTCGCGTCGAGGAAGCGGGCCTCCAGCTCGGCGAAGAACGCGTTCGACAGGCTCTCGAACTCCGCGGCCGTGAGGCGGATGTCGTCGCCCACCTCGAGCTTCAGCACGGTCTTCGCCGGCACGTACTTCAGCACGGTGTCGCCGCGCAGCACGGCGTGATTTGTGAGCAGGGAGGCGGCGATCAGCTCCACCTCGTTGAGCGCATTGCTGTCGGTGCCGGTGATCGCGCGCACCCGGTGCACGAAGAACCTGTCGAGGGCCAGCACCAGGTTGTTGCAGAACAGCGGTTCGAAGTCATTCAACGCCGCCTGGGCGGTGTCTCCCGTCGTTTCAGCGGCGAGGGTGGCATAGGCGGCGAGCTGTTCCGCCACGCTGAACCGCGCGGCGTTGATCTCGTCGAGAGTGTAGGTCTTGCGCCCGAGCATGCGTACTCCTTCGAAACGGCTGCGCGATCGGATCGCTCTGCGGCAGCTCACAGTGTCAGGTCGAGACTAGTCAACCTGCCCGCGCTACCCTGAGGCCAAGCGAGAGATTGCGGGGAGTGCGGTGTTGGGATCGTTCTGGGTGTGGATCGTGCTGGGCCTGATCGCTCTCGGCTACGCGGCCGCCATCGGTTTCGCCACCCGGTCTCTGCTCGGCACCACGGTGGGATGGCTGCGCACCACCCTCGTGGCGGTGCTGGTGTTCATCGGCTGCTGGCCGTTCGCTTACTTCACCGCCACTCAGGCGCGGCTGATCACCGAGAACGGCGACCTCAAGGTGCCCGCGGTCGTGCTGGTGCTGTTCGTCGCGCTGGCCTTCGGCTGGGTGTTCGCGTTCGGCATGGCTCTCCTGGTGGCGACGGAGGCACTGTGGCCGACCACCGCCGCCAACCCCGTTGATGCGTTCCGGGCCGCGCTGCACCGGCGTCGGCGCACCAAGCGGTACCTGCAGATCCTCACCCTGCTCTCCCGGCACGGCATCGGCTGGATCGTGCAGGAGCGCCCCGGCGCCGCCGCGCGCCAGCAGCGGGTGGGCGGCCGGGCGCCGGAAGCCCTGGTCTCGGCCATCAACGACGCCGGCGTCACCTTCGTCAAGCTGGGTCAGCTGCTCTCCACTCGGCGGGACCTGCTGCCGCACAGCTACACGGTGGCGCTCTCGTCGCTGCAGTCGGGGGCCACGACTCTGCCGTGGCCGGCCGTGCGCGCCGTGATCGAGGCTGAGCTGAAGGCCCCGCTGGAGACAGTGTTCGCCACGGTGAACGAGGAGCCGCTCGCGGCGGCATCCGTGGCGCAGGTGCACACCGGCACCCTGCTCGACGGCACCGCTGTGGTGCTCAAGGTGCAGCGGCCCGCCGCGGCCGCCCAGGTGGCCGCCGACATCGACATCATCGTGCGGCTTGCCCAGCGGGTGGAGAACCAGACCAGCTGGGGCCGGGATTTCGGGGCGGTGTCGCTCGCGGAGGGGTTCGCCAGGTCGCTCCGCAACGAGCTGGACTACCGCATCGAATTCGCCAGCACCCAACAGATCGGCAGTGTCGTCGCCTCGTCGGCCGCCGCCGAGGTGCTCGTGGTGCCGCGGGTCTACTCAGAAGCGAGCACCCGGCGGCTGCTCACCATGGATCTCATGGACGGGGTGCCGCTGAACGCGGCGGGGGAGCAGCTCGACCAGATGTGGCCGGAGGAGCGCGCGGCGCTCGCCGCGGCGCTGCTCGACGCCGTGCTCGAACAGCTGATCGTCACCGGCATCTTCCACGGCGACCTGCACCCGGGCAACCTGATGCTACTCGGCGACGGCCGGCTGGGCATGATCGACTTCGGCAACGTCGGGGTGCTCGAACGCAGCATGCGGGAGGGCCTGGTCACCCTGCTGCTGGCCGCGGCCCACGACGACGACGTCGCCACGACGGATGCGCTGCTGCTCGTGGTCGAAGCGCCGGCCGACGCCGACATCAAGGGCCTGCAACGCGACCTGGGCCGCATGCTCACCCTCGCCCGGCACAGCGCCGAGGGCGAGGGATCGATCTTCACCGCCATGCTCGACATCGTGCGGGAACACCACCTCGCGATCCCGTCCACCCTCGGCCTGGCGCTGCGCTCGCTCACCACACTCGAGCGCTGCCTGGCGATCCTCGACCCCAGCTTCGACATGGTGAGCACCGCATTCGAACGGGTGCCGCACTTCCTGCGCCGGCTGTTCACCCCGCAGTCGGTGCTCGGCTCCGCCCAGGCGCAGGTGGCCGTGCTGCGCACCACCGCCCGCCGGCTGCCGCGCCGGCTGGAGACCATCAGCGCCGCGCTGGAAAAGGGCACCTTCAGCGTGCGTATCCGCGCCTTCTCCGAACCGGACGACCGCTGGTGGCTGGGCTCCGTGGTCATCGAGACCATCGGCGCCCTCATCGCGATCGCCGCCGTGAGCCTGGGCGTGGTGCTCGTGGTGTCCGACGCCGGCCCAGACTTGGTCTCCGGGGTGCGGCTCTACGCCTTCCTCGGCGCCACCATCGGCCTGGTCGGCTTCGTGCTGATCATCCGGGCGCTCCGGCAACTGTTCCTGCGGCATCCGCAATAACGTCGCCTGCGGCACGCTGCCGGAACGCGACCATGTTCATCCGGTTGCCGCAACGGATGCTGCAGAACCGCTTCGACCCGTTGCGGGACAGGTCCACCAGCAGCCCGTCGCAATCCTCCGCCGCGCAGGCGCGGAGCCGGGCGCTCTCGTCGCTGCGGATCACGTCGACGAGCGCCAGCGCCACCTCCACCAGGATGCGTTCGGCCAGCGGCGCGGCCGGGTCGGTGGCGTGCAGGTGCCAGTCCATGCCGTCGTGCCGCATCAGCCGGGGGAGCGCCTGAGCGCTCTGCAACAGGCCGTTGACCTCCAAGGCCGCATCGTCGCGATCGAGCGTCCAGATTCGCCGCAGCCGCTGGCGGGTGGCTCGTACCTCGGCCAACTCGGTCTCGGTGCGGTCCAGGCGTCCGGAGAACCGGTGGGCGTCGAATAGCTGCACGACCTGGGCGGGGGAGATGAGCTCGTCGAGCCCGCTTTTGGTGGCTCCGGCCACGGTGTTGGCGAGGTCGACGGTGAAGGCGAGACTCGCCTCGGTGTCAGGGGCAAAATGCAAATTGACTCCTTACTCACGATCACACTATCTTCATGATTAGCGCCCCGGCAAGACCTCTGACCCGCCCGGCGCACAGGAGCCCCATGAACCGCTCGTCCACCTCGCTCGGCCTGGTCATCGCGGTCGTCGCCGCGGCCACGTTCGGCCTGTCCGGCGCCCTGGCCAAGCCGCTGCTGGAGAGCGGCTGGAGCCCGGCCGCTGCGGTCACCGCTCGGGTGCTGATCGGCGGGATCGTGCTGTCGCCGCTGGCGGTGCTGTCGTTGCACGGCAAGTGGGCACTGCTCTGGCGGGCGCGCTGGCGGGTGCTGGCGATGGCCCTGATCGGCGTCGCGGCCACACAGCTACTCTACTTCGGGGCGATCGAACGCATCCCCGTGGGCACCGCCGTGCTCATCGAGTACATGGCGCCGTTGCTGCTGGTGGGCTGGGCGTGGGCGCGCAGCCGGCAGAGCCCCAAGGCCGTGGTGCTGATCGGCTCGGTCGTGGCCCTGGCCGGCCTGGTGCTCGTGGTGTCGCCGGGCGGGTCGGCCAGCTTCGATGTGCTCGGGCTGCTGCTCGCCCTGGGGGCGATGGTGGGGTGCGCCATCTACTATCTCGTGGCGGCGCATCCGAGCGACGGGTTGCCGGCCGTGGCGCTGGCCGGATTCGGCCTGCTGCTCGGCGGTCTGCTGCTGGGCCTCGTCGGGCTGTCCGGGCTCGTACCGTTCCGCACGTCCACGGCCGATGTGGCGATGTTCGGCGCCGAGGTACCGTGGTGGCTGCCGCTGATGATCATCGGCGTGGTGGCCACGGCCGTCGCCTACTCCACAAGCATCGCCGCCAGCGAGATGCTCGGCTCCCGGCTGGCGTCGTTCGTGGGCCTGCTCGAGGTGGTGGCCGCCACCTTCTACGCCTGGCTGCTGCTGGGCGAGCAGCTCACCGTGCCGCAGCTGCTCGGCGGGCTGCTGATCCTCATCGGCATCGGCTTTGTGCGCTCAGAGAAGACGGATGCCGTGATCGAACCGGCATCCGTCCCCCTGGGAGAGCCCCTCGAAAGCGAGGGGCTGCCCGGCCGACCGGGCTAGTGGGCGACGACCGGCTCGGCATCCTCGCTCAGGTGCGCGTTGGCCAGGGACAGGCCGTGGCCCATCCGGCGGAAGAGCAGCGCCGCGATAATGCCGCCGACGGCGAAGAACCCGGCGCCCCACCAGTACGCGGTGGCGTAACTGGTGACAGCGGCCTGAGCGGCCACCTCGGCCGTGGCCGGCAGGTGCGCGGCCACGTAGTCGGCCGCCGCGGTGGCCGCCAGAGTGTTCAGCAGAGCCGTGCCGATGGACCCACCGACCTGCTGGCTGGTGTTCACCATGGCCGATGCGACGCCGGCGAACTGGCGGTCGACGCCCAGCGTGGCGGTCTGCATCGAGGCGGGCATGATCGAGCCCATCGCGAAGCCCAGGATCAGCAGCGGCGGCAGCACGTTGGCCGCATACGTGCTGTCGAGGTCCAGGTTGGTGAGCAGGATCATGCCGATCATGCCCAGCCCCATGCCGAACGGCACCATGATCTTCGGGCCGAACCGGGGCACGAAGATGTTCGTCGACAGCTGCGCAGAAAGCACCAGCATCGCGATCATCGGCAGGAACGAGAAGCCGGTCTGCATCGGGGTGAAGCCCAGTGAGGTCTGCAGGTAGTAGGTGACGAACAGGAAGATTCCGAACATGCCCGCGCCGGCGATCATCACCGAGAGGTACGCGGCGCCGCGGTTGCGGTCGAGAACGATCGAGAGCGGCAGCAGCGGATGCGTGGCCTTCCGCTGCCAGAGCACGAACGCGACGAGCAGCACCACGGCGCCGCCGAGCATGCCCCACGTCAGCGGCGAGTCCCAGCCATCCGTCTCGGCGTTGGAGAACCCGTAGACCAGCCCGAAGAGGGCTGCGGAGACGAGGAGGGTGCCGGGGATGTCGAGCTTGGGGCGGGGCCCGGTGCGCTTGAGGGTGTCGACGAAGATCGCGGCACCGATCACGGCCACGATCGCGATGACGACGTTGATGTAGAGGTTCCAGCGCCAGTCGAAGTACTCGGTGAGGAAGCCGCCGAGCAGGAGGCCCACGGCGCCTCCCGCGCCGGCGATCGCGCCGAAGACGCCGAAGGCGCGTGCGCGCTCCTTGGGGATCGTGAAGGTTGTGGTGAGCACCGCCAGGGCGGTGGGCGCCAGCAGTGCGCCGAAGGCGCCCTGCAGGGCGCGGGCGGCCACGAGCCAGCCGAAGCTGTCGGCGGCCCCGCCCAGCGCGGAGGCGATGGCGAAGCCGATGAGCCCGATGATGAAGGTGCGCTTGCGGCCGATCAGGTCGGAGAGCCGGCCGCCGAGCAGCAGCAGGCTGGCGAAGGCGAGGGAGTAGGCGGTCACGATCCACTGGCGGTCGCCGTTGGAGAAGCCGAGGTCGGCCTGGGCGGAAGGGAGGGCGATATTCACGACGGTGGAGTCGAGCACGACCATGAGCTGGGCGAGGGCCACCACGCTCAGGGTCCACCACCGGCGGGAATGGGGCACGGGGGTGCTCGTCGCGGGAGACGAAGCGGGGATCGTTTTAGACATAAACGCGACTCTATACGATACTGTGGAGTTCCGGATCTTAACAGTTCCTGAATTTACGCCCCGGTAACATGTGGAGTTGTACAGGGAAGGTCCGGTGCCTGCCGACGTACAGGCTGGTGGCGCATAATTTCAGGACCCGGCAGGGGCCGGAATCAGGACAGACAGAATGGAGATCGCCGCAATGACGCAGGTCGAACCCGGTGCGCTGGAGAGTGTTGTGGCGGAGACCACGGTGGTCGAACCTACAGTGGTCGAAACCAAGCTCGGCCGCAAGCGTGACCACACCCGCGACCCGGAGATCCTCGCAGCTGCGCTCGAAGTTCTCGCCGAGACGGGTTTCGACGGCATGACCATCGACATGGTCGCCACCCGGGCGAAGGCCGGCAAGGCCACCCTGTACCGGCGGTGGCCGTCCAAGAACGAACTCGTCATAGACGCGGTCGCGTGCATGAAGCAGGCCGACCTTGACCAGTCCCGGCTGCCGGACACCGGTACGCTGCGCGGCGACCTGGTGGCGATGATCAAGCCCCGCACGATCGATGACGCCGTCAAGAAGATGCAGATCATGGCCGGTGTCATGTCGATGATCTCGGCCACCCCCGACCTCGCGGACGCGGCCAACGATGCTCTCATCAAGCCGCGCGCCGCGGCCAACCGGTTTCTGATTCAGCGGGCGATCGATCGCGGCGAGGTCGACGCCGACTGCGACATAGACGCCCTGTGCCTCGTCACCCCCGCCATGGCCACCTACCGCACGCTCATCGAACGTAAGCCCGTTGACCGAAACTTTCTCATCTCGCTCATCGACGGCGTGCTGCTGCCGGCGCTCGGTCTGCGCGGCGGTGACACGGCGCGGCGCGGTAAGGTTGCGCCACCGGCCTCGTAGCCGGCGGAGTTCCATCTCGACGAAGAGAGCGTGTCATGTCCGGCAAGTATGAATTGACTGCAGACCGATCCGGTGGCTATGTCTTCAAGCTCAAGGCCCACAACGGCCAGGTGCTGATGACCTCGGAGAGCTACCAGACCAAGGCGGACGCCCTCAAGGGCATCGAGATCGTCAAGGCCGATGCCAAGGGCCGTGTCGTCGACCTCACCGAGCCCAAGTAGGCCCGGCCACCGCCCCTAGAGCTCGGTGTCGGCCACCGCGAAAGTGTCGCAGGCAGCGGCCCCGCCGGTGTAGCCCGTCTGGAACCACTTCTGACGCTGTTCGCTCGAGCCGTGCGTCCAGGTCTCCGGGTTCACCTGGCCCTGGGCCTTCTCCTGAATGCGGTCATCACCGATGGCCGACGCGGCGTTCAGCGCGTCCGCCATCTGGGCGTCGGTGATCGGGTCGAGCAGCGGGACGCCGTCGGCATCCGTGGTCTCGGTCGCCGAGCCCAGCCAGGCGCCGGCGAAGCAGTCGGCCTGCACCTCGAGGCGCACGGCGTCTGAGGTGGGCCCGGTCTGGGAGGTGTCGGCGCTGGCGAACGTGCCCGCGAGGTTCTGGATGTGGTGGCCGAACTCGTGCCCCACGACGTAGAGCTGGGAGAGCGGGCCGGCCGTGGCGCCGAACTGGCTGCGCAGCTCGTCGTAGAAGGCGGTGTCGAGGTAGATCTGCTGGTCGCTCGGGCAGTAGAACGGCCCCACCGCGCTCGTCGCCGAGCCGCACCCGGTGTCGACCGCCTGCTCGAACAGGTAAATCATGGGGGAGGCGTACCCGATGCCCATCGCCGGAGCCTGCTCGGACCAATAGGCGTCGAGGGAGTCGAAGGTCAAGCCCACCCGGCAATCCACGTCGGCGTTGGCGTCGGCACCGGTGTCGCAGTTCGTCAGGGCGGTGCCCTCGCTCTGGCTGCTCGTGCCGCTCGTGCCGCCGCCCACGAGGCCGGTGAGGTCCACCCCGAGCAGCTGCGAGAGCAGCACGATGGCGACGAGGCCCAGGCCGCCGCCGCCGACGGCGAGGCCGGTGCGGCGGCCCGATTTGCGGACCCCGCGGCCGGAGTATTTGGCGTCGTCGTTAAAACTCATTCCTCGACACTAAGCGATCCTCAGTTCCGGCCGGTGTCGCCACGGCGCCGCGCGGCCGAATCCTGGCGGCTCGCGGGCCTCACGGCACGCCCCCGTAGGATCGGGTTCATGGCCCTCCTCCACACAGCAGACCTGACGCCCACCAAGATCGAACTGCTCAGCGGCTGGGTACCCAGTCAGCCGTGGTTTTCCGGTGAGGCGGATGCGCCGCTCGAGAACGTCGCCGCGTACCGCTTCGACGACCCAGACGGCGAGGTGGGCGTCGAGACCCTCCTCGTGAGTGCCGGCACCGGCCCGGCGCTGCAGGTGCCCGTGACGTACCGGAGTGCGCCGCTCACGGGCGCCGACGCCGCCCTCATCGGAACGACCGAGCACTCGGTGCTGGGCAAGCGGTGGGTCTACGACGGAGTCGGCGACCCGGTCTACCTCGCCGCCGTCGCCACGGCTGCGTTCACCGGTGGTCGCCAGGCCGAGCTGCAGATCGAGATCGACGGCCAATTGGTCCTCCGCGAACCCACGGCCGTGGTCGCCGGCAGCGGAGCGCCCGGCGGACCTGCCGTGACGCTGCCCGCCGTCGGCGAGATCAGCATCAGCGAGACATCGGGCGCCACCATCGTGACGGCCGGCCCGCTACGGATCGTCGTGGCCCGGGAGCTCGGCGACAACGACGTGCTGGCGGACCAGGTGCCCGACTCGGCCGTCCACGAGGTGCTCGCCGGAACCTGGACCGAGCAACCGAGCCTGCGCACACTTGTGCTGGTTGGGGTCGTCGCCGACTAACCCGGGCACCTGGACGCCCGGCACTGCTAGCGTCAGCCCATGGGGCTGTCGCGGATCGTTGTCACAGGCATGCTGGCTTTCCTGCTCTGCGGATGCGCGTCCGCGCCAGGCGGGGAGCTTGCGGCCTCCGAGACGCCCCCGCCGCCCACCCGGGCCGCGCCCGCACCGAGCGATCCCGTACCGACCGTGCCACCACAAACCACGCAATCTTCTGCTGACGCGCCCCTCACGTGTGCCGACCTCGTCGGTCAGGCGGACGTGGACGAGGCGCTTGGCTCGGCATCGGTGGCCAGCGATATCGCGACCGCCCAGCCCTACCTCGCCCCGGCCGATTTCGCCCCCACGGCCGCCGGAGGCATCCGCTGCGTCTGGCTGGCCGACGGCTCGGTGGACAGGTCCCCGATCCTGCTCGGCCCGCCCGGCGTGCCGTGGCTCGACGTGGAAGTGCTGCCGGGCGCTGCCGCACAATGGACGCCGTATATCGGAGGCGATGACCTGGACGGTGGCGAGTCCCTGCCGTTCGCCGGGTTCGTCGGCGCGCATTCCTGTGGCGATCCGGGGTGCACCGCGACCGCGGCGATCAATGATGCGTGGGTCAGCATCATCGTGCACGTGCCCAGCCAGGCCGGTGGTTTTGCGGGGATCGCCTCGACTTCGGAGGGGGTCTTCGCCAAGCTCACGCCGGCCGCGACGGCCGTGTTCTCCTCCATCGCGAATGCATCGGCGGCACAAATGAGCTGGCCGTCCAGTCCCGGGCGTCCCATCAACCCGGTTGTCGATATTTGTTCGAGCTTCCTGCAGAAGACCGACCTGTCGATGGCGCTCGGGGTGCCGGGCGGCGCCGAATACCAGACGCACGTCGAGGGCCCGAGCGACCGTGCGCCTTTCCGCCTCCGTGTGGCCGCCCTGGAACGAACGCACTTCGTGACCTGCACCGCCGATGCCGGCGACAACGCCAGACTGACCTTCACCCTGATGCTCGATAACGCCGCCCTCGTGAACGACATGGCCGAGCACCTGGCGCCCCCGGGCGCTTTGCATCTCGAGCCCCTCGAACTTCAGGTGAACGACGAAACCGCGGTGTCCAACTGCGTGGACGGGATTCCGGACTGCGACCTCTGGTTCACGCTCGGGAGTGATGCGATCTACGTCGCCTCCACCTCGACGGACTCGAGAGCCGTCGCAGACTCGATCCTCGCGCAGGCCCGCTGACCTGCCGGACGCACCGGTCGGTGCGCGGCCCGCGAAACCGGCACACTGGAGCGATGGACGAGGACGGATTCGACGAGGAGGACCTCGAGCAGATCGATATCGACGAGCCCGGTCCGCCCTGCCCGGTCTGCGGCACCGAGATGACCGAGGATGGCGTTGACACGGCCGAGGGGCTCGAGTCCTGTCACCGCTGCCCGCGCTGCAAACTCGTGATCGTGATTCCCGGGCTCAGCGACAGGTAGCCGTATCGGCTCCGTCGGTGGAGAGCCTCGGGCGGTTAGCGTTTGCCGGGCGCTGGGAGCGGTATCGCGCGACCCGCTTGAGCCTGGGTCTCGACGAAGGTGTCGTACGCGGTGGAGTGCATAGCCTCGTCGTATGCGGCCATCGCGGCGCCGATCGCCGGTCCGGCGCTGCCGCGCCGAAGGCGGTGCGCGAGCAGACCGAGCGTCACCATCAAACCGGCCACGCCGGTGACGAGGAACAGGCCCACCCAGAGGTCAGTCATGGTCCGAGTCTACGTTCGAGCATGGTCATGCGGGACGGGCATCCTCCTGGGCCGGCGAAGGGCCCGCCGTGGCAGGCGCGCCGGAGCCCAATAACCGGCTCGTCAACCTGTCGCGACCGTCGAGCAGGGCCGTGAGCGCGCTATCGAGATCATCGTCCGTCGCCTCCCGTCCCGTTTCGGCACCGAGAAGCACGGTTCGGCGCATGAGTTCTTTGGCGAAGGCGCCGCTGACTCCGTCAGAGCGAGTGGCGGCATCCATGATCGCCGATGCCGACAACGGCAGGCCCCGCGCATACAGCTGGAACAGCTGGTGCCGTGCGCTCGCATCGGGCTGCGGAATCTCCACCGCAAGGTCAACCCGGCCCGGCCGGTCGGCCAGCGCATGTTCCAGGACCTCGACCCTGTTCGTGGTGAGCACGAAGGCCACATCGGCGTCCCCGTCCAGGCCGTCCAGGGCGTCGAGCATGGCAAAGAGCAGCGGCTGCGCGCCGTGCGACAGATTCCGGTCCTCGGCAATCAGGTCCACGTCTTCGAGCACCACGATCGCGGGCTGCATGGCGCGCGCGAGTTCGGCAGCCTCGGTGACGAACCGGATGCTGTTGCCGGCGAGCACCACCGCTGTCGTGCCGGGGGTGGCGCTGAGCAGATGGCGCACGGTGAGGGTCTTGCCCGATCCGGGAGGGCCGTAGAGCAAGACGCCGCGTTTGAGGTGTCGGCCGGCCGCGCGCAGCACGTCCCGGTGCAGACCGATCCCCACCACATGGCGCACAATGCTCGTGAGAACCCCGTCGGGCAGGATCACGTCCTCTGCCGGTACCTGTGGGCGCGGCAGGAAGTCCACGCCGGCCGCGCCGGCGCCGAAAGCGTTGCCGCTGAAGGAGAGCACCTGCCCGCGGAGGACACTGCGCAGGAGCATCAGCCGGCGAAGCGCGCCGAGAAGCGCCGCAGCACCACCCTCGTCTGCGGCCAGTATCTCGAGCCTGGCCGTGTTGAGACCACGGTCCGGTCTGGCATCGCGCTGCAGCACGGCCACCCGGTGCCCGTCGACGACGAGCAGCCGCACGCCGAACGACACGACCTGGCGCTCAGTGTCCGGGCCGGTCGCCGCCGAGATGTAATCGATCGGCCCTGGCGCGAACCGCATGTAGGGGTTGCTCAGCAACTCCGGGAATGGCGTGTTCTCGCGCTGCTGACCGCCGGTCACTCCGACCACCTGGGCGGTGGATGCCGCTCCCAGCTCGTCGAGGGCGATGTCGGCATCGACAAGGCGATGCGGTGGAAGATTTTCGGTGACCAGGGGCAGTGCGAAAACATCCGTCTGCAAGAAGTCCTGAACCAGATCCGCGAGCGGGGTGCGCATGTCGACCTGTGGCCGCGGAACGAGTATCAGCTCGTCCATGAAGCGGCGGAAGGTGTCCACAAAAGCTGTCTGCCGATCGTCCACGTCTACCCCCGCATCGTCGATGGTGCTGTTGTGACGAGGCTAGTGCCTACCGTTCCCTCCGGGTGCCTAGGCGGAGAGCGGCTCAGCCACGGCCAGTCGCAGTCGCTCCACGATGGCCGCCCGGGCCGCACGGCCCACCGCGGTGGGCAGCAGCGGGTAGACGTGCACCTGCCCGGTGCCCTCGTGGAACTCCAGGTCGACTCCGGCCGCGGCCGCCTTGTCGACCAGGAGATGGGCGTCGGGGTTCAGCACATCTCGAGTTCCGCTGAACATGGTTAGCGGCCCGAGGCCCGCCAGGTCGCCCATCAGCGGACTCACCACGGGGTCCAGGATGTCACTGGATCCCTTCCAGAGATCGGCGAGCACCTCACCGCCGGGGGTCGCCAGCCAGGGGTCGCTCGGCTGCACAGTGGGGATGAGCGGGTTGGCCCAGGTGAGGTCAAGAGCTGGGGAGATCAGGACGGTGCGGCGCAGCGTGATGTCGTGCTTGTCCCGCAGCACGAGGGCGGCGGACAGCGCGATCTGTCCTCCGGCGGAGTCGCCGGCCAGGCAGGTGCTGCCGTACCGCTCCAGGTTGCCCCGCACGAGGTCGACGACGCCGGTGGCCACGGCCGCGGCGGTTCCGAACGGTACGAGCGGATAGATCGGCACGGTGACGGTGGTGTTCGCCTCCGCGGCGATCTGGGCAGCGAGGTGCCAGTGCTGCCCGGCGATCTGGTTCACCCAACCGCCTCCGTGCGCGTACACCACGCTGCCGGTGGGGGTGCCGCCCCGGGGCGTGATCGTGTAGACAGGCCACGCCGCGCTGGACACCGTCACCTGAACGTCGCGGCGCAGCCGGCTCGGCGGCCCGTACGGCGTCGGCCGAAGCTCGCGCTCGCGCACATGCCGGCGCGCTCCTTCCGCCGTGACGAAGACCCGGTTCGCGCGCATCAGTCGGAGGGCGGGAACGATGACGCTGCTCGGGAGAGTGACCATGCCTTCATTCTCGCGGACATCGGCGGACGATGATCGGTCGCCCGATCGTCGCCGCACGGCCTTCACCGGTTCACCCGGGGCAGGCATAATGAGGCCATGATCACACCGCTGCTCAGCGACTGGATGCGACACCTCGGGATGTGGTGCCTGGTGGTGGCGGTGCTGGTCTTCGTGGCCGCCGTCGTGGTCTTCGCCACCGGTTTCGAGCCGGCGTTCCTGGCGATGCTTGTCGCACTGGGGCTTTTCACCTTCGGCGTCGGCGCGGTCTCGGTGGGGCGCCGGTAACGCCCGACGACGCCACTCCCGGGTGTCGGGTGCCGCCCTTACCGCGGGGGCTTGACGGCCTGGAGCGTGTACGACAGCGGCGCGACGCCGGCCCGCGTGCTCAGCGCGAACTCCCCACCGGGCCGCTCGACCATCTGGCCGGGCAGCGCCTCCCACGGCACGCTGTCGTGTTCCACGAGCATCGTGAGCTTCAAGCCCGCGTTCAGGAGCGCGGTCACGATCTCACCCAGGCCGTGATTCCACTCGTAGGTCTTCGTGGCCGTCATCGGTCGGTCTGTTTGCACGTAGGTGGAATCGTCGTCCCACTCCAGCGGCGTCTCGTGCTCGAAGTACGGGAACCGCAGGTGCAAGTCGTCTCCCAGCCTCTCGTCCATCGCCCACAGAATCGGATGCCCCTCCCGGAGGAAGAGTCGACCGCCCGGCGCCAACAGTCCGGCCACGACGGCCGCCCAGCGGTCGATACTCGGCAACCAGCACAGTGCCCCGATTCCCGTGTAGACCAGATCGAAACCACCCGGTTCGAGTACGGAGAGTGCCGAGTACACGTCGGACTCGACGAAGTCCACCCTGTCACCGGTCTCGTGCACGAGGGTACGAGCCTCGGCGAGGGCCACCGGGGAGAAGTCCAGGCCGGTCACGTGGGCGCCGAGGCGGGCCAGGGAGAGCGTGTCGGTTCCGATGTGGCACTGCAGGTGCACCGTGCGCAGCCCCGTGACGTCGCCCAACCGGTCGCGGTCGAAGCGCACCACATCCGATAACCGTGCTGGGTCGTACACATAGCGCTGCACCTGGTAACCGAGACCGGTGCGCGCTGCGTGAGCGGATGCCCGATCGTCCCAATTGGCGCGGTTGGTGTCCAGGAAATGCTGCATGGTGGTCCTCGTCCTGCCCGGGTTGGCGAGCCGACCAGACTAGCGCAGAGCGGGCGGTGAGGAATAGAGCGCGCGCCGCTCGGCGTTAACCCCACTGTGCCGATGAGACGCACCGCCGGGCCGGTTCCCAGGCCGGACCCGAGAAACGCCCAGCGGCACCTGCGAGACTAGTCAATTCATCTTTCGAGAACGCAAGGAGACCCCATGCCCACCATTGACGTCACCGAGACCACGTTCGGCGAGACCCTGGCGGCCAACGAGATCGTGCTGGTGGATTTCTGGGCCGACTGGTGCGGTCCGTGCAAGCAGTTCGCCCCCACCTACGCGGCGTCGTCGGAGCAGCACCAGGACGTGGTGTTCGCCAAGGTCGACACCGAGGCCGAGCAGCAGCTGTCCGCGGCCGCGGGCATCCAGTCGATTCCCACCCTGATGGCCTTCCGTGAAGGCGTGCTGGTGTTCTCCCAGCCCGGCGCGCTGCCGCCGGCCGCGCTCGAGCAGGTGGTCACGGCCGTGAAGGGCCTGGACATGGCCGACGTGCACCGCCAGGTGGCGGCGCAGAAGGCCGAGCAGCAGGCCGCCGCTCAGCAGGGCGCCGAGTAAGGCGACTTCGCACCATACGCCACAAAAAAAGGTGGGCAGAGATTTCTCTCTGCCCACCTTGTGTGTTGGTGCAGGTGTTACTTGGCGGTCACCGTGATCAGCGCGTCTCCGACGGCGACGTGGCCGGTGGCGGCCTGGTCGATGGAGCCGAACTTCTTCGGGTTGGTCACGAGCACCGGGGTGACCAGCGAGTAGCCGGCCTCCTCGATGATCGCGCGGTCGAAGGTCACCAGCGGGGTGCCGGCTTCGACCCGGTCGCCGGCCTTGACCTTGACGTCGAAGCCCTTGCCGGCCAGGTTGACGGTGTCGATGCCCACGTGGATGAGCATTTCGATGCCGCCGTCGAGCATCAGGCCGAAAGCGTGGCCGGTCGGCTGAGCGACCAGGACCTTGCCGGCGGCCGGCGCGAAGACGGTGTCCCCGGTCGGGTCGACGCCAACGCCGAGGCCCACGATGCCCTTGCTGAACACGGGGTCGGGTACCTCGTCGAGCGGTACGACGATGCCCTCGACCGGCGAACCGATCGTGGCGAGGACCGTGGCGACCAGGGTGGCCGTGCCGCCGGCGGCGGGTGCCGTGGCGGTAGCCGTGCTGGATGCGACGGCAACCGGAGTCGCGACGGGAGCGTGCTTGGCCTCTTCCATCGCGGTGTCGGCGGCGAGCTGAGCGGCCGCTTCGGCCTTCTGCTCGGGCGAGAGGTAGCCGGAGAGGATCACGAGGATCATCGCGGTGAAGAACGACGCGGCAACGGCGATCGCGTACAGCGGGATGTTGTTGAAGGCCGGGATGGTCAGCAGCGACGTGAACACGAACGCGTTGGTCGTGACGCCACCGCCGAGGCCGATGATGACACCACCGACGAGGCAACCGACGAGCATGCGCGGGTAGATGCGCTTGAACCGCAGGTGGATGCCGTACAGCGACGGTTCGGAGATACCACCGAGCAGGCCGGCGGCGAGAGCACCCGTCGCGGTCTGCTTCATCTGGCTGTTCTTGGCGCGGATAGCGAGGACGAGCACACCGGCGGTGGCACCGAAGCAGGCGAAGTTCCAGGCACCCATCGGGCCCTGGATGAAGTCATAGCCGAGGGACTGGATGTTCAGCAGCATGACGGCGTTCAGCGGCCAGTGCAGGCCCAGCGGAACCATGAACGGGTATGCCAGCGGGATGACGATCGCGAAGATGAGCGGTGAGAAGTCGTTGATGGACTTGAGGAACTCGCCGATGGCCGCACCGCCGAAGACGCCGATCGGGCCGATGAGGAAGGCCGTGACGGGGATCATCACGAGCATGCTCAGGAACGGTACGAAGATCAGCTGGACGCTGGAGGGAATGATCTTCTTCAGGCCCTTGGTGAGGAGGGCGAGAACGGCCGCCATCAGCAGCGGCGGGAAGACCTGCGAGCTGTAGTCGGTGACGGTCAACGGCAGGCCGAAGATCGACACGATGGCAGCCTTGCCGTCGAACACGGTCTGGGCGCCGTCGGAGGCGGCCAGGGCCGAGAAGCCCGGCAGCATGACGACGGCCATGATGCCGAAGCCGACCCACGGGTCGGCGCCGAGGCGCTTGGAGGCGTTGTAGGCGACCATGAGCGGCAGGAAGACGAACACGCCCTGCCACATCAGGTTGATGAAGGCCCAGCCGGGTTCGAGCGTGACGCCCGGGGCGTTCCACGCGGGGATGACACCGAGGGTGGCCATCAGCGCCATGAAGGTGATGAAGAGCGAGGCGCCCAGCAGCGCGCCCAGGATCGGTCGGAAGGAGTCGGAGAGGACCTCGAAGAAGGTGTCGAGCCCGGCGAACTTGCCGCGGGGGCCCTTGGCGCGCTCGGCGGCCTTGATGTCGTCGGCGCTTTCGCCGGTGCCGACCTTCTTCATCTCGGGCAGCGCGAGGATCTCGTTGTACACGGTCTCGACGGCGCCACCGATGACGACCTGGAAGCGGTCCCCGGACTGGGGAACGGCACCCAGAACGGCTGGGATGGCTTCTACCTGAGCCTGATCGATTCCGGATGCGTCCTTGAGCGTGAAGCGCAAACGAGTCGCACAGTGGGTGAGGGCGACGACGTTCGACGCCCCTCCGATGCTTTGAATAATGTCTTTAGCGGGCGAGGTCGCCACCTGGATCTCCTTATGATGTGGATGCCAAACGCGTGGTTCCCGCCTGGCACAGCTCAGTACAAACCGGGTTGGCCGACTGAGAATATCCTGTCAAATTTCACACACCACTTGAAATTTACACTGTTTGGGCGTCGAAATTTGGGTCGAAGGTCCCGGGAAAGTGTGCTCAGGGTAGCCGGCGGGCGCGTAGCACCACATCTTGGGTGTGGTGCGCCCCGGCACCGCTGCTCACATGGCGGGGCCGAATCTCGTCGACCTCGACGATCCAGCTGCCATCCAGCCGCGCGGCAACATCCGCCGGACTTACGTAGTCCTGGGGGTGGAACCCGTGCGCGTCGGCCTGCTCCACGCTGGGCAGGGAGTGGTGCACGACGAGCAGCACACCATTCGGCGCCACCGCATCAAGCAGGGCGTGCTCGGCCGCGTCGTCGTCGGTGCGAAGCAGCGCGGGGTACTGCGCCGAGACCACGTCGAAGGACCCCGGAGCGAGTTCGGCTTCGACCAGGCCGGCGTGCAGCCAGTGCACCTGAAGGCCGAGTTCGTCGGCGCGCTCTGACGCGCGGGTCAGTGCCACCTGGGAGACGTCCAACGCCGTCACGTCCCAGCCGTGTGCGGCAAGCCAGAGCGCATCGGCACCCTCACCGCAGCCGACGTCCAGGATGCGGCCGGGCCGCATCCCCTCCAGTTCGGCCACCAGGGTCGCGTTCGGCTGTCCGCTCCACAGGTTCTCAGCACCGGCGTACCGCTGGTCCCAGAGGTCCTGGATGTCGCGGGGGTCCTGCGGCGTGTGAACGGCGGGGGTGTGGTCGCTGGTCTGGTCCATCACAGCAGCATGCAGGCTGGGCGGCTGGTGGCGAAATCGGCTTGCCGATCCGGCAACCCGGTGCTGTCAGACCGTGGGGCGGAGCCCGGTGAACAGAATCTCCAGGAGCGGGGCCCTGTCGGCGGGGGTGCCGAGTCGCACCGCGTGTTCGATGCCGCAGACAAGGTGCGAGACCTGGTCCACGGTGAGATCCGCGCGAACAGCACCGGCGTTCTTTGCGCCGTCCAGGAGGCTGGAAAAGGTGTCGAAAATCTCTCGCTTGGCTGCATGCACCACGTCTGACTCGTCGTCGCGTGAGAGGAGGACGGTTTGGAGGCCGTCGTCCTCGAGTTGCAGGGTGAGGGCGGAGCGTAGGTAGAGCGAGAACGCGGCGCCGGGCTCGGGTTCGGCTGCGGCGCGGCGGGAGATCTGCAGCATCCGCTCGATCGTGTCGGCGGTGAGGGCCTCGACGAGAGCACCCACGCTGCGGAAGTGCCGGTAGACCGTGCCGACGCCGACGCCAGCCTCCCGGGCGATGTCGTTGAGTCGGAGGTCGTGGGCATCGTGGGTTCTGGCGACCTCGAGGATCCGGGCGCGACTGCGGGCGGCATCGGAACGGAGCACGGTCATGCCGCCAGTCTAGCCGAAGTGGATGAGTCATCCGTATTGTGCTAGCGTCCAATCGGATAATCAATCCATTTAGAGATGAGGACAGCAATGACCTGGAACCCAGACCACCTGCCCAGCCAATCCGGACGCACCATCGTGGTCACCGGCGCGACGGCGGGGATCGGCTACTTCGCCGCGGAGCAGCTCGCCGCGGCCGGCGCGGATGTTGTTCTCGCCTCACGCTCCGCAGTCAAGCTGCGCGTGGCGCGGGAGGCGATACTGGGTCGTGTCCCGGGAGCCTCGGTGCGATCCGTCGTGGTCGAGCTGGGGTCACTCGCCTCCGTCGACGCCGCCGCGGCGGAGCTGGCGGCATTGCCCCGGCTCGACAGCATCGTGCTCAACGGCGGCGTGATGAATTTCGGTCGGGGAGCCAGGACCACCGACGGACTTCCGATCCTTCTGGGCACCCACGTCGTCGCCAACTTTCGCCTGCTCGCCGGGGTGCTTCCGGCGCTGGCGGCGACGGCGACGGCCCACGAGACAGTCGGCCGGGTGGTGCACACCTCCACCGGGTTTGTCAGCCGATTCCGCTATGACCTCGACGATCTCGCGCGTGTTCCGATGGTCGGCGTCGGCGCCTACACGAAGGCGAAGACCGTCACCGAGGTTGTCGCCTTCGAGCTCGACCGGCGGTTGCAAGCGACCGGCCTGCCGGTGCTGTCGGTCGTGACCAGGCCCGGCGTCGGGGTCGACGCGAAGACCCCGGAGCGAACCGGGATCCGGGATGCGACGACGCCGTACCAGCGCAACCCGTACACACCGTGGGCCCAGGGCAAGGACACGGCGGCGTGGTCGGCAGTGCGGGCGGTCACCGATCCGGCCGTGCGGGGCGGCGAGTATTACGCGCCGGCCGGAAGCCTGCGTGGTCGACCGGTGTCGGTGCCGCCCCTGGTGCGCACGGCCACACCGCCCGCCGGGATCGCCGACCAGGTGTGGCACCAGGTCGAGGCGCTGGCCGGAATCAGTATCCCCGGCCTGGTCGGCCAGGCAGCCGGGTAGGCCCCTCGCCGCGGGGAAGGTTACCGCCTCAGCGGCGGGAGTCGGCCTCAGGGCGCAGCCGGATCAGCCGCTGCGGGCCGTCCTCCTGCAGCTCGGCCACGTCGCTGCGGGACGAGAGGAAATCGGTGAACGACCGGAAGCCGAGCGGCTTCTCGTTGAAGGACGGGTCCATGCGGCGCATCTGGTTCTTCACGGTGCCGGTGTTGAGCCACTCGTCGGCGTCACCCTTGGCGTGACCGATCTGCAGGGCGCGCACGAGGAGTTCGGTGGCGAGTGACTGCGGGTCGATGTCATCGGCCGGTTCCAGGTCATCGAACTGCGAGTCCTCCGTGTGCGAGAACATCGGGATGGTCGTGAGCTTGCGGGCGGTGCTGGGGGGAGTGTCGGGCTGCGTCTCCGCGCGCTCCGACGAGCGACGGCCGGACTTCGGGCGCTCGGTGGAGGTCGCGGCGGCCGCTGCTGCGGTGGCCTTGTCGATGCCGGGGAGCGAGTCGTAATCCTCGAACTCGTCGCACGCGGCCGCGAGCGAGGTGCTCGTGGAGCCGGCGACGCCGATGCCCACGACGAAGCGGCCGAGGCGCTTCGACTTCTGGGCGAGGGCGATGTAGTCCGAATCGCCCGCGACGATGATCACGTGGGTGAGGTCGGGCAGCCGGAAGAGATCTTCGACCACGTCGACGGCCAGGCGGATGTCGGCGCCGTTCTTGGTGCCGCGGGTGGTGGTGGTGAACAGCTGGGTGAGGTCCACCGCGCGGCTCATCAGCTGACGCTGGTAGCTGGCGTTGACCGGCACCGACCAGTCCGCGTAGGCGCGGTTGACCACGAGGGTGCCGAACGAGGCGGCGAAGTCGATGATGGCGTTGAAGTCAACGGTGGCGGCGGCCAGGCGTGCGGCGACCTCCGGGTCGGCGTCCCGGCTGGTGCGGTCGAAGTCGCGGATGCCGTCGCGCTGGAACGCGTTGCGGCCGTGCAGCTGCTGGTAGCGCGAGATGACGATGTTGTCGAAGTCGATGTACAGGCCAACACGGGCATCGGTCGGTTCGGTCATGGTGAGCTCCTCTTGGCCGCAGGCGGAAGACTCAATAGCGATCCGGTATCTCCAGTCTGGTGCGCGGGGTGCGGCGAGGGCAAGTTGCGCACCCCCGGCGGGCGCACGCTCACCGACTCATGTCTCCTACCTGGGGCACCGATCCCGTCCAGCCGTAGCGCAGCAGAACGGCGCCCTTCTCGCTCGCTGCATCGGCGGCGAGCAGCGTCAGGGACGCGGGCGGCCCGTCATCGGGAAAGAGTCTCTTACCGGGGCCGACCACGATCGGGTACACCCAGAGATTCAGCTGGTCGAACAGGCCTTGGGCCACCAGGGTGCGGGACAGGTCGATGCTGCCGATCACGTGGATCTCCTCGTGCCGGTCGCGCAGGGCGGTCATTTCCGCGGCGAGATCGCGGCCGAGCAGGTGCGAGTCGCGCCAGTCCAGCTGAGGTCGGCCTCTCGAGGCGACGTACTTGGGTATCGCGTCGAACTTGCGCGCGATGCTGGAGTCGGCGCCCTCCAGCTGGTGGGGCCAGTAGCCGGCGAAGATGTCGTAGGTGCGGCGACCCAGGAGCAGGGCGTCCATGGCCTCGATACCCGCGGAGATCTGGGCGCCGTCGGTTTCGCCGATCAGGGGCGCCTGCCAGCCGCCGAACCTGAAGCCGCTGTCGGTGTCTTCGTCGGGCCCGCCGGGGGCCTGGGCGACGCCGTCGAGGGTGGTGAAGTGGTCGATGTGGATACGGCCGGTCATGCTGGGGTCTTCTCCTGGGCTGTGTCGCCGGGTCCGAAGCGGAGGTCGCGGCCGACGAGTTGTCGGGCCACCTGACTCAGGGGCAATTGGTGGGAGCGGGCGTGGTGCCGGATGAGGGCGAACGCTGCCTCGATCGACACATCGGCGGTTTCGGCGACCACGCCCTTGGCCTGTTCTATGATGATCCGGCTGGACAGGGCCTCCTGCAGCTGGTCGCGCAGCTTCGAGGCATCCCGGATCGTGCGTTCCTGCAGGATGCCGATGGTCGCGACATCCGCCAGGGCTTGGGCGGCCCGTATGTCGCGCTCGCCGAGTTCCCCACGTTCGTTTCGCATGAGGTTCAGGGTGCCGATCGTGGTCTCCCTGAGGCGTAGCGGGATGGCGTACACCGAGTGGATGCCCTGGGCGAGGGCGGTGGTGCAGAAATCCGGCCACCGGCCCGAATCGACGTCGATGTCCGGTACCGAAACGACCGAACGGGTGCGGAAGCACTTCAGGCACGGGCCCGCGTCAGCGTCCAACTGCATCATCTCCACGAGAGCGTTGGCCTCGCTCGTGGAGGCCACGACCTCCAGATCGTCGCTGGCGTTGGCCAGGAGAATGCCGGCGGAATCGACATCGAGGAGGTGGTGGCAGGTCTCCACCAGGGTTTGCAGCAGATCGATCACGTCGTAGCCGGCCACGAGGGTATCCGCCAGCGTGGCAAACGCGTCAAAGAGCCGTTCGATACGGGTTGTCTCATTCATGGGTGTTCCTTGCCCGGATCGGGTAACGCGGTGAATCGAATCCGCCGGTCGATGACGTCTTGGGCGATGTGGCGCATCGGGCGGTTCTCGGCAAAGGCGCGGGCCTGAAGGATCAGGTGGGCGTCCTCGGCGGTCGTGCCGAGTTGGGCCAGGACCATGCCCGTCGCCTGGTGGATCAGCCGTCGGGAGTACATCGTGGTCTCGTCGTCGCCGCCCTCGTCGATGATGGCGCGGCGCAGCAGGATGCGGCTGACGATGGCCGAGAGAACCAGGGTCTGCCGTTGTTGTTCGTCCGAGAGGGCGACGGGTTCGGCCGAGTAGAGGTCGACGGCGCCGATCTCGAGGGGGCCGAAGAGCAGGGGGAAGGCGAAGATCGCCCCGATCTGCTCGGCCTGGATGGCAGCCAAGAAGGCCGGCCACGACTCGGTGCCTGCGGCGAGGTCCGGGGCTAGAATCGGCCGACGCTGGGCTAGCGCGTCCCAGCAGGGTCCCTCGCCGAGATCGAATTGGAGCTCGTCCACCCGCCCGGCCCTGGCGTCCGTGGCCGAGACCGTTTCGGCCTGCAGGAACGCCCCGAAGGTCGACACCGACGCGCCCGAGACGGGCAGAAAGTGCAGGAACGGGCGCGCAAGCTCGGAGATCTGCCCTCGGCTATCAGAGAGGGCATCCGATGCGATCCGGAACGCATCCTGTGCCATCGCTACAACTCCTCCCTCGTTCTTCTACTGTGTGTGGGTGAGCTGCTGGACTTGCCAGTTGTGCACGTCGGGCAGCCATTCCAATGGCGCATCCGGGCCGACCCGGGGATCGTCGGTCGTCTTGCCGTCGCGCAGGTCCTGTACGTACGCGCGATCCTGCGCGATCCGTTCCTGCAACTGGTCGGCCCCGCCGATGGAGCCGTGACCGGGGATGACGACATCCGTTTGGCCGGCCACGTTCTCAAACAGCTGCAGCGCGGCGAGGTAGTCCTCGAGCGGTGTCTCGGCCGCCAGGTCGAGGAACGGCATCAGGGTATCGCTCAGCATGTCGCCCGCGACGAGCACTCGGCTCTCCTCGAGGACCAGCGCCGCATGGCCGACGGCATGGGCCCGGTGCTCGATGATGCGCACCGTCGGGCCATCCCAGGGGATCTGCGCGGCGCCGTCGGGCAGGCCCGTCACCAGACCGAGCAGCTCCATCGGGATGTCCTCGGCGTGTTCCGGCGGGAGTCCTTCGGCGATCTGGTCCTTCCAGTCCGCGTTCGACAGGAACTCACGCATCACTGTCGCGTTGCGAGACGTGCCGTACCGGGGCGCGTCACCGAACTCCACGTGCCACAGCACATGATCCCAGTGCGGGTGGGTGGAGAATCCGGCAACGACGGGTTGGCCCAACTCGCGAAGGTCGTGTGCGATGGCTGCCAGCTCCTGGCGGGTGATGCCGGGATCGATGAGCAGCACGCCGTGCTGCCCCTGCACGACAACGCAGTTACTCTGCAGGAACTCGGCCTCGTGAACCAGAACGCCCGAGGCGACGCGCTTCAACATGCAGTGCCTTCCGCTTGTGGTGGTCAACAGCTTGTTGAGACGGTATTCCTGCTGGCGAACGGGTGCAAGCAATCCGGGCGAAGCGGCTGACAGATGGTCCGGCAGGTGCATGCCGCGCACCTTGCAAGAATGGAGCCATGGTCGGCGAACAGAACGAACTCAGCATCCGTCTCGCGGATCTCACGGGCGCCGATGCCGGGGCTGTGAGTCACCTCGTGGAGGCCTATCTGACGCACACCGAACTCGAGAAGGCCACGTACCTGGGCGGCGCGGGCGCCCGGCTGCCGGAGCGCTACCGCGCTGAGGTCGACGATCCGGCACGTGCCTACGAGAACGCGCGTGTATACCTTGCTCACCTGGCCGGCTCGCCGGTCGGAGTGGTGATTGTGCAGCACACGCCAACCGCGAACGAACTCAAGCGCGTCTGGGTCGATCCGGCCGCGCGTGGGCATGGAGTCGGCTCCGCCTTGATCGATGCGGCGCTCAGCCAACAAGACCTGCCGACCCGCCTGACGGTGTGGGAGTGGCGCGACGACGCCATCCGCTTGTACGGCCGTCGCGGGTTCGTCCCGGTCGCGTCATGGGAAGAACGGCCACGACTTCTTTGCCTGGAGCGCGCTCAACCCTTGAGCGCAACTGGCGCCGCTCGTTAGAGAGCGGTGAGGTACCTCACTGTCTGGGGCCGCTCGGGCGCCGCGAGTGCCCGCGTGCGGTTCCCCTCGATAAGTCAGTTCTTCTGCAGCTCCTCGGCCAGCATCACGATGATGCCGCTGGGCCCGCGCACGTAGGTGAGCTTGTAGACATCCTGATAGGTCGCCACACCGCGTAACGGAAAGCATCCGTGCGTCGCGGCTATCGCGAGGGCGGCGTCGAGGTTATCGACCGAGAAGGCGATCCGGTGCATGCCGATCTCGTTGGGTCGGGTGGGCTCCGACTCAATCGCGTCGGGGCGGAGGTACTCGAAGAGTTCCAGACGTCCGTGTCCGTCTGGTGTCTGAAGCATGGCGATCTTGGCGTGGTTGCCGTCCAGACCGACAGCAGTGTCGGTCCATTCGCCACTCACTTCGTCTCTGCCCAGAACCGTGAGGCCGAGGTCTGTGAAGAAGGAGATCGTTGCTTCAAGGTCGCGAACTGCAATGCCGACATTCTCAAGCTTGATGGACATGCGGTTCATGTTATCGAGCGGGCCAGTCGCCCCCTAGGTTCCGCTACAAGTGTGATTTCTCTCGGCGGCTCACAATGAGCGCGGCAAGGATCAGCAGTACTGAGATGGAAAGACACCACACCATCAGGTTTGTTCGAGCGGTATCCACGCCGCCGGTGGCGAACGACAACGATACGGCGACGCCGCCGCCGGCGATGGCGAGCAGAAGAGCGCCACCGGCAAGAACAATGACGATCCGACGAGTAGTCATGTGACTCAACCTATGAGGTCGACGAGGTCCTGGGCGTTAACGTCTGCCGAGAGAGCGATCTGCACCTGGTCGTCGGTGGAGGCATCCATGACGCGGACCGCCGTTTGAAGCTTGTCGCCGATCCTGATGAGCAGGCGCGCTGAGTCCCCGGCATCGACGGCTTCCTCCGTGAGTTCCTGCCACACCTTCGCGCCGTCGCTCGTGAACTTGACGTCGACCGCACTCTGCTGATCTTCGGCGACACTCGAATCCTGAACGCCGACTTGTTGGAATGTGGAGGGGAGCACGACACTCTCGCCGTTGACCATCTCACACTGGGAATCCGCCTCCGTGGTGCACGTGTTCGAGACCGCCATCTCGATCGTTCCCCCGCTCCCCGTCGCTGCCTCGCCAGAACCGGCGGGGGAGGAGCAGGCGCTCAGAGCAAGCAGGGCGAGTGCGGCCAAAGTTAGCTTGGCGGTTCGAGAAGCCATGACTGTCCGTTCTCTGGGCGGCACGTGGGAGCCGAAACGACTCCTACCTGCGACCGTAGAGGACCCGGCAGACAAGCGCCAGCGTCTCGGGGCGCCCGCGGGCTCTCGGACCGCCCCACTTCGGGCGGCCGGATCGGCACAGCAGTCCTCACAGACCCCTGTTCCCCTGCGGGATCAGCACGCCCCAGGCAAACACGTCACGGAGCCTTACGCGCACGCCGTGAAGCAGAATGGTCCCATGACACTCATCCCCGGCATCGATTTCGACGCAGAGCTCCGGCAGGTTGAAGCGCACTGGACGCCGCGAGTGGTCGGGCAGGTGAACGATCAGTACGTCAAGGTTGCGAAGCTCCTCGGCGAACTGGTCTGGCACGCCCACGACGCAGAGGACGAGATGTTCATCGTCGTCTCGGGTCGGCTTCGAATCCAACTGCCAGACGACCAGGAGGTTGTGCTCACCCCTGGACAGTTCTACGTCGTACCCCGAGGAGTGCTGCACAACCCGGTTGCCGACGAGGAGGTGCACATCGTCCTCATCGAGACCGTGACCACCGCACACACCGGAGATGTGATCGTAGAGGGCACCGTGCCGCTCGAACGACAGTTAGGCAACCTGAACCTGCCCGGACTCGGCTCCTGAGTACCTAGCGGTCGATGCCCTGAAGAAACGAGTTAGTACCAGACGATCGCGGCTGCGACTTCCTCAGGATGGCTGGCTCGCCGCGGCGGTGCGGTTGCGCCGTGCGGGGTCGGTGAGGCGGTGCATCATTGTGACGGTTCCGCGTCGGCTCATCACTCGGCCGATGTTCGCGCCGACCCGGTTGGAGGAGCCATCGATCACACTCGGGCCCGGGTTGCGCCGGTCGAGGTGGGCGAGCGCGGTGGCCACGACGTCGTCCGGGGTACGCATCCGGGCTCCCGCGGTGGCATCGTCGGTGCCGACGACGGCGTTGAACTCGGTGCTCGTCGCGCCGGGCGAGACTGCGAAGATGGTGACTCCTGATGCGCGGGTCTCTGCCCAGAGGGACTCGGTAAAGCTCAGCACGAACGCTTTCGCCGCTCCGTAGACGGCCATCCTCGGGGTGGGTGTGTAGGCGGCCATACTGGCGACGTTGATCAGGAAGCCTGTGCCCGCCTTGACCATGTCGGGCAGGAACGCGGAGCTGATGTGGACGGGTGCGCTGATGTCGACGGCGATCTCTTGGGCAAGGCGGTCGGGGTCTTCCTTGACGAAGTCGCCGAATGTGCCGAAACCGGCGTTGTTGATGATGCCCGTGACATGGAGCCCTGCCGCTGCCACCGCAGCTGCGAGCTCGACGCCCACCGAGGGCGAACCGAGGTCCTGGGTGATCGCAGTGACGGTCACGCCGTGGGCCTGGGTGAGCTCGGTGGCGAGTGCATCGAGGCGATCCCGGCGTCGGGCGACCAGCACGAGGTTGGCGCCTCGAGAAGCCAAAGAGCGGGCAAAGGTCGCGCCAATACCGGATGACGCTCCGGTGATGAGGATGGTGTGGGTGGGATAGTCCAGTACGGGCACGAGCAGCTCCAATAAACGTGAGGGTGGCCGCGATCTGCGCCCGATGAGAATGTATGCCTAACTGGCACTCAGTGTCAATCAGGCATTTAGGCTACGATGCTGACATGAGCACTGAACCGACGTTGTGGCAGCGATCGCGTCAGTCGGCCTATGCCGAGATCACGAGTATCGCTATGCGGCTGTTCCTGGATCAGGGTTTCGACCAGACGACCATTGATCAGATCGCGTCGACGGCCGGCATCTCGCGGCGCTCGTTCTTCCGCTACTTCGGCACCAAGGAAGACATCGTGCTGGGCGATCTGGCGAGCCAGGGCGAACTCATGCGGGATGCGCTCGAGAAGGTGCCGCAGGCCGTCGGGCCTTGGGAAGCTCTTCGGCAGGCATTGCACACCGTGGATGCGCTCGAGGTCGAGCCCGGTGTCACCTGGAAGATCGCGACGATGATGTACGGGACGCCGTCGCTGCGGGCGCGCAGTATCGAGAAGCACCTGCATTGGCAGTCGCTGCTGGTGCCCGACATCCGGAGGCGTCTCGGACTGGCCGACGACGACGTCTACGACCCGGCGCCCACCGCGATCGTCGCTAGCGCAATCACCTGCCTGGACGTGGCAGGGGAGATCTGGGTCGCTGGCGGCGGCGTGGGCGATCTCGCGGCTCTCTACGATCGCGCGGTAGCCGCAGTGCGCATGGGCTCGTGATCCTCACCGCGCAGCTTCCGGCTTCGGTCACATCGCGTTGTGACGTGCCTTCGTCGCCTCAGTCCAGTTCGATTCGAGTGTCCATGACTGGGCTACCCCTGGGTTAGATGCTCGTCGCCTGTTGTTCCTGCTATGGACAGCGAGTTCGTGCCCGAACTGGCATCACACTGGTGGTGTGAAAGACGTCCGCGGGGGAATTCGGAAGCGTGAAGGGTTTTCGTTGAACTACGCAGAACTGTTCGCCGTCGTCTCGGCAGGGCCGGCGCGGTGGGAAGTGCGGCACGAGGTGACCAATGAATTGGCTGGCATCATCCAGCGCACGCCTCGAGGATTCCTGCTCAGGGACGATCAGACGCACGCAATCGGCGTTTTTGACTCGATCACGAGCGCACTCGAGGGCCTATACGAGGTGGCCTGAAGCTCACCCGCCAGGCGTCGGCGTCGGCCCTGCTTCGGGGCGCACGGGTCAGGAGTTCCAGTGACCCGAAGCCGGTAGTGCAGCTCGGGCGGCCGCCACCCGCTCGTCAGGTAGTTCCTCAGTGCGTCTGCGCCCCGACTACATTCCCACCCCCGATTCATCGAGCCGATATTCGATCCACTCGCCCGAGCCAGGCGCGAAGCTCTCTGAGTAGCCCCCTGATGCGACGGTACGCACGGTCCACTCGAGTTGATCTATGAGATCCGGGACTGTGTCGTCACAGGCATCGCAGCCGCATGCTGGGAAATGGAAATCGTGGAGGGAACCCGCGTGGAGGAAGAGGCCGGGGAAGGGCGACGTCTAGCTGACGCCGTTGGATGCGTGCGAGCAAGCAGGGGCGGCCAATTGAACCCGCCCGGACAGTCCTCGTTAGGCTGACGCTTGTGATGCCTGACGCAGCTCTCCGCCCCGCCTCTGCCCTGGTCGGGATCTGCCGCGCCGGCAGCGGCATCGTGGTCGTCGCGGTTCTCGTCTACGGGTACTCCCTCCGCATCGCTGCCGGAGACAATAACCTGTTCGACTACTTTGGATATTTCACCAACCAAACGAGCCTGCTCGCGAGCGCCATCCTCATCGTTACCGGAGTGCTCGCCATCCGCGGCGGACGCATCTCGCCTACGCTCACCCTCCTCCGAGGAATGGCCACGTCGTATCTGCTTGTCGTCGCAGTCATCTACAACCTGCTCGTCCCGGGCACAGGATCGGCGCCTCCCTGGATGAGCGCCCTTCTCCATGTGCTCTTCCCGTTCCTTGTTGCATGCGATTGGCTCTTCCTCGGCGACCGCGCGCCCCTACCGTGGGGAAGGCTCTGGCTGCTCCTTCCATATCCGGTGCTGTGGCTGATCACGGTCCTGATCCGTGGCGTGACCGACGGCTGGGTCCCGTACGGTTTCCTCCTCCCCGAACGCGGTTTGGCCTCCCTCGCCGTTCACATCGTCGGGCTACTTGCCGCCATCGTCGCCGCTGGAGCGCTCGTTTGGGCTGCCAGCAGATTACGCGGCATCGCCTTTGTGCAGGGACCGGGCCCGCAACAAGAGTGACTTTGGCACTCGCACCCCTGCGCGACAATCAGCGCTGCGAGCAAGCCTCCTTCGCGGGCATTCAAGCCCGGCCGCACTGTCGAAGATGGATCAGGCCCTGGGGATCTGTTCAGATGCCCGCTTGAAAGTCAGGACGGGATAGTGCCGCGCGGCATGACAACGATGAGGAACGTTGCGAGCGGACCTAGGACTAGAGACAGCAGCCACCAGATCAGTCGGCCGCGCCCCTTCGACTCGGCAAGGCCTGCATTGACGAGCGTGAGGGCGAACCACCACCCGCCGATTGTTGCTTGATTACCTATGTCCATGGACTCATGGTCGCAGATGCCCCACGGCTTCGGCGCATCCCTTCGAGGGTTCCGTGACGAGCCCTGGTTCTGTAGGCACTCAACTTCATTCCTTCCAGCCTTCAAGCGTTTCCCGGGCGTCCACAACACGAAGCACTCGTCCTGATCCTGACCATCTCCTTTCGTGACCCAACCGCATCATCGCCGTGCCCATGCTCATACTGACGGCAGTCCAAGCGGACATCCGCGGGATTCAACCTCCGCAACGTATCGTCGGTAATTCCGTTCGGATGCATCGGCCCAGCCAACAGCGTCAAATATTGATGCGAACAATTCCTCGGTAAGTGCCCTTGTCGTCGTCGCCGGGCAGTGGGGCCGGTGCGGGCAAGATCGTCTGGCGGTCCAGCTCTAGCTGCGCCTCGTGACGTATCGGATTGAATGCCTCATCGGCGATCGTCATTGACCCGCCTCGACGCTTCTGATTCCACGACAAGTCGACCCATCCCTTGCGCTGCCCGACAATCGCTACGACCGCGATCACGGTGACGATGCTTGCGAGAATTATCCAGTTCACCGCTCCAATCTAGTTTGAGTGTGTTCCGTAGTCCCGAAGTCCGCCTGTCACGGGCGCCACCGATGGCACTACCGTGGGCTGATGGTCATCGACTACGCGATCCGTCCCGCCGTGCCGGCTGACGCGTACGAGATGGCAAAGGTTCACGTCGGCACGTGGCGGGAGACCTACCGCGGTCTGATGAGTGACGCCACGCTCGACGATCCCGGTCTTCTGAACTGGCGCGAGGATTTCTGGTCCGCAGCACTGACCGATCCGCGTTTCCACCAGAACGTCGTCGCCGTGGCCTCGCACGCAGGCTCGCTGATAGGCATCGCGATGTCGGGCCCGTCGCTCGACGCCTCCGGCGTGCCGCAGCAGTTGTACGTGCTTTACACATATGCCGAGTTTCACGGCTCTGGGGTCGGGGCCGCGCTCCTCGACGCCGTCATTGATTGGAGTTCGCCTGCTGCGCTGTGGGTCGCCGACCCCAACCCGCGCGCGCAAGCTTTCTACCGAAAGCACGGCTTTCGCACCGACGGCAAGGTCAAGGTCGAAGACGGTGTGCGAGAGATCCGGATGGTTCGCGTGGCTCAGAGTCCATGCGATATGAGGCAGAGCGAGTTGCTCCTGCCGTAGCGTCATGTGGTCTGCTGGAAGCACATCCTGTCCCGATCCGAGAGGTTTGCCATGCGCCCGTTCCCTGAACCGCCCCGAGAGGTCCTGATCGGCGATGCCGCGGCGTTCGTCGGCGTCACTCCGCGGACGATCCGCCACTACCACCAGGTCGGCCTGCTGCCCGAGCGGGAGCGGGGCAGAGACGGCCGCCGCCGGTACGCCTACGCGGAGATCATCCGTCTGCTCTGGATCCGCCGCATGGCCGACGCCGGGATCGCCCTAAACGACATCCGGGACGCCTTCGACGGCGCCGCGCCGAGTGGCCCCGACGGCGAGGACGAGATCGCAGGCGTCCTCGCGCGACTTGAGGCCGCCCTCGCCGTGCAGGAGGCCGAGCTGCAGCGGAAGCGCGCCTCGGTGCAGCGCATGCGGACCCTCGGCAGCCGACTGGGACTGCTCGACGATCTCGTCTCCAACCGCCTCGAGGGCGCGCCCGCGGGCTCGCTGCGCCAGGACGACCTGGACGTATTGCTGGTCACCGAACGAATCTTCGGTCCGCTCGGCGCCGTCATGCAGGCGGGCCGCTTCCTCACTCTGGCCCTCGATCCTGGGCTGCGCGCCGAGTCCGACCGCGTCGATGTCGCCGAGGAGGCGCTCGACGACACGGTCGCCGTCGACGACCCCCGGGTGGCGCAGGTGGCGGCTGAGCGGCACGCCTTCGAGACCGCGCTGATGCGCGTCATCGAGGAGTCCGGTCAGCTGGAGGAGGACGACGCTATCTTCAACGCCTGGGACGAGCTGCACCCGCCCGAGGACGCCGACGCGGCGCCCGACCCCACGCCGGCAAAGGGCTCACGCATCAGGAGTGCGGGCGAGATCATCCGGAGCATGCCCTACGACTTCTCCCCGGCCCGCCTGCGAAGCATGGAGCTGGCGGTACAACTCGGCGCGGCGGCGGCGCCGGCGCCCTAAGTGGGCCTGCAGCCGCGGGGATATGAAGCACTCAGGTTTTGAGGCCCCACGCGGCATCGGCTCATACCGGCGCGGCGAGACTTCAGAACCCTCGCTGGCCCCGCTCGATGTCGGCTCGCACGTCCGACATGGCTCGAGCGAGTTCTGGGTCGGAGCCTTGAAGATCCCGAGCAGCGGATGGGCTGACCCGCCGCCGTTGGGCGGCGGAAGCGATCATCGTTGCCCAGCCGCTCCTCCAAATGTGGTTCCCAGAGCACATCGCTGTAGGTGCAGTCCGTACCCATAGCTTCTTCGTGGATGGTGCGTATCATCGTGGATCATGACCTCGATTCGACGTTTTCGCCCGGAGGACCTCGTCTCCAGCCCAGCCTTTAGCCACGTCGCCGTGATACCGCCTGGCGCGACAACAATCTATGTCGGCGGGCAGAACTCGGTCGACGCGAACGGCGCACTCATCGGTGTAGGTGACGTGGCCGCTCAGTCGACCCGTGCACTTGCAAACGCCAAAACAGCACTGCAGTCGGTCGGAGCAAGTATCGACGACGTCGTGCAGTGGACGGTGCTCTTCGTTGATGGCGTGGACGTCGCGGCCGCGTATGGAGCCATTGCCGCCGACCTGGCATCCGATGAACCACCGCTTGTCATCAGCGCGCTCGTTGCAGGGCTCGGCGTTCCCGGAGCCCTGGTCGAAATCGCTGCCATCGCCGCTGTCCTGCGATGAGTGGTTCTATCTTGAGTGTGCAGTGACTTCGTTCGTGGCGCTCCTGCGTGGAATCAACGTCGGCGGTCACAACCTGATCGCAATGAGCGACGTTGCGACGTCATTTCGAGCGGCCGGCTTCACGAAGGTCAGCACTTATGGCCAAAGCGGCAACGTCCTGTTCGCAGCAGACGGTGTGGGAATCGAGCTTGAAAAATCGATCCAGGACATTCTCCACGACCGTTTTGGCCGCCCGATCCTCGTCTTGATTCGTTCGCGCGAAGAACTGACCGCGACCGTCGCGCAAGCACCGACCAATCACGGCTCGGATCAATTGCGCAGCGACGTGTTCTTCCTCAAGCTTCCGCTCACGGCCGAAGATGCTTTCGCTGGGCTACCCGAGCTGCGCGAAGGAGTCGATTCGATTGCGATCGGCCCGGGAGCGCTCTACTTCTCCCGCGTCGCCGCTCTGGCGACCACAACCCGTATCCAACGGCTCTATGCAATGCCCATGTTCCAGCAGATGACCGTGCGGACATGGAGCGTCACGACCCGGCTTATGAAGCTACTCGACACCTGAGTTACGGGTCCCTGACATAGCCTGCTTTGCCACTGAGTAAACAAACAATCTGTCGGGCCATCCCTCGTCGGACGAGTGGGACAAAGTCGCCTTCTCCCGGCGGTTCCTCACGGCTGTTACAACAAGCTCATTGATGTGACGCGGTGGGTTACTGCTGACATCTGTCGGCTAGGTATGTGCCGCACAGTTGCACGAGGGATGAAGCGTTTCAGGAGACGCTGCAGGAACGCCACGACGTTGAGATCGAACCATCCCAGACATTGCCCCAGCGACGCCGACCGAGCCCATCGGAAGTAGGTGAGCCACGCGACAAACCCAATCGGAATGACCAGCCACAAAAGGAATCCGCGGATCGTGAGCAGTACCAGCGCCGCTTCCGGAGGGATGCTGTTCACGTAGTCACGTCGAAACTTCAAGACATCCTCCAGAGGAAGGACGTGAGGCTCGTTGGCATGGAGAACGCGGAGTAGACGTTAGTGGCAGAACTGAGGACAAATAGCGAGCCAACAACGAAGCCAGATCGAGGCCGAGAGGTCATCCGCCACCGGGCGCGGGGCGCCGCGAGAGGTTCGCCCGCACCGCGGAAGAATCGTGTTCCACCGAAAACCAACAGGATAAGAAGTGCGTTTCCGATCACCCAGCCGGCCAGCCATGGAAGCAGGGGGAGGAAAAACAGGCCATTGAGCGCGAGCAAGATGCTGCTGGCGACAACGTATGCGATTTTCCAACGTGTCTGTCGTATGCGGAGCATGTCGTCAACCTAACAGCGCCAGCGCCGCCGGCGACGGAATGTATTGCGAACGAGCTCGAGCACGTCGCCAGTTGTCTCAAAACCCAAGGGTTTCGAGACATCTCCTGGCCTTGATCTGGGCTTCCTCTGAGACCGTCTACACGTCGGGCGAGTCGAATCTCGTAACTACGTCGCATAACCGTTGGCTTAAATTGCGGTGCGCAGTATTAGTTATGAGACAACGAAGGAGTGCTGTGATCAAGCTGATTGGATACGCCCGAATCTCGACTCGGCAGCAAGCCACGGACGGACAGCGGGCCGAACTCTTGGCGGCGGGCGTGCGGCGTGACGACCTATATATCGATCAGGGGAGTTCTGGAGCACGGGCACCTCGTCCTCAGCTTGATCTCGCTGTCATGGCGCTTGAGCCTGGCGACACATTCGTGATCGTGTCTTTAGACCGGCTGGGCAAATCGACGCAGAATGTGCTTGCCTTCGCCGAAAGCGTGAGCAGCCGCGGGGTTGAGCTTCGAGTCCTCGATTTTGGCGGCGGCGACGTCGACACGGCGACACAGCCGGGATCCATGCTGTACACGACCATGGCTGCTCTGGGGCAGATGGAGCACGAAATCAAGCGCGAGCGCGTGCTCGACTCGATCGACAGGCGCCGCAGGGCCGGCAAGAATCTTGGTGGCCGGCCACGAAGAATCACGAACCGACAAATCCGTAACGCCAACCGACTCATCGAAGCCGGAGAGCCGACGGTACAGGTAGTGCGCGATTTCGGGATGTCCCGCGCCACCTTCTATCGTCGCGCCCGCACCCTGGGACTGATGTCAGATCAAGCCGGGGGAGAGACAGCGGAAAGCGAGGACGCCGACTGATAGGCACCGAGCGGCGTGGCCCCAAGAAGTGTTGTCGCGTGACAGACCAGTCCGGACAAATTGCCACTTCCGGACACCCGGAAACACGCGGAAGTCGTCCCGAGAAGCGCACAAGATTTTGCCAAGGTACTTCGGACAACCAGAAGTGAAGCTGAGGGGTTCCGAGCGCTGGCCTCGCTCCGGGCATGGTTTCCGCGCTACTTCCGACGGAGACACATGCACCGTCATCGGTCTCGAACCAATGGGCGTGCGGAAGCTAGGCGCTCATTTGTGCAATAGGGTTCATTCACGGCATAGCGTCCTTGCTACCACTGCCGTGCGTCTCGCTCGATTCGATTCCCGTGCACGGGTCATTTTTCGTGGAAAGGAACCTCGGTGGGCGATACGGGAGGCGTCGAGTACGGAAGCCTTTATAAGTTTCTCGCTTCAGCAGGCGTGGTGATTCTTGCCGCTGATGCCGCGTTCGCGTGGGCAATCCTGCAGAGCTCCGACGTGCTTACGACGCCGGAAGACTCACTGCCTTCGCTCACCACTCAAGGTTCGAAGGCCGTGTTGCGCCAGCAGGAGTGGCTTGGGCTAATCATCAACTTCTGGCCTTTGATCACGATCGTCATAGCTGCCATCGGACTCGCCTTGATTATCGGGGGCCTCCTGAGGTGGGTGCCTATGCAGAAGGTGCAGGATGATACAGACAGGGCTGTGCTTCACGGGCACCTCAGCCATGCATCTCCTGAAGAGAAACGAGACGCCGCGAGAGCGGATGCGGCGGAGGCCCTTGTGGATGGCGTCATCTCCGCGACAGATGATGACAAAGTTGCCGCCACGGTGCTGAGGCACTTGGAAATTGAGGACGAAGTCGTTGACGTTGTCACACATGTGTTCCTGTCGTCGCACATAGTTGAGCGCGACGTTCGTATCAAGACGGACGACGGACGCATCTCTCTCGTCGACTTGTTGCTGACTGCCCGGAACTCAAAAGACACCAGTTTTGTAATTGAGATTAAGGCTGCACGTGTGCGTCCTATCTCGCGAACGCGTTTGAGCGGCGCGCTCTTAGCGACGGGTACGGCCGTGCAGATGCTCTCGTCGTTGCTTGATCGGCCGTTCCGTGGGCTGGTGTTGTTCGTCGTTGATCACCAGGACCGCCTAGAAGATACGAATTGGCCGCCACAGCCGGTTGTGTCAGCGGATCCGCGAAGCTTCGCCAGTGCTGTAGTTGTTAGTCGAGATAGCTTGCCCAGTCTTCGAAGGAACGCCGAGTCACTGCGGCGGCTATTCGAAGCATAGGTTCGAGCGCGCTTTCGGATCCGGAATTCCGCCTGGGTCGGCTGAGTCGCAGGTGGGGGCGAGCTTGCTCCGACGGTGGAGGGAGAACAGCGTTGAGACGGCTCAGACGGTTATCCATCCGCACGCCGAGCACTGCCAAGTGCGTGCCAGGTTCACAACAGTTGGCTTCGTGGCGGTTCTGCACCGGCCACAAGGCGGCGCCTCGGAATTTGGCCATTGGTTCGATTCAGCTTCATTAGCCGCATACAGAGACTCGGCCGACTCGTCCCAAAGTTTCCGTCTGGCTTTGGCGGCGTCTGAGGCTCCGACCGCCCAAGTTTGAGTTCCACGTCTTCGAGCGTGGCCGGTTGCGAGGAGTAGTTCCATCGAGCTGGAATGGGCGATCCGGAGTGCGGCGGCAACTTCAGACACCGTCCACTCGCTCTTCGTGTCCAGCCATTTGGTTAGCGTCCATGGGCTGTGCAAATCGTTTTCTATCCAATGAACTGCTGCTTGACGGGCACGTCGTTTCAGATGGGCGTGCTTGAACTTCTTCGGGACGAGGAGCCAGAGGTAAGTCATCAGACCACCGCCGGCCACCGAGAACAGCAAATCGACTCCGTTGGCCGCTAGGTAATCCAGGATGGCGAAGGCGGGGCCATCTCCACCGCCTCGCCCCTCAGATGGGGTGATCACTAGTCGTCTCGAATCACCGGCAACATAGCCCGCTGCGCAGGCACGATCCAAGTCTCCAACAGTGAGCCCGACGAGCGGGAACTCCACGAAATACAGTGACCCATCAGCCCGAACCCCGAACGCCCCGTTCAGCCACTCAACGTCGAGGCCATTGGCCGCATCCGCAGAATTCTTGGTTCTCAAACCAGTTTCCGTCGCAATGCGATACGAGAGCAGATACTGACTAGGAACGTGATTCATCAAACACATATCAGCCTCAGCTTGCGCAAGCAGGTCTGTCACTAGGGACGTATCAGTTGTTTTGATCCGAATACTCGTTGGCCCCGCCAAGCGCGTAAACCCCGACCCTTCGCGCGCCCAGTTGGGGAAGCAATATTGAACGATAACCTCGCCAGTGTTCACGACTCGAACCTACCGCTGGTCAGGGCGCAAAAAGGGATAGTTGCTGACGCCGTCCGTTGCCCTGCGCCGAGTCGAGCAGCACGGCGGGGCATACCAGCGCGCCCGGTGGCGAACTGCACTAGGTCAGCGCTGCCAAATTTGCACTGACTTATGTCAGCGTCGGCGCGTGCCGATCGCTGCTGCCACTTTGGTGCGCCCGTGACGAACGACGACGGGTGACGTCGTGCCGTGCCCGGCCTCAACGGAAACAGCGTCGAAGAGAGAGGCCCAGGAACGACACTTGCTGCGGGCGATTGCTACTCAGTTGCTGGCGCGCCTCAGGCTGCGACTTCAGCGGATTCTTACTTCCCTATACCCGCGCTTGTCCATAAGCCCTCTCATTGCCTTTCTCACAGGGCCTGCGACCAAGAATGGTCCGTGGATCTGATCAAGGGTGTTGAATGTCAGGTGCGTCAGCTCGCCGCTGCGCTCCCACGGGTGCAGCCACACCCAACTCAGAACCCACGCATCCTCGACACGACGAAATGCTACAGCGCCCGCGATCAGCGGAACCATCGTCGATAAACGTTCGGATCTTACGAGGTAGACAGGTCGATCCGGCGTTTCATCACCAGCACTATACGGAGGGTGATCGAAACCTGCCTCTCTGTGGAAGTAGCGCGCAATCCGTTCAGCAACGGCTTGGCGCTGAGGAGAGTTGACGGGATAGACCATCCATTTGGATGTGTAGTCAGCATCGGTTAGGGCGTGGTACTCGATAACGTCTCGACGAAGTTGGGTCGCAGTCTCCGTGCAGACCTCGTCGTCGGTCGGCAGGTCATGTTCGTCAAATCTGGGTTCGAGCACAAGCTGAGGCTATCGCGAGAGCCCTAGTGGCGACCTCCGACGAGATGACGGACGCGCGCGCCTGATGAGAGCAGAAAGCCTGACCGAACGATGGGCTGAAGAGCGGTGCGGGATCGCGAGCTAACTCAGCAAGCATGATCTAGAGCCCGCATCTAACCGGCTCCCAATTGTTGCGGCTAGGGGAGTCACGGAGCTGTCTTTTTCGAGATGACAATCTTTTTCCTAGGATCTGGCCCTCGTTTTTCGGATGGCTATCGGTAGGGGGCTCAAATCCAATGTCTAATGGCGGTGGGGGCGCCTGATTGACGGGCGCTGGTTTCTTACTCAGCCATTTTCGTCGGCTCCTGCACTGATCGCGCCCGCCGCAACATCCATACTGGTGGGGTGACCACACCCTGCCCCGCTCTCCCAACAATCGAGGCTTGGCTCACCTTCATAGAGGACCGCGAGCGGCGGCTGCATGATGCGGGTTCATTTGCAGTGGCTGTAGAGCACCAGTTGGAGTTCCAGGCGGTGTACGGCATCTGTGCGCAGGCGATACGTTACGCGGGCGCGTACGTGGTCCTGCACCGCGCCGGACGCTCTCGCGAGGCGGTCGCCGTTGCACGGCAGGCGCTTGAGCACGCTTTGACTGCGCAATGGGCGCACTTCGACGAAACCGGCCCGGATCAACTGATCGACGGCTACTACGATTCTCACAAACGAGCGTTCCGAGTCGTCACGAAATACCTCAACACGCCACAGGATGAGATCGACGCGGCGCTCGAGTCGACGACGGACAAGGGGAAACGATTACTACGCGTTTCGAACATGATTAAGCAGATTGACTTCAACACGATGTTCACGACCGCCTACACTCAGCAGTCGCAGATCGTTCATGTCACGAGTGAGACGGTCACCGCCTTTTTTGATCTGGACGACGAGAAGCAGTTCGTAATCCTCAGCGAGGCCACCGACCCTCATGAGCGCCAAACGGCGCATTTCACAGCGATGGCGACCATGTTTTCCGCGTGGATACTTGAGTCGCTCCAAGTAGGCACGCCGGGTCTAGCAGAGCTTGATCGACTTTCCGATGACCTGGCTCTGCCGCTCAACATCCGCAATTGACGAGCAACCGTATTAACTACGGCGCTGGTCGAGGGCTTGACATCGGTAGAGTCAGCCGACGCGCGATAGACGATCCTGGTGCGCCGGGTGCCCCGGGCGTTAACTTTCCGACTGGACCACGGTCGACATCCGCGAGGTGATGCCGACGAACGGCAAGATCCTGGATCTGCCGCAGCGCATCATCATCCGAGCTTCGCGAGCCGTTCACCGATCCGACTACCGTCACGGTACTGGGGTGGGCAAAGCGCGAGCCAGCGCTTCAGTACGATGATCTCCTCGTCGCGCCGCCCGAGCTTCCGAAGGATGATCGCTGCGTGCTCGGTATAGCCGGGGGCCGGCTCTCGGCCGGCGCGGTCGCCTTCTGCTCCTTCAATCGCGGTGTAGCAAAGGACGAGCGCGTCCTCAAGTCGCCCCTCGCGCTTGAGTTGCTTTATCGGCTCCACCAGCTCGAGGTAGTGCACACCATTGACCATGCCCGCCTTGAACTGGGTGGCTCTAGTACCTCCGCCAGTCAACGCCTCGCGAACCATGTCGCTTCGGTCAGTCTGAATGGCGCCGGCCTTCGCCATCGAGGAGATTGGAGGCCGCTTCGACTCTGACCATTCCCACTGCGGCCGCCGCGAGCCAACCCAACTCCACGCCTCGGCGCGAAGCCCCTTCGGCAGCACTTCGGTGAAGATCTGCACGCGCACCGCGGGGGAACCACCTGACGACAAATCGGCGGCTGAAGCGACGTAGCCCGGAAGATAGCCGACGCGCTCGCCCTGGACCATGACGGCCACGGCATTCGCGTCGAACTTGTTGTCGGGCTCTCGCTGCAGCGAACCAGGCAGTTCGAGGTAGCCGCCGCCGGCCACACCGTGGCGCTCTGCCAGTGCAGCGATGGCGGCACGACAGGTCGTCGTGGTACCGCTCAGTTTAACGAGACCCTCAATGCCGCCCCCGTTGGTGGGCTCCGCCCTCGAGCGGCCAAGAAATTTACCTAAGAACCCCATTTGTTGATCATCGCAGGTCCTGACGGAGCCTGGCCAAGCTTGCTGCGCAAACCAACCACGAGCTCCCGACTGTCTATCCTTCAGCGGATGCGAAGAGGTCTTCAATGCGCTGACGCAGCTTGACCTCGTCAGCTCGCTTCACCCGATCTGTTTCTTTCTTGCGACCGAGCGCGGACTGCACGAGGGGGTCGATCACCCACAGCAGATGGTGGAGTTGAGCGCCTTCGAGAAGCGGGGCGATCGCTAACTGCCTCGTTCCCCGATACGCGCACATTTCGACCATAGGTTGTGAAGCGATGCTGGCGTAGAGATCCTTGTCTCCAGCCAGCTGAAGGCCTTCCACGTCGGCAACTGTGTGGATCACCCAGCCGCCCGTTGACGCGACCTGCAGTCCGTCCCACCGGATCTGTTCCACCCACGTGGGGAAGCTGAGCGACGCGAGGGAATCGTCGAGCTGTTTAGCCCGTACTGCGCTGCGCTCGACCCTTTCGACCTCGGCCCGGGATTTAGCTAGTGCGGTTGTCTCTACCTCGGCCAGAGCCGTCACCAGCCGACGAGCGTCGTTGACCAAATCGTCCGCGTCGCCCGTCATTCGAAGGACATTGACCGTGCCGTCTTGACGGACCTTCCACTGGTACTGTCCCAGCTCAATCCCCAGAAGGCCTTGGAGCGTATGGGCCCACTCCATGTATTCGGCTTCAGGTGGGACATTCGACAAAACGAAGGTGACGGAGCGGTCGGAATCTCCAAGGGTGAACGAGTCGATGCCGACGCGTGCATCACCCGTCCGAACGTTTCTCGCGACAGTTGCGGCCCGAAGGTGCCGATCGGGCACCCACGTCTGGCTGGCCCGTTCGAAGCCGAGGATCCATGTGAACGCAAACGACAGCACCCGTTCGGCGTCATCCCTGTCAAAGAACTGGGACATGTTTGCGCTGAGTCCTTCAGTGAGCGCTCGGGAGAACCAGTCCGCTTCACCCCCGTCGACTGCAAAGGAATTCGCTTCACTGATTGCCTCGAGCGTGCGAATTCGTAGCGATTGCTCATCATGCGGTCGGTTATCCCAACGTCGCTCGGGGCGTTTGGTCAGTGATCGCCAGCGGGTGAGCGCTAGCTTGTAGGCGCCCATGGCCGTTTCGACACTCCGCTTGATGTCGCCCATATCGAGGGCGTCTTCGGCGGCGGCGAGCGACATGCGAAGGCGCTCATCGGTGATGGCGTCAGACAGGACTACGCGGCGAATATCTACCCCAAAGGCTGCTTGCACTAAGCCGCTCGCATACTGTTCGGTTACGCGGGACCAGATGGGCAGGCTTTCCCGATCGGGTTCGAGTGCTTCGTGCTGCGCAGCATTTCGTGCCCGACGAAGTTGTCGGACGTCAAACAACAGTGCTTTCTTTGGGTCCCACGTCTTGTCGAGGACATTTTTGAGTGCAGCTATGTAGTCATCGAGCTTGGCGTTCTGGTTCAGCTTGTGACCGGATGAAACCAAGACGAGCGCGCTGGCGCGTTCCACAACCGAGTCAAGGGCAACAGCGGCAGCTCCCCGCTGGTACGTACCCGCGGACTTGGCGCCTTTCATCGCGCTTTCGAGAGCAAGTCGTAACGCGACTAGTTGCTTGAGCTGTTCGCCCGATAGTTGATCCACGGGGACATTCTTACACTCGCGAACTCGCTGCTCAGACGCATTGCCCACGACCCTTCGCGCAGGCCCGGCACCGCCCGCCTCGGCTTGGGCGGCATCACCTAGCGGGAGAGATGCGCCACTATTGAGGAAGCCGGCGCAGCTGGACCGAGTTGGCAAGTTACGTTCTGACAACGACGATGGGAACAAAATGGCCAAGCTGAAGATCGATGCTGAATCGGTCGAGCTCGCCGCCGCGCTGTATCTCGTGCTTCAGTCCATGAATCCGCTGGAACTGTGCACCTACAGAATGGGGAGCCGGGCGCGTAGCTGGCAGGTGGGAAACTACTACAACCTCCCTGAGGCATATCCCGTACCCCCGCTCCGCGCGCACACGACCGAGCACCCTGACTCTTGCCCAGACTGCGCCGACTTTCGGCGCTGGCGTGCTGCCTACGAAGCCCGGATTACAGCTGACCAGAAAACTCCGCTTCCACAAATGGTCGCCCCTGATCCTCTCTTCAGAGAGGAGCTCACACCAGAGCTCAGGAGCGGCGCCTCGTCAGCAGAATGGCTCAACCTCGTGGCAGTGATGATCAGCCAAGCCTCACGGACTCGCCTTCGGGAACCCTGATCTCGCCTAGGTGAATCGACAGCAGCCCGATAGCGAACACCCGCCTGCACCTATCCCCGCGATATGCCAGAGTGATCATGACGCCCCCATCACAAGAGCAGCAACGGCTGTCGCAAACTGATTCAAAGCGCCATCGGAAAACAAACCGCCAACATCTCATCCAAGTGGAGATTCGCCCAGAAAGGTGTGCAGGGTTCATCGTGCTGAAACAGCTTCTTCCGCTAGCAGATTGGTTCAAGTCCACCGAATGGGCGGACGCACTTTGCCCCGTTTGCCGGGTGGGAGCGTTGCGCGCAGACCCAGCCCAGGAGCACGAATCAACAGCAACGCGGAACGCACGAGATCACGAGGCCTGGGAACCCGAGTGGATCCAAGGGTTCTTCACCTGCGTGCTTCGATGCCAGCGTTCATCGTGCCAGGAGATCACTGTCGCCATGGGGCTCTGGGACGTCAGGGAGCATTACGAAGATTGGGGTCCGGTCTACGACAACTATTACCGGCTTCAAATGACTGTCCCACCGTTGCCCATCATGCAGACACCCGAACGTTGTCCTGAGCTCGTCAAAGATGCGGTGGCCAATGCCGCCCGCGTCATATGGGTCGACCCTAGCGCCGCTGCGAACAGGCTCAGGATCGCAATCGAACAATTGCTGGACGCCAAACGGATTCCCCGTTCCACGAGAGTCGGCGTGAAACTAGCACCCCTAAAGCTCCACGGACGAATCGAACGCCTTCGTGCCACCCATCCTTCTGTGGCGGAATTGCTTGAGGCGGTGAAATGGATCGGCAATCAGGGTAGTCACGAAGATAGCCTCGGCGTCGCAGACGTGCTGGAGGGTGCGCAGCTGTTCGAACATGCTCTTGCCCAGATGTACGACACCGCTCCAGCGGAGATTCGGCGCCGGGCCATGCAGATCAATAAGGCAAAAAAGGTTCGTTCTTCTCGGGGTCTATCGAAGCGCTAGTTGTGCTGCCGGGGTTGCGCACCACTGGGAATTGCTATGTCAAGAGGTATCGAGTGGAGGGGACCTCCCCGAGGTAGAGGCCAGGACCAAAGCGGCCGGGCAGGAGGGCGGCTGTCTCCGGAGTGACCGGCTTGCCGATTAGTGCATCGAATTGCCGCTGGGGGACCGGACATGACGTAGTACTGCGTTATCGGCGCCCAGGTAGGACGACCGAAAACCCCGGCGAACCCAACTGCGCGCGCGAACGAAAGACAGAGCCCCAACCCCGTCGACGCCAAGGGATTGCGGGGCTTCGCAGCCAATGTTAGAGGCCGGGGCGGCACGAATCGGTCGATTGTCCATAGCTGGGTGACATGCGTGGGGCGGGCGGGCGTGTGTCATTCAGAGCAGGCCGGATTGGCGCAGCCTGCCAGACCTTGAAGTAGGCGTCAGCGATCCCGTCGGAGGAGAGGAGCCAGTTCGCCTCCGCTTGGTTGAGCGTGACCCTAGTTCCCGCCGGCCGCTGGACTCGCCAAAAGCGATCTTGAACTGATCAAAGGTGAGGTGATCGGAGGCGAACGCTGAGCCCGCCACCTTGCCGATGACAAGGAGGGCAGTTGTGGCGGGACGCATCCCAGATGCTTGTGCCGGGCTGCACCTCGCTCGCTGATGGCAGCTTCGCACTCCCCGGGCCGGTTTGGGATCCGCTCCTGTCGGCACCCTCGGCTTGATCCTTGCCACGCTTCCCAGCAGGGTAGTTTGCGTGGTCAGCGGGAAGATTGCGCATCCAGAACCGACTTTCTGACGAGTCAGCCAGGTGCCGACTACCCGTCCAGACTGAGAACCTCAGGGACTTCATGGCCCGAGCATGACGCTCGAGACACTACATCGATCAAACACCCTATGTGGGAGTGCCCATTACCCTTGGCCTCAGTCTGTGATAGCTGGAGCAATGCCGGCAGGAGCCGCTACTACCCCGTAGCTGTACCAGTCGCCCGTCGCAAGCTGTCCCGGTACCTCGGCCTTCGACAGGGTCCAATCGGAGTCGCCGAGGCTCGCTTCGTAGAGTCGAAGGGTGGGGGTTACCTCTCCCTCGATTTGGAATGACCACACGTGGTCCTCTGTCCCATAGGCCCAAGCGTTCGTGGGAAAAATCGGACCAGGCAAGTCTGGGAGAGAATCGTAGAAAGCGACGTCCTCGCCATTCAGAACGCCAGTTCGGGCGTAGCATGCTGCGAGTGCGGGGGCCATCACGGGATCGCCCTCGAGCGGCATGAGGTCGCCGTCCTCTCCGACAACCCGTGACCTGGCTACCTGCGTTTCCCAGTCATCACTTTCATTGAAGTAGAAGCGGTCGCAGGCCGTCATGTTCTTGTCAGTCCCTAGAAGCTGACCGACTTCAGTGGCCTTGTCGGGGTGCTTTAGGTCAACGTCCCAAAGGATGTACTGATCCATGGTCACGTGAACCAGATCGGCATCCTTGTCGTCGAACTCAGCCGAGATAGGACGAGTTCCACGGAAGTTGCCGGTCAGATCTGCCATGTCGAGTGTTGTTAGTTCGCCGGTCCAAAGATTCGCGATTGATACGTTTCCGTCTTCATCGAACCCAATCGCCAGCTCCCTGTCCGCATTCAGGGGAGACTCTGTGGGAAACGGTGCGCGGAGGACCACGCTGGCCTCGGCGGATGGATCGTAGAACCAGAACTTGGTGATGTCAGGTTCGTACTCACCAGCGCCGTCTTCGTTCGCTTCGAAAACCCAGAATTCGGATTTGTCGGCAAATGGGTCTTCTGCGGGCTTCGATGCCGCTGAAGTCGTGTCAGCGCCGTCCTGAGCAACTGGCGTTTCGGCAGCGTTGCAAGCACTCACTCCGAAGGCTGTCACCAATGCAATTGCCAATAAAAAACCCTGTTGAACTGCTCTTTTCCCCATTGGCCCAACATATCAGCTGGGCAAAATCAAAGCCGCCAATACGCGTGCGGCGACGCCCCCCCTTCGGGCTGGGAATCGATTCGGCGATGTTCGATGAAGGCCTCGGCAGGCCGATTCGATGGCTACGCGGCCAGGCTGTAGGTGAGGATTCGATCAGCAGGCTCGCATTTTGGGCAGCCCTTGGACTGGCGGCGGTTCTGCGTGGTCTGTTGGTGGTCGTGCTGATTGGCTTTGCACTTCCACCACAGCTTGTGGTCGCTCGGGAACATCTCGTGCGCCTTTTTCATATTGAGGTAGGGGTGGAGTTCGAGGCTGAGTACGGGGTCGGTTGTGCCGAGGTCGTTGTCGCCAGCCCTGAGCTTTCGGCTGCAGCAGATTCTGCAATCTAGCCCAAGGGTGACTTTGTCGATCCGAGCTGGGTAGTGATGGTTCTCGTTGTTTTGGCAGACCCACCACATTGTTCGGCGTTCACCGTGGGTCACGCGGGCGGCGGTGAGGTTTCCGTTCATGGTGGGGTGTAGTCGGGCGGCGATATCGGGGTGGGTGGCGGCGAGGCTGTCTTCGAAGCGGATGGTCCGTTCTCTGCTGCAGATATGGCAGCTGCGTTTGCCGGTGACTAGTTCCCATGGACGGGCTGGGAAGATGTGGCCGGCGTCGCATCGCCAGTTGGCGAGGAGGTTCGATCCGGCTCCGGTGGTGGCGGGCGATCGGTTTTCTGCCCAGCCTTGGGCCCACATGGCTGCGAAGCGGGGGTGGGTGGTGACTATGCAGTTTTCTCCGGACCGGGTGGTTCGGTTGGAGCAGATCGGGCAGTTGTAGGTGGGGAGGGTTTTCTTCGAGGGGCTGACCCCGTGACTGTGGCCGTTGGCGCAGATCCACCAGTGGGTGTTGCTGGAGTTGGTGGCGACGTCGGCGGCGGTGAGGCCGCCATTGCGGTAGATATCGAATTGGGCTGCGGCGGCGGGGCGCATGGTCTGCAGGTCGTTGGCGCCGACGCGAACGCGCCGTGGGGTGCAGAGGCCGCAGGCCGGCGTGTACATGGTGGGTGTCATGGTTGCGGGCAGGGTCGCCGGTGGGAGGAATTCGAAGGTGTGCCCGTTGTCGCAGGTGAAGGCTCGGGGCACGGTGGTGTCGTTACCGGAGTTGAGCACGTGTAGTTCTGCGATGGTGAGGGTCGCGGTGATGTCGGTGTCGCTCGTTACCGCCAGGTAGTTTTCGACGGGCTCCAGGTCGCCGGTGTAATTCGTCAGAATGGTGGCGGTCGAGGGGCGAAGGGGATAGTCGTGTGCCCAGTCGGGGCGTAAAGGTGCTTCGAGCACAATCGCGCTCCTCAGCGCTAGCACGGTCGGGCGCAGGTAGATCCACAGCGCACGGGTCACCTCGGGGCGCGGTTCTCCGATGCTGGCGGTGACGAGAGTGTGGAGGTCATCGTGGGCGGTGGCAAAGGGGTGTGAAGGATCGAAGAAGCGGCGGGCGAAGCTGTCCTCGGTGATGAGCTGCACGGTTTTGATCACGGCGGCGAAGACGAGGGGTTCTGCCTGTTCGATCGGAAGGCCGGGGTGTAGGTCGCGGGCGATGGCTTTGGTGGCGAGCAGGTAGAGGCGCAGGTCGATCAGGTGTTTGCGGCGCAGTTTCTTGAACACTGCCTGGGCGTGGACGCTCTCCGGGGTGACGTGGTGCTGGTCTGTGGCTTGGCCCCACAGGCCGGTCCAGCGTTCGTGCCGGGTGCAGACGATGTCGTCGAAGTGGGGGTTCTGCTCGACGATGGCGCCGTGGGTGCAGTGTGTGCAGGCGAAGCGCGTGGGGAGTGTGTCTTGGAAGTGCTGGCAGTGTTCGGTCGGGCATCCGTACCTCTCGTCCTTGCGTGGGTCCAGGAATAGTGTGCTGCGTTTGGTGACGGCGGTGAGTGCGTGCTTCCATCCTTCGCGCTCGGCCGTCGCACTCTGGTTGGCAGAATACGTTCGGGTGAGCAGGGTGCGGTGGGTATCGTCGCAGAAGTTCGCGGCGAGGAGCCGGTTGCTGTAGCTCTCGAGAGTTTCGCGGTGGAAGGGGCGCACGTCGAACGGGAGCAGTTTGATTGGAGCGTTCATGCGCTGGCCAGCCCGGTCATCGGGTACTGCACGGCCTTGCTGCCCTTATTGCGGGCGGCCATTTTCACTTTGTAGTTCTCTTCGGCGAACTGGTCGAGTTTGATGGTGCTCATCACCTCTTCGGTGAGGCATTCCTCGGTGTACTTGGGGTTGGTGATGAGTTCGATGGTCGCTCCGGTGAGCAGTTTCGCCAGGCTCCCTATTGATCCGGAGGTACGCAGGTACAGGTAGTCCCTAAGCAGCCGGAGGCTTCCGATCTCATGGTGGCGCAGGGGGAGTTTCTTCTCGAACGCGGCGATGAGGCCGGTCCAGGTTTTGCGGTCTGCCGCGTCGCCGAGGTTGAGTCGTTCCATGTCGAAGATGCTGAATCGGCCGCGGAGCTGCTGGCCTTTGGGCCCGGAGAGTAGTTCACCGTTGGTGAGGCCGAAGCCGGCGTATACGAAGGTGGCGGGGACTTCGTTGTGCAGGTTCTTGAGTACGTCGACGGATTCGCCGAGTCCGACGCTGCGGCCGACGAGGTTCTGGAGTTCGTCGACGACGATGAGTTGGGTGCCGGCTGCGATGAGCGCTTGGACGACGCGGTGGCGGAGATCGCCCATGGACTCGCGGCCGGTGACGGGGAGGCCGAGGAACTCGGCGAACGTCTTCATGAGAAGTTTTCCGGTTGAGGCTGCGGGGACTGAGACGTACACGACGGGTAGGCGGTCGTGGTCTTCATAGTCGGGGAACATCCGTGTGTATTGGGAGAACACGGTGCGCATGAGGGTCTTGGCGGTCTCGGTTTTCCCTATGGTGGAGTCGCCGTTGAGCATCAGGCCGGCGTGGCCGGAGTTGCGGCCGACGTTGACGGAGAAAGCCTGCTTGAGCAGCCGAATGGATTCGGTTACGTGTGGTGTTGCGATGACGATTCCGCCGGAGGTGTAGACCACACGGGAGCGATCGTAGGCCGCGCGGGCCGGCGCCGCCAGAGCGGTGTAGTCGGCGTCATTGAGGATCTCGGGACGGGGGATGCTGCGGTTCAAGAAGGCGGTGAGGCCGTCGCGGTCGTGGAGTGAGGTGGGGCGGTCGGTGGTGTGGAAGTGGAGAGTCATGAGGGGTTTCCTTCGGGGTCGAATTCGGAGAGTTCTTCGGTGTCGCTGTCGTCGTCATCGTCGAAATCGGCGGGCAACAGGGCGGCGTGCGCTGGGGTGGGGAGCTGGTGGAGGGGAGTGCCGGCGAGAGTCGCACCGACAAGGGCGACTTCTGCCCGCTGGGCGAGTCGGTTGTCTGCGTCGGTGGATTCGGCGGTGATGTCGGGTTGGAATGCGGAGAAGAACGGACTGTTTCGGGCGTTCCAGTCGCGGATGGAGCATTCGATGAAGGAGTCGTCGGGTGCTTTCGCCCACACCACAGAGGGGTTGTAGGGGTCGTAGTGAAGGACCATTGATTTTTCCCGGCCACGGAACTGGTGCAGTTCAGGGGAGTCATAGAAGTGGTTCGCGTGTCGGAGCCCGGTGGTGGTGAGAGCTTTCTTGGTCGAGGGCAGCAGCGCTAGGTACTGGTTCCGGCTGAGGGGAATATCGATGGTTCCGGCGGTAGCGGCGGCGGCTGCGGCCATCTGGTTGGGCGAGAAATGGACGCTGGGGTGCAGGGGATCGCGCAGGGAATCGTGTGGCTTGTTTTGCCACACGTTCAAGACCCAGTCATGGAACAGCTCCTGCACGGCGTAAACATCGAGAAGGTCCGGACGCCTATCGACGTTTTCGCCGCGGAACTCGACACCACGGCCCACATATCCTGCGAGGTACTGGGTGAACATGGTGTTGATGGTCCCGAACATGCGTTCCACGATCGACTTGCTGGTGGGCGTGCGTGGTGGTGAGAAGATCACCCGCATGTGGAAAGCTTCTGCCGCCCGCAGTGTCGGCGTGGACTTGAAGTCTTTGCCGTTATCGATCACCAGGATGCGTGGATACACGTAGGGGCGGTGGTGGGCCAGGCGTGCCAGTTCGGCATCGTCGAGCAAGGTGCAGGTTGGGTTCTGCTGCTGGACCATTTCACGGAAACGGCTGCGGTCTGGCTGGTTCTGGATGGGCGTCAACGCCTGAGCGATCAGTCCTACGTGGTCGACGCTCTTGGTCGCGGTCAGGCGAAACGAGTAGGCGAGGATGCTGCGGGTGGCGACATCGATCATGATTGTCAAGGTCGGGCGTTGCGGCTTGTCGTTGGGGACCTTGACCAGCACATCCAGCGGGGTTGAGTCCAGCTGAACTTCGGCACCTGGCAGAACCTGTACATGCTTGGCGTGGGGCCGGTTGGGGCGATCGGCCAGGGACCGGCGTGTCTTTGCGCTGCCGGTGGTGTGCTTATTCGCTGTGTAGTGCTCAATGAGCCGGTACATGGTCCGCTGGGACGGCAGTTTCGGGGCGTCGGCGCCGTGCTGCAAGGTCAGCTCGACCTGGGTCAGCTGAATCAGCCGTTGAGTGGTGCCCGTTGATTCGCCGCGTTGGGCGGCAATGACATCGCAGAGGGCTTCAATGACTTGTCGGCGGTCGTGAGTCGCGGAGTGCTTTCCCGTCAGGGACCGGCCATCGATGAGGGCGGTCTGACCCGCTTGCTTGAAAGCGGACAGTTTGGCCATCAGAGTTGAGCGGGCCATCTTGTACGGTGTCGCTTCCAGCTCGAGCAGTTTCGCCTGGACTCGCTGCTCCTGGGTGGTTGTCGCCGGGTCGAACTGGGCCCGCGGCTGGCGGAGGTTGGGGTGCTCACCGGTGGTGATCTCCCGCAAGTGGTCGGACAAGTCCAGCGTGCGCAGCTGTTGAACGTCGGAGAGCGACCCGATCAGTCGCGCGTCGGCGATCGGAACTGGTTCCAGCCCGACAACGCGCTGGGACAGTTCGGCCAGGTGCATAGTGACGTACTGGCCCGACGCGGTGGAGCGCAGCTTAACCAGGCCGGCGCTCGCTTCGATAAAGGTGTACTCGCCATCGTCGAGCTCAATGGGAGCGGTGATATTAAGCGTGGGCATTGGGGCTCCGTTCAATGAGGGTGGTGCTGTCAATTCGCCCAGTCAGGTCCGCGTGCACCACACGGAGCCACAGAAGGTGGAACAGTGCGGATCGGCCGTGGGGCAGAGAATCGGGCGACAGGATCTGAGCGGCATCGTCGAAACGTGTCCCTCCGGTGAGGGACGTGAGCAATCGCAATGTGGCGTCATTTCCGGGGCTGAACAGGGGGTGCTTGTAGTTGCTGAGCCAGGTGAGGTTGGCTTGGACTTGCTCGGGTAGACCGGCCAGGACCTGGTAGCGCCAGCCGACGGCGGCGCACACCGCCTGTGTCTTCGCGAACTGCTCGAGCACCTTGGACGTGATCTTGGAGGCGGGCTTAATGTCATAGACGACCTGGCGGTTGTTGCTGTGGAGGGCCATCAAGTCCAGGACGTGCCGGCCGCCATCGGCGAAGACCATCTCCATCGGCTGGGCTGCGATCGCAGTGATCGACTCGACGTGGTCCAGATACATCATCATGTTCGCCTCGTTGAGCGACTCATGCCAGACATGAGATCGCGTCTGGGAGAAGAAGTACAGCCCGTAATAGTTGCGCTGCCGCGGATACGAAGTGGGTTTGCGAAACGGCTCCGCCAGGTACAGGTGCCGGCTCAGCAAGTTCCGGTCGGCTGGTGCCTCCAAGGTTGTCTGGGAGGTAGGTTTCCACCGCACCAGGGCGTTGCCGCTGAAGCGCAGCGACTCGTCAACGATCAATTCCATGAGCTCTTTGTTCATGAAAGTTAGGTGTGCGGCCCGGAAAAACGAGTGCGCAAAAATAGCCGAAAAACATCACAGAAGCACGAATAACAGTTTTCAGTGCCGAAAAAGCGCAGCATGTACCGGTAGGTTGGGGGTCATGAGCGCACCCCGATACATACCGCGTGACTGGTGTGCCGAGCCGGACAGCTTCGGGAAAGCCCGCGATGTGCGCTGGCGTCCGACAACGGATACCCGATCCGACGCGCTGAGTCGGGCCTCTCGCTTGCAGCACGTGTACGCGGTCCGGATCCGGTTGCGGGCCAGGGCCATCACGAAAGGCGATCTGGCACGTACACTCAACGGGCCGCTGGCCACGCGCCCAGGCGCGGACACAGCAGCCCCGTTGAAGGCACTCGCGATGGCGTCGGGGACAAGCTACGCCCGGTGGCTGCGGTGCTTGCGAGGCGAGGTCGTGATGCGGCTGGACGACATCGCCTGGGCAGATCTGGTGCTGGGCGACATCAGCGAACAACAGCGAGCGCGAACCGCCGCACCGGTCGGGCAGCGTTCCGGGGCACCGGGACGATAAGGATCTGAGCGGTCGCTCCGGCGCCTGCCGCTGGCTCGATTGGTCGGCGGGCGTGGGCGAGATTTCAGTCCGACAGCACACCGCCGGCTCCCGGTAGCGCGTCGCGGCTGATGCGCTCAATCGCGGCGATTTGCGAGGTGTTCGCCCAGAAGAAGTCGATCTCCTCGTCCCACCCGTCGGTGTGCATCGTCCACCGCCCTCGGTGACCGACCTTGACGGTCGCGATCGTGCGCAACGGCCGGGTTCGGTCGTTGACGGTCGGCGGGGCATTGACGCCGGGGACGCGGGTGACGGTACCTCGTTCGAGATCGAAGAAATGCGCACTGTCGCGTGTGGACACCCGCCACACTCCACCCTCGTTCCCCGTGAGCTCGCTCACCTGGTCGGGTTCAACTTTGGGGTCGGTCATTGTCGGTCCTTTCTGGTGCGTTGGTGTCGGGCTCGGCGGGTGCGCCGTTCCGGTAGAGAAATTCCAGGTCGAGGGTTGTGGTGGTCAGGATGGCTAGGTTCACCCTGTGTTTCCCGTTCATATCGAGTACCACTACGCGGGTGGGGTGGGTCTGGCCGGGGAGGGACAAGGTCTGGTCGTAGTGGCGGTGGTAGTGGCCGCCGAGAGTCAAGCGGGGGCGTGTTTGCAGGACCGCTTGGCGAAACATCACCCTGCTGGCGGACGCGTAGGCGATGTCGGCGGGCGCGTAGCCCGCGTCGCGGGCGCTCTTTTCCAGTGCGCGCTCGTCCATGAGCGGAGCCTCATGGCCGATGAGGACGTCGGCATGCTCTGTGCCGAGCCGGCGGAGGTCGGCGGCTGAAATCTGTTCCTCGGGCCACCAGCTCACGCCCTCCTTGCGAAACCGGCGGTCGATGCTGTTGGCGCCGCCCAGAGCAGCCAGGGTGAACCGCGCACCGATCTGGGTGCGATACCCGCGGGGGAGGTGTCCGATGTTGGCGGCAATCCACCGGATGCCGTCTGCGGCGACCGGAAACTCCAGGAGCTTGGGGTAATACTCGTGGTTTCCATCTGTAAAGACCATCGCCATCTGGAAACGGGCGAGGGCGCGCGAGATCTTGCGTAAGTCGACCTGCCAGTTCCTGCCCGGCCAGAGGATGCCCCAGTCTCCGAGCTGGACGATACAGGTCACGCCACGGCCAGCGAAGACCTTGAACGCTTGCAACGCATGCTGCAAGTCTCCGTGGAGATCGCCCATGACCCCGATCCGGCGAACCGTGGACAGGGACGGCACCGCGTAGGGCGTGTACGAGAAGTCCTGGACAGGGCGGTGCGCACGTTCACGCGGGTCGACATCCGTGCGAAGGTCCGGCAGTGGCGGTACCGGCTCGGGCGCGATCATGGGGTGCACCTGACGCGCGGGATGATCCCACTGCCGATGTACCCGCCGCTAGAACGGAGGGACTCCGCGCTTGGCGCGGGGGTCCGCTGCTGTGCGTCTAGCTGCCGGGCCAAGATCCTCGAGCTCTGCTCGGTCGGCATCTGAGTGGTGCTCATCACGTCTGCCCCACCGGCGAACGGCATTGGTTCGGGGGTCATGATCCCGCTCCGGCGTCCTCGGGGTCCGGATCATCGCGTTCGATCGCTACCACCGGCGTCGACAGACGAACTGTCGCGTCCACGCCTTCGACGGCGAGGTCGATGAGCAGGTGCATACGACGGCCCACCGTGCACTCCACGACTCGGAGCACTCGCACGGTGGAACCGTCCCGACGCAAGGAATGCTCGCGCTCAGGATCATTCCATACCGGTATCCGGCACATCTCGTACCGGTCCAGATCCAACCAATACGTCGACCCCGAAGCCGTGTAGACCCGGAACTGCCCGGAAACCTCGTCCATCAGAGACGTCATCAGCAGCATGACGGCGCCCGTCGCTCGTTACGCACCAGCGCGCAGGCGGACGTGGCGGCGGAACCGGCGTGCAGCTTGCCGCCTCGTTCAGGCTGCCACACGACGTCATCGGCAACGGATGGCGCGGTCGGCATGTTCGTTGGGACGTCGAGGACCTCGTGTGGCGCCTGAGCGCCTGCTTCGGGCGGCCTTGGGTCAGGCATTCGCGCACCTCCGGGCGTCGCGCCGGTCGGATGATCGGTCGGTGCTGGGACGGTAGCCCGGTCCTGCCGGCGGGCGGATCCGTGCAGGAATGCACTCTTTGAAACGCCGCCGAACCTGCACCGCGCATGACCTATCCGACATCGCACACCGTGCGAGTCGGGAAGGCCCCATGTCCGAACCAAGTCCGCTTGAAGCACTCCACGCCGAGTACGCGCAGCTTCACCGTCAGCCCCCCAACACCCTCACGCAGGATCAGACAAGGTCGCTCACCATCTACAGCGCCGAACAAACCTGGCGGAACACCAGCGCTATGGACGACACCATCCCTCGAGAGATCGCCGACTGGATTCGCAACCTGGCCGCCTTGGAAGCCTTCGTGCGAGCTGAAGGCCGCCTGCCGCGCGAGAACCGACGCCTACCCGCCGGCGCCATCTCAACCGACGAGAAGCGACGCAGCAACAGCGTCCGGGCTCAGCGCCGTAGCTACGCGGCAGGGCGACTCTGCACTTACCAAGTACGCCGGCTGCTCTGCGTCCCCGGGTTTAGTTTCCACCCGACAGAGGACAGATGGCGGGCGAACTATGCCGCCTACGCCCAGTTCACCGCCACGCACGGCCACGCACCCAGGCTGCGAAGCACCGAAGACGCCGAACAGGCCCTCGCCCGGTGGGCGGCGAAAACGCGAATGGCCCGCCGGGCGGGCACATTGTCCCCGGCCAAGATCACCGCCTTGCAGGAACTCAACTTCTGGGCCTGGGGAGCCCCGCAGCGGCGGACGTGATCTCCCGTGCAGGAATGCACTTTTTGCGATCCGACAGCATCCGGCCGTTGGTGAGCGCAGGATGTGAGGGTGCACACTACGGACAGTTGGAGCGGGAGCGATGACGAACGTGAGTCGAGGCCCTTAGACGATTCAGGTCTCCCGCACGGGCCGTCCGTCTCTCCTCAGCTGGCCCGGAGCATTCGGGCCACCCACGCGGCTTGGGAACGCGTGGCCGAGGAATTCGGGCTGCTCACCGACGCCGAGGTGTGCGGGATCCTGGGGATCACGCCGACAAACTCGGAATCATTGTCCGTGCTGCGCAGCACCGGCAAGATCATCGCAGTGACGCGTGGACGCTCTATCCGTTATCCCGGCTTCCAGTTCGATCGAGCCCGTCGGATCATCCATCCTGTTATTGAGCCACTTCTCAAGGTGGCCCGCGCGAACGAGTGGACGAGCGAAGACCTGACTCTTTGGATGATCGGCCCTACCACCAGCTTCGACGAGGAGAATCGACCCGTGGACCACGTGCGAGAGCCAGAAGCGCTGCTGGCCGCTGCGCACAGCCACATGGAAGCCCTCTGGTGAACGGTCAGGACGAATGCCGATGCGCGACCGAAAAGGGGGCGTCGGCCCGAGTAGCGGCCGGCCTCCAGAAGATTAAGCCCGAATCGGAGGGGGACGCTCCGGGCCAGTCAGCGACCTGGGATTCATTGATCGGCCCGTTCTACGACCGAGCCGGAGCCATGAGCCTGCTCAACGTCTCCTGTTCTCAGCTAGACCGTCTATCGGGCAACGGAACGGTCCTTCGCACGAGTGTGCGGGACGGCGAGGATCTCTATCCGAGTTTCCAGTTTGGCCGGACCAAATCACTCGGTACCCGCTAGGAAGGTAGCCATAGGTTCGTTCTCACTTACCTCCCGAGCGTTCAGACGGAGGTCTCGGTAGGGTTCAGAGCTACCGAATTGAGGTCAGCGGGCACGGTCTGGAGAAAGCGCCGCCTTTCCTCGAGGTCGGCCAGGAGGCGAGCATCCTACGGACCAAAAAGAACACCCAGCCGACGACCATCAAGGCCTATCCTGATCGAGTGAACCCAATTCTGAGCGTGATGTGTGCCGCGTTTCTGATCTTTATGGTGGTGATTACAATCTCAGCAATTCGTACCGACAACAAGGCAAGCAACGAGCGTGAAGTTCAACAGCTAGCAAGTCGGTATGTTGCTGCGTTTACCGCTGTCCCCGGCCACGCCTCCTTGAATTTCTCGACATGGAAGACTCAATACATGGAAGTGGAGGCAGCAAGCCGGCGTCTGTCCTTCCTGCAATCAAGCGCAGCCTCGGGGGCCATAGCGGACGGGAAAGCGGCAGACATGATCATTGCAGCGCAGAACGAATACGCGAGTATCAACGCGGGCTATAGGGCGACGTACTTCTCGGCCTAGCCCTGGGTCGAACCGTCACCCCGATTCAGATACCACCCGCCAGCCCTGGGTGGCGGGGTGGAACTGACGTAAGCGCTGTTATCGGCCGGTCACCACCCGCCGCGCGGCTGGCTCACTCTCCTCGTTTGGAGAGCGAGCCCGTGTTGGACCGGTGGCCGAATATCCCGCACCGGGATGCAGGCACCCGGATTGAGCCGGAAAGGTCGCTGCCCAGGTCGCCCCAAGACAGGCCGGCGGCCACGGCGGCGGCTGACCCGCCTGATGAGCCGCCCGCGGTATGTGCGGCATGCCAGGGGTTGAGCGTGCGCCAGACAAACGTGAATACCGAGGGGAACTCGATCCTCGTTGGCTAAGGAGCGAGAGCAGCTTGGTGATGGCTCCTCTCCCAACCCGAAGCGTGCGTATGCCGATAGGGGTGAGCCCCAGACCGCCTGCAACTCGGGAGACCCGGCGAATGTTCAGGCGGGGTCTCTGGCTTCGGCTCACACCCTCTACGCTCAAAGGAATACATCTGGGGGAATCTATATGGCGTATGACCTGAGCAACCAACTGGTAATCGGAATTGCCTCGAGCGCACTCTTCGATCTCACCGATTCGGATGCTGTATTCCAAACAGAAGGCGAAGAGGCCTATCGGGCCTACCAAGAGGAGCACATCGCAGAGCCCTTGCTTCCGGGCATCGCCTTCCCCTTTATCCAGCGCCTGCTGTCGTTGAACGATTTGGCGGCAGAGGGTGAGGCACCATTCGTCGAGGTGATCGTCCTGTCGAAGAATGATCCAGACACCGGCCTTCGGGAATGCGGTCCGTAGCCCATCATCACCTCCCCATCACCCGAGCTGTATTTATGCAGGGCAGGTCGCCGCACATGTTCATGCCGGCATTCAAGATGGTGCTCTTTCTCTCGGCCGATAAGAACGACGTCCGAAGTGCGGTGGCCCTGGGCCACCCGGCCGGCCAAGTTCTCGATACTTCCTCCACGACCGACGACAGCGAGGATCTCCGGATCGCCTTCGACTTCGACGGCGTCCTGTCGGACGACTCCTCGGAGAAGGTTATGCAGGAGAGTGGTCTAGCTGCGTTCCACGACCATGAAGTCGAGCACCTCACAGACCCTATGTCCACAGGGCTCATGCGTGACCTCCTGGCTGGAATCAACCGCATTCAACGCCGGGAGGAAGAACTAAAACGCGATGATCCCAGCTACAGGATTAGAGTGCACGTTGCTCTCGTCACGGCACGCAACGCCCCCTCCCACGAGCGAGCGATCCGAAGCCTGAAGGACTGGGGCGTCACCGTCAATGACGCATTCTTCCTCGGCGGCATTGAGAAAGCGGATGTTCTGGAGATCTTGAAGCCGCATCTCTTCTTCGATGATCAAGCCGGTCATCTAAAAACCGCTTCCCGAGTCGTACCGAGCGTCCACGTTCCCTTCGGTGTCACCAACGAGGGACTGCTAGTGCCGGCTCCTGTCCTCGTCGGAGAATCAGCGTCGGCCCGTCCGTGACCGCCTAGCTACCGGTCGGCGTATGCAACTGCCGGATCGTGCAGGCCCTCGAGGCTGAGAACAGGACGGCGGATTACCGGCGGGGCCTCCCGGACTCTGCCCCGGCCGAGACCGCGTTCGTGGCCAGCAGGTGAACCGTCCCACAGCCTGCAGCCCCGTGCGGCCGGTCTTGACGTGATACCGCGTTATCGGCCGGGACGAGTCACCGTGCAGGCTGTCGGCTCACCGCGGGTGACTGGCCGCGGCGCCGCCGGAGCGGGAAACTGTAGGACCAGCGATCGGTTGGACGCGGCTGGCGATGCCGCCTCCTGCTGTCGGGAGCGCATATCCTCCAGAGCCCCCAGTTGTGGGGGTTCTCGAGCCCGCTTTACCTCTCGCTCATGAGGGGGGTCGCTCGATTCCGATAGCGTTCGGCTATGGTCAATGCACCAACGCCCAATCAGGCCTCTTACTTGTCGACAGGCGTGGTCTCCCGCGCACTTGGACTTGACCAGGCTGCTGTCCGCGCCATGATAAAAAGTGGATCGCTTCCAGAACCCCAGTGGATGACGCTTGGGAACACCGTGGAACGCATCTATTCCCTTGAATGGCTTGTTCTCGCTAGCGAACGGGTGAATGGGCTGAGACTGTCGGGACTCGAGTTTGAGATTTCACCCGAGAATACTGTCCAGTTTGCTTTGCGATTCAACCGCAACCAGTGGAGCCTTGGTGACGTCGCGCGAAAGCTGGCGGCGGTCGAGTCCTTGTGGACTCTATGTGCCCGCGTGATGAGCACTGACGAGGCTGTGCCGACCCCCGAATTGCACATCAGAAGACTGTCCGCAGGGTCGCCCTTGGATCTCCTGGCATGGGTGGACCAAGATTGGCAAGGCTTGCTGGGCGCAGGGGGACTCGTCGGGCTCTTTCTCTACGTCTTGAAGAATCCAGACAAGGTCGCCGGTGCCATTCCGCGTGCCGTTGCCGCGTGGCGGGAAGAATGGGCGTTGGCCGATGAGGCCGCGATTCACAGAGCGTTAGCCCGTATCGATCGGAAGCGTTTCAAGATTGAGGCCAATCGCCTCCTCTCTGACTTGGGCGACGTTCCATCGGACACGGCACTCTCGGGTCGCGGCACGAGCCGGCTGGAGCTCGTGGCCACGGATGACGTATCGGGTGCCTTGGAGATTCTCGAACCGCCTACTGAATTCCCATTGGGTATAAACAATGATCTCGATTCCAACGGTGCACGAGTCCCGCCAATCGGCGAATCACCGCAGTAGTCCGCAAGCTCGCGACGATTGTCCTTCCAGCTGGTTGGGGCCATTTGGACGCGGATTTGAAGGTCTGCCCTGCCAGGCGAGCAATTCCGCGCATGGGCAAACCGAGGAAGGCGAAGCGCTCGACGCTCTTGTCCGAGTCGGATACGGGTGGATCCGCTCCTGGTGCGAGGTCTCCCGGATAGTGAGTTGTTGCAGGGTGTCACCCAGCGTTACCAACCCAATGTCGGAATGACGAAGCTGGCGAAAGATAGGACCGGAACTCTGGAAGAGATCATTCCGAAAGTTACTGAGGTCTTCGAGGAGGCTTGTCAGTACATCGACGGTCACTCTCAGCCGCTCACAACGCTCGGGGTGAGCCCGACGCTCACCGGGTTTGAGCAGCATCGGGTCGAGCTCCAGGCGTTGAAGAAGAAGGACGACACCGGCACTTGGACCAGCAACGCTCTTATGGAGCAGGATCCTCGCTGTGCCGACTTAGACGTGTCATTCGTGCTTGGCGGAAGTCAACGTGCGCAGTCTGACACTCGCAGCGAGGACGTTGGTGGATTGGGCGATGGAGTGTGCGATACCAGACTCGTGCGCCCGTTTGCGATTGAATTGTCGTCATGACCGAACCTCAGACTTCGCCGCAGCCCCAGGGACTAGACGTCTACGTCATCACCTACGACGAGGAAGGTAATGAGGTACGCCTGCTCCCTGCAGACGTGACGGACGGTGTCACGGACCGGTCGCGCAATCTTGGCATCAATATGGGCAGGTGGACGATCGATCGCATCAAGCACGGTCCGTTCATCGCGGCGGAGGCGCAGCTTCGTCAGGTCAATGTTGGAAGCCTCGGTCGTGCCATCATCGGCAACTACTACGGCACCGTTCTCATCGTCGACCGAACCCCTCCACCCATCGACGAAGACGTCTGGGACATCGACAAGCGCTACGACGTCGACATTCACGAGGAAAACGTCGTGGCCATCGTGACGCAGCGATTCCCGTCGCAGCCGGCGCAGACGCCGAAGGAGTTCGCAACTACACTCATGCGGGTCGCCTCCGCGTACGGATGCCGCATCGCGGATGTGATTTTCACTCTCCCCGGAGGCGGAACCCCGGAAGAGCGATTAGCGCAATGGGACGGGGACGACGAGTTCTCGCAGCGATTCCACCGAGAGACCGTCGAGAGCTTGGCGGTGTCAGCGCACGATGTGAAGATCTTCGTCGCTACTGACAGCAGGAACACCATGGCGAGGCTCATGGATGGTGCGGCGGCAATCGCCGACTTCATGACGGCTACGCAGGCCGGACCGCTCGATGCGGTTGGGATACTCAACCTCTTGCGCGGCGGCCACTTCAACGTGCTCCTGGGAGAGATCGAATCTGACTACCTCGAGGTCAAGACGCAGATGCACCAGATCTCGGCGCCCGGCGACACCGGCAAGCGGGCGAAGATCGAGCTCGCCCAAGATGTAGCGCGCTTCGCGAACGGGGACGTCGACGCCGTGCTGGTAATTGGATACCGAGAGAAGAGCGGAGGTGGGAATGTCATCGGGAGCCTCACGCCGGTTGCGGACTTGATCCTCAACATCGCGCAGATTCAAGAGTTGCTTGACGCTCGGATCGTGCCTCCCGTCGATGGGCTTCTGATCGAGAAGTTCCCCACGTCATCGACGGACAGCGTGTTGGCCATCTTCGTCCCGAAGCAGGCATCTGAGATGCAGCCCTATCTGGTGCACGGAGCTATCGCAGAGGGCAAGGTGGAGGGTGCGTTCTTCAGCATCGTGAGACGGCGGGGCGAAGGCTCCATTAACACTTCGGCACAGCAGATCCACGCTTACATTGTCGCCGGGAAGCGGTTCCTCCGCGGCGGGGAGTAGTCACAGTCTTTCTTGCGGATAGGCGCGTCAACTGCCGCGCTGAGAATGCATAAACGTGCGCGCAACATAGGCGCCGACCCGGACGAGCTTCTTCCATCCCGCCGAGACCACGATGACGGCGAGGAGCGGGCCGAACCACCAGTGCGTGGTGACATTGATGATGGCGGCGTTCCACAGCATCTCGAGCGCAGTCCAGCGTCCATCCCAGATGAGCTGGTGCCAGTCGATGTTCATGGTCCCCTTCGGTCGGTGTGTCTAGGGTACGGGGAGCTCCCGACATCGCGGTGGGGGCGTCGAGGCTGCTGGTCGATTCAACGCTCCGCCTCGTGCGCCGTGCATCGCGCTCATGCTTGCTAATTTGTGCCGGTAGGCGGCCAAGTTTGTACAGCTGACGACGTCGGGGATGCGCACGACGCGCAGCCGCACGACAGACCGCCCTTGTGGCTCGACCAGCGTCCCTGTCGGCTCTCGTGTAGCCCGACTCATCTCGCGCTTGCACTCAGGACGAGGCGTGATCCACGTCTACTGACTCGGCAGAGTGCGTAGATGTCGAACAGCTTCTGAAACTGACGCTGGCAGCATCATGCCCTGCGGATTGTCCGAACTAGGTGGCAGAAGTCCGAGCTAGCGTGTCACGTGACAAGTGTGCCCCCAGGCAGATTCGAACTGCCGCCCCTGCCTCCGGAGGGCAGTGCTCTATCCCCTGAGCTATGGGGGCCCAGGAACCTCTAGGTTAGCATCCCTGGGCTGCTGTGTTGGCCCCTCAGAGGGGCGGGGGAGCGGAGACGCACCGGGTGCGCGGATGCGGGCTAGAAGGGCGGGATCTCGTCGGTCTCGGGAGGAGGCCCAGAGGCCGGTAGGGAGAGGGGTGGTGACGTGGTGGTGGGTGCCGGCCCGGCTATCTTCGGCGGCTTTGTCTGTGCTGGTTGCCCGGGCGGCTGCGTTGTCGCGGGCGGCTGGAGGGCGGCGCGGACGAGGTCGTGGGCGCGGGGGTTTGTGTAGGTCTTGCCGCCGGGGCTGGTCCAGGTGAGGGTGCCGTCGGGGGCTTGTCGGGTGGTGAAGCTGCTTTGGTGTTTGAGGCGGTGGTCGGGTCGGCAGAGGCTGACAAGGTTGTCGGCGCTGGTGGGGCCGCCGGCGTTCCAGGCCTGGGTGTGGTCGATCTCGCTGTAGACGGCTTGGCGGTTGCAGCCGGGGGTTTGGCAGGTGTTGTCGCGGATCTGCACGTACCGGCGCAGATCCGCCGGCGGGTTATGCGACTCCCGGTCGACGGAGAGGACGCAGCCGGTGGTCGGGTGGGTGAGGATGCGGGTGAAACTCGTCGCCGTGCCGGTGAGCTTCCGGGCGGTCTCGAGGTCGATGGGTCCGTAGCCGTCGAGGATCGCCGGTTGGTCGCTGTGCCCGAGCAAAGTGAGCACCGGGACGGTGATGTGCACGGTGCCGCGGATACCGCGGCCGAGTTTTCCGTCGGGGCCGATACCGTCCAGCAGCAGGTCGCGGTAGGCGTCGGCGCGGCGCTGGTCGCGGGAGCGGCGGACGGTAGCGTCGGGCCGCGGCGCGGTGAACGCAGCGCCGGGCGCGGCGCCGGTGGTCTCGCTGGTCGTGACGTCGGCTTCTGCGTCGTCGTTGAGGGTTTTCGCGATCTGGGTGAGGCGTTCGTAGATCGCCTGGGCTTCGTCGGCCTTGAGGTACGCGTTCAGCCACGACATCCCGTTGATGTCGGGCCGGAGCACCACCCGGCGTTCGCGGATGCCGGCGTTGACCCGCTCCTGCAGCGGGATCGGGTGGAGGGATTCCAGGAGTTCCCGGGCGACCTTGCCGAACTTGCCGGGAGTGAGTTTCTCCGCCGCCGTGAGCGTCATCTGTTCGAGCTTCGGCAGCACATGGTCGGGCAGGTCGACGGGGAGGGCGGCGGTGACGTCGAGCATCTTCATCACGTGGCCCCAGCCGATCCGGCCCTCCGCCAACGCCCGGTGGAACCGCGGTAGTTGCTCCGTGAGCCGGGCGGCGTCGAAGATCATCATGCCGGCGGTCTGGAAATGCATCCGTAGCGCGCAGCCGACCTCGGCGGCCATCGCCCGACGGGCGAGCTCTTCGTCGTCCCACGCCGGACCGTGTTTCTGGGTGTCGGGGTCGCCCCGGCCGGACTCGATGGGGTCACCGCAGAGGCCGGCGATGATCCACCGGTCGTGGCCGAGCCGGTCCAGCTCGGCCAGCAAACGGGTGCGCTCGGCGTACCCCGCTGCTATGACCTTCTCATTCTCGATCAGCGGGTCGATGACCGCGCTGATGGCCTCCGCGACCGGATCCGCATAGTCGTCTAGCTCACCGGCAACGGCGGCCGTGGCGGAGTGTCCGGTGAGGCGTCCGGCATCATCCGGGGTGTCATCCGGGGTGCTGTCTGGTGTGGCATTCGAGGTGGCCATAGGGACAGTGAAGCACCAGCCACCGACACCCTGCATCCCAATGAATCAGCGGTGGAGAACCCGAAAACACGACCGCCTGTGGAGGAGGGGCGACCCCCGCGAGACGCCCTACAGGTTGCCGAGAACCGTGCCCACGATGCGCTCGGCGTCGCCGGGCTCCACCATGCCGGGGGAGGCGACGGCTACCCAGTAGCCGTTGGTGAAGACCTGGGCGGTGCTGGCGGACTGGCTGAAGTAGCCCTCGACCTCGGGCGCGGTGCCGTAGGTGGGAACGATGTCGCCGTTCGCGAGTGCCGCATCCTTGAGCGCATTGGTGAGAGTCTCGTTGGGCAGCGCCAGCGAAACCTCGATGACCTCTCCGCTCGACTGGTTGATCCACCCGCAGGAGACACCGTTGTAGGTGGTTGCGGTCACGGCGGTGTCGCTCGACGGGGCATAGCCCGGGTCGACGCTGTAGTTGGGGTTGAGTGCGTAGACGTCATCGGCGGTCAGGATGCTGTCGCAGGTCTTGTCGACGGCGGTGCCTTCGGCGACAGGCGCCGGAGGGGCCGACTCGGTGGGCTCAGCGGTGGACGTGGCCGACGCAGTGGGCGTCGGGGTGGCCGAGACGCTGGGGGTGGGCGTGGCCGACGCCGCGGAATCACCGGCCGGCGCGCATCCGGCCAGGGCGATCAATGCGAGAGCGGCGCCGGAAAGGGCGAGTCCAGCGCGCAGTCGGCGGCCGGTGGCGAGGGAAGACGTGCTGGAGTGGGTCACGCGTTGACCTTACCAAGAGGGACGCCGGGTAAGCTTGTTCGCCGTGACCCCTGCCGAACTTTCTCAGTCCCTGCTCAACCTCGTCAACGACCTGGTTGAGCGACGACGCGGGGAAGGCATCGAGGTCGCTGACCTGTCTCTGAGCCTCGCCGACGTGTCCCTGGAGCGCCCGCGCAACCGTGACCACGGCGACTGGGCGTCGAGCGTGTCCATGAAGATCGCCAAGCCGCTGGGCACCAACCCGCGCGCCGTGGCCGCCGAGCTCGCCGCCGGCCTAGAAGCCATGCCCGAGATCGCCTCTGTGGAGGTTGCCGGCCCCGGTTTCATCAACATCCGCCTCGAGGCATCCGCCGCCGGAGCCCTCGCCCAGACCATCGTCAACGCCGGCGAGGTCTACGGCACCGGCCACATGTACGACGGCATCAAGATCAACCTCGAGTTCGTTTCGGCCAACCCCACCGGCCCCATCCACATGGGCGGCGTGCGCTGGGCCGCGGTGGGCGACAGCCTCGCTCGCGTACTCAAGGCCGAGGGCGCGGATGTGACGCGCGAGTACTACTTCAACGACCACGGTTCGCAGATCGACCGGTTCGCCCGCAGCGTGCTCGCGGCCTACCTGGGCGAGCCCACCCCCGAGGACGGCTACGGCGGAGCGTACATCGGCGACATCGCCGCCAAGGTCGTGGAGATCTATGAGGGCGACATCGCCGCCCTGCCCCGCGAGGAACAGCAGGAGATCTTCCGCGCCATCGGCGTCGACCTCATGTTCACCGAGATCAAGGAGAAGCTGCACGGCTTCGGCGTCGACTTCGACGTCTTCTTCCACGAAGACTCCCTGCACGAGTCCGGCGCTGTCGACAAGGCCATCGCGCGTCTGCGTGAGCTCGGCCACATCTTTGAAGCGGATGGCGCCATCTGGCTGCGCACCACCACCTTCGGCGACGACCGCGACCGTGTCATCATCCGCTCGAACGGTGAACCGGCCTACATCTCGGGCGACCTGGGCTACTACCTCGACAAGCGCGAGCGCGGCTTCGACCAGAACCTGATCATGCTCGGCGCCGACCACCACGGCTACATCGGCCGCATGATGGCCATGGTCGAGGCGTTCGGTGACGTGCCCGGAGTCAACCTGCAGATCCTCATCGGCCAGATGGTCAACCTGCTCAAGGACGGCGAGCCCGTGCGCATGTCGAAGCGCGCCGGCACCATCGTCACCCTCGACGACCTCGTCGACGCCGTGGGCGTGGACGCCGGCCGGTACGCGCTCGTGCGCTCCTCGAGCGACTCGCAGCTGGACATCGACCTCGACCTGCTCGGCAAGCGCACCAACGAGAACCCGGTCTTCTACGTGCAGTACGCGCACGCCCGCACCTGCTCCGTGGGTCGCAACGCCGTGGATTCCGGCGTGGACCGCAGCGCGTTCGCCCCCGAACTGCTCACCCATGACAGCGAATCGGCGCTGCTGGGTGTGCTGCAGGAGTACCCGCGCGTGGTGGCCCAGGCCGCCGAACTGCGTGAACCCCACCGCATCGCCCGCTACATCGAAGAGGTCGCCGGCTACTACCACCGCTGGTACGACAACTGCCGCGTCATCCCGCTGGGCGAGGAGCCGGTCACCGACCTGCACCGCACCCGCCTGTGGCTGAACGACGCCACCGGCCAGGTCATCCGCAACGGCCTCGGCCTGCTCGGCGTCTCGGCGCCCGAGCGTATGTAGGCAGTCGCCCGCTTGACTGCCACGCCGCCGAAACGACGCCGACCCGCCCGCCGCCTGCTGGTGGCGGTCGTGGCGGTGCTCGCGCTTGTGGGTATCTTCTTCGCCGTCGATGCCGGGCTTCGCGGCTACGCGCAGAACCGCATCGCGAGCGAGATCGACGCCAACCTGCCGGAGGGCGTCACGGGTGACGTGAACGTGGCCCTCGGCGGAACCTCGGTCATTGTCCAGTACCTCACCGGCAGTTTCGAACGCGTGCAGCTGACCGCGCCGGCGCTGGCCGTGAACGGCGTGCCGGCATCCGTGTCGATCGACGCCATGGATGTGCCCACCGACACCAGCCAGCCCATCGGCCACGTCGATGGTGCCATCGAACTCGACCAGGACGCCCTCAACGCGCTGCTGCAGACCGCGCTGGCCGATGCGGATGCCGCCCCCGAGGCGCGCGACGCCCAACTCGAGCTCGGCACCGACGAGGTCACCTACACGGGCGAGCTCAGCATCTTCGGCGTGCCTATCGGCTACCAGGCCACGGCCGCGCCGAGCGTGACCCCCGACGCCCTGGTGCTCACTCCCACCGGCGCCGAGGTCACCGCGGGCTCCGGCGGCCTGGACGTGAGCCGGCTGGTGGACCTGGTGCTCGGCGGTGAGCCGATCAGCGTGTGCGTGGCCGACTACCTGCCCCAGGGGGTCACGCTCAGCGACGTGGAGACAACGCCCGAGCGTGTAACCATTACGCTGGAGTCGAGCACATTGACGCTCACCGAACAGTCGCTCACCACCCTGGGCAGCTGTTCCCCCGCTTGATTCGGCGTGCGCAACTCGCAGTCGCTAGAATTCCGGTAGATTCCCGCGCCCCTTTCGGCGCGTCTCTTCGCTGGCTTCAGGGACCAATCCGGGTTCGCTCGCCACTTCGTGAGACACCCACTTGACTCCTGTGAGGTTTTCACCCGTGGCCCATAACCCACTCGCCCCCGAGTGGCTCAGCTCCCCAGCTGATGCCAACACGCTCACCGACGCCCTCTGGCCGTCCTCGGCCCGGCGCACCGACGGCGGCGCCATCACGATCGGCGGCGTCACCGCCGTCGACCTGGCCGCCCGATTCGGCACTCCTCTCTATGTGATCGACGAAACGGATGCTCGCACCCGCGCCACCGAGCTGCGCGCGGCGTTCGACGCCGAGTTCGCCCGCATCGGCACCACCGTGCGCGTCTACTACGCCGCCAAGGCGTTCCTCTCCACCGAGGTGGCCCGCTGGATGGTCGACGCGGGCCTCAACATCGACGTGTGCAGCGGCGGTGAACTCGCCGTGGCCCTCGCCGCGGGCGTCGCTCCCGGCCGCATCGGCTTCCACGGCAACAACAAGTCCCGCATCGAGATCGACGACGCCACCCGCGTGGGCGTGGGCACCATCATCATCGACAGTCCCATCGAGATCGAGCGGGTCGCCGAGGCCGCCGGCCGCCACGGCCTGGTGCAGAACGTGCGCCTGCGGGTCAACAGCGGCGTACACGCGCACACCCACGAGTTCCTCGCCACCTCGCACGAAGACCAGAAGTTCGGCGTGGTCTTCGAGGACGCCCCGGCGCTCGTCGCCGCGATCCGCGCCCAGCCGAGCCTCAACTTCCTCGGACTGCACTGTCACATCGGCTCGCAGATCTTCGGCGTCGACGGTTTCGCCGAGTCGGCCTCCCGGCTGCTCAGCCTGCAGGCCGACCTGCTGGCCGGCGGCCCGGTGCCCGAACTCAACCTCGGCGGCGGCTTCGGCATCGCCTACACCAGCGTCGACGACCCCAGCCCGGTGGCCGACCTGGCCGCAGCCCTGGCCGACATCGTGGCCGGCGAGTGCGCCCGCCGCGGCATCCCGGTCCCCGTGATCGCCATCGAACCCGGCCGGGTCATCATCGGACCGGCCGGCGTCACCCTCTACGAGGTCGGCACCACCAAGCCCGTGCGCATCGGCGAGAACACCAGGCTCTACGTGAGCGTCGACGGCGGCATGAGTGACAACGCCCGACCCGCCCTCTACGGCGCCGAGTACTCCGTGCGTATCGCCGACCGGGTCTCGAATGCCGCACCCGCGCTGGTGCGCGTGGCCGGCAAGCACTGCGAGAGCGGCGACATCGTCGTGGACGCCGACTACCTGCCGGGGGATGTGGCTCCGGGTGATCTGCTCATGGTGCCTGCGACCGGCGCGTACTGCTGGTCGCTCGCGAGCAACTACAACTATGTGGGGCGGCCCGCCGTCGTGGCGGTCGTTCACGGAGAAGCCAGGGTCATCGTTCGCGGGGAAACGATTGACGATCTGCTGGCGCGGGACGCGGGGGTCTCGACAAGCTCGACCAGCGGGGTCTCGACACGCTCGACCAGCGAGGCTGGCTCGACCAACGACATGAAGGAAACCACCCGATGATCGAATACCGCAATCTGCGAGTCGCCCTGCTCGGGGGTGGATCCGTCGGCGCCCAGGTGGCCCGGCTCCTGCTCGAGCACAGCGACGAGCTCGCCAACCGGGTGGGTGCGGGCCTCGAGCTCGTCGGCATCCTGGTGCGCGACCTCGACGCCCCGCGGTCGGCCGACCTGCCCCGGGAGCTTCTCACCACCGACGCCGACTCGCTGATCCTCGGCGCCGACATCGTGATCGAGCTCATGGGCGGCATCGAGCCGGCCCGCAGCTACATCCTCACGGCGATCAACTCCGGCGCCGACGTCGTCACCGCCAACAAGGCCCTGCTGGCCGAGCACGGTGCCGAACTCTTCGAAGCCGCCGACCAGGTGGGCGCCCAGCTCAACTACGAGGCCGCCGTCGCCGGCGCGATCCCCATCGTGCGCCCGCTGCGCGACAGCCTTGCCGGCGACACGGTCAACCGCATCCTCGGCATCGTGAACGGCACCACCAACTTCATCCTCGACCGGATGCACGTGGCCGGCGACACCCTCGAAGCGGCCCTCGCCACCGCCACCGAGCTCGGCTACGCCGAAGCCGACCCCACCGCCGACATCGGCGGTTACGACGCCGCGCAGAAGGCCGCGCTCCTGGCCAGCCTCGCGTTCCACACCCACGTGCCGCTGGAGAAGGTCTACCGCGAGGGCATCACCGGCGTCACGCCGCAGCAGATCGAATCGGCGACCAAGGCCGGTTATGTGGTCAAGCTGCTCGCCATCTGCGAACGCCTGATCGACCCGGAGACCGGCGAAGAGGGCGTCTCCGCCCGCGTCTACCCGGCGATGGTGCACCACAGCCACCCGCTCGCCTCGGTGCATGGCGCCAACAACGCCGTCTTCGTCGAGGCCGAGGCCGCTGGCCCGCTGATGTTCTACGGCGCCGGCGCCGGGGGAGTGCAGACCGCATCCGCCGTGCTCGGCGACCTCGTCTCGGTGGCCCGCCGCCACGTCGTGGGCGGCCCGGGATTCGCCGCGTCCATCCACGCGGACCTGCCGGTGCTCGATATCGGCAAGGTCACCACGCGGTACGCGGTCACCCTCGAGGTGACCGACGAACCCGGCGTGCTCGCCACGATCGCGGGCGTGTTCAGCAAAAACGAGGTTTCGCTTGCGCTCGTCGAACAGTCGATGACGCCCGCAGAGCCCGTCAGCGGCAGTCACGCCGCCGTGTCGGGCACAGCTACCCTAGTCATTGGAACGCACGAGGCCACGGAGGCTGCGCTTGCCGCGACCGTGATCGACCTTGCCGCCAACAGTGTCGTCACCAATGTCGCATCCGTATTAAGAGTTGAAGGAGTCTGATGTCCAGCGAACGAGAGACCGGTCAGCACCAGATGGTGAAAACCCAGTCCCGTCAGTGGCGGGGTGTGCTGCGCGAGTACGCCGACCGGCTGAACATCAGCGATGCCACCCCCATCGTCACGCTCGGTGAGGGCGGCACCCCGCTGATCCCCGCCGCCGCGCTCTCCGCGCGCACCGGCGCCAAGGTGTGGGTGAAGTACGAAGGCATGAACCCCACCGGGTCGTTCAAGGACCGCGGCATGACGATGGCCATGTCCAAGGCCGTCGAAGACGGTGCGAAGGCGGTCATCTGCGCCTCTACCGGCAACACCTCGGCCTCCGCCGCGGCCTACGCCACCCACGCGGGCATCAAGGCCGTCGTGCTGGTGCCCGAGGGCAAGATCGCCATGGGCAAGCTCAGCCAGGCCATCGCGCACAACGCGCAGCTGCTGCAGGTGCAGGGCAACTTCGACGACTGCCTCGACATCGCCCGCGACCTGGCCAAGAACTACCCGGTGCACCTGGTCAACTCGGTCAACCCCGACCGCATCGAGGGCCAGAAGACCGCGGCCTTCGAGGTCGTCGAGGTGCTCGAAGACGCCCCCGACATCCACATCGTGCCCGTCGGCAACGCCGGCAACTACACCGCCTACTTCCGCGGCTACAGCGAAGAGCTCGCCCGCGGCGCCACCACCAAACTGCCCCGGATGTTCGGGTTCCAAGCCGCAGGCAGCGCCCCGATCGTGCTCGGTCACCGCGTCGAGCACCCCGAGACCATCGCCAGCGCGATCCGCATCGGCAACCCGGCCTCCTGGGACCTCGCCCTGAACGCCCGCGAGGTGAGCGACGGCTACTTCGGCGCCATCAGCGACGAGAAGATCCTCGAGGCCTACCGCATCCTCTCCGCCGAAGTGGGCATCTTCGTCGAGCCGGCCTCCGCGATCAGCGTCGCGGGCCTTCTCGAGCGTGCCGACGCCGGCCAGATCCCGGCCGGCTCCACCGTGGTGCTCACCGTCACCGGCCACGGCCTGAAGGACCCGCAGTGGGCCCTCCGCACGGCCGACGGCAGCGACGTGAAGCCCACGATCGTGCCCGTCGACACCGCCGCGATCGCCGAACTCCTGGGCCTGGGCCAGAAATGACCACCGCGCTCCCCGTAGCGGGACGCAACGCGCTGGCCGGCCGTTCGGTCGTCGTCAAGGTTCCGGCCACCACCGCGAACCTCGGCCCGGGTTTCGACACCCTGGGCCTGGCCCTTGCCCACTACGACCACCTGCAGGTGGAAGTGTTGGATGAGCCCGGCGTCTTCGTCGAGGTGCACGGCATCGGCGCGGGCGAGGTGCCCACCGACGAGAGCAACCTCGTGGTGCGCGCCATTGCGCACACCTTCGCCGCCTACGACATCCCGATGCCGGGGCTCAAGCTGATCGCCGAGAACGTGATTCCGCACGGCCGCGGCATGGGCTCATCCGGTGCCGCGATCGTCTCGGGCATCATGGCCGCCAAGGGTCTGCTCGAGGGCATCGTCGACATCGACTCCGACGCGCTGCTCGTGCTCGCCACCGAGATGGAGGGGCACCCCGACAACGTGGCGCCCGCCCTGTTCGGCGGACTCACCATCGCCTGGATGACCCCGGAGGGCCCGAAGCACAAGAAGCTCATGGTGCACCGTGGCGTCTCCCCGCTGGTCTTCGTGCCCGTGCACGCCATGTCGACGGCGCTCGCCCGCAGCTTGCAGCCCGAATCGGTGCCGCACGAAGACGCCGTCTTCAACCTGTCCCGCTCCGCACTGCTCATCGCGGCGCTCATCCAGAGCCCGGAGCTGCTGCTCGCGGCAACGGAGGACAAGCTGCACCAGAGCTACCGCGCCGCAGCGATGCCCGAGACCAACCGGCTGATCACGCTGCTGCGCGAACACGGCTTCGCCGCTGTGGTGTCGGGCGCGGGACCGTCGATCCTGGTGCTGGCCAGCGACCCCGGCCAGCGTCTGGTGGCCGCGGAACTCGTGGCCGAGAAGAGCGAGACGCCCTGGCAGACGCTCATGCTGGCCGTCGATTTCAAGGGCGCCACGGTCATCCGTACCGACATCTGACCGATGCCTGAGTAGAGAGCCCCTTCCCGGCACCGGGACGGGGCTCTTCTCATGTTTCGGTGTAGAGCTCACCCGATCCGGGCGCCCGAACCTGCTAGAGTGGTTGCGCACCCGATAGAAACCGCCTCCGCGGATCTGTTCTCTGGTGTATTCCCTGTAACTCACTGCTATTGCGTATTTGTGCGTGGCTGTGTGTGTTCACTCCAATCCGCCACTGCGTGGGACTGGATCACCCGCAGCCCACCTGCGCTGCAACATCTTCTCTGGCCGGCCAAGAGGCGCCAGGGGAAAGGACAATACTTCGTGACCAACGTCAATCTCCACACCGATGGTGTGGATATCTCACGCCTTGCCACCCTTCGCGTCGCCGAGCTTCAGGCTCTGGCGGGCGAACTGGGTATCCAGGGCGCATCAAAACTTCGTAAAGGAGAGCTCGTGGATGCAATCACCGCGAACCAGTCCCAGACGACCGAGCCCGCCGCGGCCGACGCTATCGTGATCGACGCCCCCGTCGAGGTCGCCGCCGCGCCCGTCGAGAGCGCGCCCGTCGCCGAGGCGCCCGCTGAGGCCGCGCCGAAGAAGCGCGTCTCGCGCCGCGTCACCACCGCCACCGCGGCCCCCGCCGTCGCCCACGTCAACGCCGACGGCGACCTGGGTCTCGGCCTGATCCTCCCCGAGGCAGCCAAGACCCGCAAGACCACGGCCCCCACCACCTACGCCGGAGCCACCGAGGGCGACATCGTCGCCGATGCCCCCGTCGTGGAGAAGCCGGTTCGCCAGGCCCGCAAGCGCGCCAGCACCGCCACCATCACCGAGGCCGCCATCTCCGAGGCCGTCGCCAAGGCGAACGCCGCCGAGGCCGCCGCGCCCGCCGTCGAGGCGCCCGCCGCCAAGACCGGCCGGCAGACCGCCACCCAGCAGTCCGCTCCGGAACAGTCCGGCACCGAGCAGGCCACCGAGCAGTCCGGCACCGGCCGCAACCGTCGCGGCAACGGTCGCAACGAAGCGCGCACCGAGGGCCGCGGCGACAACCGCAACGAGGGCCGCAACAACTCTCGCAACGGCGGAAACAACCGCAACAACAACAACGCCTCCACGGCGCGCAACGCCTTCGACGCCCGCGCGCTGATCGAAGCCCAGAACGCCGAAGACGGCTACGAGGCTCCCGCCGAGGAGACCACGACCGCAGCGGCCGAGGCCGACGTTGTCGAGGCCGAGAGCACCGAATCCCGCATCCAGCGCCCCGAGGGCGTTGTGCGTGCCGAGCGCAACGAGCGCGGCGGACGCCAGCGCAACCAGCGCGGTGCCCGCACCGAGCGCTCCGAGCCGGCCGAGCAGGCCGACGCCCAGCAGAGCGACACCCAGCAGGCCGAGACCGTGCCCGCCGAGACCGAGTCCGCCGACAACGCGCAGGCCGGCGAGACCGCCGAGGCGGCCGACTTCGTCGAGCAGCCGCGCCAGGGCCGCAACCGCAACCGCAGCCGCGGCGGCGACCGCAACCAGGGTGACCGCAACCAGGGTGACCGTTCGACGCAGTCCACGGATGACCGTGGCAACGACGAGCAGGGCGACCGCCAGGCCAACCAGCGCCAGCAGGGCAACCGTGGCCAGGGTCAGCAGGACCGTCAGAACGACCGCCAGCAGAGCGACCGCGCCCAGCAGGAGCGTCAGGGTCAGGACCGCAACCAGGGCCTTGACCGCAACTCCGGCCCCGAGGATGAGCTGAACGGCCGCAACAACCGCAGCCGCTTCCGTGACCGCAAGCGTCGCGGCGCCACCACGAACGACGACTTCGAGCCCGAGCTGACCGACGATGACGTGCTCATCCCGGTTGCCGGCATCCTGGACGTCCTCGACAACTACGCCTTCGTGCGCACCTCCGGCTACCTGCCCGGCGCCAGCGACGTCTACGTCTCGCTCGGCCAGGTCAAGAAGTACAACCTGCGCAAGGGTGACGCCGTCGTCGGCTCGATCCGTCAGCCGCACGAGGGTGACCAGAGCGGCCGCCAGAAGTACAACGCGATCGTCAAGGTCGACTCCATCAACGGCCTGACCGTCGAGGAAGCCGCGACCCGCGTCGAGTTCCAGAAGCTCACCCCGCTCTACCCGCAGGAGCGTCTGCGCCTCGAGACCGAGCCGGGCAAGCTGACCCAGCGCATCATCGACCTCGTCGCCCCGATCGGCAAGGGCCAGCGCGGCCTGATCGTCGCACCGCCCAAGGCCGGCAAGACCATCGTCATGCAGCAGATCGCCAACGCCATCGCCACGAACAACCCTGAGGTCCACCTCATGGTCGTCCTGGTCGACGAGCGTCCCGAAGAGGTCACCGACATGCAGCGCACGGTGAAGGGTGAGGTCATCGCCTCCACCTTCGACCGTCCGGCCGAGGACCACACCACGGTCGCCGAGCTCGCCATCGAGCGCGCCAAGCGCCTCGTCGAGCTGGGCCACGACGTCGTCGTGCTGCTCGACTCGATCACCCGCCTCGGCCGCGCCTACAACCTGACGGCCCCGCCGTCGGGTCGCATCCTCTCCGGTGGCGTCGACGCATCCGCGCTGTACCCGCCCAAGCGGTTCTTCGGTGCTGCCCGCAACATCGAGAATGGTGGCTCGCTCACCATCCTCGCCTCCGCTCTGGTGGAGACCGGGTCCAAGATGGACGAGGTCATCTTCGAAGAGTTCAAGGGCACCGGCAACATGGAGCTCCGCCTGTCGCGCCACCTGGCCGACAAGCGCATCTTCCCGGCCGTCGACGTCAACGCATCCGGCACCCGCCGCGAAGAAATGCTGATGAGCGCCGATGAGGTTAAGATCACCTGGAAGCTGCGCCGCGCGCTGGCCGGACTCGAGCAGCAGCAGGCGCTCGAGGTCATCCTGGGCCGGCTGAAGGAGACCTCGTCCAACGTCGAGTTCCTGATGCAGGTTCAGAAGTCGATGCCGACCCCGAACGGGTCAGACAAGGATCACTGATGTTCGAGTCTGTCCTGACTCTGCAGGCTGAGCACGACGAGCTGCAGTCCCAGTTGGCGGACCCGGAGTTGCACGCGAACCCCGCCCGTTCCAAGAAGGTCAACCGTCGTTACGCCGAGCTCAGCCGCATCATCGCCGCGTGGAACGAGTGGAAAGAGATTGGCGACAATCTCGAAGCCGCTCGTGAACTCGCCGACGAGGATGAGTCCTTCGCCGACGAGATCCCCGGGCTCGTGGACCAGCTGGAGGACGCAGCCGAAAAGCTGCGCCGCCTGCTGATCCCGCGTGACCCGCTGGATGCCCGCGACGTGATCATGGAGATCAAGATGGGGGAGGGTGGTGCGGAGTCCGCACTGTTCGCCGCCGACCTCCTGCGCATGTACCTGCACTATGCGGAGTCCAAGCGCTGGAAGACCGAGATCATCGAGCAGACCACGAGCGACCTCGGCGGCATCAAGGACATCCAGTTGGCCATCAAGGGCAACTCGGCCGACCCCGCTGAAGGCGTCTGGGCGCACCTCAAGTACGAGGGTGGTGTGCACCGCGTCCAGCGGGTGCCGGCCACCGAGTCGCAGGGACGCATCCACACCTCGGCGGCGGGCGTTCTCGTCTTCCCCGAGGTCGATGAGCCCGAAGAGGTCGAGCTACACCCGAACGACCTCAAGATCGACGTGTACCGCTCCAGCGGCCCCGGCGGCCAGTCGGTCAACACCACCGACTCCGCCGTGCGCATCACCCACCTTCCCACCGGGATCGTGGTGGCGATGCAGAACGAGAAGAGCCAGCTGCAGAACAAGGAAGCGGGTATGCGGGTGCTCCGCGCCCGTGTCCTCGCCCGGCAGCAGGAAGAGATCGACGAGGCCGCCTCGTTGGTGCGCAAGGGCCAGATCCGCACCATGGACCGGTCAGAGCGCATCCGCACGTACAACTTCCCGGAGAACCGGATCGCGGACCACCGCACCGGTTACAAGGCGTACAACCTGGACACCGTGATGAACGGCGCCCTGGATGCCGTCATCGACTCGTGCATCATCGCCGACGAGGCCACCCGCCTCGCCGAGATCGGCGACCACGACTAGCTCCCGGTTCTGAGAAAGGCGCCCCGGCTTCGGCCGGGGCGCCTTTTTCTGTGCCGCTAGGATTTCAACCATGCCCGGGCTCACCTTTGTCACCACCGACCCGGCCTCGCCCGCTGCCGCCGCCCTGCTGAGGGAGTACTACGACGACATCGTCGGCCGGTACTGGGGCCGGGCCGCGCTGCCCGCCGAGGTCGACTCCGCGATGGCGGATGAGCCGAGCGACGACCTGACAGGCGACACCGGCGTGCTCGTGATCGGGATGCTGGACGGCGACCCGGTGGCCTGCGGCGGGGTGCGCTTCGTCGGCCACGGCGTCGGCGAGCTGACCCGCGTGTACGTGGCGACCGCGGCCCGGGGGACCGGCGCCGGCGCCGGGCTGCTCGCCCACCTCGACGGCCTCGCCGTGGCGGCGGGGCTGAGCACTCTCCGGCTGACGGTGCGCAGCGATCTCGTCGAGGCCCGCCGTCTCTATGCCCGATCCGGCTACGCCGAGGTCGACCCGTTCAACACCGAACCGTATGCCGAGCACTGGCTCGCGAAGGAGCTGTCCTGATCATGGTCACGTTACCCGCCGTCCTCGGCATGGCCCTCGTGGCCCTGGGCATGGTCCTCACCCCGGGCCCCAACATGATCTACCTGGTCTCCCGCAGCATCGGGCAGGGCTGGCGCGCCGGCATGGTGTCGCTGGCCGGCACCCTGGTGGGATTCCTCGTCTACATGACCATGGCCAATGTGGGGCTCGCCGCGGTGTTCCTACTGGTGCCGTGGCTTTACACGGCCGTGAAGATCGCCGGTGCGGCGTACCTGCTCTACCTGGCCTGGAAGACCCTCAAGCCGGGCGGGCTCTCGCTGTTCGAGGCCAGGGACCTGCCGGTGGATTCCCGGGCGAAGCTGTTCCGGATGGGCCTGGTCACCAACCTGCTCAACCCCAAGGCGGCCATCATGTACCTCGCCCTGATCCCGCAGTTCGTGACGCCCTCCGCGGGAAACGTAATGCTCCAGGGCTTCATCCTCGGCGGGGTGCAGATCACCGTGAGCATGCTGGTGAACGCTGCGATTGTGCTGGCCGCCGGCGCCATCGCGGTGTTCCTGCGCAGCCGGCCCACCTGGCTGGTCGTGCAGCGCTGGATCACCGGAACCCTGCTGGGCGCGGTGGGCGTCAAGCTCGCGCTCGACGCCCCCGCTCCCGCGGCCTGACCGCTAGGTGAGCAGGTCGGCGTGGTGGATGGCTGCGACGTCGGGGTGCGCGCGCATTCGGCTCTTCAGTGAGTTCTCGCCGTAGGTGGCGAAGATCGGGTTCTCCGGGTCCACGGTGATGCCGGGGGCGTGCAGTTCGTCCGGCAGCGTGAGCACCGGGATGGTGGCGTCCAGCGCCGGGCTGTAGAAGAACGGGATGGAGATGCGGTCGGTGCCGATCAGCGGGGAGATCACCCGGTGCACGGTGGCCTTGAGGTAGCCATCCGTGGCCACCTCGAGCAGCTCGCCGATGTTCACCACGAACGCGCCGTCGAGCGGGGGAGCGTCGATCCACTCGCCGTCCTTCTCCACCTGCAGGCCGCCCTTGCCGGGCTCCACGAAGAGCAGCGTGAGCACCCCGGAGTCCTTGTGCGCCCCGACGCCCTGCTTGGGAGTGGGGTCGGACTTGCCCGGGTAGCGCACGATCTTGATCAGGGTCGAGGGCTTCTCGGCGAATGCCGCGTCGAAGATGTCCTTCGGCGCGCCGAGGGAGAGCGCCCACGCCTGCATCAGCCGGAGGGCGACGTCATTGAGCTCGGCGCGCCACTGGGTCATGACCTCTTCGAGGGCGGGCAGGTTCTCCGGCCACTGGTTGGGTCCCTCGAGGCGCAGGTAGTCGGCGTCGTCCGCCGTGAGCTCCAGCGCCGGGCGCTCGGGGCCGATGTCGATCTGCTCGCGCCAGTCCACCTTGCCCTGGGTGAGTTCGCCGCCCACCCGGGTGTAGCCGCGGAAGTGCGGGCTCTGGAGGTTCTCGATGGCCATCTTGTCGTCTTCGGGCAGGTTGAAGAACGCCCGGGACGTGGTCATGACTCGTTCGATCAGCTCGGCCGGAACGCCGTGGCCGGTGAGGTAGAAGAACCCGTACTCGTGGGTCACCTCGCGCAGCTCCGCACGGAACGCGGCGGCTTCCTCTGGGCCCGCGTCGAGCCTGGAGAGGTCCAGGATCGGCAGGGAGAGAGCGGCGGTGGGGGCGTCGGCTGAAGTTGTCATGACAACTATTCTGCCAACAACAGACACAATCCGGCCGGGTGTTACAGCGGATTGCCGGGCTCGAAGATCCTGCGAGACGGCATCCGTTGTGCCCGGCCGTTTCGCAGAAAAGGCGGATCAGACAGTTTCAGGCGTCGAACTGAGCAGGCAGCGCGCGGCCTTGATGTCCTCGGCCGTACCCGGCTGCACGCGGGCGGGGATTCCCAGCAGGATCGAACGCGCCGGAGCATCCTTGGTGACCACGGCATTGGCCCCCACGGTGCACCACTCACCCAGGGTGATGGGGCCCAGAATCTTGGCGCCTGCTCCCACCGTCACCCCGTCGTGCAGCAGCGGATGGCGCCGGGCGCCTGCCACGACCCCGTGCCGGCTCTTCCCGCCCAGGGTGACCCCGTGGTAGAGCATCACGTCGTCACCGACCACGGCGGTCTCGCCGATGACCACGCCCATGCCATGGTCGATGAACAGGCGACGGCCGATGCTCGCACCGGGGTGGATCTCCACCCCGGTGAGGAAGCGGGCGAACTGCGAGAGCAACCGGGCCGGCAGCCGGTAGCCGCCGAGCCACAGCCGGTGCGTGATCCGATAGGCCCAGACGGCGTGCACGCCGCTGTAGCCGAGGACCACCTCGGCCTTGCTGTGCGCGGCGGGGTCGTGTCGCTGCGCCATCGCAATGTCTTCGCGAACGCGGGCGAACACTCCCATACCGGGCACCATTCTTCTCGTCGGTCGGATGGAACGGATGCTTAGTCGACCAGGTCTTCGTACAGCACGGTGCTGATGTACCGCTCGCCGAAGCCTGGAACGATGACGACGATGGTCTTTCCGGCGTTCTCGGGCAGCTTGGCCTGCTCGAGGGCGGCCCAGACCGCAGCTCCGCCGGAGATACCGGCGAGGATGCCTTCCTGAGTGCCGAGGGCGCGAGCAGTGGCCACCGAGTCGGCGAGGGTCACATCGGTGACCTCGTCGTACACGTGGGTGTCGAGAACGCTCGGCACGAAGTTGGCGCCGATGCCCTGGATCTTGTGCGGGCCTGGTGCGCCGCCGTTGAGAATGGGGGAGTCCTTGGGCTCGACGCCGATCACGCGCACCGAGGGCTTGCGCTCCTTGAGCAGCTGGCCGGCTCCGGTGATGGTTCCGCCGGTTCCGATGCCGGCGACGAGCAGGTCGACGGCTCCGTCGGTGTCGTCCCAGATCTCCACACCCGTGGTGGCCTTGTGGATGGCCGGGTTGGCCGGGTTGTCGAACTGACGGGCCCAGATCGCACCGGGCGTCTCGGCCACGATCTCCTGCGCCTTCTCGACGGCGCCGCGCATGCCGGCGGCCCCCGGGGTCAGCACGAGTTCGGCACCGTACGCGCGCAGCAGGATCTTGCGCTCCTTGCTCATGGTCTCCGGCATGGCCAGGATCACCTTGTAGCCGCGGGCCGCGCCCACGAGGGCCAGTGCGATACCGGTGTTGCCGCTGGTGCCCTCGACGATGGTGCCACCGGGCAGCAGTTCCCCCGAGGCCTCTGCGGCGTCGACGATGGCAATGCCGATACGGTCCTTCACGCTGCTGGACGGGTTGTAGAACTCGAGCTTGGCCAGCACCGTGGCGGTGGAGTCGCCGGTCAGCCGGTTGAGCTTGACCAGAGGGGTGCCACCCACCGTCTTGGTAATGTCTGAGTAGATCCGTGCGGACATCGGTAGACCTTTCCTGGGGGCTCGCCTGGAGCCCGACTTGTGCGGACGTGCCGCGGGGAGTTAGCGCCGCCATCGGGGACTTCTGTTGTACCCCTCGTTCAGCCTAGAGCCAGACGATACCCAGAGAGTTGCGTAAGATTCCACTTTGTGACAGCTCCCAGCAACACGCCAGCCCAGCCCTCCCCGAATCCGACGACGGTCACGCGTCTGCGCGAACAGGCGACCGCCACGCTCAGTCAGTCCGGAATCGCTGACCCGGAGGTCGACGTCGATCTGCTGATCGGCTTCGTGCTCGGCCAGAGCCGGGGCCAGGTGCAGGCTGCCGCCATCATGGGCAGTGCCCTCAGCGACGCGGATGCGACGAGCGTCCTGGCCCTCGTCGAGCGCCGCGCCCGCCGCGAACCCCTGCAACACATCACCGGACGGGCGCCATTCCGGGCGCTGGAACTCAATGTGGGCCCGGGCGTCTTCGTGCCCCGCCCCGAGACCGAAGGGGTGGCGCAACTCGCCATCGACGCCCTGCGCTCGATGGCCGACCCCGAGCCGATCGGCGTGGACCTGGGCACCGGCAGCGGTGCCATCGCCCTGGCCCTGGCCACCGAGGTGCCGCACGCCCGGGTGTATGCCTGCGAGAACTCGACCGACGCGTTCCCCTGGACCAGCCGCAACTTCGCCGAGGTTGCCGCCCCCAACGCCAGGTTGGTGTTCGCCGACCTCGCCGAAGCCTTTCCAGAGCTCGACGGCACGGTGTCGGTCGTCGTGTCGAACCCGCCGTACATCCCCGCCGACGCGATTCCGCGTGACCCCGAGGTGCGCCTGTTCGACCCGGCCCACGCCCTCTACGGAGGACCGGACGGGCTGGACGTGGTGCGACTGGTGTCGCAGACGGCCCTCCGGCTGCTGCGCGCCGGCGGCGTGCTCATCATCGAGCACGGCGAACTGCAGGGCGCCGAGATCCGGGCGCTGCTGGATGCCGACGGCTGGCGGGCCATCGCCACCCACCGTGACCTCACCACCCGCGACCGCACGACGACGGCGCTGCGGCCGTGACCGCATCCAGGCGGCCGGACGCTGACGCTGCGGCGGCGGCGGCCCTGCGCCCACTGACGTCGGATGAACTCGCGGCCTGGCTCGCCACCAGCACGACCGACTACGCCGACGACCTCGAGGCCGCGGGACTGAGCCGCGCCGCGGCCGAAAGAAAAGCGGACGAGTCCACCGCGCGCGAGTTCCCGGGCGGCATCCCCGCACCAGGGCAGCACGTCCACGCGGTGACGGTCTCCGGTGAGCACGTCGGTGTGCTGTGGCTGGCCGCCGGACCGGCCGACGACCCCACCAACTGGTGGATCCTCGACATCGTCGTGTTCGAGCCATTCAGGGGCCACGGCCACGGCCGCCGGGCGATGCTGCTCGCCGAGACCGAAGCCGCCCGGCTCGGTGCCGCCAAACTCAGCCTCAACGTGTTCGCCCGCAACGCGGCAGCCCGGGCCCTGTACGCATCCCTGGCCTACGAACCCACCAAGATCTACCTGGAAAAGACGCTCTCTTCCCGCGAACGGTGAAACGGGCCGCACCGCCAGCCGCCCGGGCCTCCCAGGCAGGCTGCACTAGAATCGTGCCCGATGACACGAATCTATGATTGCTCGGTCGACGCAGAACTCGCGACCGGCATGCGACTGGCACGCTCGGCGATCGGCCGCGGCGCGCTCGTTGTCATCCCCACCGACACCGTCTACGGCATAGCCGCTGACGCCTTCAACCCCGAGGCCGTGCAACGGCTGCTGGATGCCAAGGGCCGCGACCGCCAGTCACCGCCGCCGGTGCTCATCCCCGGCATCCCCACCCTCGACGCCCTCGCCACGGATGTGCCCGAGCCCGTGCGCGCGCTCGTGGCGGAGTTCTGGCCCGGTGGCCTCACGGTGGTGCTCAACGCCCAGCCCTCGCTGGTGTGGGACCTCGGAGAGACCCAGGGCACCGTGGCTCTGCGGATGCCGCGCAATCAGGTGGCCCTCGACCTCCTGTCCGAGACCGGCCCGCTGGCCGTCTCGAGCGCCAACACCAGCGGCCTGCCGTCGGCCATCGACGTGATCGGCGCCGAAGACATGCTCGGCGAGAGCGTCGCCGTCTACCTCGACGGGGGAGTGGCCGGCCTCGACTACGACGCCATCGGCGACCGCCCCGGCGACACCTCGTCCACCATCGTCGACGCCACCGGCTTCGCCGACAACGGCGGCAAGATCGTCATCGTGCGGAACGGCGTGATCTCCCGGGCTGCCATCGAAGCCGTGATCGGCGACGCGCTCGCCCCGGTGGCCGAGTAATGACCCTTTTCATCCTCCTGGCCCTCGTCTCGGCCGTCGTCACGTTCCTCATGTCGATCGTGGTGCTCAAGCTCACCCACAAGTACCGGCTGTATCCCAAGATCCGCGAACGCGATGTGCACACCCGGCCCACACCCCGGCTCGGCGGCATCGCGATGTTCCTGGGCATCCTGGTGGCTTTCGGGGTGTCCTACCTGGTCGCGTCGCAGTTCGCACCGCTGCGGCTGATCTTCGCCGACCCGCACCAGATCATGGCCATCCTCGGCGCCGCACTGCTGATCGTGCTGCTCGGTGTGGCCGACGACATCTGGGACCTCGACTGGATGACCAAGCTGCTCGGTCAGTTCATCGCCGCCGGCCTGGTGGCCTGGCAGGGCGTGCAGGTGTTCTCGCTGCCCATCGGCGGGCTCACCGTCGGGTCGTCCTGGATGTCGATCGTGATCACCGTGATGGCGATCGTGATCGTGATGAACATGATCAACTTCATCGACGGGCTCGACGGCCTGGTCGCCGGCGTCGCCCTCATCGCCAATGGCGTCTTCTTCATCTACAGCTACCTGCTGGTGCGCGACACCTCGCCCACCAACTACTTCAACCTCGCCTCCCTCATCGCGGCCCTGCTGATCGGCGCCTGCGTGGGATTCCTGCCACTGAACTGGCACCCCGCCAAGATGTTCATGGGCGACGCCGGCGCCCTGCTGGTGGGCCTGCTGATGGCCACCTCCGCTATCGCGATCACCGGCCAGGTCGACCCCACCTCGATGAACCGCGCGCAGCTCTTCCCCGCGTTCATCCCGCTGATCCTGCCCGTGGCGATCCTCATCATCCCGCTGCTCGACTTCGGCCTGGCCGTGTTCCGGAGAGTGCGTGCCGGTAAATCGCCGTTCAGCGCCGACCGCAAACATCTGCACCACCGGTTGCTCGACATGGGCCACTCGCACCTGCACGCCGTACTGATCTTCTACGGTTGGACCGCCGCGGCATCCGTGGGCTGCCTGCTCTACTACGTGCTGCCGGTGTTCTTCGGTCTGCCCACCTGGTGGGCCACCGTCTTCCTGGTGGCCGCCCTGGTGATCTGCACCGTGGTGACGCTTGCCCCGCTGAGCCGACGCAAGGCCATCGAAGCCGCCAGCCAGCTCGCGCCGGTGACCGATGCCATCGGCATCCCGACCATTGCCCGGCTTGATCCCCTCGACGAGGCGTCTGACGCCAAGGAGACCGTATGACCCCCGCACCCAGCACCCAGCCCACCTCGATCCCTGTCTTCCGCCAGGTGCTCGTCTACGGCGGTGTGCTGGCCCTCACGATCGCCGTGATCGGCATGGTCGTCGGCGGCCTGACCGTGGGTGGTGTGGGCGTGCTGAGCGCCCTGATCGGCACGCTGATGGCGGTCGTGTTCATGGGCATCACCGCGGCCAGCATTCTGTTGGCCAATCGTTATGCGGGCCGGGAGTCCGCCATCGGCGCCTTCTTCGGCATCGTCATGGGCGGCTGGCTGCTCAAGTTCGTGGTCTTCCTGGTGCTGTTGATCCTGCTCAAGGACCAGCCGTGGATCAACCCGCTGGTGCTCTTCCTGAGCATCATCGCCGGTGTCGTGGGGTCCCTCGTGGTCGACGCGATCGTACTCTTCAAGAGCCGGATGCCGTACGCCAGCGACGTCGTGCTCCCGCCCGCGCCGCACGATGACTGAGGCTGACCTAACTCGCGACTCGCCGCAGGGGCCAATCAGGCACTGAGCCGGGCCCACCCGATTCGTAAGCTGGGCTCGTTTATTGCTAGGGTTATGAGCGATTCACCCCGGTCCGACGTTGCCCATGCTGGCGCGAGGGCCGGCATCTATATTCGTCGTTGCGAGAGCAGAGCTCCACGCCCCGAACCAGGAGAAAGCGCTGCTAGAAACCGCCGTAAACCTGCTCGTTCCGTTCGCGTCCGACGACGGTGAATTCCACGGTCCGACGATCAACGAGTTCTTCCCGCCCGCGATCTTCTTCCCGGACACCCCGTTCGAGATGAACCGCATCATCCTCATCCGCTTCATCGCGGTTGCCGTGATGATGCTGCTCTTCTGGGCCGGTACCCGTCGTATGAAGATCGTCCCGACCCGCCTTCAGAGCCTGGTCGAAATGGGCCTGGACCTCGTGCGCGTCAACATCGCGGAGGACCTGCTCGGCAAGAAGGACGGCAAGCGCTTCCTTCCGCTGATCACCACGATCTTCTTCATGGTTCTGTTCATGAACCTCACCGGTGTGATCCCGTTCCTGAACATCGCGGGAACCTCGGTCATCGGTGTCCCACTGGTGCTCGCCCTGGTCGCCTACGCCGCGTTCCTCTACGCCGGCATCAAGAAGCACCCCGGCAAGTTCTTCCGCAACTCGCTCTTCCCGCCCGGCGTGCCCCCGGTGCTGTACATCATCGTGACGCCGATCGAGTTCGTTTCCACGTTCCTGATCCGCCCCGTCACGCTGACCCTGCGGCTCCTGATGAACATGGTCGTCGGCCACCTCCTGCTGGTGCTGTTCTTCGCGGCCACGCAGTTCTTCTTCTTCACCGCTGACGGCGGCTTCAAGCTGTTCGGTGTCGGTACCCTGGCGTTCGGATTCGTGTTCACGCTGTTCGAACTCTTGGTGGCGACGCTCCAGGCGTACGTCTTCGCATTGCTCACCGCTGTCTACATCCAGCTCGCGCTGGCTGACGAGCACTAACCTCGCATTCGGCGCTCGCCGGATACGTCACTACGGAAGGAAACACACGTGGACGCAGTTACCGTTCTCGCGGAAATCAACGGCAACATTGCCACCGTCGGCTACGGCCTGGCGGCTATCGGCCCGGCAATCGGCGTTGGTATCGTCGTTGGCAAGACCATTGAGGGTGTCGCACGTCAGCCTGAGCTGGCCGGCCGTCTCCAGGTACTGATGTACATCGGTATCGCATTCACCGAGGCGCTCGCGTTCATCGGTATTGCCACGTACTTCATCTTCGTTTAGTCCTCTTTTCTACAACTAGTTAGGAGGCACGATGCTTCACTCAGTGATTGCAGCCGCCGCAGAAGCGGAAGAGGCGGTCAACCCGCTCATTCCCGCGATCTACGACATCATTTGGTCGTCCTTCGTCTTCGTCATCATTCTGTTGTTCTTCTGGAAGCTCGTTCTTCCGCGGATGCAGAAGCTCCTCGATGACCGCGCAGAGGCCATTGAAGGAAACATCGCGAAGGCCGACGAAGCTCAGCGCAAGGCGGAAGCTGCCCTCGAGCAGTACACCGCTCAGCTCGCTGCGGCGCGCGTCGAAGCCGGCCAGATCCGCGAGCAGGCTCGCACCGACGGTCAGCAGATCGTCGCCGAGCTTCGTGAGCAGGCGTCCAACGACGCCGCCCGGATCATGGCCACGGCCAAGACCCAGATCGAAGCAGAGCACCAGGCCGCCATCACTTCGCTTCGCAGCGAGGTCGGCACCCTGGCTCTCGACCTGGCCTCCGGTGTCATCGGTGAAAGCCTGACCGACGACGCGCGCGCCAGCGCCATCGTCGACAGGTTCCTCGCCGACATCGAGTCCTCCGAGAACACGGCCCCCTCGGCCGGAAAGCACTAGACACATGGGAAGCGCCACCAGAGAAGCCTTGGCCTCGTCGCGGACGGCCCTGGCCGCCCACGCCGACTCGGCCGATCTGGCGACGGGCGAAAGCCTGTTCGACGCCGGCCGGGTCATCGGCGACTCCTCTCAGCTGCTGGCCGCCATCGGCGACGCCTCAGCCGATGCGACCGCCAAGGCCGCCCTGGTCAAGGCTGTCTTCGCTCCGACGCTGACACCGGCAGCCCTCGAGCTGCTGCAGTCGGCTGCGGCAGCGCGCTGGTCGAGCCACCAGGACCTGCTCGCAGGGATCGAAGAACTCGGCCTGCGTGTGACCGCCGCGTCCGCTCCGGCGGACGTGTCGATCGACTCAGAGCTGTTCACGTTCGGCGCGGCGGTTTCTTCCGATGCCGAACTCGAACTGGCGCTGACCAGCAAGCTCACCCCGGCCGCGGCCAAGGTGAGCCTCGTCGACGCGTTGCTCTCCGGCAAGGCGAGCGCGCAGACCCTCGTCATCGTGCGTCACCTCGTGCAGCAGCCCCGCGGCCGTCGCATCGGTGAGCTGCTCGGCGACGCCGCCGCGATCGTGGCCGACCAGGCCGACACCATCATCGCCACCGTCATCTCCGCGACGCCGTTGCACAGCACTCAGCTGGACCGACTCGCGAAGAGCCTCTCGGTTCGATACGGCCGCAACCTCACTATCAATCAGGTCATCGACGCATCCGTCGTCGGCGGGCTGAAAGTACAGATCGGCGATGACGTCATCGACGGCAGCATCGCCACTCGTCTCAAGGACTTGAGACTGCAGCTTGCTGGGTAACCTTCGGGTTTCCCAGAACACACAAACCTCGAGACGGTAACGTGTCGAAAAGACAAAGCCTGTACTGCTGTACAGAAAAGGGAAGATGATGGCAGAACTAACGATCAGCCCCGATGAGATCCGTGACGCTCTCCAGGACTTCGTCAAGTCCTACGAGCCGAACAAGACCGCAACGACCGAGGTCGGCTACGTCACCACCGCGGGCGATGGCATCGCCCACGTTGAGGGTCTCCCCGGCGTCATGGCCAACGAACTCATCAAGTTCGCCGACGGCACCCTGGGCCTCGCGCTGAACCTCGACGAAGACGAGATCGGTGTCGTCGTCCTCGGCGAGTTCGCCGGCATCGTCGAAGGCATGGAGGTGTACCGCACCGGCGAGGTCCTTTCCGTGCCCGTCGGCGATGGCTACCTCGGCCGCGTCGTCGACCCGCTCGGCGCCCCCATCGACGGTCTCGGCGAGATCAAGACCGAAGGCCGCCGCGCCCTCGAGCTTCAGGCGCCCGGCGTCATGCACCGCAAGAGCGTGCACGAGCCGATGCAGACCGGCATCAAGGCCATCGACGCCATGATCCCGATCGGCCGTGGCCAGCGCCAGCTGATCATCGGTGACCGCCAGACCGGTAAGACCGCTATCGCGGTGGACACCATCATCAACCAGAAGGCCAACTGGGAGTCCGGCGACACGAACAAGCAGGTTCGCTGCATCTACGTCGCCATCGGCCAGAAGGGCTCCACCATCGCTTCGGTGAAGGGTGCTCTCGAGGACGCCGGCGCGATGGAGTACACGACCATCGTCGCCGCTCCCGCGTCCGACCCGGCCGGCTTCAAGTACCTCGCCCCGTACACCGGTTCGGCCATCGGCCAGCACTGGATGTACGCCGGCAAGCACGTCCTCATCATCTTCGACGACCTGTCCAAGCAGGCCGAGGCCTACCGTGCCGTGTCGCTGCTGCTGCGCCGCCCGCCGGGACGCGAAGCCTACCCGGGCGACGTGTTCTACCTGCACTCCCGTCTCCTCGAGCGTTGCGCCAAGCTCTCCGACGAGCTGGGCGCCGGCTCCATGACCGGACTCCCGATCATCGAGACCAAGGCCAACGACGTCGCCGCGTACATCCCGACCAACGTGATCTCGATCACCGACGGCCAGATCTTCCTGCAGTCCGACCTCTTCAACGCCAACCAGCGCCCCGCTGTCGACGTGGGAATCTCGGTCTCCCGAGTCGGTGGTGACGCACAGGTCAAGTCGATCAAGAAGGTCTCCGGTACCCTCAAGCTCGAACTGGCGCAGTACCGCTCGCTCGAGGCGTTCTCCATGTTCGCCTCCGACCTCGACCCGGCCAGCCGTCGCCAGCTTGCTCGTGGCGCCCGCCTGACCGAGCTGCTCAAGCAGCCCCAGTACTCGCCGTACCCCGTCGAGGACCAGGTCGTCTCGATCTGGGCCGGCACCAACGGCAAGCTCGACGAGGTTCCCCTCGAAGACATCCTGCGTTTCGAGCGGGAACTGCTCGACTACCTGGGCCGTAACACGGGCATCCTCACCACCCTGCGCGAGACCAACGTGCTCTCGGACGACACCGTCGCCGAGCTCACCGCGGCCGTCGACACCTTCAAGCGCGAATTCCAGACCGGTGAGGGCAAGGCACTCGCCTCCGTCGGCCGCGAAGAGTTCGTCGCCACCAAGGCAGAAGACGTCAACCAGGAAAAGATCGTCAAGCACAAGCGCTAGCCGCTGTACGGTCCGCGCCTCCCCAGGAGGCGCGGACCGGATTGCTCGACACCCACCGACACGACAGACAAGTAAGCACAGGAGACACATGGGAGCGCAACTTCGGGTCTACCGGCAGAAGATCAAATCTGCCCAGACGACCAAGAAGATCACTCGGGCCATGGAGCTGATCTCCGCCTCGCGCATCCAGAAGGCGCAGGCGAGGGTTGCTGCGTCCACCCCGTATTCGCGTGCGATCACGCGCGCCGTTTCAGCCGTCGCCACCTACTCGAACATCGAGCACGTGCTGACGACCGAACCGGAGACCATCAACCGCGCCGCGGTCGTCATCTTCGCCTCGGACCGCGGTCTGGCCGGAGCGTTCAGCTCCCAGGTCCTCCGTGAGGCCGAGCAGCTCACCGAGCTGCTGCGCAGCCAGGGCAAGGACGTTGTCTACTACCTCGTCGGCCGCAAGGCGCTCGCGTACTTCAGCTTCCGCCGTCGTGTCTCGGAGCGATCCTGGACCGGCGCCACCGACCAGCCCGTGTTCGACACGGCGCAGGAGATCGGCGAGGCCCTCCTCGAGGCGTTCCTGCGCGGAGCCGACGACGGTGGCGTGGACGAGATCCACATCGTCTACAACCGCTTCGTCAGCATGGTCACCCAGGTGCCAGAGGTCGTTCGTCTGCTGCCGCTCGAGGTCGTCGAAGGCGAAGCCTCCGACGTGGCCAGCGTCCTGCCGCTCTACGAATTCGAGCCCGAGGCCGAGACCGTTCTCGACGCCCTGCTGCCGGTGTACATCGAAAGCCGCATCTTCAACGCCATGTTGCAGTCCGCCGCTTCCGAGCACGCCAGCCGACAGAAGGCGATGAAGTCGGCCAGCGACAACGCCGACAAGCTCATCAAGGACTTCACGCGGCTGTCCAACAACGCGCGTCAGACCGAGATCACGCAGCAGATTTCCGAGATCGTGGGTGGGGCCGATGCGCTCTCATCCGCCAAGAACTAACCCAGAGAAGAGAGAGCAATGACTGACACCGCAATCGCGCCAGTCCTCGCGGAGGACACAGCCGGCGCTGTGGGCCGGATCGCACGCGTTACGGGACCCGTCGTGGACATCGAGTTCCCGCACGACTCGATCCCTGGTATGTACAACGCGCTCAAGACGACCATCGTCATCGGCGACGAGTCGACCGAGATCACCCTCGAGGTCGCCCTGCACCTCGGCGACGACCTGGTGCGCGCCATCGCCCTGAACCCGACCGACGGACTCGTCCGCGGCCAGGAGGTCCGGGACACCGGCTCGCCCATCATGGTTCCGGTCGGAAACGTCACCAAGGGTCGCGTCTTCAACGTCATCGGCGAGGTGCTCAACGCCAAGCCGGGCGAGAAGATCGAGATCACCGAGCGCTGGCCCATCCACCGCAAGCCGCCGCCCTTCGACCAGCTGGAATCCAAGACCCAGCTGTTCGAGACCGGCATCAAGGTCATCGACCTCCTCACGCCGTACGTCCTCGGTGGAAAGATCGGCCTCTTCGGTGGTGCCGGTGTCGGCAAGACCGTCCTCATCCAGGAAATGATCCAGCGCGTCGCGCAGGACCACGGTGGTGTGTCGGTGTTCGCCGGTGTCGGCGAGCGTACCCGTGAGGGCAACGACCTCATCGGCGAGATGGAAGAAGCCGGCGTCTTCGACAAGACCGCCCTCGTATTCGGCCAGATGGACGAGCCGCCGGGAACGCGACTGCGCGTCGCGCTCTCCGCGCTGACCATGGCCGAGTACTTCCGTGACGTCGCCAAGCAGGACGTGTTGCTCTTCATCGACAACATCTTCCGCTTCACCCAGGCCGGTTCGGAGGTGTCGACCCTGCTGGGCC